>Ga0179593_1415626_pt1 | contig 16780 bp, 20 predicted proteins | sample CZODoug2_1_08_16_FD_185931 | JGI IMG/M metagenome (GOLD analysis project Ga0179593, IMG submission 185931) | Vadose zone soil fungal communities from Angelo Coast Range Reserve, California, USA - CZODoug2_1_08_16fungal (PacBio error correction) | ecosystem: Environmental > Terrestrial > Soil >...
TACGTGGGGAGTTGCCGGCCGGAAACAATAAGGGTCGATAGAGTCTGAGGACAACTGGGAGAAACTTGGGTCGCCAGCAAAAAATCACAAATGCAAGTTCGGATAGACTGGTGTCAACAGTTTTCTGAGGGAGGGGAGCAAAGGTACTGAGGGGGTCGCTTCTAAAACCAAGGACAGAGGGCAGCGAAGAACCCCCCGGGGAATTGTGGAAGGGACACAGGCAGTGCTGCTGAAATTGGAGGAGCAACTCGCACAAATGGGGAGGGGGGCCAAACTGCCGGGGGGCACATCGGGCGGGCCAAAATCGAATAGTAACTGGAAGACCAAAAAGGTCAAAGATGTTGAATGGCGAGTGTTCAGATAAAAGCAAGAGCTCTCCCGTGGACATCATCGCCAAGTGGCGGAGGGAGGGTCAAAAGACTGAATCAAAACTTTACCGAGGGACGGGAAATGTCAATTCGAATACTGGGTAGTCCGGTTGGGGCTTGTGGACGATCCACACGCCCGTAATTAAGAAAAACGGGAAATGGGTGGTAGCTGGGAGATGAGTTAAAGGTTAGACACGGGTGGGGACGAACTGCACCTGTGCTAGCCGACACAGCTACACGTTTTAATACTGCGAAAAAGAAAGAGAGGGGCACTCTGGGGGTCCAGCGCCGGGGCGGGAAAAAGTAAGAAAGAACCCATGGCGGTGGGAGCAGGAAAATCCAGAAACCCCGGTCTGGGGAAAGGGGGGGAGGAACGTCCCACTCCGCCGGGCAACGAGCAAGGCGATGCAAGGAAAAACGAAATACCCGGGAGTGGGGTAGCGCCGTGGGTGGGACCAACGCGACAGGAATAGGCGCAAACACCCCCAGAGGGGACTGAGAGAGAATGCCCCTTGAAGGGGGTCCCTGCGGCCACCAGGACATCAAAGTCACCAGGTAGGGGCCATATCAAAAGTAAGTGGACCAAAAAAAAAACGAAAAGGAAAGTAAAACGGACCGAGGTTTACAGGGACGGTGGAGGGGGGAAAAAAGGTCAAAACAAGTTTATTGTGAAAAAAGACTGAGAAAGGGAAGCAGGGCCGGGACGGGGGTGGTGACATGTGACCTTGGGAAGGAAACGTAAGGGGGAGTAGGGGAGGGCAAAGAGAGGGGACGAGATCTCTTTCAGGACATCAGGCCGGGCCGGGAAAGGGGGACGCTCCAAACCTAAGGGTGAACCGAAGTGCAGCGAGTTCTAAAAAGGAGTTCCAGGGAAACGGGTTGGGAAGAAAAGAGAAAGACTTGTTCCCACTAAGAAAAAAAAGAGGCAGAGATACTCGGGTCAGAAAGCAGACAGCCTTTTGGGGGTCAGTCCCTTTCCAGTTCCACGAAGAAAGAGTGAGGGCTTATGGGGGGGGCCAAAAAAAGGATCCTTTTCACGGAACAAATTGAAAGCCGGGGGAAGATAAAAGTGCCGAATCAGGTCCCGACGGGCAGTGAACTGAACTTAACGCACCAAATGGTGGGAAGAAGGAGGTACATAAATCACAAGGAAGAAACTAGTCGCCCAGAAGAACAGGGGATAACTGGTTACTAATTGACAAAGGAAGGACAAGCCATCTGGGGAATAAGAGGAAGTCGGAAAGAAGCCTAACTCTTAACTGAAAATGTTCGAAAACAACCAACTTCTTAAGCACACCCGATTATGGGTCAAAAACTCACAGGAACACTTCAATCAGTTTAAGGTAGAAAATAACAGCGTTCACGTGGGTTCCTTGGGGGGAAGAAGGTATTCAGTCCGCAAAGGCAAAGGTCGAAAATCGGAAAGGAAACGGCCCGGGCGACCCAGTGGGCCAACCGTGTGATCGCACGAAAGGAGGGAAGGGCCTGCCATCAGGCGGGGGGAAAAAAAAAAAAAAAAGAACGAAGCGGGAACTGGTGGGCTGGTAGTGTTGGAAAGGAAAGGTGGGGAAAGGGAAAGGGGGGGGACGGAAAAAACGGTCGGCAGGGGAGGGGGCTTTGGGAGAGGGGGGAGTGCAGAGAAACGGCGTGGGCTCTCCAGTTCGCACTTTGACCGAGACACGAAATGAGATCAGGGAAGACGGGGCACGGGGAAGGACCATAAAAAAAAACCCACTTGGGGGAAACTTTCTCACAAAAAAACCGCCCCTAGGTTTTAAGGGAAAGAAATGGCCGGACACCAGTCTGTCGAACTCAAGTAACGGCGAAATAAAGTAAAGACAGAGGAAGGGTGACCCGGGCAAAGCGGGCCAAACGGGTGCATCGAAAAAAGCACCATCAAACTCCTGTAGAAGGACGTGACTACATGGGGACTACGGCCAGGGGAGCCGCAAGGGCGAAACATTAAGGCCAGAAGGAAACGCGGACGGGGTTAAAGATGATGCTCCTGGGTGAAATCAGCCGGGAAGGGAATGCCTGGGCAAAAAAAAGGGGGGGCGCAGGGCAAAAAGGCAAGGGAAAGGGCTTCTGGGAGGGCCAACCGGGGACCCGCCCCTCAATCAACTGTAAATCCTACGTTGAAAAAAAGAAAGGGGGAAGGGGGGAAAATGGGCAAGTGCTGCCTCCAGTCAAACCGCGCCGAAAATGGAATCAACAAGGGGGGTTCGCCCCAGGGGAAGACCATGGATCCGGACCAAGGCGGAACCCAAAGAAGGAAACGACCCGAGGAGAAAAATAATCGAGAACCCACAACGGAGGAGAAAAAGGAGAAAAGTATCGCCAGGGGTCCTCACGTCGGGCCACAGTCAACACCTGAAGAATCTGCGGACGACACCGGGGGAAGGAAACCAAAAGAGACTGGGGTTCGGCCCAGAAAAAAAAAAACAGGAAGGGAGAGCCGGGCCCGCATTCCGCGCCACGGGCCAGGTCCCCCGGGACAACACTGTTGAGGGTCGGAGGAGAAAGGAAGGGGAAAGGGAACTGATCGGGCCAATCGGCACGGTAACAAAAAGACCAGAAAAAAGCACGGGAAAAGGGTCACTGCGAAACCAACATCGCGGCACCAACGTCAACCTCGCCCGAGGATGGACAAGAATAACTCGGGAAAAACCAAGCAGCGCTGCGAACCGGCCCAGGGGAAGAAAATTTAAAATCCGAGCGAAGGCGGCCGAAAGGGGATTCACACCCCAATTGTAGCAAAGGAAAAAAAAAAGGAAGAAGACCGTGAGGTGCAGGGAAAAAGAAAAAAAGAGCGCTGCCAGGGGAAAAAAAAAACCGCTCAGCCAAGGGAAATAAACATGCGCTGACAATGGGAGGGGGCAGAGCAGAGGGTGTGAAGACAGACCAGCCGGTAAAAGAAAAAGGGACCCGGCGCACTTAAGCGGTGGCCGAGGCGGGGGGGGCCAGGAAATCGGTGGCCCCGAGAAAAACAAGCAAGCCTCACAAAAGAATAGGGGGGGGAAAAAAAAAGTCCATGAAGTCACAAATTTACCGGCCTTGGGAAATCGTGCATCAGAGGAAAAAGGCGACCGCCCGAAAAAAAAATAAAAAAAATCTTAAAACGTTCTAAACTCGAAACAAAAGAAAAGAAATAAACATCATCCTTAAGTCACAAACACCGATATTAAAGACAGGTGGCCCCATCGCCCATGGGGGGAAACCTAGGACCCAGGTAAAAAACTTTGCAGAGGTGGCCCTGAAACAGACTAGTGTAGGAAGACATGTCCAGGAAAATTCAAAAAGAAACTGAACGTCTCAAAAAGAAAAAAAGGAACGCTGCTCGGAAAACACTTCACAAATTATTATTGACCTTGGAAAAAACGGGGTTCTATAATAAATCTTGGGGTGGCGCCGGGTAAGGCTCGACAGCGCGGGGTAAATAAGGCACGATTGAGTTTTACTTGAGGAGAAAAAACAACGAAACTGGAGTACCAGTGCATCATCATCTTCCGAACTTGGCGTCAGGGAAAAGGATTTCTTACTGAATTAGCAAAAAAACATTTGTGCCTGAATGGGGAGGTTCATAATCCCAAAGGACGGACCGATGAAAAGCAACCAAGCGAACCCTCTAGGGAGGGGAAGGGTTTGCTCAAGAAGGGAGGTGGGACCCCCACGGAAGAAAACTAACTACGGGAATCCTAATTTCACTATCGAAGCAGGAGAGGAGTAAAAGAGAAGCCTCGGGACGCTCAGACAGTGGGCCCCAGGTTCAGATTAAAGGGAAAAAAAGACTCACCCTAACCGGAAACCGCCGGAAAAAGATCAGGAAAACCTTCGACACAAGGGGAAGGCAGAGGTGAGCTCTAAAATACACTAAATCCCCAATGACTGACTGGCCGGAAAAATCGAAGGAGGGTTCCACCGAGCAACGCCACCGGGTCTGACCAAAAACAAATTTGGTTGAAACCAAAAAGGGAAAGTGAGGAAAGGAGGTGGGGGGCATCATGGTTTCGTTGGACTCCTTCCAAAAGGGATAAAATCACCTCGCGTTCCAGAAGCGGGGCGCGAAAAAAAACGGGAAATCATAAAAAACTACCGTGGGGGACAATTTGATGACCTGGCCAGGGGGGAAAAGCCCGGGTCCAAAAATCGAGCTGCCCGCAATATCGGGGGGGGCCAGAGCAAAAAAAAACCGCGAGTCCCCCACCAACGACGAGCATCCAAACTGAAAAATGGGGATTAAGGTGGTGCCTGCCAGGGAAGGAACTTCTTCGTGCGAGGGGGGCAGGCGTCTCCCATCCAACCAAACCGGGGGTTGGGGGAGGCCGGAGGAAAACCACCACGGAACCATTCTGGACGAAAAGGCAGGGGGCCCCGCGCCCGCAGGGGGGGGGGGACATTGCATCAAACCTGGGCATCCTGGACGAACCAGGGAACATCCAATGGCCCGAGAATCACAGTTCGGCAAAAGGGGCAAAATCAATACGAATAAAAAAAAACCCAGTTGACAACAAAACTTTTTTGGAAAATGTACCGGCGGGTCAAAAACAAGACGGAAAAAACCACGGAAAGAAAAAAACGCAGGGGGGCCCCCGAAAGGGGACATCACCGTTCAAAAAGGGGGGGTAAGAAAATTCCCGTCGGAAAGGGCAGAAAAAAAAAATATACCCATGGGGATTGGGGGACCCTGCCCCTCTCGACGGGAGAGAAAAGTCAAACTAGGACATTGGTCCCACCAATTACAGGTGGAGGGGGGGGGGGCGGCAAAGCTTATGGAAAGGACGCGAGTGGCACAAGGGGCACGGTTGCCACAAAAGTTTGCTGGGGGCCCGACTGAATCAAGACAGTCAAGGAAAAATGGGGACGCCCATAAAACCACCCGAACCCTGCCGCCAGGGCCGCGCGGGGAAAAAAAAAGAGTAAACTCCGAGTAACAAAGGAGGGTCCCTGGCATACACAAAATCGGCGGGGGGATGGACCGGAACCACAAGTCCCTGCCACCACACCAAGGGGGAAGGGGCGGAAAAAATCTATCACCAAAAGGGAACCCACGGCAGGCCCGCATCCGAAATAGAGAGAAAAACAACAAACAAAAAGGGAAAATAGAGGAGGGATTCGCCGGCCGGGACAAGAAATAAGGGTCTCTTAGGGCTAGGGGAAAAAGTGGTTGCGGGACTCCGGTTTGGGGGGGAATCCCCATATTCAAAAGGGGGAGTCCAGTTGGAAGGAGGGGTCTGTGCCTCCGGCGCGGGCGTCACTTAGTCCCCGCGCGGAACCGTCAGACGACCCGGGGGGTGTGGGAATTGCTTGGCCACAGGGCAGCGCTGCCGGAGCAAAAAGCAAACACATGGAGGGGGGCACGTGACCCGGGTGGGAACATCAGTCGGCCCAGAACGAGGCCGAAGGCAGCTGGGCCGACCAAACAAGAAGTGGAAGGAAGACATAGGTGGACCCGCGCCGAACGAGGCGCGAAAAAGTACAGGATCGAACCAAGGGCTGGGAAAAACTAATGTCTTCAAAAAAAGAGGACAAATTGACGAGGGGAGATGTAAGGCGGGCCTTGTCAGGGTAGCACGTTGGTTTCTGGGGACGATCGAAAAAAAGTGTGGACATTAAGAAACAGCTGGGGAAGGGGGTGAGCGGGGCCGGTAAGGGGAGTGGTCAGGGACGAACGGGAGACGGGACTCAGTGCCCGGGGTCCGTAAAAAAGGATAGCGCCACGAGACGCACAGGCATGTCAAAAAAAAGTGGCGGGCCTAGGGAAAAGGGCGTTGGGGGGGGGGCAAAAAAAGGGGGGCTCACGCCCGAAAAGGTAGGGGGGGGGGGCTATTGCAGAACGCCAAAAAAAAACGAAGGACAGGACGTAGGCAACGGACCGCATAAAGTAGTTGGAAGACAACACGTTTGGTGGCCGCCCTGGGAATCAGCGGCTCAAAGCCCCGCCCAAAAAGATTGGGGGCGCCTCACTATGGTAACCAAGGGCGGGAACCAGGTAAAATGGAAAGGAGGGGGAGGAGAAAGAACAAGGTTCGTGACCACAGACAGGGTGAACGACCGATTTACCTCGCGGTGGGGGGGATAATAAAGTCACACAAAAGTTAGAACAGTGACAGTGTCCCCCCCCTTGAAAAAGGGACCCGCGGGGTGGGTGCAAACACATTGTGAAAGGGTCAGACACGGCGTCGGAAGCTGGAAAACGCAGAAGTGGACAAGGGGCTCTGCCGCAGAAAGAACGAAGGGAAAAGCGGGGCCTGCTCAAACCGGAGGGGGAAAGAAAAGTGAGCAGATGAAAAAAAAAAAATCGGTAAAAGGAAAGGTGAAGAAGGGGGGAGAAAAGGCAGCCGAAATGGACCGGGAAAAAATAAAGGGGCAAAAAAAGAGGATCTAGCTGTAAAAACGGACAGAGTTGAGTCACCCCGTCTGAAGCACGCCGAAGGAGGCAAAAAGGGTGGGTGGGCAAAAAAAGCCGGCGCGGAAAAAAACCCCTCATTCAATGAAAAAGGAGAAATTGACCTGACGGAGGGTCGGGCACGGCGGGGGGGAGGGAACTGAAACGTCCAAACAACGCCGGCCAAAACAAGGTAACTAGCGGGCCTCGAAACAAAGCCACTTACAACGGCGCCAGTCGACTTAGGACCTGGTGAAAAGAAGGGGCCGGCTCGAGTGAACACGACCAAAATCGTGCGTCATCCCGAAAAAGCCCAGGGGGAGAATTAATTCAAAATTCTAAGGCGGATCAACGAATGAGGGGAAGAAGAAAAAAGGAAAGGAACTCAAGACTTGGGCAACACGGGTTCAGCAGCGTTCCACGTGAGGGGGGGGTGTCTGGGAAGGGTAATAAAATAATGACCGGGGCCCAGGGAGGGACAGCGGCCGGGAACGGGGCGAAAAAAAAGGGAGGAAGTAAGTATCAGCAAAAGGCAAGATGGGGACAACCTGGCGGAATAGACAGTGGGGAGAACGAACTGTGTGGCCGGTAAAAAGCGGGGGGGGGGGGGGGACCGTTCAAAACGAAGGGGGGGGGGGTCACTTTGGAGGGAGGGAAAGTACGCCGGGGACAAAGGACGCTCTCAAACCCTGGGCCCTAAAATGGGGGGGGGCTACTTTCCTGGGGGTCACGAAGATGGAATCGCTGGGAAAACGGAGCGGAGCAAATCCAGGGCCACAATCGGGTAAAAGGGAAAAACTCTTCGAAGGGGAACCGGCCGAGGTGGGTGGACCAAAAAAACTTCACACCGAGAAACGGTCTAACTGGTCCGGCAACGGGAGGCCAGAAACCGTGTGGTGGGCCCCATTGGCAGCGAATCGATCGACAGAAACCCCTCACGTCTTGGACCTCAACTCCCCAAAGAACATGGGGGAAGATCACATTCATCAAGGACCGGGCGAGCCAATGGAAAAGGGACGTTCCCGGAATGGGGGGGCACGCAGCAAAAGGGGGGGGGTCTGCAGGAGGCTCCGTAAAGAAAACATCCAGAAAACGAGCTTTACGGCGGGGACAAAAGGAAAAAAAACCCTGACCAGAAGAAAACCAGGCACACGCAGAAAGGGAAACCGCCTTAAAGACCACAAGTGTCCGCCCGACCGCCGAGAAGGAAAACGTGAAACAAAGGGGACCTGGCCCCCCGAAAGAAAATGAAAACCAAAAACCAAAAACCGAAAATGAGGACACAGGAAAAAGGTACTACCGGGGAACGACCATTCCTTGCAAGGCAAAAAAAGCGCCGAGAGCAAGGGGGGAAAGTGCAAAGAAAGAAGGAACGGGGGATATTAGACGACACAACCCACAATGGAGAAAAGAAGGGAAAAAAAAACCCAACAGTTCCTCACCAAAAGGGGGCAGTCCAACGCCACCGGGGGGAAAGGGAAAAAATCGAAATTGAGGGGTCCAAAAAATGAATTAAACCCCTGCTGGGCCGAAGCATAGGTCAAAAAAGGATGAGAAAAACATGTCCCCCCACCGAAGCACGACTGGAAAAAAAAGAGGAGGCAGAAAGGTAGGTAACAGGCATTCATAACCGAATCGACGGTCTGCAAAAAATTTATCCACGAAAGCTCAAGACGGACCATCACACGCACCCCCTTGAAAGGGAACTGGGGGATCCATAAAAAAAAACCGACATATGTCAACCGGTGCAAAGGAAAAACGCAAATTTCCATAGAAGGAAACATGAGGACGGGGTTCCCCAAATCCCAAACCTTTAGAAGAAGACCGTGATTCTTGGACGAAAGGCGGAAAAGGGGAACAACCAAGCCATCGTGCACGAGCGGAGGCGCCCAGGGGGGAAAACAAATGTTCGACTCGACGAGGGGTTGCCGTCAAAAAGAACCTCCGCGGTTACAAAGAGGGGAAAACGGGTCCACACAGAAAAAAAAGCCAAAGTGGCAAAACAGTAGTAGGGACCAGCTCCGGCCCCCGAGAGAACCAAGAGCCCAAAAACATCGAGGGGGAATCAAGGAAGCGACAAGGAGAGAAGGAGGAGCAAAGAAAGGTCAAAGACGGGGCGACAACCCCAATAAAGAACTTCCAGACAAGAAAAAAACTTGCAAAAAAAAACGGCAAACCTAAAAGGAACAATCCACCAGGGGTCGAGGAGGTCCAAACGCCCTAGATCATGGCAAGGGGGGAAAAAAAAAAAATCATGGAAAAGAGTACAACGCAGGGAGCAAAGTGGTGGAAAAGCGGCCGGGGGAAAACACTATTGGTCTTTAGACAAGAACGAAAAAAAAACCGAATAATCAGAAAACTACCACGCAGTCAGGATAGACAAAATCAGTTAAGGAGTTGGCTTCAAAAAAGCGGGGAATCCAGAAGGATAATTTTGGAGTACATCGAATCAAGCGGCCCTGCGCATGGTGACGGGAAACATAAGGGGGGAGGGAACTGGCTAGACCCAAAAAAACCTCAGGAGACAGCACTGGGAAGAAAGTTGGCGTCATTGAGGAGGTCCGAAGCCAAGCTCGCCTGGTGTTTCCTAGATGTCCCACAGGTGGGAGAACGGACGGAACGAAAAAAAGCCCTTGCGAAGTTCTCGACAGGCCAAACATGGAAAAGGGGGAGGGTTCACATCAAGCCGGGGGGAAAAAAAAAACTAATCCAGGAGGAGTCGGGTAAAGGCACAGCATAAAAACTTGTCATCTGATGAAATAAAGCGCTGACGCGAAAAAGTCATGGGGCACTGAGATCCAAAGGGCTGCAGATACCGATACACAGGGAAAATCCTAGATCGCCCAAAACGCGAAAAAGTCTAAGCCGTCCGAGCAAGACGACTACGGCCAGGAAAAAGCCTGTCCGGGGGCCCAGGCAAAGAGATCTGGTACTGGTCCTACGGAGAGGAAAAGAGCCCGAAAACGGAAGGGGTCAAGAAAAAGGTTGGTCAAACAAAACGCGGCCGTGAAGGGAAAAGAGGACAGTGGGGGGGAAAATCGAACGTCGGTGAAGTTCCTTCTCCCGAAAAAAAACTAGAGCAAACCGCACCGGGAAGAAGAAAAGAAGTGAGTCGACAAAAACAGTTAGACACAAAAACCAACTGGAAAAGGGCAATGTTTTGAGGGCAAAGGGGTGCGAAAGGAAAAAGGGCCCGTGGTCCACCTCGATCGGGGAAAAAAACAAAGGTGGACGGAAGCTAAACTGAGCAGCGGGCCCCAACGCGCCTCAGCAAACCATACGGGGGAAGGGGGGAAGTCCGGAGCAAAGGCCAGTCCATAAAAAAGGGAGGGGGAAGGGAAATCGCCCAGAAGTCAGGGGGCCGGATTCCAGTAATTGCACAACGACAAAAGACGGGTACGTACCATGGGGAAAAACGGAAAAGAGGAAGTAAATGAGTTGGGACGACAAACATGAGACTCAGGACCCGGACGACAAAACATTAATCCCCTGCTGGCCGAGGGAATGGAAACTGAAAAACATACTACGAAACGAATAAACCCCAGCTCAACCATGGGCAAAAGAACGTTCGTAAACCTTTGAAACGAAACTGGGGGGTCCCCGCTGAAAAACAATCAACAACGAACTAAGACATGGGAAATGGGTGGGGGGGAACTCCAGGACACAACTAACATAAGGGGAACAGGAATCCACCGGCGTGAGTCAAAAAAGAACAAAATCCTCCATCTTCAGGAGGGGGGGGAAAGGTTCCACGGTGAGCGACTTATCTATCCCAAAAACCGGAGATGGACCCACTTCATAATGGAGGGGGAAATGGGCGTCCAAAACCATACGTCTCGGGACTGTTACTACTAAAAAGAAAAAAGGGGGGGGAGGCCCAGGTGGGACTGGTGAGCTGGCATACTCCCATGCAAACCTGGAACAGCTCAAAATCCCCAACGCCCGGGCTTATGCCCCGCTGAAGATAAAATTACTCAAACCTAGGACCCTTATCCAACTAATAAAGGGGAAAAAAAAGTGTTAATGAAGGGAAACCAACTATCCACCGCCAAAAGGGGGGGGGGGGGAATTGACGACCAAAAGGGCCAAAAAAAAAGAACCAGGAGATCCAAATAGAGGGCACCTATCCGTTGTGTCCAAGGGGTTCGGAACTCAATAGGATGAAAAAAAAAACAAAAAGTAGGAAGGAAAAAAGGGAGAACATCTTGATGACGTGCAGAAGGACAAAGGAATAAGGGGTATAGATCGGAGCGAACGCTTTGGAAGGAAAGGGGGGTACGTCACATAATCCCCAGACTGGTGTGGAAGGGATCGATGAAGGTTTGGGCTTTTTCCCGGGGAAAAATTAATCCGGACGGTACCTGGGAAAAAAAAATTCGGGACCCCCAGCACGGCTACGAGCAACCCGCAGCTGGGTTGCATTGATGGGGAAAAACAGGGTCGTCTGGATGGCCGAGTAGAAGCACCACAAAAGCCCGTAAATTGTGCAAATCACAGGGAGTCCCGGCCCACGCGATGACGAGACCGGCCGCATCATCAATAGGGGGGGGGGGAGGAAACAATTATGGGGCTCACGAGACACAAGATGGGGCAATACCCCCCGGTGGGGGAAAGACAATCAAGCCCTTCTGGCGGAGGGGGTGGCAAGCAACGCAATAAAGACCAAAAAAAGTTGAGGCGGTGGAAAAAATTGGGGGATGAAGGGGGTGAGGTAGGCAGTGGGGTCGTTGTCGGAAATCGAACAACGACCGTGGGGGAACCAAGACCTGAAGGGGGGGGGGGGAGCACGGGAAAGGAGTAGGGCATGGAAAGGGACTAAAAAAAGCAAAGTTACGCAACAGAAAGGAAAATGGCGTCCGCTAAGCGAAAAGCTAAAACATAGTCCATGCTTTGCGGGGAAAAAAAAAGGAATAGTTCCCAACGCGGAGTGGGGAGCCAAGAACCCAGCCAAACGGGTAAACATGGCGAAATGGTCGAACGTCCTGACCAACACCAACTCGAACGGAAAGAGCATGGACAGGACGGCAACACAGAAAAAGAAAGAGGGGGAGTGGAATGAAACCTCGTGTGTGCCGGCCGCAAAAAAATCGGCCCGCCCAAAAACGAATTGTCAGCGCGCTATGTTTACCACCTGCACCCATGGAACGTAGAACAAATGACACAACCATGAAAGGGGAGGGGGGTCATGAAAAGCAGGGTAAGAAAAAAGGGAAGAAACCAAAGAAATTTGAGGGAAAGAAAACGTAATGGGTGGGGTATGAACCCTTCCGCCGTCCCCGGTGGACTAAGGGGGTGGTGAAAAAAGGTGGAAGGGTCCGTTGGGGGGAGAAAAGAGGGGTCATCGGTAAGGGACAGTCAAAAAAAAAAACAGAAAAGGCGCAAAGTAGAGGGGCCACTTCTGCCAAGACCAGAGGGTGACCAGCCAGAAGGAAAGACTCGGGGAGGAAGGTTACTTCTGCAGCAAAGAAAAAGGACACGGGGGCCCACGAGAGTAAAATAAGGAAGAGTTCAAAGCAGACGAAACAACCAAGGAAAAGGGCCCGCCGATTTTCACACAGGGGTTGAAATGGGGGGGGGGGGGGACCCCAAGCCGGCCCCTGGGGGAACCCCACTAAGGAAGAGGGGGAGACTGAAACTAGGGGGGAGGTCGTCCGGAAAAAAATGAATATGCAAGAAGCCACCGAAAAGAACAAATTGTCGTGGAAAAAAAAGCAGGGAGAGACCCATCCCCTAGGGAAATGAGTCTCCACCAGGGGGGGAGAGAGAAAAAAAAGGTGAAACAGGGTAGGTGGATCTAAATGTCCCACACTCCCAAGACCGTTCCTACCTAGGAAGAGGAATCCGCTGATAGAAAATGGACGTCAGAAAGAAACAAAATCACCCGAAATAGGGGGAGAACCAGGAACTCCTCTGGGCCTGGTCGGGAAAAGGGGGGGGGGGAAGTTTCGTTTTGAGGGGGGTATCACGGACCACGAAAACGGACGAAACCTAAAAAGGGGGGTGGACCCACGCGAAAACCCCGGGGGGGAAGAAGGAGCGATCCGTCATGGTGCCTTTCAAGGAAATATTGTGAAATCTACGGGGGGGGGAAGGGGGAATCCCGGGGTGGTGCAAACGAAAAAAGAAAAACGGCTGGTAAATGGAAGTATCGCACGGGGACAACGGATGGGCGGAAAAAAATAAAACCGTGGCTGGTCCCTTGGGCGACGGGACAAGTGTGCGTTCACGTAAATTTCGGGAATGACAGGAAGAGGGAACAAAAACGAACACAGCAAAAACGAGGAAAAAAGTGGACGTGAGGGGGGGGGCCGCCGGACCAGGACTACGCTACAAGGCAAATGGCCCCGAACCAAACAAAACTCGTCGAGCTAGAAAAAAATACAAGGGTCAATGGGAGAAGCGTGGTAAACCCTGGGCGACTAATTAGCGACCATTCACATCAAGGAGTCACCGAAAGCCTCTCAACACGGCAAAAAGAAGCTCACTGACGAAAAAGGACAGAGGGACCCCCGGTAAGAACGTGACAAGGGGGGACGGAAGCGCTGCGGGGGTCGCTTAAAAAGGCTCAAAAGGTTTCCCGGCCAACTAAGGGAAAAAAAGGGGGGCCGCCGAGGAAAAAAAAAACAAACAGACGAAGAACCTGCAGTGAAAAACCGGAACAAAGGAAAGGGGAAAAAGAACTAGCCAGGCCTCACCGGGGGAAAGGGGCAACGGCTCCAAGAAAAGGGACTTGGGACCAGGCCCGGGAAAAAAGAAACTTTGACAGACGGCGAAAAAAGCAACCCCAAACCAGGGGAAGGGACAGGCAACTAACATGCGCGGTGGAGGGAAGGACCAAAGCCGGCGCCCCGATTATGTGGGACTGAAAGGGAAGGGAAGGAACTGGGATCTAAACACAAAGGAGGGGGGTAGAAAGGAAAAGAAGAGAGGCAAAAAAAAAAATGCCAAAAATTGGAGGAAACAAGGAAGCACCAGGAGAAAGGAAAGGGCCCCACCGGGGGGAAGGAAACCCACGCCGACATGGTCGTCCCTTGGAGGAAAAAAAACAGGGAGAAGAATCTCGCAGACCAAACCTGCAAAAGGTGGTGACCCAGTAAAGGTTCGAAAAAAGGACGAAAACTCGCCTGGACATCAGTCTGGGAGGGGGAAATTAACCCGTGTACGCAGCCCGATAAACTTTGCCTGACAGTCCATTCCAAGACTGGCTTCAACCGCCCCCCGCCAACCGGCCCAGGCGGGAATGTGGTCAAAAAGAGAAAGAAACCGCGAAAAAACCCCCCAAAAACGCTGGACACGAAAAATACCGGGAAAAGGGCACAGCCCACAGCAAGGAGAAAAAGTGCGCGATGGATTTAACCGGAGTCCCAATTAAAGTCATATTGAAAGGGAAAGGGGTTGCAAGGGGGACGATCCAGTGCGAGGGGGAAAATGGAAAAAAAGAACGGCGCACCATGAAAGGCAGCCGGCCGGCCCATGGTGGGAAGCCTCAAGGTTTTACCAGGGGACAGTCCGAAGAACAAGGTCCCCAAAAAAACCAGGGAGGGGGCAAAAAAAAGACTGACAAAGGGGGGGAAGAAAAATGGGGGACAAACTGGGGCCGGTCCCGCCTAGGGGTCAAAAGAGCAAAAAATGCGCCATGATCTTGACCCAAAAGAGGCGCAACGGCGGGGGGGGGGGGAGGGAAAAAAAAGGAACGACTTCAAACCCGTAGGGACGAGCGAAAGGAACCGTTCACAAAAAAAAAAAGGAAAAAAACGCCCCACCCTACTACAGGGGGCAAAAATGTGACGAAGGAGATCACCGCACAAAAGAGCAAAAATAACGGCAGGGAACAAGACGTGTAGAAAGAACCAAACACCCAAAACGGGAGCTGTACCAGGGTCCGGCGGCCGAACCAGACCACGGGAGTGAAAATAGTGGGGGGAGGGGGGCCCCCTGGCAAGTTTTCAAAGTGACCGAAAACAAACCCAGAAAGCAACAACTACCACGACGAAAACAAAAACTGGACTTCGAACCAGGAAAAAAAAAAGGGTATTGGGACTGGGAAAAACGGCTGCAAACAGATAAGTGAATAAACAAGGGGAAGGAAAAAAAAATGGAAGGGGTGGAGCGATCAGACGGGCAACAAGAAGGGGCAACTGCCGGAAGGAGAGGCAACGATTGGGGAGGGGACGTGAGCAAAACCCGACACAGGTAGAGAAACAAAGCTCCACTCGACTGGAACTCAAAGGAGGGGCCGTCAGGGGATGGACCGCAGCGAAAACCGTTTTGTGGGCACAAAAAAGAGACGGGGACGGCGGCGGCAGAAAAACGCCGGAACCGAAACCGCCTGCCGGAAAGTATCGAGAAACGGAAAAAAGGAGGAAAAAGGTGCGCAGCCCTGCCGTTGCAGGGGGTTGGCCCAACCCACAAAAGAAAAAGCCCCCCGAACCGCGAGTGGTAAAAAAAAGGGTCACTTACCATCACTGGGACCGTCTGACTGAAAGATACATAAGCGAACAGCTCCCTAAAAAGACCACGGTCATCTTAGGGATGGAAAGGAACACCAAATAAACAACACGGGAAAGAAAGGGAAAAACTCCGGGGGAAATTGAGAAAAAGGGCCCCCGGAGCAGAAAGGAGCACAAAAAAGGCCCCAAACCCGCAAGGGCCAGAAAAAGAAAGCCCTCTTTGATCGGGAAAACCTCTAGGCCACTAGACTCAAAAAAAAGGTAGGAACGACCAGGGGCAAAAAAACGGAAAGGGAAAGGCCCCGCGAAGGGGGGTAATAAACACCGGTGGTTAAGGGAGGTCTCCTCCACGAAAAAACAACCTAGGAAGGGGTTCGGGTTCAAAAAATCGTCCCCATGGTTGCCGTCCCACGAACGATCACTAAAAAACCTGAGCGGGGAGGTTCCGCAACTGGGGAGAAGGGAACAACAAAAAACCGTAAAACTAGACGCGACAAAATCTTGGGGGGGAGGGAAAAGACCGAAGAGGAGCCGGCGGAACCCCCGAGCCACCACTAAAAAAGAAAGGGAAGGAACGTGCCGTGGCAAAAAAAAAACGCCCCGGACAAAAGAGGAAAGGGAGGAAAGGGAAAAATTCTGTTCATCAGAAAACAGACCGGCTGGGTTATTGCCCAAGGAGACCCACATCCCATCTTACATCCGCCTGGCAAAAAGAAAAAAGCGAGTGGGCATTAGGGGGAGAAAATCCCAGTCAGGGTTCTCCTGTCACAACTGGATACCCCGGGCAGCGGAAAAAATGGCGCGAAAAAAAGAAAGGTAGTGACCACAATGGAAGAACAAAAAAAACGAAAAAAAAAAAAACGTCGCCGACTCAGAAAAAACGGAAAGACTACAAGGGGAACCCAGGGCTTTTCAGGGTACTCACCCCTGTCCACGGAATGGGGGGGGGGAAAACGATAAAAATCTCAAACTCTATAACAGGAAAAAGGACGCCAAGGGAAATCCAAACGCGTCAAAAAAGGGGGGAAATTAGGCCCCAGTAGTTGGGGACGGACAGCACAAGCGACCCCAAAGACCTTGCCGCTGGCCAGGAAAGAATGTCAGCCCCAAAAAGAATTCTGAGAATCATAGATACCCTAAATATTCAGGGCAGTCAAAAAAAAAAAGCGCCGCAACATCTAATGACGGGGCAAGACAGAGGGGTACAAGGGAAAACGTTTGGCCCTCCATGGATGGAGGAGGCTAATCCGGAAAGGAACAACCTGTGGCCAAGCAACCTCACTGACAAGGGGGCTGCTCGCGGTTAATAAAGCCAATATGAAGGACCGGCAAAAGGCATTGGGGCGCCGAGTTTCAAAAAAACAGGGGAAAAAAAACGAAACTAGGAAAAAACCTGAGCATCGTCCCACATCACAATCCAAAAAAGGGGGCCTCGTCATGAAAACCGTACGGACGGGATTTACCAGAAAAAAAGCCTGCTCACCACAAAAAAGGAAAAATTTCAAGAACACTCTCAAGAACAAATGTTAAAGACGTGGTCCCCGGAGAAACACTCCTAAAAAAAAAAAAATGAGCCA
>Ga0179593_1436590_pt1 | contig 16780 bp, 19 predicted proteins | sample CZODoug2_1_08_16_FD_185931 | JGI IMG/M metagenome (GOLD analysis project Ga0179593, IMG submission 185931) | Vadose zone soil fungal communities from Angelo Coast Range Reserve, California, USA - CZODoug2_1_08_16fungal (PacBio error correction) | ecosystem: Environmental > Terrestrial > Soil >...
CCGGATGAAAAAAGGGAGAAAAAAGCATGTGGTATGGGTGAACCTTGGGCTCTATATGTCCTTTCTACGTATGAGTATCAAAGGAGGGGAAATCGGAACTGGCGTGCGGTTCCAGCCAGAAGGGAGGGGGGAAAAGGATCCGACTTGGGGGGAATGAAACAAGACGTAGAGGGGGGGTTCCAAAGACCGAGATTAGGTTACGTCCTACGGATCGACAGAGAAAGGGGGAAAGGTTTGTTGTTTTTAAAGATTGCAAATGTGAGGGTTCCAGAGGAGGGAGGGGAATTCATTACACTCGAAAAAAAAACCAGCGAAGGGGGAATGGCAAAGAGAACAAAAGGCGAACAACGTTGTTCGGGTCGGACTTGGGTGCAAAAAAAAAAGGTTCGGAGCTCGCACAAACGTCTCCTCCAGATCCTACAAACTAGGACTATAGAAGGCCTATACTCCACTTTACTAAGATGGAAATGATCATCCACCTCTAAAATGAGAGATTCCTTCGCAGCCAAAAATTAATTCCTTTAAGTCAAGAGGGAGGGAGGGGAGAGGAAAACCGAACGAGTGGCCGGAGCGAAAGAGGGCGTTAACAACCAAACTCTTCTCTATCGAGAGGGGGAAGGGTATGGTAAGCTTCATCAAGCACAATCGGTCTCTAAAAGAGAGTGTGCCATAAAAAAAGATCCGGATAATTCAAGGGAGTAAGAAAGGAAGGAATAAAAGTAAAAATCGGCTTTACAAAGGAAAGGAGGGGTCTAAGTAGGTCGTGATTTGGTGAAATCTTTAGAGAAGGACACGCGAAGAATTGAATCGTGAAAGGGGGTCGTCACAGGTTAATGAAAGTGGGTCAGTGGGGAGGGCTCTAAAAAGATATCGAAAACCTGCCCATCCATCAAGAAAGGGCAGTAGCAATCGCGGGGCAGTAGCCGTGATCCGTCGAGTTGTCAGAAAAAAACCATTACAGGGGAAACGGGTCCGCCGTTAATCGCGCGGGTACAGCATGGGGATACGAATGGCGTATAGAAAGCCGTCTGCGAGAAAATACTATCTGAAATCGAAGCGGGGGGTACTTCATGCCATGACATGCAGTCAAAGATTCTATTGGGGGGGATCAAGAGGTAATCAGGAACGAGGAGGCGGCCGGTTTGGGTTGAGTCGTTTCCGAAAAAGCGATCCGAACCATGGGAGGCAAGGCAGAAGGTTCAACAGAAAAAAAGGTGCGTCTGCAAGGTGGGGGAAATTGGGGTACTAAGGAAGGGAAAAAGATGATGAAGCCTTTGCGGAGGTCGTTTTCCGGCAGATCAAGTCTAGGGCTTCTTTGGAGGAGGAGTGTTCCAGTAAATCGAGGAAAAACCTATGCGGGAGGGGGGGGGTAGATCGTAAGGCTCTAAGATCCAAAGAACTTCGCGATGGGAGGGAGGAGAATGGAAAATTCATTGCAAAGGATCTCCATATCAGTGCAAAATTTCAAGGGAGAAAAGGCGGTTTAGTCTTCACTACTAAGCAGGAAGTCCTAAAGGAGAAGTCAAGCAGTGGGGAAGCAAAAGAAAAAATCTTCTTGTTAAAGAGGGAGGTTGGAAGATCTAATAGGAAGTATCCTCGAAAAGGCCGGAAAAAATTGATGGGGGGAACGGAAAGAAGTACGCTCATTACTAAAAGAAAGAATAAGCATTCGATTCAGAACACCCGTAGAGCTGTAGAGAGAAAAAAAGTGCATATGAAAAATGGAGGACGGGAAGCGGCGAGATAATCTGGGTCGATGGGAGGGGTCAAATCATTAACGGTACCGAAAAGCTAGGAAGAGAGTGGAAAAACCCCCAAAAAAGCGAGGGTTCTAAAGATTCTTATAAGGGCTGCAGAGGTCTAAGGAGCAGAGCTCTAAACACAAACTTAGATTATTAAAAAGTAAGGGAGAAGTCAGGAAAATCTTCTCTATCACGTCTCAAGGGGGGAGGCCCCGGGCCGTGCCTTCAAAATAGCCTTAGACGGGGTGCAGGGTAACGATTGTGGCGAAGAACGGGACAAGATCATCTAGCGCAAGAGGGGTTATCCAGCTCATCAGGGAGGCTAGGGGAAGGGGATCGGTTTTCATCCACAAAGTAGAAGAGTCAAAAGGATTCCTCAGAGGGGACGAAGTGTTCCAGACGGGAAGATTACGGGATTTGGGGGCGGGGGGGGGTGACCCGAGTCAGTAAGGATCGCAAGAAAAAAAGGAAATACGGGCGGCATCCATCCCAAACTTTGGGTCGACTCGGGGGTTAAAATTGAACTGAGCAGACATTGAAGAACACTAACTTCCTGGAAGAAAGGTGGCAAGGAGATAGAAGTGCCAAAAGTTGTCCAGGTATAGGAAGCAGAGAACGGGATGGGACTGTCGGCGGACAAGGATCGAGGCAACCAAGCTATGTAGAAGTTCCTCTATGAGGAGCAAAGACTTCCTGCAAAACTAGAGAGGGAAGAATGACGGGAAAATGTGTCACCTCCTTCACAACTGTTTCATCAAAAAAAAAGAGCACACTCAGTCTGTAACACGTGCAACTTTCAAAAGACACAATTTGTAACTAAAGAGGAGAAGATGCCGGGAGGGCAAATTGTTAGGATCGTCTCAAAGTGAGGACCGAAATCAAAATTCCTCCGGCTGCTCAGGCCGGGAGGCTAAAAGGAAAGGGGAAGGAAAGGGAATTTCCTTCTCTGGAGAATCGGAGGAAAAAGAGTCGGGTGGGGAGAGAGTCAAACCTCAGTGAAACTTAAGTGAGTGAGAGGAATAGGTCCTCGCAGGAATAGATCGGCATCGGTCATCTTTGAACCTGAAGTTTAAAAATACAAAAAGCTAACGACCGAGGGGAGGGAAATTCTCACTGCGAAAAATATTTGTTCGGAGGGAAAGTCGAAAGAGGCAAGGGATGGTATGATTCGAACACAAGGGACACAAATGATGGAAGTCTATCACGACAAAGCCACGATCTGGGGAACGGAAGAGGAAGGGGATTGGAAGAACTATGTCATCACTTCAGCAGCAACAAATAACAACGAAAACCGCGAAGTGTAACAGCGGAATTGGAAGGAAGGTTGTACAGGCTGTGGGACGATAAGCTACACGGCACGGAGGGGAGATATGGGGGGCAGGGCCAGCTCATTTAGAGACTGGGTGCGTTGACATGGAAAAGACGGAGAAACGGCGATGCTCAGGGAAAAACAGGGGGGCGGGTTCCTCATGGAAACGAAGTCGAAAGGCTCCAGACGCCGTCGAGGCCGACGACAGTCCTTGAAACACTCCGAATGGCAGCACGAAGAATGGGTTGCGCCGTCTTTCGATTCATGTTCACCGCGGGGGATTGTGATATCCCTCCGTCGTCTTTATCCGAGAGTTCAGGCAAAGGCGGTTGGCGAGCGAGTAGACTGTTCGTGCAGCGTCAACAAAATGAGGGGAAGGTCTTTCCGCATAATAAAGGACGTAGTGCGCGGGGTCTGAGGGGGGGGCTCATTTGGCAAGTCCCTAGGGAGAAAAGGCTTGGGGTGAGTTTCAGGGAATTCCGATGAATCCAGGGCACAAGAGGGTAATCAGCAGTGGCCAAAGGGAAAGAGGAGGTACTGGAATCTCCAGACCAAAGCAAAATCAAATTAAGGGAGGGGGGGCAACAATTGGTACAGGAAAGAAACAGTGTGGGGGGGGGAAGAACCAGTCCACGTTAGCGATGTAATACAAAGGCAGGTGAGCCCGCAGGTAGAAAAGCGAGGCCACACGATTCAAAAAATAGACAATTGAGCGGCAAGTTACACGACTGGTCCTTAGAGAACGCACCTAGAGGGAATGAAAGTCACTAGGGGCCGGCAAGCCGATGAAAGCAATTGTCGGTCTCGTGTCTCAAAAGAACGGAGAAGGAAGCTGTATAGCCCCATTCGAATATCAGATTAGATCCTACGTGCCTTGGAAAGTTAAATACGGCGGACAATACTTGTCGGGGGCGTGCCGAAAATGAAAGGAGACTAGACAACAACAAAGGGGGGGAAAGAGAGAGATCTTGAATGAGGTTAAACGAAAGGAAGGGGAAAATTCCGCTGGATTATGTCAATTCCTGGCTGAGGGACTGCGCAGGGATCTGGCAGATTACCATCTAGGAGAGGAAGGAACTGAAGACCGACAAAAAATTGGTTCGGGAGGCGGGGGGCGACCAGGGCATGCACTTTCATTTGCAATTCTTGAGGGGGGGGGAGAGGGGGATCTTGAGAACTCTTACCCGTTTCAGCAGAATACGATCAATTGGATAGGTTGGATCGTGGGGATATCGGGAGACGATGCTGGTCTCGCGTGGAATTGACATCAATAACGTGGCGTCACCTGCCTCCGATTGGACACACTGCGAATCAGGGGGGAAAATGCAAGCGAGACTTCTGGGGGTGCCCATCCAATCGTGTCAGATTGGACAAGGGTTGAGAGAATGAGAAGAGCATGAGGCCAAAGCCATGGGTTGGGCTCCTCGAGAGGGCTGAAACCTCAACAAATATCATCCCCCACGGCGAAGATGGAAGGGCAAGAGAAAAACGAAAGACACGCACCTAGATTTTGTGGAAGCTGTGGACGTTTCAACCAAAAAAAATCTGGGGTGGGGAATGACACGAGTCTAGCGAATTCCATCGCTTTGGCCATGATAGAGAAGAAGAGAAAGGACGGGGAGGGAATCCGTCAGTACGAAAGATCCCTTCAGCTGCCAATTTCTAAGCAAAAAGGTCAAGGGCAGGTAAAGAATGGAGGCGGTCGCGCCGAAGGAGAGGGCAGGCGATCGGCAAATTAGGGGACACGAAACAAACGGGGGGGCTAGGGATCTATAGCCGACGCGACGCGTCACCGTAAGCCAATCTTCCAATAACTTTCCAGGACAAGAGCTTCCGCTCCTTTGCGGAGTAAGGTTGTTGGGGAAGAGCATCCGAACAAAAACTTAACAGCAGGCTGGAAAAAACCGAAGGAAGGGGCAAGGTCGGCCGAACGTCACGTAGGAAATGGTTGAAAGTGATAAAACAATCGGTCGGGGGGGAGAAAGGTTCAAACAGACGCGGAACAGGATCCGTGCTTTGGGAAGGACGGGGGAATGGAGCGAAAATTTATGGAGGAGATGGGGGGAGAAAAGGGGGGAGATCGAAAACCCAATGGAGAATAACGCAAATCGAGAGGAGAAGACCTTGAGCATGACCTAAGCTTCGCTCCATTGAAACGGGGTGGGGCAGGAAAAAAAAAGGCAAGGGAACAGACAGCCGAATGCGATGGGAGGTTCGCATTTTGAAACTAGGCCGATAATAGGTAAGGGGGTTCCTGCAAGCAGAAATTCAAGCTAAAAGAGGGTTCTGGGTGGACTACCTGACAGGCATAACAGCTCATCAACAAGAAAGTCAGGAAAAAAAAAAAGAAGGGAAATGCTATATACGGGTTTCTTGGAAAACGGGAAATGCCGGGGGGGAAAAGTGTGAGGTACGGTTACGAAATGTGCAGGGAAAAGGAAAAAATCAGACAATAAAAGAAAGCCCTCTTGGTTATAGGCACGTGCAGGCGTGACAAAGGGACGGGCGTTTTAACTGCAAAAAAGGGTTTACGAGTGACCTTGTGAGGAAAACCAGAGAGGGGGGGGAAAGACGATGGGGCAGGGTAATAAATCGGGTTTCAAAAGGGCAATGTAGCTTTCGGAGGAGGAAGGACGGGCAATCCGACACGGGACTTAAACCTTGCAAAGCCAAAGAACTGGGGGTTCTAGGGAAAAATCTACAAATAACCAGGCATCCCGAAGGGGACGAGGGGGCGGGCTTAGCCATGGAAAAATTCAGGGGGGAACAAGCAACTATCGAAGTCCAAATCTCTTCTACAGCGGGAAGTGCTATTCACAAGGTGCGAGGAGCGGGGGCAGAACAAGAGAAGCCGTGGCACCCAAAATTGGTGGTAAGAGAGCAAATTCTCAGTTCATGGAATCAAAAGACGTATTTTCAACGGAAAAGCGACTAACTGCCGGAAGAGGAAAGAGCGGTCCAAAAATCCGTAAGCTGACGAAGTGGGAGGCAGGAAGGACTAGAATATCCGGACTTGATTTAAAGCCAGAAGGGAGTGCAGAATTTCAAAATTTAAAAAACCACGCAACTAAAAAAAGATATGCCCAGTGAAATGAACACCTTTATCGAACACTCGGAGACGGATGATCTGGCATGGGGAGTTCAGAATGAATGAAAAGAACGCAATATAGTGAATGGAGGGAGGGACAAATCCAAAATTGGACCCAACGAAGAGAAATATAAGTCGGCACTCGAGCGAAGTTTGGGAAGGACCTCTCCCCGCAAGAGGGGAGGTGAAAAAGAGAAAGATAGAGACCTGGGGAAGAATCGCGCGGGGGGAGCAGTCCTCCCCAGGTGCGTCAACTCGATGTGAGGGAAAAGAAAACTACTCGTTAACGTGAGTTCGCCTAAAAAAACTATCCAATCGACGAAGGAAAGAAAGGTATCCCGGTAAGCTCCTGTGCAGTGGATGCCAGACAGGGGGAGGGCGGCTCCAAAGTATGGAGGTTGTGACATGAAAAAATGATATATTACAGAGTTTACGAAGAAGCGCTTACGGATGGCTAGTTCAAAAGGCCGAAGGGGCGCAGAGAGCTTGACTTAGGGAGAAAAGAAAGAAAGTAACTCCAACAGGTTTTGCTGAAAGAAGCTGTTTAGTGGCAGGCCAGCTCCAGTAAATCGAACAAAGAAAAAAGCCGTGAGCAGGTGAAAAAAAAAGTTGAAAAGGACCGATATGAAACCTGGGGAAAAAAGGGGATTCCAGGGGAAACTCTCCATCTCGGAAAACTGCACGGGGGTCTTCTTCTAGAACCAGACACAGGACGTAGAAAACGGGTTTTAGAATGCGATAGGCGCCAGGGAAAGGGAAACAGAAGGGGAAGGGGAATCGAAACCGATTTCTCTCAAACCGCCCAGGGTTCAGCGCGAAGCAATCTCACTGCGGAGCCCGAAAAAAACAAAAAAAGGCAAGACAAAGAAAAAACCTGGGCGCGAGCGCCGCGAAAGGAACCGGGTGGAGGGGGGGACGTCTCTGACGACCCCTGTGGGAAACAGTACCGACCCCCCCCCCACAAAAAACCCCCCCCCCCCAAGAATAAAAAATCTAAGGCACCTCTACGCGGGGCCGGAACCGTGAGGGCTCAAGAGAAAATATAGCCTGGTGGTGCATGAATGTCCGAAGGGGGGGGAAATGGCCTGGGGGGGGGGAACAATCAACGGGCGGGGTGAATAGGATTTTCGCCCGAAAAATGATATTTTTGGAATCGCCTAGGACGAAAATGCGAAAAAAAAACCAGACCGAGTAAAATCGGGAGGAGGGGGGCCGGAAATAATTGTTTGACTTCAAAGCTCAGCAGGGCGAGACTGAATGCAGGGGCAAAGATCTCACCCAGACGAGTAGGAAAATTTATTGGAGATTGGGGTAAGTAGAGAGAGTAGCCGCAACCTTAAACACAACCAAGTAATGGCGAGGGACAATCAACGAACGACAAGCGGCTAAGACTGGGGGGAAAAGCGAAAAATACTTGGAAAGAAGACACGAGAGAAGGAAGATCGAAAAAACGTCTCCTACCTCGACGAGTCACAAAGAGGGAAAGGTGGGTAGCACGGCTTGTCAAAACTGAACTAGGGCCGAGATAAAAGAAAAGAACAGGCAAGGGAAAGAGGACTATTAAAATTGCAAAAATACCAAGGGAAAAAAAATATTTTCTCGCGGGAAGAAGAAACGAAAAGCAGAAATCGCGGTTGGCGGGGTCCCGGAAAGCAAGTCGAAAAAAAAAATCAAAGGGAAAAGACCGCGGGCAGCCGAACAGTCTGATTTGCCCTAAACCCGAAGGCCGCGCAGAACTTGGCAACGGAACTCTGGAAAAAGAAGGGGTCTATTAATGGGGTCCGTTGTACTGAAATAACGAGCAGGCCGTAAGTTGAGCCATCTCAGGTATAATTCTTAAAAAGCGAGGGGGGGACTGCGAAGGATAACTGTGGTGGAAAAAGGGTGAGGGAAAAAAAAAATGGAAATTGAGAGGGTGGACTGGGGAAAAAATCAACCCAAACCCGCAGTTTAATCCTTTGCCGCAGGTTGGGCATCGTTGGGTCTCTGGAAAGTAGGTAGAAAAGGGGGGGAGGTGAGTGTTTTAGTTTTCCATGGGAACCTTCCGCATCGAGGGGAAAGAATTTTCAACGAACTGGAGATCAAGGCAAAACAATGAACTAGAGGGTCAAGTAGCACTCAAGGCCAACACCTTTGGGGAAGAGGAGTGGGGGGCCACCCCAGAGTACAGTGAGGGGGGGCAATCAGGGAAGCCGTCAAAAAGGGGGGGTTTGAAAAAAATCGGAGGCAAATGGGAACCGCAAACTCACCGAAAAAAGAAATTGGACAAAGGAAGAAAAGGGAAAACCCTCATCTTCAAATCCGAGAAGGAAACGGACAGTCCACTTTGGGTATTGCCGGGTCAGTAGGAAGAAAGGGAAGGGAAGGAAAAAAACCAACTCATGATTGCCCGGCCAATCGGGAAAAGACTTTGGCGATGGGGGGGGGGACATTTGCTTCTTTTCCGCAGTCTCCAGAGACTCGGGAATCAAAAAACTCCCAAAAAAGAAATAGTCTGGCAGATCTAAGCAAATACGAGGGGGAAAAAGGAAAAAGAGTAGGAGCAGCTCACGACGGGGAGAGACCCGGAACCGGGGGGAGAAAAGGGAACAGAGAACAACACAACTAAGAGGTGGGGAAAGAGAGAAGATCGGTAAAAACCGAGTGCGAAGGCAGCAAGTACTAGTTCGCAACGAGATGTTAAAATGAAAAAAGGCACCGTGAAGGGAGATCCTCGGAGGGGAAAAACCTATGGGCAGACCATCGAGGATAGAACTTCTACTTAAAAACACAAGGGGAAAAAGGGGTCCGACGAAAGAAGTACTTTGTGACCTCCGGGCAATGTAGGGGGGGGGAATATAGAGAAGTTCTTCAAGTCTTCGATGAGGACAACTTCGAAAAAAAGTCAAAACGTGTGATATGTGGTGGAAGGACGGTTTTGGGCATAGGACGACGAGAAAGGTCAGTCAAAAAGTTGGGGGAGGGGGAAAACATCCGCGAACGGGTGGCGTGCGTTTACAAGGCCTCAACGGGGTCAAGAGAGACGGGGGGGGGAAAAAGCAAAGGGAAAAGGGTGGGTGGGAACCAGCCCACGCTGCCGGGGGAGGTTGAAAAGGGTCGGGCCAGGGCTGGTGAGATCGTGAGCTAGGGGAAAGGGCACCTAATGAACTACCAATTGGAAGCACGGTTGAAGGGGGAAGTTCCTCATGGGAGGGCAGTGGAAACTCAAAACATAGAAAAGCCCCCAAAGGGCAGCTTATTAAGGGAAACAGGAAAAAACCAAGACACCACCACCAAACCAACACGCGAAAAAAAATTTGTTGACCTTGGGGACGGAAAACCAAAAAAGGGGGAATCGGGTGGGAGCTGCAAGAAAAAAAAAGGATCGAATGAGGGGGGAAAGGACCAACCTGGGGACCGAAGGGGGACTAACGGGAAACGAAAGAGGACTAACAATGAAAAAAATTAATTGATCATCACGGCACGAGGACAGGAAAGGGCGAAAAAGAAAGAACTGGCCAGGGGCCCAGCACCAAAAAGGGTCTTCCGGGCACATTTAAGAAAGGGACAGGAACGACCTGTCGCAGGGTAACAGGACTGAAAGCGAACGAGACGGAAAATGCAGGATTCTTACCCCAAAAAACGCCCCGGGTCAGCGAAAATGACAAAATCTGGCCTTGCAGAGGGGAGCTGTGTGTTGCCAGACAACTCGAAAGTATAGCACTGAACTAATTTCAATGCAAACGATGGCTCAAAGAACTGGGAGGAGTAATTTAAAAAGACAAAAAGCCGAAAGCAAGCTGAGTAGAAGTGTGACCATCCCATTCTCGGGGGGTAGGGAGGAAAGGGGTTCGGAGGGGGATGGGGGAAGTTAAAATAATCGTTGGCAGGCCAGAAGGGGTCACTGAAGGGGCAAAAAAAAAAGAAAGGTCGGGTCGCTTGGTTTGTTGCGTCCAGGGTGAGGGAAAAGAGCCCATTAAGGGGGCGGTGGTCAGTGCCGGTGAGACGAGAGAAAAGGTAAGAAATCACGGGAGAATAAGGATCGAAAGGTGTCTTTAAATAGACTGGATAAAAAAAAAAGCAGGGAGAAAAGGGGGGCTTCAGGATCTTGTGCATGAAAAAAAAACCATTTATACAGGTACGAAAACCGGTGCCAGTCAGAGTGATCCATGGGCGGGGAAAGATATTATATCTGGGGAGGGGGAACATTGAGGCCAACAATCGAGAAATCGAAGGAAAGGGTTCACTTGTTAACTCATTCCGGTGCTACCACAGGAAGGACATAAAAATGAGTATGGAAATTTGAGATCTGAGAAATCCGTGGCTTCGCGATAGTGCGGAATGGGGGATTTGGGAAGCAAGGTCGATCTAGCAAAGGACAACCCAAAAATGTGGAAAGGGGACCAAGGCAGGAGGAGGGAGAGGCCGGGGCAAGGGAGGGGACCGTAAAAAGGGTTTTCCCACGGAAGCCCCTGGGGGAAAATGAAAGATGAAGAGCAGACTTGGAAAAGGATGGGGGGGGTCTGAAAGAGTGGGGGGAGGTCCCACAAGCCAGTGAAATAAAATCCTTAGTGCTTCATTCTTGAGGGGGGAAAGGGGGCAACAAAAATGGACGAACAAAGAAGAGAAAAAACCTTGGTGTTCCACGCTCTTCATCATGCCGTCCCACCGGAAAATGAAAAGGGGGTAAAAAAGCGTCCCCAGGGGATGCGCATCAATTAAACTACATAATTTCATGGGAAAGCTCAAGAGTGCAGAAAATAGAGTGGGGACAATTAAGCACGGGGGGGGAGAGGGGTTGAAGGTAAATGAGAAAATTTATCGGGTGCATCAAAAAAAGGATGGCGAGGACAAAAAGTTGTGGGGGGGGGGGGGGGGGGCGCCTTAAACGAAAAATTACGCAGAACACAGAAAACGAAAAAAGCGAGGACTGCAGGAAGAGGGGAAGTCGGAAGAAAAAATCCAAGAAGCTAAACAGGGGGGAAAAGGATCACGGGGGGAAGGATGTGGAAGAGAAGAAAGCGAAGCGGTCTTGGACCGAAGAAAAAAATTTAAATGCGAAACAAGGAAACACAGGGGGGGGAAAGTCAAGCAACCTGGAGTATCAAAGGGTCGACCTTGGGGTTCACGACGAAGAATGAATCTTTTAGTCGCGCTGGAGGGAGGAAATCGAATTTAAACCAGGAAAAAAGCACTCTGAATTGAGCAAGGGCACGCCAAAAGAAGGGGGTTGCAGCCCAACAAAACGGGAGACGGCGCGAGTTTCCAGAAAAACCTTCGGACATCTTGCAATAGAGGTAGGCAACAAAAACAAAGAGAAAGAGAGGCAGGGCGTAACGGAAAAAAAAGAAATCAGAGATACCCTTCCGCCGCATTGAATTGGAAAACCCATAGAAAATGGCGCAAAAAAGCGCCAGCGCAGAAAGAGTGGGGGGGGGAAATTAGGTAAGGTAAAGGAAGAGAGATAGAATGGGACTAGCGAACTAAAGGGTACGAGCCCTTTTTATCATCTCCGTCAAAGGGGGGGACTCAAAAAAACCGGGGGACGGGGGTGAATCTCAATGATTAAGAAGACTGCGGCTTGTAATCCTAGATTCGAGTACCGAAAAGGGTTAGAGGAAATTTTCGAGGGGCCGCGGGAATAGGAAGGAAAAAAGCGAGGAGAGGGAACCTGAAAAGAAGCACCTATCCGGAGGAGGCTCCAACTGTGGGGGTTTCCCACACCCAGGGGGAAGCGGAGCTTCACGAAGAATATCAAGGAAGTGACGCCATCCACGCCTTCGAAGAGAGGTGCACTTCGAATATTGGAAGGGGGCACCAGTTCCAAGAGCCCAAAGCAATCAACTCCGAGGCTGTGGGGAAGTCGAGGTCTGAAACGGAACGAGCCGTCCTGAAAAAAAGCCTACGAAAAAAAGGGTTTAAGGCAGGATGCCAGGAAACGCCGCCCGCCCACTACCGAGCAATTGAAGACATGGACGGGGGGGGGGGGGAGAAAGGATTTTCAAAAGCAAGCTTCAGCGCTGAGAGGGAAAGGGAAAAACCGGTCGGAAAAAAGGGAAAAGGGCACCAAAAAAACCCCCGAAGACAACCTCGAGCCGCGACTGTCCTCCCATGGGGCGGGGAGGGGAGAGACAGGGAAAAAAGGACAGGGGAAGAAAAATCAAAATCACGGGCACGACAAAAAAAAGGAGCTCCGAAAAAGTATTTTCGGTCGAGAAAAGTGGGGGGGGGGGGGGGGGGGGGGGGTGCCATAGCCTGGGGGGGGGGGCAAATCTTCAGAGAGGGTGAACTTCTGCAGGTGAAAAGACCTCTTCAAAAAGACGTTATAATAGAATTGTCAGGACCTCAAATGGAACGTGACCAGGTATTGAACGATATAAGACGCGCAAGAGAAAGTCGGCCCAAAAAAGAAAAAGGTGGGAAAGTTTTTTAATGACCATCCCGCCGCCCGCGTCTGTGAGGACACGGAAGGATGTTTCAAACAACCCCAAAAAAAAAATTGTAGGGAGGGAAAGAAACATCAAGTAGGGCATGAGAGAGATAGCGATCATCAGACCAAAGTGTCGTAGGTCAATGAGAAAACAAAGCCGAAGGGTGCTTGGAAAAAAAAAAGCGAGGAAGGGAAGGGGACTTCGTAAAATTGGCATAACTTCAAAAAATCACGACGACGGGGTCTCCAGGGGAAAAGAAATTAAACCTCGGATGGGGTCAGGCTTGGGTCCCCAAAAAAAAGGCTTGGACAAAAAGAAAATACTCACGCAGGCAAAACTCTTTGGGGCATGTCAACCCTGTAGAGACACGATGGACGAGGGGACAGTAAAAAGAACGCGCACCGAAGGTGGTGAGAGAGCAAAAGAGGGGGACGTGTTAAAAAAGAGAGGAAACCAAGTACGAAAAACTAGGAGAAACACGAAAGGGGGAAAGGACGGGACCTTACCTCAACAAAAAGGTGGAATGCCCAAAAAAAAAAAACAGGGGGGGCTGAAGGGGAAAAAGGAAATTCGCTTCAAATGTGGGGTCAGCTCCGTGATTAAGAAAGACGGTCTTCAAAGGGGTGGAAGAGGGCAAAAATGGTAGAATTGAACGGCCAAAAGAGGGGGAAGGCGAAGGCTGAGTACTGTGGTGAAAAGTTTGAAGGGCCACAAAGGGGGGGGGACTGTTAACACGGTCGAGCGTCCAAGAATCGCGTATCAAACTGGGGAATGACTTAAAAAAGAGTGAGGTCCAAAGAAAGAGGGGGAGCCGTGGATTTGAAGAATTGGGGGGGGAGTTGAAGGACGGAGTAATCGAGGCCACAAGGCGGAAGTGTGTGAATCAGGCAAAAAAAGTGGCAATGCCCTGCCGACCCCGAAGAGGAAAGAGAAAGGGAGGGGGACAAACAAAAAAAAACAAACTTGCTACGGAAACGGGGATGGGCACCAAAAAAACAGGAGGACAGGACAACCCAAACACGTCAGGAAGACGCAAGGGGGGTTGAAAATCGAAAAACGCAATGCGAACGGGAAAGAAAAGGCAGAAGCCATCGTCGCCATTCAGAAGAGGGCACCCAACATGTGAAAAACAAGCAAGGGAGGAAGTAGACAGGGGTCCTAGGTCAGAAAAAAAAACGAAAATATATCAAATGGGAAGTGACAGGGCAACGGTGCCAGGAAAAAGCGAAAAAGTGCAAAAAGGAAATGTGTTCAGGGATTGGTCAGTCGAAGTCGAACTACCCGGGGCTCACAAGATAGGGGGGAAAAAACAAATCGAACACACACTGGGGACAAAAAAAAACAAAAGGTCGAGGCCATATTCGTCCACAATACAAGTGGGGGGAAAAAGTTTGTGGGGGAACATTCCGGAGTCGAGGAAACAAACAAAACGGAAGGAGGTAGAGAATTTAGAATGTAAGTCCCCTAACTGCCATTAAAAACGGACTACCGGCTCGTAGCGTTTCATAGGGGGGGGGCAGGAAAATATGCTTCGGATCTTGAGGGATATTCAAAAGAAGGGAGAAAGGGGAAGCGGGGGATAGGGACTGACCAAAAAAATGTGGCTCGCAGCAAAGTAGCTGTTGGGAAGCGCAGGGGGAGGGGTCAACGGGGAAAATGGGTTGCAAATATATGGGGTCGGGGTGGGAGAGGGGTTACTTAGGAAAAGGAAGAAAATGGACTAGAAAGAAAGTGGATATGGAGAACAAACGTTTTTGTGGCTCTAGAGGGAAAGGGACGACAGGTATGGAGGGGGAGCATTCAGGGGAAAGTTTGACATCTGAACCTTGGGACGTGCGGGGGGGGGAAGAATGGGAAGTCAACGAATAAAAAAAAAACAACAAGTGCGAGAACGGTTTCGATGGTGCCAAAAGCAAAAAGAAACAGGGGGTAAAAAATCAAAATCGACTTTCCTAAGGGACAAGGGTTCGCCGACGTGAGATAAAAAGGAAACAGGGGAAAGGGCAAACCCCAGACTTACGACCGTTAAGTGCTCCATCCTATGCGAAAGAAAAACCAGGAAAGAAAAAAGAAACGACTAGAAATGATTGCCAACGGCTAAAAAAAAAAAACACCAGCAACACAAAAGATTTTTGTAAAACAGCGTCGGAAACGTGGTCATACAAAGGTGGTCAGAGGCAATGGTTAATCGGCCAGGAAAACCGGCCTCCAGAGAAAAAGAGGAGCTGTTTGGGGGGGGCAAAAACCTAAGTTCTAAAAAACGCCGATCTAAGACTAACCAATGACTAGGGGGAGGAAAAAACGAATCAAAGGAAGAAAAAAAAATTAACGAATAAAGAAAGGGCCAGAGGATGAAAAAAAAAAGGAACCAAATGTCCTTTGAAACGCGCCATGAGGAGGGGGCGTTGTTGACCCCAAAACAATAACTGTCGGCGTCCGCAGAGGTTCAAGGGAAGGAAAAGGGGAAAATCTTCCTTCAGGACGACAAGCCACAAAAGAAACGGACAGAGAAATCCAATCTTGCCTAGGGGGGCAAAACAAATTCCCACCGTCGACAAAAAGAGCGGGAAAGAAAACTCTAACCCTGAGATTTTGCACCATGACAAGAAGGCATCAAACGCCGAGGGTTGTGGCGTGATTTGGGGGGGAAAAAAATATGGCAAAGGAACACCCCCCCCCCACCCCGCCACTGCACCCCCGACAAGAAATGAACAATACCGAGTAACCAGAGGAGAAAAAAAGATTACGGGTCTTTTCGCACTTCAAGGGTCAAGGTACGTTTAATTGTGAAGTGAATGTAAAAGTCAGTTTGAAAACGGTCCCGCTTAACTGACGGCATGTCGCTGGTGGTCGGGCGTGTGTGTAGAAAGAATGATGGGTGCATTGTCAGTTGGGGAGGATTACGATGTCAGGGAAAAGAAGCCATGTGCAATCAAGAAATGGGCAATCGAAAAAGCGGAGATTATCCCTTAAGACATTCCAGCGCGCACGTAAGGCGGAGGGGGGGGGAACATGAAACCATCAGGTGTGACACACATCGTACAGAATTGAGAAAGAAGCTCAGGGGTCTGGGGGGAAAACAAATGGCACCAGGAAGAAAGGAGAGTCAGTCGTGTCCTCATTAGGCAGGCTATTCTTGAACGAAGCGGTTCTGGGGTCCAGGGAAAAGGAAAAACGAAAAACAGGCCAGAATTAGTTGCAATTCATACCTGGATGAAGTGAAAAATCAAAAACATTGATCGGGGACGGAAAGCTTTTAGATGCCCAGGGTGAAAAATTTGGTGAGGCGGGGGGGACCAAAAAACAGAAAGTCGAGACAAGCCGAAAACCAGGGCAAAAGGCAGCGGCGGGGCGGAGGGGGACAAAAACTGCCGTGCAAGTTGAAACCCCGGGACCGTGGGAAGAGCAACTTTTGAAAAACGCTGACTGAAGAAGAAGGGGTGGTCCTCAACCGTCAAAATGATCAAGGGGGGGGGTCTCCTTGCGGCGGATCATCTGAAAAGTGGAAATTAAAAATCCCAATCGCGGAAAAAGGCGTAATGCCGGGGGGGAGGTGTTTCTGGAGCAGATACAGGCTCAAGAAAAAATTCATCCTGGCACGAGGTGCTGTTTCCCAGTATTGAAAAATGGAAAGAATTTGGAGAAAGGGGGGAATCATCCCCACATAATCAAAAAAAAATGGACTCTTCGACTGGCTTTTAAAAGTGACGAGGGAACTTCTATGGGGGGGGGGGGGGGGGGGGGGGGGGGGGGGGGGGGGGGGGGGGTGGGTGGGCAAGGGTATGCGTGAATGCTCAAACACTGGAAGGTAAGGGGCCAAAAAAGTTGGGGGGGGGGGAAGGGACAAAACAGGCCTCGTTGCTGGTGCCTAATGGACGAAGGCCTCACGCGGTCCCGTTTCCAGCCCAATCGCAAAAAAATAACGTAAAGCTTACCGGAAGGGGGCTAACAGGGAGATTCACGAGGAAGGGTGATCCGAACGCTTTCCTAAACTTTCCCTGGGAGGCAGGGGAGATGAATCCACCAGAGCCAAGGTCGAAAATGAAAAAGGGGTGAGGAGATGAAGTAATAGGGGTGGAAAAAGCCGAGGGGGTCTTGTATGAGGGCAGGAGGGGGGAAAAAGACTAAGTGATGCAAGACGAACTTGCCCTGTAACTATAGATGTTGTTCGCAGATGTAAGGGGGAAAGGACGGGCAAAATCCGGATGGTGGTTAGAACCCGTGCATCGGA
>Ga0179593_1456151_pt1 | contig 16780 bp, 18 predicted proteins | sample CZODoug2_1_08_16_FD_185931 | JGI IMG/M metagenome (GOLD analysis project Ga0179593, IMG submission 185931) | Vadose zone soil fungal communities from Angelo Coast Range Reserve, California, USA - CZODoug2_1_08_16fungal (PacBio error correction) | ecosystem: Environmental > Terrestrial > Soil >...
AGAAAAAGAATTCAGTGAGGTAGGGGAAAACGAAGAACCGTCCGCCCCACGGGGAAAAAAAAAGTCAAGCAAACAAAACAATCGAAAAAACCAGGGGGGGAGTCAATCCAAAGGCTGATGTCCAAGGACAACCAAGCAGGCAGTGAAGCCCGCAGAATTGGGTGGGGGTGACAAACTTGACTTGAAGCTAGATGCAAACGGAAAGAGCACCAAGCTATGCAAAGAGAGAATCTATTTCTAGCGGGGTCCAGGCGTACCCCCCAGTGGGCGCCACACAAGGACTGGGGGGGACCGCACCCGAAACTTAATAAAAGGACGGCACCTACGAAGGTTATGGGGGGGGAGCAAAAAAAACAAAGGGGGCTGGAAGAGAACAAGAAAACAAATCTCGAGAAGCGGGGCCGGATACACGGGGGCGCATGTCTTGAATTTTGGGTGGGTACAAAGGACACAGCCAGGAAAAAAGGAGGGGACAACAGACCCTTCAGAAATGACATGCCCGCCAAAAATCGGGAATGGCAGAAACGGGAAACGGAGCGGGGGACTTCAACCACAAAAAACTACACCATGCAAAGTGTACTTGAGAAAGTTGGGGGGACGGCGTGCTTTGGGGGGGGGTAAAAATGAACAATTCAAAAAAAAATGAAACAGAAGTCTGCATCACCGAAGTGATTGGGACAGCTCATTGGGGGAGGGTGTTGGGGGGCCCAACCAGGCTGAAGCGGTCAACCCCTCCGAGAACAGGGGAAGAATAAAAAAAACACAAACCGGGCGCGGAAACAACCCCGAAAAAAAATGGAGGAGTGGGTGAGACTGGCGCCGGCAGCAAAAAAAGGTGGGGCGGGGTCATTTATCTCACAGGGCGAGACAGGGGAAGGGGGGGGTCCAGCTGGAAGGCCCCAGTCCGAAAGGACCAAAAGTGTCTCCTGAATTAACTTTCGGCCATAAATAAGGAGTCATAACAGCCCGAGAGACCGCTAGGAGAACGACAAACATCAAGTAAGAACGGCCTTTATATGAAAAAACAAGCGACGCACACATCCCCAAAAAAAAAAAAAAAAACAGAAAACGTTTGCCTTCAGGTGAAAAAAAAGTACGGGCGTGAGAAGCTCGGGAACTGCACGCGAAATGAAGGGTCAAAAGCACGGGAACACCCAGAAACCACCACTACCAGGGTCAAGAAAAAAACAGTTTTCGAATCGACCCTGATTCTCCCAAAAAAATCCACAAGGCAAGTTCGGGGTTAACGGGGTAATTCCACACTTCTCAAAAAGGTCAGAGGTCAGCCCGAAATAAGGGGTTGGGGTGGGGGCACCAAAAACCAACCGCCACAAAAACACTCTCACAAATATGAAAAGGGGGAATCGACTGGTGAAGCACCGCCGCGAAACCTTCCCTGGACAGGTCCAAGATTGAACAGGGGGCAAAAAACCTCAAGCGGGCGGTCTTAGGGGGGATAAAGGTGGAGGAAAATGGGGTCACAAAGAAAAGGGGGTAAAACCCGGCGAGGACGGGGGCAGGCTGGTGTAAAAAAACATGGGGGGCGATCACGACAAACTAGGGGAAGTAACCCCAGGCAGTCATGAAACGTATTGCCAGCAACCTGGGGGGAACTAAGACCAAGGAAGAAACAGGGGTTTTTTGGAAAAAAAAAAAAAAGTCCCAAGGCCCAAAGCAACGTGACGCCCATCCAATCCCGCACAGGAACAACGGCACAAACGGAGAACGGGTAAGAAAGTAGACACCACAACGAAAACACCGTGGGAAGCTACGCACACCTCCGCTGAACAAAGGTCGGTGGTGTTCCAGGGTCGAAAAAAACCTGTGTCCGGCAAGAAAACAGTGGACAACCTCAGGCCCAGTCAAACATACCAGTTGTGAGTTCCGAGAAGCGGCTAGCTTATGCCCCTCAAATCAAAGAACAGTCGAAAAAGGGGAAAGCAGAACCTTTCTAAAGGGACTCATAAATAGGGGTAACCTAGAGCGACTCAAACAAACAAGGAAGTTCAATGCCAAAGTGAATTAACCACACCGATTCGGTAAGAGCGATATAAAATAAAAGCGAAACCATCAAAAAACGACGACGAAGCGAAACTTAAAAAAAAAAGATGAAGGACGGCATAAGTCAAACGAGGCGTCACCGGGGAACAATCGGCGCTGTAGGAGAGGAAGAGGAAAAAAGACCTTTTGAAAATACCAAGCACTGGAAAGGGGGGGACAAAAGGGTTTTTGGGTGCCCCAACCCCACTGCGCGTGGGGGAGGAATGAGAAAAACGGGAAAAATGGGAAAATAACAAGGGTAACGAAAGAGACACGATCGACGGTTAAGGGGCAAAAACCTCGCCTGGGGGAGGGAAATGGGAATGGGGGACAGTGCAAAAAAGGAAGGTTCCAACGGGAGGGGGGCGATCCCTCAGGGGACCCACACCCACGAAGGGGAAACACTCTCAAACAAAAGAACACGGAAAGGATGGGGGGAGGGGGGGAAAAAAAGAGGCCGAAGCGGGTGGTGGTCAGCAAAATCTAACAGCAGGGAACGAGCAGACATGTGAACAAGGAGATACGACCAGCAGGAAGGACCCATTAACTCCATGCGTCCGGGGTAGAAGTTCCGGGAAAAAGGTTCACTTTCCAAAAAAGCAAGGGGGAGATCTGGGGAGAAAACCCCGCGAGGGCTGAAGGCGGTGTTCAAACCTGACACAATGTTAAAGCAAAGGACCATCCTCGTCCAGGGACCTGCAAGAAGTCAGGCCGAAACTAGGGCAGGCCTCGGTCCGCCGTAACCCTAAAAGCGTCTAAGGGGCGATCATCGGACACACCAGGAAGTGGGGACGATGGTGTTTGAGGTCAACCAGGATGCGAGAAGGGTGGGAAGGATCGGGTTTCACGAAAAAATCCGACCGGCAGGGGTGTGGAGATATCAGGGGGCTGGTCCATCGATCACCTCTGGAAAAGAAAGAAAGGGAGACGGCCCTCAAGGCGGCTAAAGAAAGAAGCGCATGGCGCACGGATCTTGGAGGACGTCGTCTTTGGAGGTTTCACGAATCATGTGAGAGAGGGGCAAGAAAACATATAATGGGTTGAAAATACGTCTTATTAATCTTGGAATGGGGAGTACAACCGTGTTCAGGGCAAATGCGTTGTGGTTTTTACAAAGGAGAAAGGCTGGTTTCACGAGTCACTCTAGATTCTGCCTGTACGTTGGGAATCCAGGGGAAGTGGGGAAAAACGGTGGGCGTGGACAGTAAATTGGAGCGGGCAGAAAAAACGTCAAAGCACAGTTTAGAAAGGAGGCTCAGACAGCGACCCAGGCGCCAAATGGTGGGGCACCTGGCCACAAAAAAAACAAGGCAGAGGGAAATAACCCATTCGGTAATCACACCTGGAAATCCAAAGAAAGAAAATGTAGGCAACCGAGAAAAAAGATACCAAGTGACATTAGGTGCTCAGGGGTTTCAACCAGGTAACGAAAAAATTCGAGGGCGAACCACCGTTAAGTGTTTGTGGAGTACGTTGGCCGAAAACAAGGGAGGTGAGACCCCTGGGGCAAGGAAAATCATGGTTACAAGCCAAAAGAACATTCGGTCGGGGGGGTCGCGAAGGTCAGAGCGAAAAAACGGGGGTGACGCCTTTGTGCAAATGGTCAAAACGGGTGACGGATCAAAAGCGCAGCCAGGGAAAGGGGGGGTCCTACTACTTTGGCAATCAAACGGGAAAAAAAATCTTTTTCCGGGGGGCAGTGGAAAAGGGGGGGGGTTACGCTTTTGCACAGACCGGGCTGGGGTCCACGGGGAAAAAGGAGAGTAGCAAAACAGAAGGATTAGGTGCAGAAGTCTCCCGTGCAAGGAGCCCAATGTTGGGGAGGCAGTGGGAACAAGGAGGTGTTGTCAAGTTCTCCGCCTGGCCCATCAGGCCGAGACAACTTTTCGTTTAAGGTTAAAAAGACCCCGGGGGGTCAGTTCTTCGAATCAACATGGGCAAAAAAACAGGAGGGGGGGGGGATGCCAAAACGAGACCGCCTTTGGGGAGCGAGCACGCTTACAAACTGAACACGGGAAGAAAACAAAGTACGTGTTCGGGCTAGGAAAAAGCATATTGCGAAGGGGGGTCCTCACTTAGACGAGAGAAAACAAGTTTGAACCAAAGAATGCTATAGGGGTGTTTTGGGGCTGCCAGATCCGCCCGTGAACGGTAACAAAGAGAGTGGGGCAAAAACATGGGATTTGCGACGAAGAAGAGGTTCAACAACCACCAATCCACGGCACCGGATGGGGGGGACAGACCGCTGCGCAAAAAAGAGGGAAACGTAGTGATGAAAAGAACGGTTCTGCCGCCTTGCGGCAAGATGGCGCACATAGGGTTTGTGACCGAAAACCTGGGTCTGGGCGTATTTTACATACCGCTGCCCTCTAGAGCCGGATGAAATGGGACGGGGAATGCACATAGGTACCAAAGGTGGGGGGCAGCCCAGGTACAAAAGTCAAAAAAACATCAAGCGCTGCAAGAAGTAGCATAAAACAGAAGGGCCAGTTGGAAAAAACCAAAAAAGACGAGGACGCGGTCAACGTCGTCACCCGAGTACGGGCGACTACCCAGTCTCAACAAAAACAAATAAAGGAGGAAGAAGAAAAAGAGAGGGGTGAAACGTCGACCTTACTCCTTGGGACAGGGGGTGACGCGCAAGCAATCGCGCCGTCAGTCAGATGCACCGACGGGAACGGAAAAATGACCAACGGCAGCTACATGAGGGGGTGGGGGGGGGGGCCTTGGGCCTCTCTAAATAGCTTGAACCAAAAATACAAAAGAAAAAAAAGAGGGGAAAAAAAAATGGCGCTGGCGTGTACAGTGGCCCCGGTTTCCCTCATCTACCCTTTCGAAACCCACGCCTGAATGCCCAGGAAAAGAAGCACTGCAAACCTCGTCGGCAGCCGTCTCCAAAAAAAGGAAAAATGATGTCAAAACAAAAAAAAAAAAGGCACGTCCACATCAGTCCGTGAACACGTGCACAGGCAAAGAGCGGGCGGGGAAAAAAAAAAACAGGACACCGTGCAGGGGAAAACGGACTTCGAATCAATTCACGCGATAGAAACAACGACAACAAAGGAGCTCGCGGCCTGAACGCTCTGCAAAAATTTCCAGGGGGGGGAGGCAAAAAAACCAAAAAAAAGTCAAAGCCTTGGACTGACTCCCTTGCCGCAGGAAGCGCGGACAAAAAGAAGGGGGGGTGGGCTTCCACCTCCATGAGTGGTGGGGGGGGGGGGTTCGTAAAAAAGGCGTTAGGAATCACATTGGTGGGCCCCTCAAAAACGCGGGACATCCCCCATCCCACGGGGAGAAATGTTCCTAAAAACGAAGCCGGGTGGTGAGGGGAAAGGATCCAAAGTTGACCAGAACAGCCCGTTAAGCAAAGCCCGGCAGGCCAACAAAAGCCACTACCGAACAAGTACCGGGCAATGTAAAATTTATAACTAGCAACCCACCACACAGCAAGCGTCATCATCAGGGCGCTCACGACACGTCGCTACTATCCAGGGACCTAAGAAGAAAAACAACAAGCCCGGCCAGGTGCAGTAAGTGGCAACCAAAACGACGGAGATCGAACGGAGGCGGAAAACACGACACAAACCACGCACGTACCGGAAAAAAAAAATCAAAAGCCCTCCGCACCGCGACCCAAAGCCCTCTCTTGTGGGTGGACCGTTTAAAAAAAACACTTTCATCACAAAGTGGGACCCATCAATACAGTGGTGTTAACAAAAAAAAAAGCCAAAAACTCGCATCAAAAGGCACTGGCCGATGTGCGCCGGGGGAAGGAGAAACCTGACCCCGCGGGGGAGATTAGAGGACCTCACAAAGCACCGTCGGATTATCTGGTACAGTGGACCCCGAAATGGCAAAAAAAGAGGGGGGGTTGTCCATCGCAAACGGGGAGACCCAGGGACCCTGGGGCAGTCGAGGGGAACTGAAAGCTTACAAAGTTACTGGACACAACTACAACTAGCCACAATTGAGAAAGTTTTTTGAAAATTCCAGATGGGGGTCCGGGCCCAAATAGGCAATCAAACCAAACATGGGGACCCGACGAACGGGGGGGGAAATTACGACCATCAATAAGAACAAAACAACCCTAGAAGGGCCGTCAGTCGATAGCAAAAGATTCGAGCCGCCCCCGTGCCACTTGAACGCGCACTGAAACACCTTCCCCCTCCTCTGCACTCCGACGTCGGATTGGAGGGAAGAAAAAAGGGTTGGGGCAGTCAAAACTAGACAACCCGATAACAACAGCAAAGTGGCAGTTCCCTAAGGTTAAATGGAAAATCCAGAAGAACAAGTGAAAACTAATGTTATGAACAAACAAAGGGAAGCCATGAAAAAGGGGACTATCTAACGGCGACGGGAATTCCGGGCCAGGGAACTGGAAATTACAGACAAAAAACTGAGGGTGTGAAAACATTGCCGAACGCTACAACCCCAAGGCACGCGGTGGGGGGGAGGTCATGAAAAAAAAGTGAAGGACCAAAAAAAACTTTTGATAAAGAAAAAAGCATGCCGTCGAGGGGTTTAGAACGCGAAAAGCATGTGGAGAGCGCGGGCTACATAAAAAGGGGGGGGGGGGGTTCAAAACTCCCCCCCTCGCTGGGGACGAGAAACACACAAAAAAAAGGAAGGAAAAAGAAAAAAAAAATATGGGCCTAAGCAAATGGTGCAAGCGGATAGAACGACCTCAATGTAAGCAGGGGGGCATCTCCTCCCGGGGCGATGGGCCCACCGTAACCTGTCAAACCGACTGGGAAAAAGCAGTGATAGGGTTCAAATACTTTCAAAGGAAGGGGGGCTCAAACCCAGAAACTGGAAAAAGGAGGAAAACCCAACAAAGGAAGGGCTTATCTGGACCAACCACTCGAGAAGCACTTCTCAAGGGAGTGGACGGTGACCCCCCGGTCGACAAACGATGAGGTACAGGAAGCATACAAAAGCGTCTCGTCTGTGTGAGGAAAAAAAATTCCGACGTATGTTCAATTCGCGACTGCCGCCGGCCAAGGGGGGGGGCTATCGGCCGACTACAACAAAAAAAAATAGAGCCTCCGCGGGAACGTTTTGCACAGGGGAAAGGCGGCGGAAGGGGCAGCCGCGGGACGCAGGGCCGAAGGGACACGGTGTGACCCGAAACGGCCGGTGATCTGGTGGGCTATTTCGACTCGCAGTATAGGGGGGGATCACAGGGTTTCTGAGGGACACAGAGAAGGCGCACGGGGTCAGGTCGTAGGGCGGGTGTTTCCGAGAGATTTGAACACGGGGGGGGGAATCGGGGGGGGAAAAATGGGTTTGGAAAAAAGCCACAAAAAACTTGCTAAATTTCGACCGCTCGAAAAAAGCGGGTTTAAGGACAGGGGGGGGAAAAGCCCCCTCTCGTGACCCGGGTCTCAAAAAAGTTTAAAACCACGCAAACAAGGAAACACGTGACATTACACGGATCCCTAGACCATAATCAAAAACCTTAACCCCGCCATCAGACCAAGCGGAATTGTTGCTCAACGTCGCAGGACGATTTCGCCCGTGAAAAAAAAAAAAAAAAAAAACGGGGTAAGGGGGGGGGGGGGGGTCTGGCACACGTTGCTAATTGAAAAAAAAGGGGGGTCGCACCTGAGGGCGGTTGTTTTTGCACGCACCAATGCGGGGGGGGGGGGGAGTAAAAGGGGGGCGAGCGCCGTGGATTCACTTGGGCAGGGTGGGGGCGGGGTGTGATGACACCTTGAGTCTAAAAGGCAGCACCGGAAGGAGAAAACAAAACGAGGTTTGCCCTGCCAAAAACACGGAACAGCTTGGTGGGGGGGTTTTTGGAGGGGCGCCGTCCGCAAAAACGTCGTTGATGGACGAACGCAGGTAAAACAACAAGAACTCGGGCCCGAAGGTGGGCTCGTCCGGTTGAAAAAGGGCGCGTCGAACAATTGGGGCAATGGGGAAACCTCCGACCGGGGGCCTAACCGGGGGCAAGGAGTAAGTTGCCCGGGGCTGTTAACGGGGCCCTGGAGAAGTCGTCAATCCAAAGGCATGGGGCCATGCGGGGCTGGCGAAAAACCAAACATCAACACTGGTCGAGACCGAGAAAAAACGCGAACCGAACTATTAAAATTAGTTCGTGAGGGAAAAAATCGCTGCCGAAAGGCCAAACGCCGAAACCAGCACATCCGGCAAAAGGACCCCGAACTGATGGCCAAGGGTGGGTGTGTGCCAGAAAAAACCGTCCCGTCGCGAAAATACGTGGCGGCAAGTGTAGAGGGGAAGAAGATGCAATAAAAACAGCTAACGCACTCAGGGCGGTTCCGGCAAGGGGGGGATGGGCACGGCAGAAGGAAAGCAGGGTTCGGGGGGAAGCCCCGGCCCGGACGCGGTTTTGAAGTGGAAAAAAAAGAACTGGCGGGGGCGAAGGAGGTACGGCGGGCCGGCCAACTCGTAGAAAGGGGAAAAACGGGGGCAAATCGCAGGAATAGCTTTACGACATCAAAGAGCAGGAACGCAAGGACTTGCGCAAAAAATGAAGAAAAAAAAAAAAGGGGCGTGGACGGCGCTGGTAAAACGTCAAAGGCCGAGATATGAGGATGAGACAGAGCAACAAAAACGGAGGAAGAAATTCAGGGAGGGTCGGCAACAAAAACCGAAGACTCCCGTTTGAAAAGACAGCATCGCGGGGGGGGGTCCAAGAGGTCCTGAAGCTTCGGCGGAAGAAGAAGGAGGTGCCATTTGAAAAAAAAAAAAAAAAAAAAAACAGCACCACCATCACCATATTCATCGAAGAAAAGGAGACAAACAAAACTCTCGGACGGGGGAGGGGGTGAAAAAATCCAAAAAACATAAACCAGCATCCTTGAGCCAAACAAACGCGGAAAACCTTCAAACGCCCCACGAAAACAAGACTTTGGGCGGAGAATCAGAGCAGACGGGGCCAAAAAAAAGGTGTGTGCGGATGGTCCAGAAAAAAAAAAGAAGGATGTCGGAAATTGACACCCCAAATAGGGATGCGCGAAGCGAGAGGGCCGGACACACACGTGGCACAGAAAAAAGTGGCTGCCGGAATCGGCAGGGGAATTACCGGCAAAAAGGGGGTGACACCCTTAACGAGCTACTGAAAAAACCCGCAGTTAGAAAAGGTTGTGTGGGAAAGGGCGGGGGGGGACCTCCGGTCAGCCGATAAGGTAATTACGGGGGCAACAAAAAACGACGGCCAAGGAGGGATTTGAATCACACGCCCACCTGGGTGTAATGGGGAAATCCAAACACGCAAACGGGCGCAAGACCCACAAGGGAAAAAAAAACGACAGTGAGGCCAATCCTGGCCCACGAAAAAAAAAAAGTAACCGAACCATAAATTCCACTCAAACCCCCGAATTCCAAAAACAGAGAGAGGGTTAAAAAGGGGATATCGTCGTCTCTCTGCTGTAAAAAATCCCTATATGGGGGACAACCGTCCAGAAACACATCGGATCCAAAAAAAAAAGTACGGGGGAAAAATTCCAAGAGAGTATGGACCAGGGGGGAAAGTCAAGGTAACCCAACCGAAACCACGAACAAAAAAACAAAGCAAACCCCGTTTACAGCGAACTTTCGGCCCAAGCAACCGAATGTGCTAATTTAAAACAAGTCCCTTTTCAGAAAGGTTCCGGGTTTTCGGGGAAAAAAACCGGCCACCCAACAAACAAACGCCCAGGCCTGTCTCACAGGGAAAAAACCAGCGAACCTTGCAGGGTAAACTGGAGGGACACTCAAGGTCTAGGGAAAAAAAAGGTGCACCAAGCCGGTCAAGGGGGGGGGGGAAAAATTGCGGGCAGGCAAAACAGGGGCAGGCAAGCATGCGCAAGAAAAAGGGGAAAACCGTTCCTTAAAGACAGATGGGTGAACCACGTGAAAAAAACAACGGCACAGTTGGAAAGCAGGTTCAAAAAGTGGAAAGTGGAAAAAAAGGGGGGACCATCTCCCAAAAGTGAAGACGACGGGAAAATAGAAGAACCAAAATAGAAACCGATCTCCAAAAAATACTTGGAGGCGAGGGGGCGACCGAGAGGGGGGGAACAAACCGATTGGTCCCACCGACTTGGGGAACAAAAATCGGGCCTGCGGCCTGCCCGGACCACAAAAAACAACCGCCGGAACGAGAGCCTCGTGAAGATGGTGCCAGCGACCCGAAGAAAGCAGTGCCAGGGAAGGACAACCGGTGGAAAGAAAAAAAGACTGTCGAGAGCTAAATAAAAGAGGTGAAGATGCGACCTTTCATCGGAAGAACGAGTCGGAGGCCACCGGGGGGGACATGAGGACAGCTGCGGGAAGATAACTTGGAAAAAAAAAATGAAAAAAATGATTGTCAGGGTTTTTGTGGGGAACACTGCCAGGGCAACAAAGTGGGAATATCGGGAAGTATAAACCTCTCCTAAGTCAATGACGGACCAGGTTGGGACACAATAACTGGGAGGACTGGGGCACGGCAGGCTTTCGTGTGGTCAGAAAGCGGGGGATCCACCACCTTCGAAACAGAGGAACAACAAAACCAACAAAAACAACAGGGGAAGGGGGGAAAAAAAAAAAAGGAAGTGGCGAGCCGGGGGGAGGAGGGATCGAACAGGGCCGCCACCGGTGCAAAACTAACAAAAAAAAGTGCAGACGAAAATGAAAGCAATGGGGGGCCCTACCAGGGAGCTTAAAAAAGGCAAAAACATGAAGACGTTTCGACAAGGGGGGGGGGGCAAAAAGGGGGGGAAAACACCTTCACTTCACACCAACCAGGCACGGGGCCCAGCGACAAAACCTGGGAAAAAATAAGGCTGGCAAAGTCAAAAGCGAAAGGGGGCGCCGCCGAAACCCCCCCAACGAAACCGAACGATTGACGCCAGGGGGTCCGCCTTGAAAATTGGGTGTCGAAGGAAGGTCGAAAAATCATAAGGCCCCGGAGAGTTTACTGAGGCGCGGCAGGTCCGAGGGGGGGAAACCGACCTAAGGGGGGTTTCTCGTCGGCGGTCACGCTTTACCTCAAGGCGGTCACCTACGGCTGCGTTTGGAGGGTGGGGGCCAACCCGCGGCGCAGGCAAGGAGAAAAAGCGCTGGGGTCCAAAAAGGGGGGGGCGAGGATAGGGGACAAGAGCAAGACCAGGGGGGGAAACAGGGGCTTATTGGGGGTGGGTGAATTTCTCCCGGCCGTCGCAAGGCGTTTTGGGCGAGGGGTATTTGGGGCCTTTTCCTGGAATGTTTGGAAAAAAGGGGTTGCAGGACATAGGGGGAAAAAAGAAAACTCTGGCAATAGTCGGTGGATAAGGAGACATCCTTAGAACAGCGTAGGCACAACGCCCGGGTCAATGACCAATTGGACCCATTTCGAACTTGGAAGATCAGCAAAAAAAATACAGCCGATCCCGCGGGCAGCAGTTAAAACCCTTTCACACGGTAAAAAAGGCGGTTGGGGGGGAAAAAAACAAAAGGACAGTTACCTTTTGACTCACAGCATGAAATGGGAAACAAAAGGAGTCACGGGGGCCTTGCGCACCAACCGGGAGACCTTGTGTGAATAAGCCAAATACAGGAGGATTGTTGGGGACACGCCTAGTAGGGTCGTGAAGGTCCAACTGGAAACGTCCTTGGGTGGGGGCGGTGGGACAAACGGCAGTGGGGAAGGGGACAAAACGGAAGCTAGCAACGATTTTTGTTCCCCGGATTGAAAGCGGGGGGGATGTGGCGGGCCCGGCAACGGTTTTGAGAACCTCACTGACGGGGGCGAAGGGCGAGTACAGCCAAGAAAAAACGGATGGGGCTCGTGGGAGACGACGAAATTGGCGCCAAAAGGGTTTCGCCGAGGAAGACAAACAAACATGCCGTGGCACAGGGCGAAATTGGAATCAGTACCGCCCCCGGGGGGGCTTGGGGTCTGTAAAAAAAATCCGAACAACGCCTGGCGCGCGGCACCCTGGGGGATCGAGAAAAAAGCCCAAAACAAAATGGGATGCAAAAAGGTACGGATAGCGAATTAAAAAAGGGCACGCAACGGCAGCAAAAGAAAGAAAGCGACACAAAAGCAAACGAATGCAAAAGTGCAGGGGTGCCGGCGATTCCAAGCCGGACTCAACACGGTCGTGGGGGCGGGGGGGAAAAGAGGTGTCCGAATAGCCAGGAGGGTTCATGAGACGGTTCTGCAAAAGGGGCTGCCGAGGGGCGGGGGGGAAAAGACGGAGGGGTAAGGTGGGACGAGGGGGTGCAACAATGTCTGGGGGCACGGGTGTAGACTGCAGGAGGCAGGGGGGAAACGTCTGAATGTACGGGAACGCGCCCGAACTCTTCTCTAAATCGCCTCTGCATCGCGGGACAGACTAGCTGTGTAAACGAGGCCAAAAAAAAGAAACGCGGGCCGCAGAAGTTAACGCAAAGTGACCATAAACCGGTGGAAGAACGGACGAACGAACCCCCAAAAAAAAAGAAAAAGAAAATATAGCGCGACCATGGGCTAAACAAAAAACAAAACAAACGGAGGGAGAAACAAGAGGGAAAAAAAATTGCAGCCGTGCCAACGCCCGGAATCAAGGGAAACATTGACGCCGGTGACATGGACGACCGCGGGTGCGGGACTCCCAGGTATTTGCAACGGAAGGCCAGGCCCGGGGAAAAAAGCCGATGAGGTGGGGGGTGCCGGCAAAAGAAAAAAGCAGAACCCGAAAGATTCAATCGAGCATGGAAACGAGGGTTAACGGACATTCGCGAAGCAGGTTCACGCACCACCGAGCCGCGCACGGCTCCCGCGAACCAAAAAGCAAGGACACGTTGCCCGACAAAACCTCCCCCGAAGCGGGGGGGTAAAACCCCGTGAAAGAAACAGGGGGGGCGAAACAGCGGATGGGGTGGTCAGGAAACAATAGATGAAACCGGAGGGGGGAATAAGACGAGGATCTTGGGGAGGCCAACGACAAGGGACTCAAAAAAAAACCACCACACTCTTCCATGCAAAGGAGTGCGGGACTTTGGGGGGAAGGGAGGTGGCAACGCGGGGGGAAAATTCCGGAGATCAGGGGTCACAGAGTGACTTAGTTTGGAGGGGGGTCGCGGCCCGAAAACGGTCAAAACGGATTGTGACAACAAGGGTGCCGGAAAAAAAAACGTCGTCGGCAAAAGCACAACTGGAAAAGGAGGAATCGGAAGCACAAATTTTTCAGGGGGTAAGGGTCGCAATTTCCGACGCACAAGGGACAACAGACGCTGGGCGCGCGCGACCGAACCCGTCAAAAAAAACGACTGCACAAGGATCCAACCTTCGACCGACGAAAAAAAAAGCGGGAGGGAGTACGAAAGACATATCCTGGGCCCACCTGCAGTGAACTTTGGGAACAACCCAACCCGCACAAAAAAACAAGAAACGTGCAAAAAGGCAATGGACAAAAGAGGACAAAACTTCGCCTCCCGGTTGACGAATAAAAAACCGCAAAAAAAAACCGCACGACAAAACGCAACGACCAGGAAAAACAGGTCAGAGACAGACCTGTCGGCAACACGGGACGAATGAGGTTTGGGGCGGATTTATCGGGAAACCCCGAGAGAATAACCGGTGTGAAAAAAAACGAACGCCAAAAAGAAAGGAGGGAACGAAAGAGAACTTCGCCAAAAAGGAAAAAGCGGAAACCTCACAAGGACCCAGTGGGAGGGAAAAAATCAAGGGAACTTGATGAAATCAAAGGACAGGTGAGCCGATGGTCATGGTCCAGAGGTCCTGGCGAAGGTAACCAAACAGTGGGGGGCGGTAAAACTCTAGAAGGAGAAGGTGGAGGGGGGATCTCTAGGAAAGAAGGTAACCGGCAAAAGCCAGTGAAAAAGAATGGGGTTTTTCAAAGGCCATGATTTTGGGGGCGACCAAAAAATCCTCCGGGGGAAACAAAGTTGGAACCCCGACAGAGTTCTAAAGAGCAGATGACGTGCACAACCCAACTGGGGGGGGATGTTCGGGCCGAACCCCCGCAACGATGGGTGAGAAACAAACGCAGGCGCTCCGACCGAAAAAAATCACAAAAAATCACGCCCCACCGGAAGGCCCAAAGAAAAAAGCCTAGGCAAAAAGACGGGGGACTCCGAGGCTAGAATTTGTTGGGGTCTGGATGACCTAACAACAGGATACAAACTCAAGTGGCAATGAAAAGGGCCCTTGGTTCGAACCAATGAGGAAGACTATATCCAAACCTAAAAAAAAACAAAACGAAAACGACCGTGATGAGAAAAAAAAGAAACCGGTCATCGGGTTCAAAAGAGGGGGGGGAGGAAAAAGGACCAAGAAAATATAAGACGACCAGGCGTCTACCGATGAAAAGACTTTGGAATGGGTCAAAAAAAAAATGAGGTGGGGGGTGGGAGGTTTTGACCACCGCGCCGCCAAAAAACGCAGGGGGGGGCACAATTAAGGGAAAGTGGGAACCTTTTGTTCTCAGGGCTAAGTAACTCCAAGTGGAAGGGGGACCAATATCTCGCTTGGGGGAAGAAGCAATGAAAAAAATGGAAATGGAGGTCAGACGGTTGGCGGACCACGCACGGAAAAAAAAAAAACCCACGGATGAACAATACGCGCAACAAACAACAATGAGGGGGAGGGGGGGGGGGATGAGAGATGGGGGGAACGAAGCGGGGGGGGACTTAAAGAAGACGAACCAGCTTCAGCCCATGCAAAGCTCTCCCCCAAGGGGGCAGGGTGACCTAAAATGTCGTGAGCACGTCGGAGGGGGGGTCACGGGTCAAGCATGGGCTCACCACGCGGCAACGAGAAGCAACAAAAAAAAACACAATATGTGCAAGCTCCTGGTCCCTCGCTGAAAAACGGAAATGGGGAAGGGGGGGTGGGGGGGGGGGGGGTGGGGGGGGGGTGGGGGGGGGGGGGGGGGGGGTGGCCTGCAGCGGTCGGCATTCATTCAAACCTAGTCAGGTCATATCTACGGATCAAAACCCAGCGGAAGTCAAGATACGTTACGCGGCAGACGAAGGAGGGAGGGGTCAGATTCGGGAAAACCTTCTTGACCGCAAATGGGGGGGGGTCTAAAAGGTTCAGGAGGGGAAAGAAGGCGTCACTCGAGGGGGGCAAACAGGGCAGCCTCGAGCTCGTCTTGCCGGAGGCGGCAAACGCGCAAGACGCAAAAAGGGCTCGGAGGAGGGGGGCGGCGGGGGATAGTGGGGGTGGGACAGGAATGAACGGAAAAAAAAGGGAGGATCCAACCAGGGGGGGTTTCGTAAAAATGGGGAAGGGCGTAGAAGGTGTCATTACAAAGGGGGGCGGCAATAAAAAAAAGTGTGAAAGAATCGAGTGGGGGCAAGTGTGGAAGCCGGGGAAAAATTGTTAAAAAATCGCCTGGGGAAGAAAAAAATTGGGGGGGGAAAGAAAAAAAGTCATAGCCGGGTAGGTAAAAAGGAAAATGGCCTATAAGGCTGCTCAATAAAAAAAGAGAAGGACCAATTGGCGGCCTCCAGAATGGCAAAAGACCTTGACTCAGGGGCGAAATCACAAAATTGCAAGCATAAACCGCGGCTGAGGAACAATAAGGGGACCAGACCGGTGTTTGTAGGAGTGCCAAAAAAACGGGACCGAAAAGTGGGTCAAACCATTCTCACAGGTGCACTGGGAAAATGGGGCGCAAAAGGTTGGCAGGGTGGGGCGAAACCAGGGTGACCAGGAACGGGAAGGAAAGGGAATACCGAAAAAACGTGTCTGGGGATGGTTGGGGCGCAAAAAAGGGCGAGCATCCTAGGGGGTCAAACAGGGGGGTGTCGTAAGGGGTGCGGGGGGGGAGGGATGGAGCCCGGAGTCCAAAAGAAGAGGGGGCCTGCCGGGACCAAGCAACATTAACCGGACTTGGGGGGGGGGTGGGGTGAGTTCCGACGTGTGGGAAGAGTCCAAAGGAATGTGTGTTCAAACAAAAGCGAAAGGGCTACTGATGGCGGGATGGACTGAGGTGCTCTCAAAAAACTTGGCTAGGTGGGGTCAGTCAGATGGGGGTGGGCCAGTGGGGCCTCACGCAAGGTCGATGGGCCAAAAATCAACGGGTCGATCTAACAGGGGCCGACTTTGAAAACTTGGCTCAGGGCTCAAGGGCAAATCCAAAGGGGAGGCGAGTTGCGAGTGGACCGCTGCAAACCGCACAAAGTTGGGGTTTCAACGGACTAGTGAAAAAAAAAGCCATACCAACCTTGGAAACGGCCGGGAATCAAAGGAGTGAGTAAAAGAATACGGGGGGGTCAAAACGGGGGGGGTGGGCCCTCCCAGCTGCGAATCAAAAAAAGTCCACTAAAAACAGGCCGGAAGAGGTGTTTTGGGGAAGGGAAACAGACCTCCGGACGGGGCATTCCCGCGTGGGTCATTGGGGTTGGAGGTGTAAAGGACGACGTCCTGGGAGGTACGTAACTCAATAAAAACGACCTGGGCACCCGTGGGGGGGTAAAAAAAATACCGCTAAAAAGATGGGGGTAGAAAGAAAGCGTTGAAAACGTGTCAAAACGACGGACAGCCTCATGGCGGGGGGAGTGGGTGAAAGAAAGGGGGATGGGCCCGTCGCGGGTACCCGGGAGGGAAGCGCCCTACGAAGCGTGTATGACTCAGGTGGTAGCTAAGCTTGGGCCCGAAGGGGAAAAAAAAATCATGAAAACGGCCTCTAAAGGGAATGGGGCGCGGAAAGACAAAGACGGATGGGCCAAAACACACACCGCTATTTGAAGACTTGCGCACGAACACGTCCACGGTAAAGGGGGGACAGAGGAAATGAAAAGTGCGACCACAGAAAGA
>Ga0179593_1661596_pt1 | contig 16780 bp, 27 predicted proteins | sample CZODoug2_1_08_16_FD_185931 | JGI IMG/M metagenome (GOLD analysis project Ga0179593, IMG submission 185931) | Vadose zone soil fungal communities from Angelo Coast Range Reserve, California, USA - CZODoug2_1_08_16fungal (PacBio error correction) | ecosystem: Environmental > Terrestrial > Soil >...
ACTTAACGCCAAAACAAAACGGCCGGTCCAGGGAAAAAAAGGAAACACGAAGCAAAACGCGGGGGAAAGTAAAGAAAAGGGAGGGGGCCCAAAGAACATCAGAAAGCCCAGCCAACAAATGGTTACTCCATCCAGGAGAACAAACCTCAGGGAGACGGGGGGGGTCCTGTAATTTCCCCCCGCAAAAAAAAGGGGGAAACCCACGACCTGAGCCCTGCTGTTGAGGGAAGGGGGGGGGAAAAGAGGGCAACGACTAACAACCCCGATAGGGTTTGGGTTAAGGCCCCAAGGCCTTTGGCGCTCCCCAAGAAAAAATCCTCCCGTGCCGGGGGGAAAAAAATACGTCGGAAGAAAAAAAGGAGGGGGGGGGCCCACGAAACTTGGAACAGAGGCCCCCCCTCCCAATTATCAAGAAAGGAAGAAAAATCAGGGAGAAAAACGGTTTTAGCAAAAAGAAAAAAAGAAAAAAAAAGCAAAAGGATCCTTAAAACCATGTGGAAAAGGGAAAAGGGAGGGGGGTTGTTTTGTGGAAACCCCCGTCCCGCCGAACCAAGCCCCCGGTGCCCCCCCGGAAAGGGGGGGGGCAAAGCCGGAAAATTTGGAAGGCAAAGGGAAAAAGGGGGCTGAATCTTGCATGCACGGGGACGCTCCTTAGCATTGAAGGGAGGGGGGCATTTTAAAAGGCCCCAGCCGAAAAAAAAAAAGAGGGAAAAAAGAAGGCCCGAGCCTGGGGTAAAAAAAAGGAGGGAGATTATGGGGGGCAAGGAGGCCCAGAGGCGTGCCCTCTGCTAAGAAAAGGGGCACCGGCCACCCAACACAGAGCGGGCACCTGGGGGGGAGGAGGGAGAAAACCGCCAACAAAGTTACCCAAAACTAGTCCTTCAGGGAAAAGGTAGAGCCGTCCTGCAAAGGAAATCAGGGGAAGTGGCAAGGCCAAAGTTGCGAACTCGAATAATCGTAAATCCCCCCGTAAAAAGGGGGGGGGGAATGAGGGCGCAAAAAAAGACGGGCAGAAAGGCCCGAAAAAAGTTCCGACCCTTGTCCTCCTCCGATGGGGGGGAAAAAAAGGCGTCAAAAGGGCTTCGAAAAGAAAAAGAAAAAGGTCGAAGCCCCGCAGGGGAAAGGCCCCGCCCTTTTTCACTTGAAGCACCATAAAACCATGTAGTATCCGGAAGGGGGAAAAAAAAAAATAGGCCGTTAATGTGGGGGGGAAAGAGTCGGAAGCATCGCCCAAAAGGAAGGAAGGGGGGGGTGGGCCCGGAAACAAACTTGAAGAAAAACAACCAAATGAGGAGGCCCAAATGCCCCGGAAGGATTTTTTTTCGGGGGAAAAGGGGTGGCTCAAAAGAAAAAGAACAAGAGAAAAAAAAAAGGGGGCCCAAAACCCGAAAGGGCTCAACCCCAAAAAAACAAAAACAAAAAAAGCGGTTTCGAAACGCCCGAAGGGTTTTTCTTTGCAAGAAAAGGCTCTTCTGGACCATCCGGGGCCCCACTCTTTACTAGGAGGGGGGGACCGGCGAGGGAAAGTCCCCGTGAAAGAGGGAAAAAGGAAAAAGTTGGGCCGTCCCGGAACACAAAGGGGGGAAAGAACCCCACGACGGCACAATTCCGGCTTTTTTTGGAAAGGAAAAACGGCGTTTTTTTGTGCCAGGAAAAAAAAGGAGGAAAAAGGAGGGGGCGGTGGAAAACTGGGAACCTAGACCAAAAAAGAAGGTGTTGTGACGCCTTCAAAAAAGAAAGGACAACTTTGTTTTGGGTACCCTTTGGCAACCCAGAGGGAAAACATAAAAGCCCCGTGCGGGCCAAAAAAAACAGGGGGGGAACGATTTTTGTTCCTTGAGGAAAAAAAAAAGGAGGGAAGGAGGGACGGAGCGATGGCAAACACGGGATTACGCTTTTGAAGGTTTTCCCTCCCCCGAAAAAAAAACGGTCCAGCAACGGAAAACCTCGCGATACCTACCCCATCATCAAAAAAAAAAAAAAAAGCAATCCCACAAAAAGAAGGGGGAAGAAACACTGCCTTCGGCAAAAAAAAGGGAAGGAGGGATTTACGACACCAGGCCGTTTTTTCATCTACAAAAGAAAAACATTCGTCCTGAAAAAGGAGAAAAAATGCGAAGGGTTTTTCACGGGGGGGAAAAAAAAAAAGGGGAAAAAAACACGGGAAGGCAGCTTCCACCATACAATCATGGAAAAACATTTTTTTGGAAGGAGAAAGCTCCCCTCTCAACAACAAAAGGGGGGGGGGGAAAGGTTGGAAAGGAAGACTTCTTTCCGAAGGAAAGGGGCGGTTGATGCAAGGATGCTTTCTGCTTCCTCCCCCCCCGGAAGAGAAGAAGTTCTCCTGAAAAAAAAAAGAGGAGGAAAGGGACCCTCGCCGTTACAGGGGAAAAGGGGGGGGGCAAGGTTGGACCCCATTATCCTTGGGCCGAAAGGAATTTTGGCCCGCCAAAAAATTTGTTCTGCCAATGGGGAGGAGGAGACTGGGAAAAAAAAAATCTCCTTCCAAAGAATGTTCTTTACCTGGTCCCAAGGGGGAAAGGAAATCATCGCCACCCATCTCGCCGGAAAGAAATGAGTAAAGGGGGGTAAATCCAGGAACAAAATTCGCTAATCCTCCCAGGGGGGGGGGGGGGGTTCTACCTCGTAGGGGTAAGGGTTTTTCCCCAAGGCAGGAGCGCACCTTAACACCAAAACGGTTGCCCCTTTAAACTTGGGGGTTTCCCGTCCAACCGAGGAGGGGAAGGGGGAAGCCGAAAAAGAACTCCGCAGCCCAAAAAAAAGCCAAAAAAAAAGGGGGGGGGGGCTAGAGACTGAGGACCAAACCCCCTTCAACCTTTGGGGAAACAACTGGTCGAACTTCTCAGAAATGAAAAGGGGGAACTGTTTTTCCTCCCGAAGGGGAAAAGGAAGGGGGAGACCCCCCGGTGGTCAAAAAGAAACTTGGCACCGAAACAGATCCGTGTGTAGCGGGGGAGGAAAAAAGAGGAGGTCCCGGGGAAAAAAAAAGGGGAAAAGAACCTGCATTTTTTGTCCGAAAAGGGGGGGGTTTCCCGAGGAAAAAAAAAAAAGGGCGAAGTCCACCCCAACCAATTGGGAAGGGAGGGAAAAGGGCATACGTCAAAAAAAAGGGGGGGAAAAACAAGACCGGTTCCTGATCCTCCCACGTTAGGAAAAAGAAAAGACAACATCCGCCCGAAGGGGAAAACTGCGGAAAAAAACACAGTGATCCGTCCGGGCCCTTTTTTTACTCCCCTGAAAAATCGCGCGAACCCAAGGGAATGGGGGAGGGGGAAGAGCAACAGACCCAGCCCTCCCCACAGGCATAAGAGAAGAAGAGGAACTAAGACCTTCCCCTAGAGTTTTGGGGGCCCGTGCCAAAGGAAAAAAGAACACAAAGGAAGCCCTATTCCTGGAAGAAGAAACGTAAAAATTAAAATCTCAAAGCAAAAAAAAGGGACAGGTAACTTGGGGGGGGGGGGGGGAAAGGTTTTTGTTCCGAAAAGAAAGGCCCCTGGGTTTCCCCTTAAGTTCTTTAGGGAGACAGGGGAACGGCGCACACCCTTGCCAAATAGACCGACCTGTTCGAACTCGTAAAAGGAAAGCCCCCTCGCCCCTCTTTGGTAGGTGGGGAAAAGGGGAGGGGGGGAAGGAAAAAGCCCCATGTTTTTGTTGAATGTGGGGAAAAAAAGTGCTTAGCCCCGCCGGGACAAGAATTTGCCAAGAAAAAAGTCACAAAGGGGGGGGGGAAGGGGGGGACGGCAAAAAAAAGTTCCCGCCCGATTCCCAAAAGACCGAGTGGCAAAAAAATTCCGAGGGTTCCCGGGCCCCCAAGGAAAAAAAAAACAAACAAAGGGGGAAAAATGAAAACCCAACCTCTACTCCTAGGCGGCCCGCCCTGCCTTTACGGGAGGGGGGGGGGGGGGGAAAAAAAGGGGGGGAAGTCCGGGGGTCTTGGGCCCCCGGAAATCCCTTTTCCGAAATTCCCAACCCGTTTTTTGTTTTGGAAAAAGGGAAAAAAAAAAAGAGGGCAAAAGGGTTGCAAATTAACCAAAGGGGGGGGGAAAAAAAAAAAAAGGTTCTAAATTTCCCAAAAGTTTTTGTCAGTGGGAAGGAAAGAATCGACTCTCAAAAAGAGGGGCCGGACCATCGGCGGCGGAAAGGCCAAGTCCCCCCCCCCCCCCAAAAAAAAAAAAGACCCCCTTTTACCTACCAAAAGAGAAAAGGAACAGGGGGGGCCTCGGCGGGAAAGAAAAAAAAAAAAAGCTGGTCGTTTGGACCGCCCCCAGTAGCCATTCGTGCCAAAAAAAAGGGGACCCGGCCCCTATTTTGCGGCCCGGGGGGGAAAGGAAAAAGAAAAAAAAAAGGACCGGAGCCCCCCCCCCCCCCTGGGGAAAAAAAGGGGGAAAAAAAAAAAAAAGGGCAATGAACCTCGTTTGGGATCGCCCCCCCTTCCCCGCTAGGAACGACCCCCCCCGGGTTTTTGGGAAGGGGGGGGAAAAAAGAAAAAAAGTCATACTCTTCCAAACACATAGAAAAAAAAAAAAAGGGGGCGATGACCGCAAACCCCGGCCCGCGAAAACCAAAGGGGGGGGGGGAAAAGAGGGGGCAAAAAGGCGATCCCCAACAGGCTCCATTTTTTCAGGGACAAAAAACAAGCAGCAAGCCGTTCCGCAAGGGGGGGAAAAAAAAAAAAAGAAAGGAAATCACTTTGGGGGGAAAAGGAGGACCCCCGCGCCCCCTCCTTTGGAAAACACAAAGACCCCTATCTTTCTGGGGGAGGGAAAGGAAGGAAAAGAAGGGCCACGAAAAAGCCTTGCGGTGTTCGTCCCAATTGGGGTGCCCCCCCGCCTGGCAAAAAAAGGGAAAAACGAAGGAAACGTATCTTCCCTTAAACCCCGTGGAGAAAAGGGGGGAGGTAAACGTAAAAGGCCCCCGTTGCACTAAACGGGAAAAAAAAAAAGGCGCCGTCCCCCAGTGACGGAAAAAAAAAAAAAGGGAAGAAAAAAAAAAAAGGGGAAAAGACCATTGAAAAAAATAAAAGGAAAAAAAAAGGCATCCTTTAAAAAACAAAGAAAAGGGGACAGAATGAAAGAGGGTTGCTTTGGGGGAAAGGGAAAAAAAAAAAAAAAAAGGAAAAAGCCGGTCCCCTGTTGAAAAAAGGGATTTGGCCAAGCGGGAAGGGGGGAAAAGGGAGAAAAAACGAAAACCTGGGTGGGGAAGGGGGACTTCCAATATCCACGCCCCCCCGCCCCCTTTAGCATTGGGGGGGGTGTGGTAATGTAAGTCCCAAAAAAAAAAAAAAAGAAAAAAAGACAAGAGGGGCCCGAAGCGCCAAGAAAGAAAGAAAGTTGTTCGGCAATTTTTATTGTCCAAAAAAGGGGCCTTGAAACGGGGAGAAAGGAAGGAAAAAAAAAGAAAACCCCCCTCCCCTGCGGGGGGAAAAAAAAAAAAGATGGAGAACAACAAATACCCTCCCCCCCAGTCCTGGCATTCCTTATATCAGGGGAAAAAGAGAAAAGAAAAGGATCTGGGTCCACTTCGGACCCCAAGGAAAGGGGCCCCGCACCAAGGTGCTCCCTTAAAAGACCCCCGAGCGTAATGAAATTGGGGATGGGAAGGCACTTTCGGGGAAAAAGGCCAACCAAGCAAAAAAAGGTTAGGGCCCGGGGAAAACAAACCAAGGGAGGAAAGGCCCCTTCCCCACAAAAAAATAGTCCCGGTCGGCCAATCAAAGAAGGTTTTTTTTGAAAGAGGGGAGAATTGGCTGTGGGCACTTGATTCCAAAAAACCAAAGGAAGGTCGGGGCCGGGGGGGAGGGGGGGGGGGAAAAAGGGAATTTGGGGGTGAGGAGGACACAATCGAAAAACCCATTCTCCCTGGGGGGTGGGGGTGTTTTGGGGGGAAAAAGGGGAAAAAAAGATTCTTAGCAGATGCCCGAGGAAAGGACCATTTTTTCAAATGGAAGAGGAGTCAAATACCTCCAGGTCCCGTGCCCAAAAAAAGCCAGCTTACAAAAAAGGAAACCTTTTTCGACCGAGGAAAAGTTTGGGGAAGTCCAGGTTTTGTGGGTTGTGGTAAAAAAAAAAAAAAAGCGGCAGAACACTTTTTAACCTTTAGGCCCCCAAAACCCGAGGAAGTCGGAAATCGAGGAAAAGAAAGGCAACGGGGAAAAGGGAAAAATGTTTGGAAAAAACCCTTAAGGCCGTTCCGGCCCCCCCCCGACCCTTCCGCCAAAAGGAGGAAATGTTTTTTTGCCAGAGGAGCCTGTGAAAAACAGGGAAAATGCCGCCGGGGGGCCAGGCAACCGAAAAAAATTGGAGGGCCGGGGGGGGTCCGAGTCCCCCTTTCCCTTTGCCGAAACACCCGACCCCACCTTGAAAAAGGGGGGGAAAAAAGAAGACAAGAGGTTCCCCCGACCAATAAAAAAAGAAAAATCAAAGGCCGGGGGCCGGGGCGCCGATTTTTTCCTTTGGGAAAGCAAATCTTCTTCCGAGAAAGAGAGGGGGGAGGGGAAGAGGTTGACAAAAAACCCCCCTCACCACAAAGGAAAGAAAAAAGGCCAAGAAATCCCCCGGGCCCCCCCTCCTTCCCTAAATAAATAAGGAAAATCATCATCAGACGAGAAAAAAGGGGGAACCTGAAGCGGGGCCAAAGTCTTTTTTCGGGAAAAAAAGACATGGAACACCAAAGGGGAACAAAAAGAAGAATTTCGGCCCGTGTACGCCCCGAATGAGAGAGGGGTTTTTCCACGAGAAAAAAAGGTAGAGTCAGAGAGGGCGCCCCTTATCAATCAAGGCCCACAAAAGAAAAAAAGGGAAACAGGGTTTGGGGAAGGGTCCGGGGGGATATAGGGGCTCCCTTCTATCCAAACAACACAAACGGGGGAAAAGGGGAAATGGAGCCTCTATTACAGAAAAAAAAAAAAAAGGTGGGGGCAATGAATGTTTGATGGAAAACGGCCGTTCAAAAAAAAAAAACGCGTACCCTAAAGGTGGGAGGGGAAAAAAGAGGGCTCCCCAAAAACCTCAGACGGGACCCCCCCGGCCGATTTTTTTGTGGAAAAGGGAAAATTGAAAGCCCCTTGGCCCGAAAAAAAAAAGAAAAAAAAGGGGAAAAGAAAGGAAGGGGGGCCCGTTTGTCCAAGGGGGGGAAAAAGGGGGATTGGATGGTCCGGATCTCCCCCGGCCCGGGGGAAAGGGGACTCGTTCTGTTGCAGTGGTCTCACAGCGGGAAAAAGAAAAAAAAAGAAGAGAAAGATGGGGCCGCGGAAGGGGGGGGTTTTCCCCAGGGAAAGGAACAAAAAGGGGGGGAAAACACCAAAGGGCCTTATGGTTCGAACGACCTCCTTTCGAAATTTTTTTGGGGGGAAAAAAGGAAAAGGGGGCAGAGGAGCCGAAAAAAAATGGAAAAAGGATAGGGTCTATGGTTTTTTCCCCGAAAAAAAAGGGTTTGGAAAAATCAAAAACGAAAGAAAAAAAAGCCCGCAACTGGACAAAAAAGCCTTCAACCTTTGTCCACTTCCAAACGGGGGGGGGGAATTCGATGGAAAAGAGTTCCCTTCACAGGAAAGGAGAAAGTGCCGCCCCATTTTAAGTGAACGCGCCGGATGGTTTAAAACGGAAAAAAGAAAAAAAGCGGGTTTGAAAGGGGAAAACCGTGGCAGCCAAAAGGCGGTCCAACGACACCGAAAAAAGAAAAGAAAACAAGAAGAACGGAATTGGGGTCGCGGTTTTTTCGCGGTGGGGGGGGGGAAAAAAAAAACACCCAACTCAAAGGGGGGGAGGGTGCGGAGGCCTCTACTACTGCAAAAAGGGACGTCCCTATTTCGCAGCGGCGCAAAATGGATCGGTTGAAGGACCTCCCACGAGGGGGGCAGGATCCCCAGGCCGCCCCGATAAACTGGCGGGCCCGGGGAAGAACTATTTTGAGGCGGAGGGAAGCAAAAGAACGCACCTTTTGGGGGAAATCCAGGGGGCTACAAAAAGCCGGGGCAAGGGGTGTGATTGGAAGAGCCTCGCCCCGGGGTAAAAAAAAATCTTTGCCCCCCCTTTGTCAACACAAGATCCACATCTAAAAGAGGGGGATGATCCTGCACGAAGGAATGCCTCCCTACAACAAAGAAGCAAACGGTAAAACAAGGAGAAGGAAAGCACTTTCAGAACCCCGCGCCGAAAGGATATCAGGCCCTTCCCCCAAACCCCGTTCCCTCTTTCCTTTGGGGGAAAAGGTTTTTTGGGGGGAAAGAAAGCCCCCAAAGAAACGGGTGCGGCCGGGACCTGGGGGCCCTTCCTCCGGGAAAAAGGAAGGAACCGCCCCCCCGCAGGGGGCAAAAGCCAAAAAAAAGGGGGAGAAAAGAGGCCCTCGTCCTTGGAAAAGAGAGGGAGGGTAAGGGGTTTTTAGTCTTGGGGGGGGGAAGAAACAAAACGGGGGAATTTGACAATTTTGCTAAAGCCCCCTCCCTTTCCCTAATTAGAAAGAAACCAAGTTTTTTTTTCTTGGGGGGGGGGAAGGGGAACCCAAATTCCGCTGTCCCAAAAAAGCCCCAAAGAACAAAAGGGGGGAAAAATTTTCCGCCTTTTCGGGGGAAAGCAACCCTAATGCGCTGGAAGGGGAAGGAGGGGCAACGGGAAAAGTTGCCGGAGGGGGGGACAATTTCAAGGTTCTCCCAAACCGGTTTTTTCAAAAAAGCTTGTTTTTTTTGGGGCAGACTAGGGCGGACATCCCTGGATTGGTTGCCAGGGGGGGGGGGGAGAGGGTTTGAGTAAATGCAAAACGGCGTTCCCCGTTCCCCGGTATAATAGAAACTCGAACGAACGTGGATCGGCAACGGAAGGGGGGGAGAAAAGCGGGGCCCCGCGCCAAGGAAAAAACCGGTGGGAAAAACGAAACGAAATCCTTTTGTCCCCCCCGGGAAAAAAAAGAAGAACGTTCCGGCCCACTTTGCGAAAAACAAAAGTAGAGGGAGGGGAACACATGGCAGGGGGGAAAATCATGCGGGGGGGACAGAGGAAAAAGAGGGACCCCCTGGGCGAGGGGTGCACGTGCCTTTGAATGCCAAAGAATTGCCCTGCTTGTCCAGGGGACCAAAAAAAAAGGAAAAAAGCAACCCGGGGGGGGCCCACCCCCTGGGGGGGCCGGGCGTTTTAGAACTGCCAAGCTTCCCCGGACCCCCTTTCCCCTTCTCCGAAAAAAGGGGCTTTTCCTCGAAGAAGAAAAAAACAAGCAACCTTAGGAGTACATTAAGAGGAGAAGAAGGCGCCCCGGGGCCCCGGGGGACCCAACAGGGAAAAGAAAAAAGTCAAAAGAGCCATTTGGAAAGAGAGGGCGAAAAGTAACCATCACCATCACCTCCAGCCCCCAAGGGGGTCCCCTGCCTCCAACCAGAAACCCCGGCATTCTGGCACTGGAAAGGGGGAAAAAGGGAAGGGGGGGAAATTTCCACGAAGAGCCATGCTTGTTCTACAGTGCCCGGAAAAGAAACCGAACCAACCGCTCGGGTGAAGGGAAAAAGGGAAGGAGGCCTGGGGCGCTCGCTTGGGGGGGGGGGGGGGGTGTTTGTTTTAATCCTCCGGTTGCCCTCTCCCCACCCCCCAACAAAGGGGGGGTCACGTCCCCCTAGAAAGAAAAAAAAAGGGGAAAGACGAACTGGGGAAAAAATTTCGAATTTATCCCAAAATCCTGCCTTCCACAAGAAGGGAAAGACAAGGGAAGAAACGGGTGTGAAAGAAAAAGGAAGAATCCGCCCCCCCGACACCGGGACAACAAAAAAAGGAATCAGGAGTGAAGGGGCCCCGTGGCCCGCCGAAAAGAAAAAAAACGTAAAAGTCAAACCGTTTTTTTGCCCCTGAAAGGAGGGAAAAAGTTTTGGACGGCCCGAAAAAAAAAGAAGAAGAAAGGGGAAAGGGAAAAAAAAATCTGCATATGGGGACTCGCCCTTATCACAAAGAAAACAATGGGGTTAATGAAAAAAGGAAAAAAAAAAAAAAGTACAGAAGGCGAGCCACTGGAAAAGGGAAGGGAACGACCCGAGTGTGTGGGGATACTAAACAAATCAGGGGAGAGGGGCGCGGCCGGGCCGGAAGGAAGGGAAAGAAAAAAAAAAAAAAAAAAACAGTCCCGGGCAACCAACCCTGCCCGGGCAAAAAAAAAAAACTTAACCCACGAAAAAAAAAAAAAATAGGTCCCCGGCAAGGACATGGGGGAAGGGGGGATTCCTGAAAGGAAATGTGCCTCACACATGAGGAAGTTGGGTGCGAAGGGGGACCTCGAAAGATCTTGCAGGGACCCCGAAAAAAAAAAAAAAGGTTGTGGAACTGAAAGGGGAGGGGGGGAAAGGGGAGAAAAAAAGGTGCGAGGGAAAGTGTGCCAAAAAAAAAAAAAAAAAGAAAAAAAAAAAAAAAAAAAAAAAAAAAAAAAAAAAAAAAAGAAAAAAAAAAAAAAAAAAAAAAACCCAAAAAAAAAACAAAAAAAAAAAAAAAAAAAAAAAAAAAAAAAAAAAAGGGAAAAAGAAAAAGAGGGAAGAATAAAAAAAAAAAAGAAAAAAAAAAAAAAAAAAAAAAGAGAAAAAAAAAAGAAAAAACAAAAAAAAAAAAAAAAAAAAACCACGAGGCTCTCCCCTGGAAAAGGGCCCGTAGGCCCTCTAAAGGGAGGAAAAGGGGCGTCGTCAATGCCAAGAAAAAAAATTTTTTTTTAGGGGTTCTCTGGGGGGAAAGTGGGGGGGGGTCCCTTGAAAATAAGGAAGAACAAACGGTCGGGCGAAGGGGAAATAAATTTGCCGGGGGAAAGTAAGGAAAGGCATCGCACAGGGTGAGAAAAAAACCACAAAGCAAAGTGTTGTGTTGGGGGAACACAAAAAAAAAAAGGCGGAGAACAAATTTTAAAGAAACGTGTTCAGGCGGGTTCGCAAAGAACGAAAGAAGGAGGGGTGCCCGGAAAGGAAAAAACCAAAAAGTTTCAGGGGCATCTACACGCGAGTTGGAGGTGAACAAAGGACATTGCGGACCTCGCCGAAAGGGCAACAACCTTTCAAGGAATTCAAAGGGAGGGAACGGAGAAAAAGTTCCAGGAAAAAATTTTTGGAAAAAGGAGGGGGGGGGGAAACAATGCTTACTCGTGCACGGTCCGGTTCGACAAAAAAGAAGGGGCACCAGGGGGGGGGACAAAAGGTGAAATTCGGAAAAAAAAGGGGGAAACGATTAAAAAAAAGGCTGTAAGGGGGGGGGGGGTAAAACACACTAGGAACACGGGGTTTCAGCCCGGGGGCAGGGGGAGGGGGGAGCAACAAAAAAAAGAAACCGCAAAACCCACTTCTTGGCAAAAAAGGGGGTCGAAAAGAAGGGGCCGGGGTAAAACGGGGCCAACGGGGAAAAAATTTTTTGTGAAGGAGGGGCCGGCCCGCCAGACGGAGGAGGGGGGGGAGGGGGGCCTATGCAGGGTGGGAGAGAAAAAAGCATCCCAACAAAAACCTCTTCTCCAGGGAAAAAAAAAAACCGGGTCAGACAAAAAAAAAAAAAAAAAGGACGGGGGGGGGGGAGGGGATCAAAGGGAAAGACATCAACCAAGCCCAACCATGGCCGAAACAAAAAAAGGGGGGGGCCCAAATTCTTTCGGAAAAAGAAAAAGGAAAACAAATAGGGGGAAAAAAAAAAGAAAATCGAAAGAGGGGACCGTTAAGAGGGGGGGGGAAAGGGGGTTGCAAAGAAAGGAGGGGTGGGGTTTTTGACCTCCCGGGAATAACAAAACAGTTAGTCCCCGCCAGGAGGAAAAAAAAAAGAGGGGGGGGGGCATAAAAAAAAAAGAATGAAACAGGGGGGGGAGTCGAGAATAAGAGGAGAAAAAAAAAAAATCAGCCTGAAGGGAAAGAAAAAACACAAAAAAAAAAAAAAAAAAAAAAAAGGAAAAGAAGCAAAGGGGGGGAGGAAAAAGAGAAGAGATGGACGAAAAAAAAGGGAGAACGGCCGGCCAAAAGCAACCTGTTTCAAAAGCGCTGCTAAAGGGAAAAAAAGGCGGGAAACGACCCTGTTTCTGGGGGGGTTGGGCAAAAGGAAAAAACGGCCCCGGACAAGAAAAAAAACCCGGCCCAGGAGGGGGGGGGGGAAAAGGGTTGGTCCACTTTATGCCTGGGGCACCGAGGACCAAAGCAAAAGCGTTTTGTTCGCCCCCCATGGGGGGGAAGGGTCGGTGATCGAACGGGAGGGAAAGGGGGGACAGGGGTCCTGTGCCAAGGGAGAAAAAAAATTAAACTCAGAGATGCGCCGAAGGGGGAAAGGGTACAAGGAAAACAAAATCGGAAACGCACCGCCGGCTTTTAATTTTCGGGGAAATCTGTAAGGAGGGAAAGGAAAAAAAAGTGGGCGAGGAAGAGCAAAGGGAAAAGCGGCTGAAAAACGTTGGTCTTATTGTTTCCAGGAGGTCACACCCGGAGGCGGGATAGGGGGTTCGACTTCAGAAAAAAAAAAGCCCGAACCCGGAAATTGGGGGGGGGGATAAGCGCGAGGGGAAAAAAAGGTTCACAGGAACTCGAAAGGGGGGGGGCCCGACTTTCCTAGGGGGGGAAAAAAGGAGGGATTGGTCCCACCTCGGACCGGGTTAAGGAAATTGGTGAGCCGCCCGATGTTTCCCGAAAAACCCGAAACTTCAGGCACGGGGGGACCGGAAAAGGTGGGGGAAGGGGCACGAAACTGGGGGTTGTTTTTGGGAAAATGAAAAGGGGGTTTCTTTTTTTGTGTTTTTTGGGACCAGTTGCAAAGGGGGGGGGGGGGGCCCTTTGAGAGGGTCCTTTTGTGGGGGAAAAAAAAAAAAATAGGGGATTGAAAGACCTTAAGAGGGGGGGGCCTCCAGGGGGGGGGGGGGGGGGAAAGGGGGGCGCGGGAAAAAAAAAAGAGGGAAAATGGCCGGAACAGATTCTCCTACAGAGCAAAATTAGGGAAAAAAGAGTTTGTTTTCACGCCGAAAAAAGTGGGCCCGATCCTCGAAAATGTTTTGGAAAGGGAAAAAAAGGGGGGGGAAAAAAGAAAAAAAAAAGCGGAAAAAAAAAAAAAAAACCTGCGGGTGCGGGGGAAAAAAAAAAAAAAAAAAAAGGTGGGGACTTCTAGCCCTTGTAAGAAAAAGGGTGAACCTCTGCTTCGACAGCGGAAAAGAAAAAAAGGCCGAGTCCAGGGGGGTAACGTACCCAAGGCAACCCCCCCTTGAAAAAAACCCACATCTACAAAACACCTGCTCCAAAAGAAGATCCAAAAAAACTATCTTCTATCGAGAAGGGGGGGCCGGACAAAAATGGGGGAGGAAAAAAAAGAGAAAAACACCCGAGCCCAGAAAAGGAAGTCAGAAAAGGGGCTCAAAAGAAGTGCCATGGGGGAAAGGACTAGTTGAAAACTTGGGGGGGAGGGGATAGGTTTGTTCCCCCGCAAAAGGAAAGAAAAAAGGGGGGGGGGGACCTTGAACTGGCCCAGGAAAAAAAAAAAACCGCGCACGAAGAGTGCCCCAATAGGGAATAGGGACCTCCGTCCCCTGGGGGGGGGAAAAAAAAGAAAAAAAAAAAAAGGGGATTGTACTTTTTTTGGGACATACAAAACCCCAAGGGGTTGTTACTTTTAAAAAAAGAAAAAAAGGGCGTCAGGAACATTAAAAAGAAAAAAAAGGGGGGAAAAGACAGCAGGTGTGCAAGGAGGTTTTCCGGGCCCGTCAAAAGGGTTTCCGCTGGAAAAAGAGAAAGGGAAAGAAAGGGCCACACCCACGGGGGTCCACATTCCTCTTGGAAGGGGGCCCGGGCAAAAAAGGGGAAAAAGAAAGGGAGGTCGCCTGGAAATGAAAAAAAAAAGGGTGAATTGTGTGGGGGGTTCCGAGGTCAAGGGGGGGGAAGGGAGAAAAAAAAGTCAGTTTCAGGTGGGGGCAAGAAGGGGGGGGGGGGGGGGATGTTTTTTCTCTTCTTTCGGGGTTTCCCTTTTTGGGGGGGGGGGGGGGGACTTGCCTCTTGTGCCAAGGGGGAATGTTGTGGTGTTTTTTTTCTTGAAGGGGGAAATGGCAGGGGGGGGGGGAAAGGGGGAGGGGGAAGGCCGCTGGGAAGGATGAGCCCTCGTAAAAAGGTTCGTGGGGGGGGGCCGGGAGGGGCCCCAAGTCTCGACCGAACCTAGCGGGGAAACAAGAAAGAACTCCTATCTGGAACGGGCGAAAAGAACACTCATTCCAGGGGCAACCCCCCCCTAACCCTGAGACAAGGGGGTTTGGTCCGTGAAACACCCCAAAACTCGGGGAATGAAACCCACACCAGTTTCCGAAAAAGGTCCCGAACAGGCAAAGACGAAAGGGGGAGGGGGGACCATTCCAAGTGAGCATGCACGGGGAAAGAAATCCGCCCGTCAAGGTGGGAAGGGGGACCGGCCCTTGAATGCGGGGGGCGCTTGATTATGGATAAAACAGGAAAGCCCCTTCAATGGCGCGTGGAAGGAAAACAAAAACCCAAAGCTCAAGGACCCCCGTCCCCGGAGAGGTGGCGTCCATCATTCCCACGAAAGAAAAAAAAAAACGATGATGAAGTGAAAAAAAATGATTATTTAACAGAAAAAAAAAAAAAAAAAGGCAGCGTCCGGTGGCCCGGAAAGGGGAAGGTCACAACAAGGAAGAATCAAAAACAGCGCCAAAGGGGGGGGAAAGGGCCCCTCTGTCGGCCACAGAGAAAAAGTCGTCGAAAAAAAGAATTGTTAACTCCCCACAGAAAGAAGAGCCGGGCGTGCGGGAAAAAAGGACAAAACGAAATGGCTCCTTCCAGGTAAAAAGAGAGAAAAGGTAGTGGTGAAGGGGGGGGCCGTAAGCCGAGGGGGGAAAAACGCTCGGTTCGGGAAAAAAAGGGGGGGGGGGGGGGGGGGAAGAAACTTCACCGCACTTCAAAGCTGCCAAGAATCTCGTAAAAGCAATGACCCGGCTCGTCCTGTAACAAAAAAAGAAAAAAAAGGGGGGGGCCAGGGGGGGGGGGGGGCCAACTAACATGGGGGGGGGAAAGAAAAAGCCCGGGGACCATTTAATTCCCCCAAGAGAAGGGGGAGAAAAACGGTTGGGAGCACGGGGGAAGGAAACATACGGACATCTTAAAAACAAGAAAGGGAAGCGCCATAGAGGGGGGGATGTGGGGAACAATGCCCGGGGAGAAAAAGGGGGGGGGACAGCGGAAAAAAGCCCTTGCCCTCGGAAAAAAAAAAGGGCAGGCGTGAAGAGGTCCCGAAACAAAGGGGGGGGGAAAAATTGGGTATCTTGAGGACAAAGAAAGACGCCCCTTGTAGAAATGCGGGTTGTATGTGGGGAAAGTCCCCCCTCCCCTAAAAAAAGGGGGGACACAGAGCTGTTCAAAAAAAAAAAAGAGGGGAAAAAAAAAAAAGACCTTCCTAAAAATGGGCAAAAAAAAATCCAGTCGGAAACCGGCTTCTCCAGAGGAAAAAAAAACCCGCGCCGGGGGGGGGAAAAAAAAAAAAGGGGGGACCGACAACCCTACCCGAGGGGACCCAAATTTAACGGGCATTCCTGAAGAAAGGAGGCAGTATCCGGGAGACCCACCGGGGGGAAGTGGCCTCCAAAAGGTGCCAAAGAAAAAAAAAGGGAAAGGGATCCGTGGGGGAAAAACCCTATCTCCCCCGATCCCGGGAGGAAAAAGGGGGGGAAGCCTCGGGTGACCGACAGGGGGGAGAAAAGGCTGGTCGCCCTGAAAGGAAAACAGGCAACAAAAGGAGGGACCTGCAAAGAAAGGGGAGGTCTCCGTTGCAGGGGGAAAGGGGGACAGTTTCTCAGGGGGGGGGAGAGGGGGGGTAATTGAATAAGAAAACAGGGGGGAGGGATCAAGAAGGAGAATAAAGGCAACGTAATTTTGCCTGGGGGAAGAAGACGAACAGTCCCTTCTCCCGGGGGGGGGGGTGTTGTGCCAGGAAACCCACGAGGGGGCCCGGCCAATGCAAAAGGCCACGAAGGTTGTCCGAAAAAAAAGAAGGTCCGCGGGGTCAGGGGGGGGGGACGCCAGGAAGAAACCCGACCCTTTTGAGACAGGCGAGGGGGATTCAAGGAAACAAAAGAGGGCGCTCAATCCTAGAAGGGCCTGTCAACCAAGGGAAAGAAGGGAAGTCGAAGAAAAAAAAAGGCGGACCCAGGGAACAGGACGGGAGGACGGCTTCTCACCAGAAAAGGGGGGTGTTGTCTGCTGTGATGAAGCCGGGAAGGGGGGAAAAATATCAAAAGTCGGGTGACTTGTAACATAAAGGAAAAAGAAAGAGACGTTTTCATACCGTGTCAGGGAAAATGCAAATCCGCCAAACTGTGAGGGGAAGAACGGCCCCTCCGACAGAAGGGAGAAGGCGGCTCGACCCGGGGGTTTTTGGTTCCCCCAAGGGGAAGGAAAAAAGGGCGGGGGCAAGGGGGAAAGAGTTGGGAACGCTTCTAGGAGAAGAAAGCCCCTTGTCCTCCCCATGAAAAACGGAAGGTGAAAAAAATCACAGGAAAAGGTCAGATCACCCACCTGACAAAAAATAAGAGGGACACCATGGCGAAAAACAGACTGCTGGTGAAAAAAAACCTTGGTCTGCCTTTTTAGGCCTTTGGGAAAAGGGGAACAAGGGGGACACATCGGTCAACCCAAAGGAACGCCGAAAGGGAAGGAGGGGGGGAAAAAGGTGGTTTTTGGGGAAAGGGAAAAAAAACTAAAAAGGTATTCACCGCGGCCAGGTGCGCACAAAGGGGGGAAAGCAGTCTCCATGGGGGAAAAAAAATCATGGAACAGGAAAACTAGGAACAGGGCGCA
>Ga0179593_1328461_pt1 | contig 16777 bp, 18 predicted proteins | sample CZODoug2_1_08_16_FD_185931 | JGI IMG/M metagenome (GOLD analysis project Ga0179593, IMG submission 185931) | Vadose zone soil fungal communities from Angelo Coast Range Reserve, California, USA - CZODoug2_1_08_16fungal (PacBio error correction) | ecosystem: Environmental > Terrestrial > Soil >...
GGGGTGAGAGCTTCTGAGCGGTTACGAACGGGGAGGGGGGGCTTCCAGGAAGCGAAAAAAGCATGTGGGGGGGAGAGGAGAGAGTCGTTGGCCAAAGACTACGAATTCAGTTCCATACCTGAGCCAAAATCTGATAGCTCAAGTGTCGTAGAAGGGCGAAAGAAGGATAGGGCGCGGTGCTCCCTAAGGGAGGGGAGTAGGCTGGTAGAGGGGAGGCAGATTTCTTTTGCAGAGAGGGTTTCGAAGGGTCGGGGTTGGGGCCGGCATTGACGGTGGTTCTATCTTCTGACATACATTTAGAGAAAAGGAAAGAGCAAGCGGCAACTCTAATTCGTCGAAAAAATCGCCCCAACTCGGCCGCCTCAGACACAGGCGAGATGTCAAGAAAAGAATGGGAAAGGAGAACCAGCAACCTTGAGTCCGGGAAAAAGAACCCAACTGGAAAATTCACCCTGGTTTGGGTGGCCATACAGTAGAGATGGGCGTGGGGGGAACAGTTGGTTGGGTATTTGTTTAAAATTTAGGGGTGAAAAAGGGAGGCGAGAAATCCATCTGGAAAATTCTCAATAAATTGGGGGGGGTGGGGAGAAAGAGAACACATTTGGCTCAGTCTAACGAGGACCGTTAAAATGGGGGACGGAGAAAGGTGAATTAGGAAACAATTTGGCTCAGAAAGAATAACCAAACCGGTGAATGGGATCCTTGGGCGGCCGTTGAGAGGACCGGAAGGAGGCGAAAAAGGGGGTGGATCTAAAGGTTGAAGTCCAATTTTCTGAGACCCTCTCTAAAAGGAAAGGTGTGGAAGGGTGAGAGAAGTAGATGGAAGTGAAACAGAACCGCCTCTGGAAAAAAAAATGCAGAGAAGAAATAACAAAGAAAAAAAAAAGAAGGGTACCCTTACACTTCCGCAAAGGAAAAGTAGTGGAAAGAAAAGAAAAGGGGGCAAAAAAAGTCAGGAGGGGAAGAGAACCAGTGAAGTTGGGAAAGTTCAGGTTCAGGGCGCTGAAAAGTTATGCTGCCAAAAGAAGGGACTAATGTATAAAAGAAGGAATGGAGGGGGCAAAGTGTGGGAAAACCTCTTAACAGTGAAGTTTAAGTGTCGATGGGGCAGGGATTTCACTAATTCCAGAGACATGGCAGACGACATCACTGGAAAAAAGGGGGCAAACAGGGAGAAGAAGAGGGCGGGAGTTCAAAAGCGTAAAATCGAAAACCCGCCGAAAATGATGAAGCATCAGGGGAGAGGAGTAACAAGGAAAAACAAGGAATGGGTGGTACAAGCGCCGCAAAAAAAGAATGGAGTCGGTAAAAAACTGAAGGTAAGAATATTGCGCCAGAGAACGAAGGGCAAAAAGAACCCCTGATTTGCAAGATAAATGCAGGGAGGAGGATTGCTGGGTGGAGGTGTTAGGTAAGCGAGCAAGATATGACCCCTGACGAAAAACACGCAAGGATATTCCAGGGCAGCTCCGGTGAGCGGAAAATTGGGATTGGTCAGGAGATGGGGGAGCAGTTCGCGGGAAATTTGGACAGAAATAACACGTGACCAAACTTGCGAACTTGGAAACGAAAAACGAGCACTTAAGATACTATTGAGAATGAAAGGGGAACGGGCAGAAGGAAAGCCGGACACAGAGATGGGAGAGGGATACTTCATAATTGTCCACGCAAAATGCGGTTGACTAAATTGCTCACGAGGAAGAGATGGTCGATTGACACCTTACACGATAACGCTGTCTTGAGGTAAAAAACGTAAACGAAAAACAACCGCCCGCACAACGAAAAACACAGTTTGAAAAAACGACACAGGGGAGAAAAATTATAAGGATTCCCTTGGAACGGCCTTGAGCAAGAACCAAGCGATATAGTAAGAAAGAGAAATACCCTCAGAAAAAAAGTACAGGGGTGATTGAGGGGGAAAAAACTTGGTTTGGCAGGGGATGGAAGAAACGAGGGAAAGAAGGTAAAGAAACTGAAGGAAACGTGAGACCTCGGAGGGAAGCTCCAACAGAAAATATTCTGTGAAATGGGGGGGGGGGGGGAAGACTCTTCCACTATAAACAAGAAGATGTGCTTGGGTCAAACAGTTAGGGATGCGCAGACCCGCATCACAAATCCTCAGTACAATAGAGGGAGATCTGTGTGATTCCTACTAAGGTCTAAAAAAAAGAAAAAGGAGGGGTTCCGCCATTACGTCGAGTATGGATCGATTTCTGTTAGACGCAAAAGAAACAATGTGAACTATGGAAGGGGAAAGGGAATGAATGCGGACTTAAATTTTACCAAGGGTGGAGGAAGGACCGAGGGTTCATGAAAAGCCTGACGTGAGGGGAATTGCAGGGAAAAGCCTTGAAGAGAACCGAGACTAGGAAGGCCTGCAGTAAAGGCGGTGGGGGTGCGCAAAAAGCAATAGTCTGGTCAAGGTGGCGAATCAAACAGACAGCGACGCGCGAGAAACTCATAAAGGTGTTGTTTCGGGGGGAGGGTAGGAGAAGTTGAAGAGCCCTAGAGAGATAGGGGGAGAAAACTCATTGAACGATGGGAACTTGTTACGTACAGTATGGGTTGCGGCCGCGGTTTTCTGACATCCAGGAATTTCCAAGGGTCACCTTAAAAATTTCCGAGGGGTAGATTTGGACAGTCGAACAAATAGGGGAAGAAAGGGTTCTTGGGGAGGGGAAGGAATCTCTCCTGAAGAAATGGCCGGAAATCTCAATTGGTTAGACGGGGAAGAACCTGTGCGGGTCTCCCCCTGAGAAGGGCAGTAGGGGGGGAAAAGGCTACAGAGCATTGCATTGGAAGAGGAAGGGTCAAAATTGAAAGAGGAAGTTTGTGTCGGGGCAATTATGCACCACCGCTGACATGGGCTGGGCAGGAGAAGAAGGCGGTGGACAGAAAAAATCCCTGAAGGTTCCCGGACGGGGAAGAGGAAAAAATCAGGTAAACAGAAGAAAGGGTGTCACGGTAACCGGTTTAGCACCCATGAAAATCCGTCGGCCTTCAAGGAAGAAAAAAAGGTCTTGTCTTTAAATTGGCAAAAAAAGTGTCCCACTGATGGGTGGACTCCTTGGTAGTAGGAGAGAAGGGGGGGTGTGGTGAAAGATCGTTGCTAATCATCGGAAAAACGATGCAACATTGTCGGATAAGGTTTGAAGAAAACGACCTAGCCTGAGAGTAGCCGAGAAAAAGCCTGGGGGGAAAAGGGGAAAGAACCTGAAGAACAGAGGGAAGGTCTCAGATTCAATTGAGAAAACAGGAAGTAGGCCTCTTTAAAGGGGGGGGGTTCAGAAGCGCGCCTTAAGATAAAACCAGGAAAACATATCTCAAAAACAACAAAGGGGGATGAAAGGTTTGTTCCCTAGTGGTGCGGACGCGGAGGCTAACAACCAGAACCAGGAAAAGAGACTGAACGTAGGATTCGGAGATCTGCTGCCTGGATGGAACAGGCCAGATTGCAGAAGGTTCAAAGGACATGGTCCAATGCCTTTTTTGGTGGGAGGACGCAGAACTTGCCGGAAAATCTAAGTGGAGGGGGGGGCTCCACTTAATTCAAAAAAAAGGGGGAATACTGCTTTCTACGAATCCCCCCCTAGAAACACGTCTTTTGAAACACCCCTTCAACTTCCTACAGCCAAATGCGTTTTTCAAGAGCAAAAATCATTTGGCTGGACAAGCAGGCCAAATTGAAAATCACTAAACTGCTTTGTTACGAGTAATGAGGAACGGAGGATTGTGAGGGGGGTGTCTCAACCGTACCGTGCAAAAAAAAATAGGGTGGGAGGGGGGGGACGCGATCTTCTACACCCAAATTGAAGCACTTCAGTGCCTGACAAACAGTGTCAGAAAAATTGAACGATCGAACGGAGACCGCCGCATCCAAGGAGCGGGAGTTAAGATCCGAATTGCCCCCAACTATACTGCCTATGAATAAGGTTGGGTCAAGAAGACCAAAGAAAAAAACGGCAGTTGACCACGGGCTGAAAAAAATTTGCCGGCTCATAAAAAACACGACCTTCACCGTTCCAAAAGGAGTCCGGGCAGAGATAAAGAAGCATCATCATTCATCAGAAACGCGGGAAAGCTATTTTGACGAAAAAAAAAGCTCGACAAGAAAAACGCCGCAACCCGTTGTTAACGTTTGTACGAACGCGGACGAAACAAAAAACAGTAAGTAAAAACGTCATCGCATCCACTCTGTCCAATGAAACGCTTCTCGCCTGGGGGAAGGCGAGCACTTCAAATTTCAGATAGACAGACCAGAAAGCCAGAGAAACTACGGGGGGATCACCTGATCCTAGGTCGGTTGAACGGCGGTGAGATTCCGGGCCACCGGAACGCTGCAAAAGGGAAACCACACGGGGGGGGGGGGGGGGGGACTGAAGGGCGAAATTCACGACATTTAGTTCCAGATAAATCTTCCCGTTCAGGTGGACGGAGGCTGTTCATTGGAAATAGAAAGGTTAGGACAATTTCCACAATTGGACACGGGAATCAGCGACAACGGCTCAAGAAAAAGCAGAATGTTTTCAATGTGGCGGCGATTTGAGTAAAAAACAATTCGAGAGGGGCTAATTCGACGTGAATGGCTGGAGAAAGTATTCCGGGCAGCGGCGATGTGGTCAACAGAATCTAACAAACCGAATGTATGGCGAGAAAAACATTATCCGCCTAGCAAAGTGGTGCAAATTCCTCCATATAGAGGTGGCTCAGGATGCAAAAAGGGAATAGTAAAAAATGACGCTGAGTGTAAGGGGGGCTTTGGGAGAGAAAACCAGGAAAAATTGTCGTCATACGAAAAAAAGAACTTGAAGCAGTTCGAAGCTACCCTTCAACTTGAGCAAGACCCCTTGTGACAAACGTTGGACTATGGGAGGGGTGAGATCGCCGGGTGCTAAAGCAAGAAAATTGGGTCCGGGAGACAAAGGGCGGTCCAAAAGGAGAAAGACACTACCTAAGAAGAATTGAGCACGGTCGGATAAAATGGTCCGGGGGGGCGATGGATTTTGGGCCTTAAAGGGCTTGATCTGTTAGCAGGGTACAGTTTAACTGAAAGATCGTAACAAAGGGGCGAAATGGAGGGCCGAACCAACCTTGGACGGCGTGAAAACATATGTCTGCATGCCTTCGTGTAACAAGGTTGAGCCAATCTTCACAACCAATTCAGGATCCGAAAGGCGGTTAAATCATAAAAGGTGTAGGTCGCAAACGGGGTTTTTCACGGGCAAATGGCAAGCGAAGCGGCCACTAAAACCAAAGGCGAGCAAAGACCGGCAAAGGAATTTTCAAGTAAGGAACACGAAGGGGATGTGCAAGAGGAAGAACTGCTCGCCAAGACCGAAAGGGGAAATAAACCGTAAATTGGGGCAGTGGATGCGGGCACCGTGTACGGGAGAAGTACATAGCAACGTGGGAAAAATGCAAGTGACCCTTTCCATCAACAAAAAGGGGGGAGAAGGGGAACGGACAAAGCATTCCTTGTTCCTAGGAAGCAAGGCAAAAAAAAGTCTGGAGTCATCAAACTTGTTCGTCTGGTGGGGAAAAGAAGAAGCGGAACGAACGTAAAAACTCCACTGTGGTGACCAGGGGTCTGCAAGAAAAAACCAGAAGAAAACTGGGGGTTCTCTGGCATTGTTGCAATACGATGAAACACTAGGATAGAGCGGAAACGCGCGGGTGGAGGAATCATGACGAAAGGAGAATGGACCAGGCCTCTTATACGTCAGAAAGATCTGGAAAAATTGGAAACTCAAAACTGAAACTTGCAAAATATAACTGAAAGTTTGGTCAAAACAAGGGAGAGAAAAAACTGAGTTTTTGCAAGAGAAGAAAAGGGTGGCCGGGGCCCAGTAGACTGAAACAGTCAGGGTTTTAAGGGGGGTAAGCGCAAACTGAGGGCGGGGAGGATTAAGGTTGGAAAGCTGTAGGGTCCATGGGAGAAAGCAACCATGACGCGTCGGGCAACAACAAAAGAGTAGGCGCAGGGAAATCGGAGCGCTTCAATCAAGAAAAAACCCGCGGAGCAATCTTCAAAGGGGTCAATGCACGGCCCTTCAAAAGGCCGAACTTAACTTGGCAGGGGGACCTCAATACGAGGGTTAAATAAAGACATACCGTTCGCCGAAAAAGGACTGCTCATCTCGGGGGCCGATGTTCCTGTAAAAATAAAGAAAGGGGAAACAGAAAAAGACAAAAATTCCAATGGGAAAAGGGGGATGGCAGTGAAAACTTGATCGTTTGGAACACTCAAGAATCTGTGGATGCAAGTCCAACCGGGAACGCATTTAACATGGTGTGGAGTGGGGTGCGGCAGAGGGGAGGGGGTGTGGGAGGGGGGGGGGGGTTTGGGTGGGGGGACGGCGTGTGGGTGGATGTTCTGGTGCGGGAAAATGTGTGGCTGGCAGTCGGAGACAAACTTAAGACCAGATTCTGAGAAGAGGAGGGGGTGGGCGCAGAGGACGACGAAGTGAGGGAAGAAAAGGGAGAAAATATCGAGTAACCACAACGCAAAAAGGAAAAAAAATAAAGGAACAAGAAAAAAGCGAAGGCAAAAGGAATCGCCAGCTAAAACGCACTAATAGAGCGCGCAGGAAGAAAGTCGAGTCCCAGTTAATGGGGCCCTAGAAACAGTTTGTGAAGGGAAGTTGTCATACCACGAAAGCGACGAAAGAAGAAGATAGAGAAAAAACGTGAGTGAAGACGCGCTGATGGAGTTGCACCCAAAGAGAAAAACCGGCGAAGAGAATTAAGGAAAAGCTCTCAAACAAAAAAAAGGGAAAGAGAGAGAGGGGGTCCTTCCTTCTTAAGGAAAATTCTGGTGTCAATTGCCAGGATCAATCGAGGCCGGGGGAAGCATCTATATCTTACGTCTTTGATGCGGCGGCAGGGAAGAAGACACAAAAATCGAGGTAGGGCGGAAGAAGGCGACTCCTATGCCCTTTTCAAAAAAGTGAGGGGGAGTGCCGTTTACGAACGTTCCTTTGCACGGGAGTGCATGGGGAGCAGAGGGTTGGGGCCCGAGAAGAAAGGGAGGCAGATTAAAGCCCGGAGTATGGCTCTACTCCCGAGGAGATTCAAACTCGAGCGGAGAAAGGAACCCGCAACAAGAGGGTAACAGGCGTGTCAGAAGAGGAAAACGTTAGAAGGGGACTTCAGCTGGAAACGGTGAGGCTGGGAAGTGCAAACAAACCTGTCAAACGGAAAACCGCCCTGGTAAAAGTCCAATAGAATGAGGGGCAAACTACTTGGGTTCGCACCATTCCCCAAACTTGGAGCCCCTCCTGGTGGGACAGTTGGGTGTGGAGAAGGGACTCAGGGCGTTATTTCAACCCGGAAGGCCGCAGATCGACGCGGGAGAAGGGCCAATGGGTGGCAAAGGGGGGAATTAGTGCAGTGGGGGATCAAGGCATAAACAAACCGTTAAAGGTGGAGTGGGTAAGGGGAAGGGGAAAGCTAACAGGGAAGCGACACAAGGATCCTCGTGGCAACAGGTTGTAGAAGCAGCAGAGGAGTTTTAGTAGAAAAGAGCCGAGAATGAAATGTGGTATGAGTGGCCAGGGGCGTCGTGATCCTTTAACCTAGACAGAAAGGCCAAGATACCGCCAGAGCAAGACAAATCCCTTAAAAAATGAAACGGCCAGGAAAGAATTGGTGCAAAAAAGACGGGGAGACGCATCGTAGTTTGACAGAAAGACGGCTAGCAATGCTCTGGGAAAGAATTGGACCAGAAATTGCTTAAGGGTTCAAACCCGAAGTTGGGTAAAGAAGAAAAACAGAGGAGGAAGGAGGGGGTGTTTGGTGAAGTGAAAGAGGAGTTCACGAAATGACAAGAAAAACACCGCCGCTGGCGGGCCTGCACCCAAAAGGGTCAACGGGGAGAGAGTACGGGCGGATGACAAAAAGAGAGGGTGTCAAATTTAAAGGAATTCAAGAAGGGAAAGGAAGGTGGGGGCCTTTCCCCCAGAAAAAAAAGGAAAAGTACTTAGCGAAGTCGAAAAAAGGTATGTACACGGAGGAAGGTTTCCTGACCCTTCAAGACGAAGGCAGGATGGATGAGGGATGCCGGGGTTTCCTTCGGAGCAGAGGGCACGGGCAAATAGCAACTGGAAAGAGGTTCCGAAGAGAAGTTTGTGTCAAAATTGTTCCGAGAGAAATGTGGGACTCATGTTCTGCTTAAGTGACCAAGAATCAGAAAAGGGAACGCAATCGAGCTGGCTGCGCGCTTCGTATTAAATTGCAAGGTGAAGTCGAAGAAAAAAAAACTGTTTTTGGCACTAATTGAATCTATTGTAACGAATAAAAGTTCGCACGAAAAGGAAAGGAGGGGGGCTGGGAAAATAAAGTTCAGGAAGGACTGTTATGGGGTTGTAAACAGACAGTACCCCATTACTAAATCATTCCAGGTAAACAGTGAGAGGGTGGAAAAGAAAAATCCAGAAAAACCATCCTGAGGCAGCCGGTAAAATAAAGGGGATAGTTGTTCATCCATTGAACCAAGGGGTACGCTAAACCAAAAAGTATAAAAAAGAACCAGAGGACAAAGAAGGGTTACAGTGGAGGATTGGAGAAGTTTGCATGGATGAGAACGTTCCAAGGGGAAAAGTCTGAAATTGAGATGGGCAAAATTCTTACACTTCGGTTTTTCCACGCAGTAAATTCAAGGAAAGTGGGCGGAAGAGGAAAATAGAAGAAGAGAATATGTTGACGTGGGGGTCTCATCGTGGAATGAGTTAGAAAGAAGGATGTGAGACATACCAGGAAATAATAGGGGGAGACTTTTAGTCACTAAGACTTAGTTATCCATCCCATTAACGGAAAGGGAGAAGCAATGGTAAGGATGTAAAAAAGAATCCCCGCCAATTTCAAGAAAACGATCTGGGAGGAGGGGGGGAATGAAACTGGAAGGTGGGAGTTTCCAATTGGGAATCTTAGAATAATGGTAAAAAACTAAGTGAAAGGGAAAAGGAAAGAGGAAGGATTATATCTGGGGGGGGAAACTAAGAAGGGAAGGAGCCCAGCAGTGTTTGTTGAAGATTCGCATCGTCGGGAAGTGGTAGAATAAACTAAAGTCCAGGGAAAAAGAACGGCCCCAATTACCGTTAGAGGGAGGAGAAGGGAGATTCAATCGAATTAGAGGGGGGAGCGGAGCTCATTGGGAACAGGGGTCCCTATTTTCGAAGTGTGAATTCATGAATTGTTCTAACTCAAGGAAAAAGGGAAAAAAAAATGGAATTGCGCGAGGTCGAGAGTGGTTGAAAAAATCGTAGTCAGATTTAAGAAGGAAGTGAATGACTTGATGAAAATGGTCACGCGTACTCTCGTTGAGGGAAAGGTGTTGGGGGCGGTGTGTTAGGGAGGTACAAAGGAAAGGCAAATAGGAAGCAGGATGAAAGAAAAGGGTAAAAATAGGGGACTTTCATTTAAATTCCGGGGGAAAAATGGCGGAAACTAAAGACTGAGAAAAGAGAAAGAAATATCAGCGCACCGCACGGGGGGGTAGAAGTGTGCCATGTCCGGAAAAAAAGAGAACAAACTAAGATGAAGGGGGGATTAAAACCCAAAGAATTCACAATAGAATAGACGAAAAGGGAACACAACCCCAACCACAAAGAGGGCCCGATGGCCCACATGTCCCGCAAACGATTTTTGTTGTTTGAGTGGGAGGGAGGGGGGGGTGTTACAAAAGATCGGTCGTAAGATCATAGGAGAAATGCACATTGTCTTAATAAAGTTGAAGAGAAAAGGCGAAGAGGTCAGGGTACCGCGAAAAAAAGACACGAAAAAGAGACTGTCCGGTGAAGGCTCAAAAGCAGGCATATTATCGTGTCGAGTGAAGGGGTGGGGGGGGGAAGGAAAGAGGACATTCCATTACCACTCCAGCTGTGAATCCTCAACGGGAGGGAACGGGAGAAAGGCGTGAAGGGGAGGGCAAGGAGGCCGCGCAAAATACTACACCTGAAGGGAGAGGAATAACTATCTGACAGACCGTTGAGAATAACGAATTGGAATGTTCGGGTCAAAATAAGGAGGTTACAGGAGACGAACGGAACTCAGCGCTTGTCACTGTTTCACCAACATTCAGGAGGGGAGGAGAAGGTCTGAAAGAAAAAATCAGGGGGGAACCACCCCTTCAACAACCAAAACGCGGAAAACAAGTTGGAGAAAAGGGCGGGGAAGTAAAAAGGACCAAGACCTCTGTTCCGCTTAGCCGGCGGATGGGACATGGTGGGGGAAAAAAACCCGGGGGACAGTGACAAATCAGCGTTTTTTACTCCTTAAACTGTGCCTGGGACCACCGTGGCAGTCTGGAACGGAGGACGTGAAAGGACCGCGCACAGACAGCTTGTCGATAAATTGCAATAACTGGAAGGGATGATGTGACGGAAAAGAAAATTAAACACGAAATTCCTTCTTTAAAAAGGGTGCCAGAGAAGGGACCTCGAACGAGTCGTCAGGGAAAACAATAAAGGGAAGGGAGGCGATCACAAAAATCGAAAATAAGAAGGACAAAAAAACGAAGAAAAACGGCGAGAGAAGAGGTGACGAACGACACCGACGAGAAAGGAAGGCAGGCCCATGGAAAAGGTCAAATGGGCTTACTCACAGGGACCAATTAATTAAAAGGTCACCACCCTACAACTGATCGACTCTAGAGCCTCAGAGGAACTAGTATCGATACAGGGAGAGGGAAAGAAAAAATGAAAAAAGCAATCCGGCGTTCGGCTTTCTGGTAATTGTCTTGAGGATGAAGCACGGGGAACGCCGTAGAAATATCCTCAAGGCGGGAGGTGCACGAAGTAGGGGAAGAGAGAAGGGAAGAGGTCAAACCGGGAAAGATTCAAAACGAGCGTTCACGGTACAAACCGGAGCCAATGGATTGGGGAAAAACCATCAAGGTAATAGAAATGAAAAAGAATCGGGGGGTGGTATTTTTTCGTCAGCGGGACCAGCAAGAAAAGAGGGGTTTTCATAAGGAAGTTAAGGCTGTAAACACTTTAATGAAGGTGCAGGAAAATGGACAATAATAGAAGGGGACTGGGATTGGCGAAAACAGGGGCTGACCGCGCGTTCGCAACAAAGGACCACAGGTCTCGTGGCTCATGAAGGAACTGAGTGTACCCAGCTGACGCTGTTAGAGGGACTGGGTGAAGAGGAAAAATCGAGGAAAGCATTCCAACATTTCATAGGGCAAACACAGGAAGAGTGAAACACATGAGCATGCAAAATTGAGTCCCAGCACTTGCTGGTCCGGGGAGGGGGGTCGGCTGCAGGGGGGGGACCTTCGGCTTGGTTTTCCGGGTGAAAAATTCTTGAACTGGCCTTACCAAGCCTAAGACAAAAGATTTGGAAACAAGGTCGGCCGTCAAGGGGAGGACGGGTGTGTAGGGGGGAGGTGAATGGAAATGAAAGAGGGGAAAATGGGGGAAGGGGTTTGTAACACCCCAAATCTAGGAGAAAGGAAAGGTGGAAAAACAGCGCAAGCAAGCACATAGGAAGACAATTCTTAATTAAGAAGGGAAAACAAAGCAGCTGTGGTTCGCACAATAAGAAGAAAGTAAAACTGTATCGATCAGAAGCGAGGAAAAAAGCATTGGTAAAAAAAGGGAGGAGACAATCACGCAGTTCAAGAGAAAAGGCCAGCACAGGAGAAGGAAAAAAAGAAAGGTAATACGGGAGGCTGCAAATTAATAAATTCTGGGAGGTAAGTGGGAGAGCAGGGTATCGGATGATCGTACAGCTGAAAAACACGTGAAAATCCCTAAATGCACGATCGGCGTCGCATGTGCGGGGAAAAGAGGGACTAGGCAAGAAATGGAATGGGACAACTTCCGCTTGGAGACTGAAAAGGAAATGGTTGGGGGGGACCGGCGGCAAAAACGATCTTTTTCCATCTGTAAGAGCGTCGTGAAAGAAAAGAGGGTGCAGACTTGTGACCACTCCTAGGAGCAAGTGGGGGCAAGCCCAGGAAAGATTTCACTGGGTGTTAACCGGCCCGACAGGCGGCCAAGGGTGGGGAGGCAAGTGTTAAGGGGGGGGGGGGGTGGAAAAAAGAAGAGATTAAACAAATCGAACTACAACAGTATCTCGCGCTGTGTGGGAGAGCGCTTCTAGCAAGGGCTGAAAAACGGCATCGGTAAAAGGAAAGCCAAACACCGCGAAGTTGTAAAGAGAATGATACACCCAGGAAAGTAAAAGAGGACTGGACTGTTACTACTATTAACCTAAAACAACCGCGTAGGTCAACTACGTGTTTAAACTGCGGTGCCGGACCAGGGGCAGGGGTTGAAAGGGGTAGAGGAGGTGGATGTATCTTAATGTTAGGGGAAGAGAGGCTTCCGGGTTGAGCATACACGTAGACGGAAAACAGGGATAAACATTGGTTCGAGTCTCGGTCAAAAATAACCTTAGAGATGAACAATATCAAACGCGGAGCCATGAGCAGAAACACCGGTCCGCTTGAAAGGCCACCCACAGGCATCACCTTGCCACGGGGACTGGGAAAGTCCAGGAGCCAAAGGGGGGGGGAAGAGCAATTGGAAAATTGGGCAACAGGGAGAACGCGTTCGAATCTGGAAAGTAAACGGAATCAATATACAAGCTTCGTCCAAAAACTGGGAGAAAGGTACGTGAGGTAAGGAAGAAAGGTGTCAGACGTTGGAACCCATTTTCTAAAAGTGTATGGCAAAGGGCTGAAAGGTGAAGGGGGTCAAGGTCCGAACCACCGGGGTTTAAATTTCTCGATAATACACTGATAATTAACCTTCCAGTGAACCGAAGGACGGTGGGGGCAGGTCTAATCTAAGAAGGCCTGGTAGAGAGGAAACAGGGAAGAAGACGCCACTTGTCCGAAAGAATAAAAAAGACCATGGAAAAAACAAGGCAAGACAGAAGGGAAAAATCCTCGCACTCTCCCAGCTGGCCCGGCGGAGAAGCGCGACGAGGACTCATTTATCTCAAGTCGCCATCCAAAAATAAGTAAGATCTCCTGAGTGGGAAGGGTAAAAAAGGAATTTCACACTTAACGGAAACGAAGATATAGTAAATCACAAACTGTGATTCAGAGAGCGGGGGTCATTTCCACCCCTTCTGACCAGGACGAGAAACAGAAAGAGAAGGAACCATCATAAAACAACACAGGAGGAAAGAAGAGGTTAGTCATCTCTGCTGCGAAAAAGAGGGGGGGGGTAAAGGAAGAACAAGGGAGAAGGAAGAAAAGTTGGGGACGATATTCTTTGCCTTCGACTTCGTTACCGGGCGCTTTTTAAATCCTTCACAAAAAAATAGCTCATAGTGCAATTACGATACCGAGAGGAATGCTGTAGAGCCCGAGGGTAGAAGAATCTGGTTGCGAGGTTTCTCGTATGGACTGAGAGTCCTTTTGGAAGGCGGAGGAAGATGTTCTTGCAAATTGTAGGTTGGCGGTTCCCATCATTGAAGTAATGCGGGCGAGAAACAACCGAAGGCTAACAAAAAAAAAGAGTGCGAAGAAACCAGAAGTACGTGGCCGGTCCGACACTAAACGTGGGAAAGGAGTCTAGAAGGGAACAACCGGGGATAAATGAAAAACGGACGATGGAAAAAACCTGGTTGGGAAAAAGATTGACAAACCAAACGGGGGGGGGGGGGGGGGGGGGGGTGGGGGGGGGGGGGGGGGGGGGGGGGGGGTGGGGGGGGGGGGGGGGGGGGGGGGGGGGGGGGGGGGGGGGGGGGGTGGGGGGGGGGGGGGGGGGGGGGGGGGGGGGGGGGGGGGGGGGGGGGGGGGGGGGGGGGGGGGGGGGGGGGGGGGGGGGGGGGGGTGGGATGTGGGTGGGGGGGGGGGGGGTTTGGGGGGGGGGGGGTGGGTGGTGGGGTGGGGGGGGGTTTGGTGGGTGGGGGGGGGGTGGGGGGGGGGGGGGGGGGGGTGAGTTTGTGTGGGGGTGGGGGGGGGGGGGGAGTGGGTGGGGTTTTGGGGGTTTTGGGGGGGGGGGGGTTGTTTTGGGGTGTGGGGTGGTTGGGGGGGGGGGGGTTGGGTGGTTGGGGGTTTGGTGGGAGGAGGCTGTATTGTTGGGGGTGGTGGCGTGGTTCCAAACTAGGAACGCATGAAGGGACAGTGGATGTAGAAAAAAAAAAAAAGGTCGGCTGAACGACCATCTTAACCGTGAAAGGAAGGGGTGTTGGGTTGGAAAGATCATTTCACCATGTATTATACACGACAGGAAAGAAGAGGGCCTCTAGTTTAAGAGGTGGTCCGGCTACTGTGGTGAAAAAAGGGGATCGGAAGGATAACGGAACCGTTTGGAGCAATTTTGTAAAGGGAGATGTGCAAGCGGGGACAAAAGGCTGGCACGCTAGGGGGGGGGAACGGACTGCCGACGAAGTTGGCGGGCTGACCCGGCAACAAGTAATGAAAATGGACGTAATCCAGGGGAGGGATTTCGAACATGGAACAACAATTCCAGATACCTCCCAGCCATCCCCGCTTACCCTTATGGGGTCACCCGGTTAAAACGTATTTGAAAACTAAGCGTTTAAGACATAGGGGGTAACAAACCGAAGGGATCAAAAAATTTTTATGCTGTCTACGTCAAAGCGCGGGGAAGGGGAGGGGGGGTCCAGAAAAAAGGGGGCGACATAAGATGCTTGATTGCAACCCTTGGAGAAAGATTCAGGCCAGATGGGGGGTAGTTCGAGTGGCAGCGAGATCTAGGAAATGGAAAAGAAAAACAGGGGCGCAAAGTGGTGCCTGCACCTACATTGGGAAACACAGTGGGAGAAGAGTACGGCAGGATGCCCAAAAAAGTAAGGAGCCCGCCGCACCATTTCCAAAGTTAAGGGACTTCAAGAAAAAAGGATTGGTTGTAAAAGACAAGCCGCCAACTCGTTAAGTAAAAGTAAACAAAACGGAAGGGCTTTACTAATAGAAAGGTAAGAGAATGTCCCCGGGAAAAAGCAGGGAGGAGGAGGATTGCATTTTCCTTAAAGGATGTAGACGGACAGAAAGGGAAAATTAAAAAGACAAGGCCCCCTGAGAATGTTCCTGTCAGCTCCCCTGATCGTGCAGGGTTGGTCCTAATAGTTGTGTTCTTACTTGGAAAAAACTAACGAGGCGGGGACCACTGCCCGACGAAGCATTTCCCGCGAGGTCGATGAAAAGAATAAGAAAAAGGTATTATAAACCCTATTTTGAAAAACGAGAGGCAAAAAGAAATGTCATTACAAAGATTGCTCCCGAAGAAGATTTTCTAAATTACATACACGTAGGAACGAGAGTGACGGGGGGTGGTAATACCGCGAATTAGCCTCATGGGTCATCCAGGAAAACCGGTCAACTGGACAACACCCATCCACAACCTGACTCCATGAACGTGGGGTAGAAAAGCCAGGGACGGGAGGTAGGGTAGGGAATTACCCTATTACCAAAGAAGTAGGAGTAACACAGCATCATCTCCCCAAGCTAAAGAGCGGTAAAGGAGGTCTCAAATGTATATGGTAGTAAATCGCGGACATGCATGTGTGGAAAAAAGGCGACTCGGATTCAAAAAAACCACTCAAGGAAAAGGAGAGGCGCTGGGGCGTATCCAGGGGAACTGAGCAAATAGCTAGGGAATGGTGCGCAAAGTTATGCGCGGAAGAATTCAAAGACGCACATCCGAAAATATCGGGTAATTGTGTAGTAAAAAAAAAGAAAGGGAAAGGTTGGCCAAATCGTATAACCCGACAGGGAGGGAATGGTAAAAGAACCACGTCCCGCATGAAACTATGAGTGCCAAAAAAGAGGTGCGGGGAAAGGGGTCGCTAGGTAAGTTGAAAGGTGGAAAATGGCACGACCGGGGGGAGTTATTTCAAGGGAAAGGCGTACGGAGCAAGTCTTATTGAACAGAAAAAGCCGGGATGAGGGAACCGCAGTCCGCTGTTTTCCGGATCAAGGAGGGAAAGGGGGAAAGTCACCACGCCAATAAACCTCACTCAGCGCGCTCCAAAACTCCCGAGGGGGGCCTGAATGTTCAATGGTTACATTTGAATCTTTCCCTCGCGAAAGATGAAGGGGAAAAGGACAGAGGTCGATCCAAGATGGACATGGGAATGAGGTTTTGTGTAAACGCCAGAGAGACCCCAACTTGCCAAAAAAAGGTCGGAAAGTGGTCTATTGGGCTTCAAAATGAGTTCAACGTTTTCTGGGGGGGGGGGGAAAGGAAGAATGGATCTTGATCTTATGGGTCCGCTTAAACAGGGGGACGTACGTGAACTGTAGGAGAAAAAAACCAAAAAGCAGATTTACAGCACGGGGCAAAGAGGTGGGGTCGACAAGATCAGAAATACAGTTCAAGGGGTGGCTTCACAAGACCGCTTCATGGGAGCGGGCTGGGGGAGGGGAAGAACATGCGATGTTCAAGCCGGCGAGCAAAGTGCATGATGGCGTCGCCGAAAATCGCCAGCCGACCCCCTGATGTTGGGGCAACGGGAAAAGGTTGAGACGAAAACCACCATACGCAAACTTCATAGGAAAGAAAAAGAAGGTCGGGGGGCGGGGGGAAGGATTGGCCCGCCAATTTGTCGCCAGATAACCGGGTGGGGGCTGGGGGGAAAAAACAAAAGGGGGGGTGTGAGAAAAGGAAATTCGTAATCCTTCACATTGTTCGGATGGTGAGGGAAAGAAGAAGGGATTTCCGCAACGAGTCAACATACAAAGACGTCAATACTTTCCGTTAAGAGAAAAAGGGAAAGGGCAAAAAACTTGGGCAGCGTTCACGGGGGGGGGGGGTTGAGGAAAAAGCCAAGGCAGTTCAATTAAAAACCCACC
>Ga0179593_1411989_pt1 | contig 16776 bp, 15 predicted proteins | sample CZODoug2_1_08_16_FD_185931 | JGI IMG/M metagenome (GOLD analysis project Ga0179593, IMG submission 185931) | Vadose zone soil fungal communities from Angelo Coast Range Reserve, California, USA - CZODoug2_1_08_16fungal (PacBio error correction) | ecosystem: Environmental > Terrestrial > Soil >...
GACCGATAATCAGGTTTGGGGCAAAAGGAGAAAAGGGGGCGAAAAGTTCACAGGACGTAATTGTCTTTTTTGGGGGAAAGAAGGAATCACGCGAACACGTAAAAATGGCAAGGGGGGAAGAAGGTTTCCTTCGGAAAGGGAATAAAACCGAAAAAAAAAGGGAAAAGAAAGTAAAGAAGGAGAATGAATAAAGCAACCGTAACCGAAGGAGGGGAAGATTTCCAGAAAGGCGAGGGAGTTCAAACTCACGGGCATTGTATCAAAGGAGAGGGGAGGATTTGTGGCCACAAAGGGAAAGCGGCACAAAATTTCGAACACGGTACGCTCGGCACGATTTTTCCGGAAGGAATCACGAAGGGGAAAGTGTCGGGGAAGTGAAGATTGACGTTGGGCCGACTTGAAGGAAGGAGAAAATTTATAAAAAAATGACCCCGTGAATATAAAGATACATTTGAGAGCAAGAGAAGGAAGGGCTTGGACAAATGCGCCTCGACGTCAAACGACGAAGAAAGGGGAAAAGGGAGACAGAAGGAAGTAAGCGTATCACAAAAGGGTATGTAGCGCGGTTCGAAAAAACGTACAAAGGGTCAAAGGAAGGGTAAGCGGCAAAAAAAGGGGAGGGCGGAACGAAACGATGATTCACAAACTCAGGGATAAAAAAATCAGTCTTATCGTCACAGAGATACACAATGGCCACCCTCCTGGTTGGGAAAAAGGGTTCGGAGAACAGCGTAATGAAAAGTTGGGGCGAGGCACGCGGTAACCGCAGGAAGCTGAATGAAATGGGAGGCAACGGACCAATCCGAAAAAAGAAAGGAAGACGGTTGCAGTCGAAACGTGCTAGAAAGAAGCGCCGGGTAGATAGAAATCAAGCAGTGTTTAATGGGTGAGAAAAGGGGATTACGACGCTGGGCAGCAAGTTACTAAGGGGTAGTCGAGAAGAAAGGTAAAAACGTGAACGGAATTGAGGGTCGCTCTAAGATAGGACGTTTCAAGGTGAAACGGTTCGAACGGTCCACGTTGCAATGGGGGAAAAGAAAAAGGGAAGGCGGACGGGGGCTTTACAGTGGTCATCAAGGTACAGGGGTCGTATGGGGGACTAAAACAAGGACAAAAGAGGAAGATGCTCGAAAACCCTACACATTGAAGGAAGGTCGAGTTGCCGATGAGGACTCTTTGTCGTTGGAGGGGTCAACGCCCGGAAGAGAATATAAGGCAAAAACCCCTTGAGCTGCGATGAACAAACTCTCAGGGGAAGGAAACAGGGGAAACAGGCTCGGAAAAGGCAGGGGGCACTGGGGGGGTTTATTTCAAAGCATGCGCCCGGGGGAGAAACACGATGAAGCACAACCGAATGTCAGCGGAAAGAGGGGGGAAGTTTGGGTTGTAATTGAAAATTAGGAAGAAAGAGACCACCAGGCGTTCGCAGATCAACGAAAGTGAACAACACACAGGAGTCGGTCTGATGTCAGCAACAAAGAAGTGGGCCACCAGTGTTGGGGACAAGATGGCCTGGGAGGCTTAGATCAAAAACAGGGGATTCGGTATTGCCCTGGATGGTGTTCTTTCCAAAAGGGGGGGGAACCTTGGCACTATCTCGAGTCTGGTGAAAAGAAAGGGGAGTAACAGAAAAAAAAAAAAGGGTGACACAACACGACGGAAAAGTGGCTAGGAGTACGTTTAAGTCTCGCGCGCACCGAAGAAGAGGTCATGGTATTTCTAAAGGAACGCTTACGTGAAAGGGATGCAAGGAAACAGTAATGTATGCAGGAAAAATCGGAAGGGGCATAAAAAAAAAACCTCATCGCCATGAGCTTTGGGGAAGAAAAACTCTGCGACAAACCAACTAGTCCTTAAGGACGTCGGTCGAAGCAATATAAAGGAAAAAGAACGTGGACAGGCAGAACGGGCGGGTATGGGGAAAAAGGGAAAAGGGCTATGGAAAACAGTGCCCCCGCTATCAGTGTGATTAAATACGACGTAAAATGCCAGAGAAAGGCAAGGCACAGTGCCGTCAAATCGGTCAGGAAGGGCGCGAGTTGAGAATGGGGTCGCAGGGGAATTTTGACCGTGCGGGGCGGGCATGGGGCCCTGGTGACGTTAGGAGTGGGTCCACAAAAGAGGGCGTCTTAAGGGGATTCAACCAAAGTGCATCTAGGTGGGGTTTCCTCGAGCGATGAGGGGCAAACGCCGCAAAAGGTGAAACGCAAGTTTGCTTAGGGCAAGACCGGAAAAAGTGAAGCCGAACGGGTTGGGGGGACGACGGCGAGGGGTCGTAGTTCACTCAAGGAAAAAAATTGCCATGGGGAAGTGCGACAGCGTGTTATGCCTTTTAGCGGGGGGTTTCCCGTGCGCAGTAAACATAATCGAAAAGAAAAAAAAGTCTAAAATTGACAAAAGGGTCGAAAGGGCATCAGGGACTAGCCACGACAAACATGAGGGGGATGGAAAAAAAATATAGAGGATGAGGAAAAGAAGACTACGCATAGGACAAACGTGGTCATGAACAAATATGTCTCTGCAGATTCTTAAGGTTGTGAAAGGGCGTGAAAACGAAAAAGCTCTCGAACTAGAAAGGGGTAAAGGAGCAGGTGGACAATCCAAAAAAAGAACAGAGAAAAAAAAGGACTAAACACAAACGGGGTAGGCACTTTGTGGCAGGGGGCCGAAGAATGAAGGGACACGTCCGGGAGCGGCTTGGCGTACAAAGTCTAGTACACTTTGTATCACATTGAGAAGAGGAAATTTGGGGGGTAGCACGAGGAAATCAAGGGGAAGGGGGGGGGTGCGTTCACAGCAGCAAGTTGGGCAAAAGAAAGCACCAACCTTGTCCAAAGGTGTCGAAAACACTGGCACGAACATCGGAGTAAATGACGGGAAAAACACTGCGGAGGGGGACGTAATTTCGAGTGATGGGACTTGCCTTGGTAAGCCGGAGAAGATGTGAAAGAAAGAGGGAAAGGGGGGGCATAGAACCTGACCAACGAAAATGGTCCTGCAGATCAAGTTTGGTCAAAGTAATTGTCGGGACGACAGCTAAAAAGGAAGAGGGGCAGAATCAGGGATGCAGCGAAAAAACGGCAAAGAAGGAGGATGTAAAGGCTTAGCGTGCCGGAAAGCAGCACGAGTGAACCGAAAGAAAAAGAAGGTCAGGAGCAGGGCAGAAAGAAACACACCTGAGGAGGAACGGTGGAGAGAATAACTTATCACTAAAAAGTGGGTGTAGCGTTTGTTGAAACACAAAACACAACAGGGCTATGGGTTTCCAATATGCAGGGAAGCGATGTCGTGTTCCCATCGAGAGGCAGGAGTCCTGCGGTAAACAAACTTTGAGAAAAAAAATCCAAAGAAAAAAAAGGTTCCTCAAAGCCTGAAGAGAGCAACTGATCGTGAAGGCTCCCACCCAAGGGGGGAAAACGGGGCACAAAAAAAACCGGCGTGCAATACCACCTAGCCGGAATTGGGGGAGGGTTTGGGATCTCGGGAACAGCAGAGAGGGCTGGGTGAGCGGTGTAGCAACGAAATGTAAGAGAACAACCAAAATGCGACGTGGAAGAAAAAAAGGGGGGAAAAATTCAGGGGTTTAAGTAAGTCATGGTCTAAAGGAAAACCGAAAGAAAGGGAAAAAGTGAAGGGGCGGGCCGCAAAGCAGGAATGGAAGGTTGGGGAAGGGGGAATGGGCAGAAAGGGCGTTTGCGCCTGCAAGGAGAAGGAGAGAGGGTACCGAAGAACCAGCAAAACCGGGACAATTGGGCGAAAACTCCGAAGGAAGAAGAAGAAAATTGTAATGGTAGCGGGGGAACTCTCGATGGGGGGTGGTGATGGGAAACAAGATTTAAAAAACACGGAAAAACCGACCCGTAACGGATTACTCCAGAGAAGCCTAATCAGGTAATTCTCCACAACAAAGGGGAAAAAAGGAGTGGGAACACGTCGAACGAAAAGGAAACGTAGAGAGGAATTTCGGGGGCCCGGTACAATGGGAGAACAGGGTGCGTCGAGACAAATAGTAACTGAGAGTCTAAATTACTGTAGACAGGTCGGCCAACGTATGAAAAAACACTGATCATGGTCGACAAAGGAATATCGACGGAGGAGTGAGGAAATGCTAGAACGAAAACAGGAGGCAACGATTCCTGGGGAATGCATTCCGGGGGAAATTGGAAAACCGCTTTGATCATACAAGCAGGTAAGGAAAGAAAAATTAGTACGACGGGACAGGGGAAAAGAGCCACAAAGAAGTGCTGTATAGATGGGTGTTAGGCCGGGGGGCGGATGGGGGTCTGACGGCTAATAACAAATCCTACTAAGAATATCGCTTTTTCTGAAGGAAGCGGACAAGGGTGGGAGTACAGACCAGTAGAACCATACAAAAAGGGGGGGATGAAGGGACTTCTCAAAACGGCATCCATTTCGGGGACTGAGCCGAAAGAGATCACACGGAACCGCAAAGGAGGGGGCGGCAGCCAACGCATTTGGGGGAAGAAAGGGGGGATGCTTCCTGGGGAAAGAAGGGACGAGACTTCGGCCACTTTATCAGGCTTTCCTTCTTAAAAAAAGTCACAGTGCAGGGATCCTGTCAAGGAACTTCGGACTACACTGGGTTAGGGCAGCAGCCAAGCTGGCTGTTTCGCTGTGAGTGCACCTCTAGACAAAGGCAGAGGAGGAATCGGATACAAGCCAGATGGGGGAAAAATAAGAATGATGGGAAAATAGACGGGAAAAGGCTTTCACTAAAAAGCCGAGGCCCTTAGGTAAAAGGTCTGAGGAGGGGGGAAGGATGCCCGACGGGAAAAAAAACGCGCCAAGTTGGAAATTGAACTTCAGTGAAACGTGATCCTGATGGGGACAAAGAAAAGTGCCAAAGGACAGTTCTGCGGGAAAGGTGACGCACAGGTGTAGTCGCCCAAGCCGGCCCTTATTTGGACAGAGAAAAGGAGATAAAAAAGAAAAGGGAAATAGATCTGAAAACTCTACGAAACTGGTAAAGGCCGAAAACGGGGGGAGGAGAAGTGCACCGAGAGAAAATGGTCGGGGGGCACTTGAGTTAACAAACCATCAAAGGTTTGAACGAAGGAACTTCAAACTGGACGGGTTTTAAAAAAACAAGTCAAAAGCCAGAAGCATATGCAACATTTTGACCAAGATGAAAGAAAGCATGCAAAACCGACCGCCGAGAGGTCAAATCAAAAGAGGGGATTGAGGGAAAAACTTGCTAGCCGGACTGCCCGAGGTAAAAAAAACCGCGAAAAGGCCATCGGTCCTCAGAGGGGGAAGAAAAAGGTATGAAACGGCACGAAGTTCCGGGGCACGCATGGTGAATTTAATCAAAGATGATAAACGTGGCCTACTTACAAGTCCGAAGCAAGCGTTCTAAAAGGCCTAAGGGAGCTGAAAACTAGGGAAGGGGCGGTTTTAAGAAGAGGAGAGGAGGATCAAATCAAATGGGAGGCGCAGAACGGAGCTAAGAGAAAATTTAAAAGGGGGAGGGGGTGACGGAAGACGATGGGATAAACCGATAGACTGCAGCGTGGAGTAAGCCGCAAAAAGAGGCAGTACGTCTCGAGACGCGGTCTCAAAAGAAAAAAAAACGGGGAAAGGGAAGAGCCAAATAACTTACAATTACAGGTGCCAACTCATGTTTGAGCAGCTTACGGAGAAACTCGTAATGACATGGGCGGTTACTACCCTACAACTACATAAGCGATTCGACAGGAAAAGGACTTGCAGGAAGTCAGGAAGCAGACAGGAAGAAATTAATGCTACGCATCTAGAAGAAGACCTAAAAACAAGGAAAGACAGGATGGGGCTGTAAAGTCCTTCCAGACGAGGCAGAGGGATAAAGGGAACATCTTGGCAGGCGAATACGGTATGACCCCAACGAACTGAGCGAGATCTATATCTTGGAGTGCGGAAAAAAAAACTCGTGCGAAACGGGGGACCATCAGAATGGGGGGGGGGGGAAGCTGTTGGGGGGAAGACAAATGACCGGCTTAGTTTACGACATTGGTAACTTTCACTCCTGTCCAGGGGAGGTAGGGGTTTAACAAACGGCAAGTAAAATCGAGATGGGAAAAAGAAAGCGAAAAATTACCCTTGGAAGGGATATTACGCGTTTCAGGCGAGTGAAGATATCGGAAGACGTGGGGGAAAAGGGGGGAGGGGGCAGCCGGGGAAGCAATATTCAGGCGAAGACGAAAAATCGGAGGGGCAAACAGCGCATACGAAAAAAGGGCTTGGCTGCGCGCAGCCCAAAAGGTGCTGGGGAGGAAGGGGACGACGTAGGAGGAAAATAAATTACGAACAACCGAATTTTTTGGAAGTTCGTGAGGTGGGGGAAATGGGGGGAATGCGATTGCGGCCAACAAGCAGAAAAGTGCTTTGTGGGAAAGGAACGAAGTGGAACAAGGGATTTTGTTTTTTTTTGGGGGGGGGTTACCGGTTCCGGAGGCGCAGAAAGGGGGCCAAGGGTGCACACGTGGGCACTAACGTCTTTTCCTACAAGGATCAAATCTAGGATTGAGGGGAATTTGAAAAAGAGGGGATGGGGGTCAGTCAAAGCGGTGGACCGGGGGAAATTGGAGAAGGACTAGAAAGGAACGGGGGAAGCAAAATCGCGTCAAAAAATAGCAGAGCCACCAAACGACGCAAACCGACCAGGTGGCTAGTAGGGTGGAAAGAGAGTCCGCGAACCGAACAAGCCTAACTCAGGGCACATTTGGAAAGCGCTGAGGACGGCGGGAAAGGGTCGCATTCCGGACCAACCAAAGGGGGACACTCGCGACACCGAACAGGAACATTAGGGGTTACGGAAGAAAGAAAGGATTGTCGAACAAAAACCGAGAATGGAAGCTGACGAAAGCAGAGCCGAAAGCAATGAGCGGCAGGCAGACTGTAGGGAGGGGGGATGCAGCTGGGGGAGTATGAACCGGGAATTCAAAAATAGCGAACAGGCAAAAGCCAAAAAGGAAGGGAAATGTCACGTACGAACTCAAAGGAAGGGTGGCGAAAGTTCAGCTGCATGTAAAAAGAATGGGGACAAGGGAGTGGAAGTGACTTCAAACTTGGGCGTTAGCGGGAAGCCACCCGCTCGGGACCTTAAAGAGGGGATATCAAAAAAAAAAGGGAGACCCTGGTAAAAAGTTTCCTAGAGCAGAAACGCGGGGGAGGACGGCAAAAACCAGGGGAGAAAAGAAAGGCAAAAAAAAAAGAAAAAAGGTGTTTGCGAAACGGGCGGGCTTGGGTGGACTGATAAAAAAAATATCATTTACAGGGAGCTGGGGTCTACTGAGGGGGAGATTTCACGCGGTAAGGGAAACATATCATTAGAAAAAACAAGCTGGGGGGAGCCACTTTGGCAGACGGTTGTGGACGAAGGGAGACTTAGAGAAGAGGAAACACCAAAGGGGAGAGAGATGAAACCGTCTCAAAAGCAGACAAAAAAGGTAACAGTCAAAGGGGTTTGGGATTATGAGTCTGGTAAAGAAAACAGAAAAAATATAACCCAAGCTTCACAATCCCAGGGGGAATGGATGAGGTGGGGTTCACTCCGAAACAAACGCGGCATTCTGCAAAAACCCCGTGGACACTTTGTTGCAGGGTTGCCCGAATCAGGGTGGGAACTCAAAAAAGGCCGGATGTGACGACCAGCTCGAGGTCGGTAACACGTGAAAAAGCTTGGGGTTTGGGAAAAACATATTGGGGTGGGGGTCAAGGTGATTCTCCCTACGAGGAGAATCCTCACCGAATGCAGCTAGACAAAGGGAAGAAGTCTGCGGGAAGTTCGGACAAATCACGCTGGTAGTTCGCGTGGGAAAGTTTACGTATGGTTCCTGTGGTATTTGAAATATCTTGGGACCTGGTGTACCATATAAAAACCTAGGGGGAAAGAAAAAATTAGAGATCCGTATGGAGGGGAAAAAGAAAGTTTGAGGTCATGCTTTTAGAGAAAATAACGAAAAAAATTTGGGCGTCGAAATAGGGGGGGAATCTCAAAAGTCATAAAAGACATCAAAAGGATGAGGTCAAATCGGGGGACATCCGTGATTGTTTGCAGCATATGAAAGCACGCACAGTAAGAAGCCATCCTTTCAAGAAGAACACCACGGAAATATTTGTCCTCTAAAAAAAGTAAGACACCAGGGAGCGAGGACGGGGGGGGGGGGTAAGGGTGGCACTAAATAGTTTGTGTTCCATGCGAAAAAACTGGGCTTCCAGGAGTACCGTCTACATTCTGGAACAAAAGCTGTGGGGGGAGACAATAAAAAAAGAAAACGGCAGCAAATAAAAAGCCACTGATAAGTAAGAGAGAACCCAAAAGGGAAAAAAAAAGGGCTCCAAACCGGAGTGACCGCTTACTAATCACCTTTTATACTGTCCAGAAAAGGAAGAAACTCTGGGGGGAGGAGATTATCCAAATCGCATACAGGGTTTCCAAAGGGGAAGAAAAAATTGAGGTCAGGTTTAAAAAGTCATGCGAACGAAATACAAAGTGCAAAGAAAAAAAGGGGCGCACGCACGGGTTCCAAAAGAGGAGGGGCATTGGGGGACCATAGAAAAGGCGTTTCGCAAAAGCGGAGTGAAACAAAAATAACCCAAAACCGAGCGAAAAGACCCGATTGAATATCAGAAGGTGGAGGTGGGTCAGACGATTTGTGGGTTGAAGGGGGGGGCCCGAGCCGAAGGTAACAAGAGGGAACTCTAAGATTGGACGGTTGATGAAATACAAAACAAAGTTTGCAAAGGTTCTGATGGAAAAACGTCGAGGGGAACCTGGACTCAGGAGGAAGAAAACTTTGGTCGGCAAAATCCTTAAGGGGGGACCATAGTTCTCCGGCAAAAGGAGTACAGGAAGGAGGCAAGCGTCGTATAGCACCGGGGGGCGGAAAAAAGTATAAAAAAAATGGAGAGACTGAACGTCAGCCAGCCGTCTACACGTAGGGACGAATCTCCTTTCTCGGACCGTAAGGAAAGGTCATTCCTTACATTTTAAGAGAATCGCGGGAACTTTTAGGGTGGAAGAAAATTCGGAGGTTCGCCGGGCGCAAAGTATGTGGGGAAATGCTGTTAGGGGGTTGTTCTTGGCTGACCGGGTGAAGGTGGGTATCGTACGCGAAAAATAAAGCCGGGAGACCTAGCAGAACGCTTTACACTCAGCTGCCAGGTGACTCGAGTAACAAAAAAACAGGGGAGGCCCAGACCGACAACCGGAAATGGGGTATCAAAAAAAATACTGATTCCTGGAGAGAAGTGCCCGCCACGCCGAAAAAACCGAAGTCCTTATAAACGCAAACTGTAGGGGGAGTAAGAACGGGGATGATTCCGGGTTAAGAAGGGAGGGAGGTACGGACATAATAAAGGCAGGGAGGCAGCAAAAATTCCCTGCTTGATTCCTTATAAAGGGACGTGCGCAACGTAACGTGTTCTGACCACTGAAGGGGCACGCGGAAAGGGGGGGGGGGGAGTTCGAGGGATCCACTCTAGGAAAAGGAAGACGCTTATACAAAGAGTGACGAAAAGACGAACTGGAAGAGAAAGTTCCTCTCCTAGGGCGCATGCTTTAAAAGGGGGGGTCGCCGCTCTTCAAAACTTCTTAGGGGATAATAGGAAAACTGCCACAAAAGGAGAAAGTTGAAAGTGGGTACATTACAAGCTGGGAAGGAGTGCAACTCAAAGGGAAATCAGGACGGTGAAAACGTTGGCGCTTTGAGCATTACAACAAAGTCACGGGTGGGGCAGATAAGGAGAGAACAACAAACAACGGAGGAGAAGGAAAAAAATGGGAAGGAAAGGCAACTAAACAGGGCCTCTTGGCATACAACACACGAAAAAAAGGCTAGAAGGGACGGTGGCATTTTGGGGAACGAAGGAACAATCGCGGGGACACAGTTGGAAACGGGTCGCCGTGTGCGCGGGCATGCAGAAACGTAACCCGAAAAAAAAAGCAAACGTTGGAAGAACACAGGAGATAGGAAGGCATGTAAGGGGAAACAAAAAAGGAACAGCAGAAAAGTAGGGACGTTCGTAAACGGCAATGGTGTAATAGGAGTCGAGGGGCAATTTGGAACCGAGAGGGGGACTACGCGAAGCAGCAGAGGCAAAAGCAGGGGCGAAACTGGAGGAGCGGGCCGAGTCCGAAGACTAAGCAGGGAATTTGGTACAAAGTGAACGGGGGGCTGATAAAAGCAACACACGACAAAATCAGGCATCTAATCTACAGCCAACTTAGTGCAATGCCTACAGGGGGGGGATCCGACTTCTGCGTGTTCGTTCAATCGTCGATTAAAAGGCAGTCCGCAAGGGGGGATTAGGAAGGAAGGTATTTCAATTTCACGGGTTGGAACTCGGAGCTGTACTCCGAGCAAATGCGATTTCAAGCGCAAAAGCAAGATCGAAACACTTGGGGAGCGAAAAAGGAAGATACAACATCGAAACGGGCGCCAAATAAAACTGTAACCGGGCCACAACTGTGAGCAACCTAATATGATTTTGCGCTTGACAAACCTAACCAGAGGGGAAAGCAGTACGATGAAAAAGTCAAATGGCACGGTAATTCAAGGCAGAAAGGGGAAGGGGTGTATAAAACTTGCGCGCCTAAATAGAATGAAAGAAAACGCGATCGTGGTTAAAAGACGTTGGAGAGGCGATAACGAAAACGGGCATCAAAGTGAAACGCGGGGTCAAACAAAACGGTCTCCAAAACTTTAAAACGCTTGGCGAAAAGCGCCTAGGAGACGTACATTGGAAGGGCCCGTTAACGGGGTTAATCAACTTTCAACGGGGGGGGAACCACCAGACGATTCGGGGCTAAAAAATGCAGGGAAAGACAAGGGTTAGTTATCGGGTAACGAAGTACACAAAAACCGAGAAATAAAGAGAAACTCAAACAAGCAAAAATTGACCCCATATTACCTTTCGGGTTGCAAAAGGAAGATAAACTTGGACTTGTTCCAAGGGGCGCCTGATCTAAAAGTGGAACCAGGGGACCGCTGTCCCAACTCCAATGACAATACGCTGGGGGAGCGAAAATGCAGGGGGTGGGCACGGATTAGGGACGCTTGAAAATTACTACGAAACACCGAATACATTGAGGGGAAATCGTGGCCAATGGTTACTTGAAGATTGCCGACATAGCACCCAGCGCTGCTGGAAAAAAATCCCAAAAGTTGAAAAAGGCGGGCAGGAGGGTCAACCCTCAGATGGAGAACACCTGTTGGACAGGGGAATGGAGGGTATCAGAAATCAGTGCTCTAAGAAGAGGGTAAGAATGGGTGCCGCTGGATGGTTGCGGGGGCAACAAGAGGGGCCGGAAAAGGGGACATAAGCTGGATCAAGGCAAAAAAACCGACGAAAACCACCGCATCCTGACAGAAAACGGGGGCAAAAAGAACGACGCGCCAAAGTGCTAGGGGACTTTTGATCGGCCCAACCTAAAAATCCTACTGTGTTAAATCGAAATTGTTAAGTACCTTAATGTGGAGGGAAGTTAGTATTCCAAGAAACCTTAAAGGGAAGGCGCCAAACAATTTAAGCACAGGTGCGATGAAAGGGTTGAAGAACAAAGAGGGCGAAGCACAAAGGGGAGGACATTAAGGCTGGAAAGAATGAGTTATCTTCACAGCAAGAATCGGGGATTGGGCTGCCAAAATGGTCTAATGAAACCCAAGGAGAGGAAGTCAAGTAAAAAACGGTTCGGAAGGGGGGACCAGCAAGGAAAATGAAAACGTCGAAATTACAAAGCGAAGTGGGGAAACTGCGCTAGTAAAGTGACCGACTTGGACAAAGTGCTGGGTGCGTGCAAAATGAAAAGATTGATAGCAGGGGAATAAACCCGCTGAGGCACAAATATTTTAGAAAAACCAAGTATCTCTAGCATGTTTGAAGGTCACTACGAGTGGCGCGGAAAAGAACTCACGCGAAAAGAAAACTCAATTTCTTGAAAGCAATAAGGAAAAAAGTGAAAGGCACTGGCTGAGGCTCTCGTTGTGTTTTCCTAGGGAAAAACAGCCACAGGCAGGCGCTTGCGGAAAGCGGTAGGGGGGGGTAAGTGGGCCCGACGGAAGTTAAGAGAAGAATCATGAATGAGCTTGAAGGAAGCCAAGTGGTGGGTCGCCGCTTGGCGGGGACGACCTTATTAAGCTAGACTAAACAAAAACAAAAAAAGGAGATGGGAAAAAAAGAGGCCGAAAAAAGAGACACGTTTCAAAAACTGGTGACGGTCATGATGACTGAGGCTTTGCGCCGAGGCTAGAAACCGCAGAAGCTGTCGCAAAACTCCTAATACTGCAGGACTCAAACACGCAAACAACACGAAAAGAGAGGGCACCCAACGCTCACTTTAAATGCAAACAGGAGGGCAAAAATCTGGATCGTGAGTACGGGTCTTTTGACACATGAGAGACTGGGTTACAATATTGATTGGGGATAAGGTGGAATTCCAAGACAACAAAAGGGTTGAACAAGAAACCGTTCCAAAGGGCTCACCGAAGCCGCTAATGCTAATCACTTTGCGGGTCCTAAAGTGGAAATTGCCTGGGCCTGCTTGCAAATCGGAAGGGGGAACTTATGCTTGTGCAAAAAAAAAACAGAAAAGGGGGAAAACAATAAAAGAGAGGCTGCTGAATACCAATGTGGTTAGTTTGAGACACCTCCTTAACTTTGAGCGAAGAGGGGGTGCTCTCAAGAAGCAGGAGAAGGGCAGGGAGGGCGGATGTATTCCTTTCTGGGGGGAAACATTAAAAAAAAACTAGGATATCCAGCGAATTGTCGTCCCCGTCCACCCATGGAGTCTTGGTCAGTGTACGGCGCATATCAAACCCGGCAACATTGGGGGTTCAAAAGTGCGGCTGTGGTGACCGAAAAAGGACTATGGTTCACAGAGAAGCGCTGGCTTGAAAGAAATCGAGGATAGTCTCTCCATACTTTCAAAAAAAAAAGCTTGTGCAAGACCAATCCGGTGCCACGCACAATCAAGACAACATGATCCGGCTAGAAAGAGACACCCACCCACTCTGTTTGCACAAGGACACTGGGGCCAACTTGCGTTAAGAAAAAAGTCCTGAACGAACCGGAACGTTTTCAGTTCTGTCAAAAGTAAAATCCAGCGACTTGGTGGGCAGGGTAGGTCCGGAAATAGCAAGTAAAAACAAAAAAAGGGCACGATTGCGAAGAGAGAGTGAAGGGGGACAGAATAATATACCTGCCGAAAAGTAAGTGGACACACCGGCATCTACGAGAATGGTCAATGTATGAGTTACCTCGAAAGAGCACGGCGGATTCCGGAATTACAAGAACCATCAAAAAGTCTATTTCAGGAAAAAAGAAGTAAGGAAGGAAAGGGTAGTGGAATGGGGGCGAGATTCCTTTACGGGGTGCCAAAACTAACGCCACGGGGTAAAGGGTGGACCCAATTAGGAACCGCGAAGCCGGCCTAAGATAGACACCAGGGGGCACAAAGAAACAATCACGGAACCTTACGATATCGGATACCACTGGGAGAAAAAGACTCAGGTGGGAGAACATGATTCCAAACAAAAAACACGCGTCAAACAGGAACGAACAGTGCAGCTAGGATAACCTTTTCCAAAACCAAAACGGTAGGAACAAAGAGAGGGGGTCACCGTGCGATTCGCAGGCGAATTAGTAAAAAGATAACGACGCCGACTTCTGCGTGAATGAACAATTAAGTGCCTTTCATCGGGAAGTAGTACAGCGACGCCGGGGGAGGAGAAAAGGTCATTAAGATTCGAAAGGAGACCGGCGGGCAAAACTGAGTGTGGACGGAGTTATATGTGATGAAGGAAACCTTTAGGAGGGCGGAAGCATTGCTATAACCTCAGGAATACAAGCGCGTCTGGTGGTAAAATTGCAGCCAGCTACAGAGAGGGGAGAGACCGCCATCCCTCACAGAAATTGAAAAGGAGAACTTCGAGAGGAGAGTTCGGAGGGCGGAGCGAGAAGAAAAACCCTGAGAATTGGAAGGCTCTAACCAACAGTAATTGGGGGGAAGAATGGGGATCTACGGTTTTAACGAGAGTCGACGGGAATCCCGTATAACGGGAACTATAAAACCCTTGATCCGGAAGGCGGCCGATCGTAACGGGACAAAAGCCGGGCAGAATAAGAGAGGCGTCCAATCGAGGGCCAATGCCGCAATTTAGGACAGCCTAGTGAACTAAAACTTCGGGCTGAACTTCATGGGAGGGGTCGGGCTGAAACGGCGCGTAAAGAAGAGATGGTGCGGAGGGCTTATTGTATAACGAAAACTTAGCGCAGAATTTTTTAGGCCGTTTCAGGTGATTGAAATCTGGGCCTAGTAACCAAAAGTGCACAAATCCAGGGCCTATCTTGCACTGTTTCGCAGGGGGGTAATAACAAGAACCGGGCGCGGACGAGGGGGCAGAGAAGACTCAAAGAAACACACTTCTTGAAGGGGGAAAAGAAGAGAGTCGGGTCAACCCGACTACGCGTTGGGCAATTCCTACTCCAACGAAAACGCACCGGAGTTCACTTTGGGAGGGACGAAGGAAAGACGCTTTGGAAAAAGGAAAAACTTTTCAAAAGGGGCCGGGGTCCTTGACTAAGTACCTACCCCACCACGTGAAACTCCGATATAAAAAAAGCGTGGAGAAGAAGAGAGGAAAGTTCAGGGGAAGTAGTGAGGAGATACCTTGGCTGGCCGAACGATGAGGCAGTGGGGGGCAAAAGCAGCGAATCGTCTGCCACTCAGCAAAGGGACGGCAGAGAAAGAATTCCGGAAGGAACAGCAGGGAAGGTATCAGTAAAAAATGGTAAGTGGAATAAAGCAGCAGGGGACACAAAGACAAACCCCTTGGATCAATGCCTACAGGTGGGACAAGATAGAGCTTCTGGTGAGTTCGCGGGGAAGGAGGGCTGCCACATAGCGCAAACTAAGAAGTGCTATGAATGTTCAACGTGGAGATGGGGGGGAAAATGCGAGACAAAAAAGGAACGGGAAAGCAAAGCGAGAGGAAGAGACCGGCGGTTAGTCAAATGCAGAGACAACATCGAAAGGCAGACAAGACAAACAGAGAGAAAGCGGGAAAAAACTCAGGTGGGACGCCGCTGGTCTCAGGGGCGCGCTTAGGGGCAAAACTCAACATAAAAAGGGCGGGGAACGGCTGTAAGGGCTAAAAAGGGGTCACTTCGACATCCTCCGTACGTTCTACAACGTAGGGAAAAAGCGCGGAGAGATTTACAAGTAAATTGGCAGAGAATTGGGGAAGTTGCGCCAAGTGAGGGAAGACGCGAAAAGAATGGAAGAGAAGGTGAGAAGATGGTATCCCGAAGCTGATGGTGCGAAAAAAAACTCACGTCATTAAAACGGAAGAAAAGGAAAAGGGAAATCAGCGGTGCAAACAATGGGAGATCCACGAGCCTGGAGGAGGGGAGGATCATGGGGGAAAAAATCGTTAGCGGGACGGGGGTACACACAGAACAAAAAAATCGAGCTCAGTACAATCACCCTACATGTCCGGATATTACCTGGCTTGTGAAACGACAATAGGAAGGAGGTAAAGGGAGGGTCTTTGAGCAGGCCTCTAATATGCACGAACGACCAGGGCCCCACTAAGAAATCTATTGAACCGGCGCGGGGAACAAATGCATTAAATTGGAGGTCAGTGGGAGAATAGGAGAGATCGGATTAAAGGGGGGAAAAGCTTTAAGAGTCAGCGGGACTTTTGGGTACGGGCCGATTCGATAAAAAAACAAAACCAAAAAAAAAAAAGGAGGGAAGACACACAACGCTGCTGTGAGGGCCATCACCGCAAACCGTAGAGAGGAGGTAGCAGAAGAAGGGGGGAAACAGTGGTTTGGAAACAGAGGATGGGCAGAGTATCACGATCATGGTCTCGGGAAGAGGGTGGAAAGATTGGAGAAAGAAGGATTGGTTAGGGGGGGGGGGGAAAACATTTAAAAGAAATGGCAAAGGACCGATCTTTTCTGTTACCTCCAACGTTCCATCAACTGGTGCGGAAAGGCGGAGTTGACAACAAAAAGACGCCGGCCTTGCAGGAGTAAGGGGCGCGCCGCGCCAAACGAAACCTATCATGGTCTTGTCAAGAAGAGCGCTTACGTACGATGGATGGTGCTGACAGTAAGGGAGGAACTACCAAGACAAGATGTCGCGACATGCCTTTCACTCAGTACATATTACAGAGGTGGAGAGCCAGAACAGTACTAACGCCTACAACATGTAAATTTGCTGGTCCGGTCGAAAGCAGGGGATGTAGTCAATAAACAAGTATTTCTCACGAAGGGGGTCTAGGGGAAAAGGTCCCCAGGGAAGGGAAAGAATACTTTTTCACAAGACAAGCCAAAAAGACGTAATGGAACAGAGGCAACAAAGGTGAAAAACTTCGACTTTGAAGTACGTGTATCTCCGACTTTGAAAGGTTAACTGTGCCCCCTGGGATAAGGGATGGAAGGCCAACCCGCTCATCTTCATATTGATCGGCAACCAAAAAAAAAAAGGAAACGTTCTCCATGTCACGGGCCAAACTCTCGACAACGCCTAGACCGTAGAGTGAACGCAAGTTTCGGACCCTGTCAACCAGGTATTCAAATGGGTTCCATCTGCACGAGGGGGAAGGATGGGAAACAAAACCTGAAGATCATTTTCCGTCGATGGCCTGGGGGGGCGCTAATCTGGGGTGAAACTCCGCAGAGATTAAAAAGAGAAGCAGGCAAGAAAAAGAAAGAAAACATAATTGAAGTGAAGAAAAAACGTTGCTAGGGGGCTAAAAAATTGGGTCC
>Ga0179593_1405916_pt1 | contig 16775 bp, 17 predicted proteins | sample CZODoug2_1_08_16_FD_185931 | JGI IMG/M metagenome (GOLD analysis project Ga0179593, IMG submission 185931) | Vadose zone soil fungal communities from Angelo Coast Range Reserve, California, USA - CZODoug2_1_08_16fungal (PacBio error correction) | ecosystem: Environmental > Terrestrial > Soil >...
CATTCTGAAAAGCCACTTTGGGAAGATTGTGGGCAGGACAATAGGGCAATGAAGAGGGGGGCAGTTGAGGGAGCCGACCGTATGTCGAGAAGGAAAAGGTATCGGGGAAGGAAGGGGCCATTTCAATTTAGATAGTGTCAGGGGAAGGAGAAACTCGAAAATCAGAGATACTAAACAACTGGAGGAAAGAACCATTTAGAGAAGTCAGAATGGGGGAAGGGGGGGTCTACTAACGCCCTACTAGGGTAGGAGGTGGAGTGGAACAAGGAGAGAAAAATTATGTTCGGACCTGGAGCAAGGGGAAGAACTTTACTGGATCTATAATGAGAAGATCAAAAATTCCTGAAAGAAGGGGTAAAAGGAGAAAAAAGGGCAGATCTAGGAACGGTACGAGGCAGGTGTCTAATAGGGTGACATTCTTCTGAGCCATTAGGCAATCCCATACAGATAGAAATTATATGGAATAAGAATATCGAACATCGGGCAAGAAACAGTCAACAATAGGAATATCAAAGAACTCCGCAGGGATTACTAACATCTGTCTCGAGAGGTAGAGAAGTATTTTCAAGAAAATCGGAAGAGGGGAACAAAATAGCTGAGCATGCGGTGGCGGGGAGAGAGAACGCTGAGGAAAGGGGAGCCGAGAAATAATGGGAAGGGCAGTTTCCTCCTAAAAAGGCGTGAGGGATGGTGTATGGGAAGGCGGAACGTAGGACAAATTGTCGATCTGGACAATTAAAGGGGAAAAGGGGAATCCTAAAAAAAAAACACGAAGGGACTGTAGAGCGATGTGCGCAGTGCGCGGATACTAGAAAAAATCAAGAGGAGGACCAGACGCAGTTACTAGGGGGGGGGGAGGAGTGGGGGCGAAGAGGGAGAGACGCACAGTGGCGTATGTAATCCTAAGTCGAATATCTCATCAACAAATAATACAATCTCCACCAGCAAAGAAAGAAATGAGGGGAGAAAGTCGCGGCGGTGGGGGGAAGCGCGAAAAGAAAACAAGGACGGCTCTAAGATCGAACGTGGAAAGGAACTAAACGCTCGGATAATGGGACAGGGCCGCAAGCAACAGCCCGGGATTTAAGAAAAAAGTGCAGGAAGGGGGTTATTCTTGAAAAAAAAACCTTGAAAAAAGAGGGGAACGAGGACGCACCTGGCGAGGTCAAAGAGGTACCTTGCGCTTGTAGACTGGTAGTGAGGTGTAACACGCGAACGCTCAGGAGCGTTCTGGGCGCGCATAAAGATTCAAAAAAATAACTAGACCAAAGGGCGACCTCCCGGACCAACACGCTGAAAGCCAACAACCGATTGCTTGATTGGGAATGGTTCACAGGGGGGCCTTTCACAAAGAGAAGAAGATTTCGCCCAATAGGGAGGGAAATCGGGATAAATGGAGGAGTAATCAAGAAAAGTAATTAAAAGAGTAAAGATGAAAGTGAAAAGTGTAATACTTAAGGTAATGAACTGCCTACGAGAAAAGTTCGGGATGTTCAGTAAAGAGACTGAGAGGAGACCCCAGCGAAAATTGAGCTACCTTGAAATGGAAGACTACCGATGAACGTTCATAAAGCAAAATTAATAAAGAGTGGGAAACGAGAAGAAGAACAAAACAAGGGGTGTGGGCAGGTTTGGAGCATAGTGTAAGGAATGAATCTCCTTCGAGGTACCCACAGTAGGCAGCCAGGGGGGGCCAAAATATATAAACGCGATATCCCTCAGGGAAAACGTGGAGTGGAGACTACCGGGAACCGGACCATGTGAGCTTCGTTCATTGAAGGCTTTTCCCGCATTGGCGAACGTTATCCATGGTTGGGCGATTATACTAGAGAAATCCAGCAGCACCGATAAAAAGCTTCCCAGGAGATAAGACCCGGGGTAATTCAAAAAAAGCCTTAAAAAAGGCCTTTACGCAGAAAGGAAAGGGAAGCTGACTGCTCGCCGACAATCAGAACAGACCTCGGACAAGGGCAGGCACGATGGGAGATATGTCCAAAACTGAGTGGGGGGCCCAGCACGAATTAAGACTCGCGTCTCGAGGGAAAGCACCATTCCGACCTGGGGCAAATGATCCCTCTTGATACAGAATCCGAAGATAGACTCTCAAGCTTTCTCTTATGTTTGCATTAGAAAAAACACAAAGGTTCTCATGATGGGTGGGAGGCAAGAAAAAACTCAATTCGGCACTGGGACCCATCTACATCCCGGAAAAGGTACCCAATAAGAGAAGGGGCGAAAAGGGGGAAGCTCTCAGGCCACGGATCTCTCATAAGACTTCGCAAGGGACAATAAGAAAGATTATAGGCCAAAAACGCTAAAAATCGGGTCTGTTTTGTGAAAAGGGCACGGGTGGTGGCGGAGATTACAAGACATCGGTGTGGGAAAAGGATCGGAATCGAAGGAGAGAGTTGAGGAATATCTCGATCATAAAGCAGGAGAGAAAAGACTATGGACTGAAGTGTGGGAGCAAGGCTCGAAAAGAGAATCTGAATGTCAGGACAGGACCGGAAGGAGGAAACCAACCACGACAGGTAGGACAAAAAAAGCATCAAGGACATGATGCAGGCGTTCGATGCGACAAGCCAGGGGGGAAAAAAAGCAGCAGAACTGTTAGATAAAATCACGTAGGTTCAAGACACTGGATGGTGCCGGGGATGAGAAGCGTGCGTTAAAGAAAACGGTTTCAGGAAATCGAGGGGATGCGAGAAGACAACTAAAGGATACGCAAGTCTTCCGGGAAAGAGGGACCGGGGGAGGCTAGGGGGGTGAGTGCTGGGGCATAAATAGCTGTGGGAAGATACTTATGTTGGGTTATCTGAAAGTCAGGAAATTGGTTCAGAAAAAAAAGGAACCCTCACCTCCATTTTGACTGGAGGAAAAATCAAAGGGGGGATCGGAGGGCAGAGGGCGGCAACGGGGCCCGGCGATACAGGGTGTCGTGTTGGATAGAAAAAACAGAAGCCAGATCAAGGGAAAGATGCGACGGAAAGGGGGGCTCACGATCAATCATCAGGGGAATTGCGGGGCGGACGAAATGGCTACAAAAATTCAGGGGATTCAACTTGTAGGTAAAAGAAATCAACCAAATGGGCTCACGGGCGGACACAGTCGAAGACGAGAGATGAAAGGCAGAGGAGGAGAATAGTGCGAGCTATGCGATATAATGCGGGGGAAGGGGGTATGAGGATCCGCCGGGGTGATTATCACGTAGTAATTCAATAGCGAGAAACCTTGAAAAGACCAAGAAAGATTCGGCTACCCTTAGCTGGCAATCAGAGATAAACACCAAACTGAGTATGGGGAATAAGGAAAGACATAAAGAGAAGACCGCTGGGAGGGACAATTTCGGGCGATAGATGAAGCAAACCGACAAGCTAGGAACCACTTCCGTTACCTCATATCAGAAAGAATCGGTTGTCAAGCTACAGAAATAGGAGAGCGCGTACAGTTTTTGAATCGAGGCGCATTGGGGGGAAAATCAAACGTAGAGCAAGACCTTTGTATGGACTGACAACGAAAATCGACAGAACAGCGAATGGTTGCGATCCAAATAGACGATTGTACAGGAGCGTGTTTTCAAGATAAACATTCCGGAAGTTTGGCCAAAGAGACGTTGGTAGGATCAGGTCGCCGAAAACAACTGCACAGATCGGACCTTTGAAGAGAATAGCAGAAAGGAAAAACAGTGGGAAAGATGACTAAGAAAAAAAACTGCTTATTATGGTACAGCTCAATCCTTCGGGGAAACAGATAACCCAACATAAGTTGATAAAACATCGCCTGCGTTGTAAGGCAGGAGTTACCACCAAAAGACGCTGCTGTGTTAAGAAGCCGGAGTAAGCACGGTGACTTGTGTGGGAGTCATACCGCTATGAACTACCGGGAAAAATCCGAGAAAGAGGGGCACCTCGTGGGAGAAAACTAATGTTTACAATGAATCGAAACATAGAATGTAATAGGGTTGGGGTGTGGGGTGTGGGGGGTGGCATCTGGAGTATGGAAGCCGCTGCAGGGACAAGAGATGGAATCCGTCCGTGGTCCAACCTGGCGTTGGCTGGTCTCCGAGGGAGCGGTTCATCAAATCGCAGAAATTGGATATGGGTCGAAGAAAACTGCAAATACAAAATTCACATACATGGTAAGAGCAAGTGTGTATCTATCGTGGATGAGTCCACACTTCTAAAATGAAAAAAAGAAGATCTTCTGCAACCACCTATGGATTGGCGAAAAAGCGCCTGAACCAAAAGGGGCTGAATTAACACGAGTCTTTAAAGCTTGGAGAGAAGATGATCGTCTGCCCTGGAAGACGGGAGGAGGGGGGATCCTAATTGGAACTTACTCGATATCCAAGTGTGTAAGAACGGAGAGTCGAGGGTGAAATGAAGGAATGAGAAGAGGGTCAGGGGGGCTTTTTGATCTGGCGTGACACTGAATGCAAACACATCGGCAAAGGGTAAGGTGGTGGGGAGGCAATAAAATACGATCAGTAATAAGCAGGCTGAATACGGGGAGGGATTGTGGAGATCAAGTGGAGTAGAACCGCGATGAATGATTTAGAAAGGGGGGAATTAGTCGGTTTGGGTCTGGTGATTAAGGCCAGGACCAGAGAGGAGGGGTTGATTATGGGTGCAGAGCGAGCCGCGAAAAGTCCGTAACGGGGGAGGCAAAGGATTGGGAAGGTGTGTTTACGAGAAACCGGGCAGTACAGGTACCTCTTGGAGGGGGCGCCAGTAGAGGTCAATACGGAGAGCTTGATAGGGAAGACATAGAAAGAACGGAAGAAGGAGGGAAATAAGGTTCAGCGCAAGTACAAAGAGGTGGAGTTCAGGGGAGGGCCGGTAGCGCAAAAGGGGACAAGAGGTCGGGAAAGGGTAGCAGGGGCATAAGAAGGAGGTGTAATTACCAACATAGGCCCAGGTCGAGGGGGTACCTGACAGGAGAATTCAGAAGCTAACACATAGAACCAGGACTTCGGGACGGAAGGCGGACAACAGAGGATTGTTGTAGTCCGTAGAAGGAAGAAGTCGGAGGCAGCGCCAGTGGGTTCTCGTGATATCCAGATTGAATGAAGCAGGAACTACCTTCGTGAGAGGTCAGGAAATCGAAGGGGGCCGTGAAGAAGTTATAAAGTACCGGGTGTAGTTGACCGTAGTGGCAAAGAGCAACCGACGTTGTCAAGACATCAAGGGACAACAATCCTAGAAAAACACAAATGGATTCGAAAAAAACATGTCAAATCACGAATTGGGGGGGGGAGAGGCTTTTGGGGAATTGAGAGGTAGTATTAGGGGGGTCTCGGTGTGGAAACGTGAGCGAAGAAGAAGACGAAGGAGGAGTCAGCCAGTGTTGAAGAGCCGGACAATCCATCTGAAAGAGCGGAAACATCTCCATGGTCTAAAACGATTCATTCCAAGGGTGCAGTAAGAGATACGACCTTAAAATCTCTGGATGGATCGGAGATGTGGAGGGGGGATGCAATGGAAATTCTATTCGTGGGGGCTGTTAATTCTATTAACGCAGGCAGAGCAGAAACTTGAAACAAGCCGTCTCTCCTGGCAAAGAATGAGAGGCTACGGGGGGGGGGCGCAGTATGGGTGGAGGAGAGTTGGGGGTCGCGAGGAGCCAAAACCCGCGTAGGCGAAATCGGGGACAAAATCCTTAAACGAGGGTCTCAGACTTTAATGAAGGAAGACCGGTGGAGGAGGATGCCGCTAACTCTGAAAAGAGGAGATAAATTTCGTGTGGTTTGAGGTCCCTGGGGAAGGGAACTGGTCGACGAACGGGAGAAAGTGGTGAAAGGAACCAACAGAACGGGTAAGGAAGAACTTAAAAAGGCCACTGCGTTTATCACCGCAGAAGTACGGATCTCCTACTCGCAATTGCTCACTAAAGATTTTGTCCGTCAAGGGTGTCAGGAGGGAGCAGTCGCCAATTGAGAGCTCGGTTCAGAGTTATCACAAAAATTGAGAGTCAGGCGATAGGACGCATACTTGAAAATTCAGGAGATCGGAATGACCTAATCTTATAATGTTTTAAGAGCCGAAGGAGGGGGAAGCCGAAAGAAGACTCAATTCCGCGGAGGGGGGGGTAAGTTAATCGGCCATCAGGGGAGAGAGGTGTAATAATCCCTATGATCCTACATGCATGAAGGTAAAAGGATGGCATGGGAGAGAGCAAATTTTCGAAAACTCCGGGGGATAAAACAGGAAGGACACCGTCGGTCTTAAGATCCTTAACGCAGGAGACAAATAGGGGGGGCGGTGCCTCCAGGTTTAGTCTCTATGTGCGAGGGGAGTTAGGAGCAAGAACGACATAGTGCAAGGACAAAAGTCACAAGCCGAGAAATTAAATCAAAAAAAGGAACGCAGAGGCGCGAGACAATCGATGAACAGGGACATATAGAAGCACACAGCAGCGGAAAGAACGGAATGGGACCTAGCTAAGTTCGAGAGACTCAACAACCTTAAAGAAGAAAAAAAAATATCCTAGAAATGGAGCTCTAGGCTTTTGCACGCGATGGTTGGCGCGAACGATCTGCCTGCATCGGATTCTTTACGCAGAAAATATTGTAAGATTCAAGGATCGAGAGGGGGTGCCGGCTGCAAAGTGACGAGTCCGTGTGGAGGGGATTTCAAAGAAGCAAAGGATCAGAAAAAGGCGGCCCACGAACCTGATTTTAACGACTCTATGAAGGAGGGAGTAAAAACGATCTGGACTGGCAGTGGCTGGGGTCAGCAAACAAGATTGGGCGCCTGATCCTTCAAAACGGGAGATGTAGAGAGGAAAAGTCTAAGAAGACCGGAGTGAGGTGGTAACTAAGGACCTCTACTTTACCACAAATAAAGCAGGTTACAGTCGTGCGCTATGCCGCATGAGGAGGGTCAAAGAAGCTCGTATCACTGGGGGAAGACGCGAATGAAATAAGATCTAATCGAGATAGGTAAGTAGGCTGCACAAGAAATGAGACGGGGAGGACGAATAAGTGTCTTTATCAGCATAACTCGCTAGCCATGAGAGAAAAGGGCATTGTCAAATCAGAAATCGAAAGGCAAAAATTATACGGGGGGAAGAGAAGGGATGTTCATTTCTCCGAATTCGGAGAGGTTAGCCATAAAGAAAGGGAAAGGGTGCACAGAACGGAGGGGTCTGTTTGTGTTGGAGTAAATTAACGTCGGTGAGTACCGGTGGGAGCTCAGGAAAGTGGGTGAAAAAAGGGATAGCAACAACCAAAAACAAAAAGATGGCGCGATGTGCAGAGTGCGAGGAAATAGTAGCCTCAGAGAGGAGGCATTAACTGGACTCGTGAGGGGAGGATGGGGGGCTGGTTACGAGCGATGGAGGGGGAAGACGCGTGGCTGTATGCCGGCCGACAGACGCAATCTAGAAAAAATGATAAAGCAGACAACGGGCGGGGGCAGGGAGGGGGTCTCCTTACTCTAGGTGGTAAGTGGTCGCTCAAACCTGAAGCTAGAGAAGTAGACAATGCACTAAAGAAAACAATCTAAAGACAGTTAAACCAGACATCGCGATGAGACGAAGATGAATTCAATTCCTAATATGAGGTCTTAATAGACAGGGAATATAGCATGTTTAAATGGACATTTCTAGTGACACTCTGGGAGGCGTGCGAGGGAAGGGTGTCTTAGGCAAAAAAGTTCGCTAGCGATTAGCATTCGGGTTGACGGGCTCACCTTCAAACCGGACACTCCTCGAGAGTCTGAAAAATAATCCCAAGAACAACCTCGGCTACCAACACGAAAGGCGGAGGTTGAAAAAGTTTTCTAGTAATGGTGCACTTCATATATCCCTCTTCGGCACATGCTTGGAGGGGAATCGGGAAGTAGCGAAAGAAGTAAGTACAAGGGCACTAGTCTTGGAATTCAAAAGGTGGAAGAGGAGCGGTGAGGCATTACCTCCGAAAAGGGCGGATTGGTCAGGCAGAAATCATGGCAGACAAATGACTAAACATTGGGAAGGGAAGGTCAAAGTAGACTTATACTAGCCTGGCGTACAAGCACCCGGAAAAGAGAAACTTGGGCAAGGAAAACCGATCCGCAAAGAAACCGTTTGATATTTTGGAGAGAGGAAGACGCTCGTAATGAGAGGGTGAAAATAGAAAGGGGACCACTGTGGCCAGAAATGCGCTCCTGAAAGCGCGACTGTCCAGACCTCACAAAGAGGCAATGGGGGTATGAAATCGAACCCCAGGAAAGCTCGGTAAGGTGAAGAGCGGAAGGTGGATAAAAGTATAAGGGAGAGTTATGGAAAAGGGCAACCTATCCGCTACAGACTAATACTGTCTCAGAATTGAGGGGGGAGACCGTACGTAAAAATCAATGAACGCCAGGTCAGATAAATAAAAAAGTGAGACGGAGGACCGGCCGCTCTCCTACAGAGAATAAAACAAAGAAGAGATGGACCGGAAATTAAGAATAGATTAAAAAAATGGAAAGGGTAAACTCAGAGGGCTAGAGCTGGCCTAAACGTACGTTGAAAAATGAAAGAGCAGACCCATATGAACTCAGTAAGACTAGCCGACAGACGAAAGGGCGCTTTACGTTTGACTAGAAGCCCAATGAAAATTTCAGATGGGGGTTGGACATTTCATCCAACAAAAAAGGTCTGGACTCACAGAGGGAACGTTGAAAGGATACCAGCGAAAATCAGGGAAAAACATGGGGGTGAAGCAGGGGCAAAGAAGCGTCCTCTCCGGACGTCATAAAAAAAAGGGAAGCCGAGTGCAAGAGGGAGGAACAACAATAACGAGAGATGGGTTCTTGGGAAGCCGTGAAGGTGTAAGGGAGGGAGGGGTAGCACCAAGGGAAGAGTGGTGAAGAGCATATCAACGAAAGGAGAACGCGCGCGCAGCTCGAGAATACAAGCAAGGGATTTCGATTACCAGAAAAGGGAGCTGGCAGGAGTGATGAGGGACCACGGGAGAGAACCAAGAATCAGATGCGATGAAAAAGGGGGACCTTCCGATGCGACCATAAAAGCAGGGATGGGCAACCAATGAAATGTAAGGTAGTTCTGGCAAGATGAAGAACCAGCGACAAATGCAAAGGAAAGACGTTGTCGATGGAAATGCACATTCGTTGCAAAAGAACAAGGTGACCGATGATAACGGGAGTTTCAACGGGTGGCAGGGGAACTCAAAGCGGCGCATTCGCAAAAAAAAAGTAAAGGAGGAGACTGCCGGCGTTGCGGGAAAAAGGACCTTCGTTGTAACCTGCCGAACCGGAGAGGGGTACGAAGGAATGGGGTGTGTTATATCGTCAGAAAGGACTCAAAGAAAAAGGAAACATCAAGAAAACCGGGGCGTGTAAGAAACTTCAGGGAGGGTACTTGGGCGAACAGATACAGGGGAGGATATGGAATGGGATGCTCGGGTCAATAAGCGGACAATCCACTAAAGGTGAAGCACGGAGTCTGAAAAAGTTGGGGGCTAAAACGAAGAAAACATCAAGGGTTATTAGAAAGCTATTTGGGCAGGGCAGGGATCGAAAAAAGAGAGAATGCTATTCGTGTAATAAAAACAAAGTGAGCGTGCTGTGAACCCGGGATCAGCGAGCGCTGCCAGGGTGGGGGGGGGGGGTGGGTTGGGGGTGTAATAAGAAAGTCTGGAGCGTAATGGGGCGGGAAAAACTCATCAGGCGAGGGGAGGTAACCACAAGTACTGTCAGTAATAAGAAGGTCGTGGGGGGGCGGAATAATAGCGCAAAGAACTTCAATCACAGCGGGGACTCAAAATTCAAGGATTGGGGTACACGAGACACACCACAAAGATTATGAAAAAGGAGGGGAATAAGAAGGGTCGACGCAAGAGTGTTAGGGGCAAGGTTCTTTCGACAGTAAGAGGGACTCCACCCTGCGGGGATCATCACGTCCGGGACCGAAGGGAAGACGGCATCTAACAGAGAGAACTATCACATGAAGACGCTTAACGAATCGACTGTAGGTTCAGGGAAGCAAGGGGGAACCCATTGGGATTGAAAAGGGAAAAGAAATCGGAAGGAAAGCGACGGGTTTCAGAAAGAATAAACTAATGATTGATCGAGTAGAGAAACATTTCCAGGAGCAGGGGGGGGTGAACACGCTCGGGATCTGATGGCTGGCGCCAATAATTAACCGGATCGCCAGGGAGCAATTATAAAATAGCTCGAAGAAAAGGTGAGCTCAGAAAAAAGAACAGGGAGGGAATGGTCATCCACCGTTGAAGGAAGCCAACATCAGTAAAATGCAAGAAACGACGGCGGGGGCAAAGGCTTACACCAAAAAGAGGATGAGGTAAAAAAGCCACTGAGGAACCTGACTGGTGTGTGCGCAGGAAACAGAGGGAATAACGTGGAAGCAGAACCTCAGCGGCACAGCGGGGTCATAACGACTTTGCAATGGCAATGAGGACTTCCGGGTCAAGAGGAGAGGGGTCCAAGCAAGCGCTTCCAATGCCGGAAAATTTTCGGTGCCGTCCAGGGGTGTCCAAAACAAAACAACCACAGGAAACAAAACCCCCGCACCCACAACAAACCAGGGATGGCTTGTTTCCTTCGGTCCGCAGCCTATCTAAGCGGAAAGCTTGTCCAGGTGCCTGACAACAAATCACGTTAATGTCCGCGTGCGGGAGAGAGGAGGACTTCGACCAGTCGAGCCCGTCGAGCCTAGGGTTTTCAACCCGTATGGCGGGACGCAATCTCCGTAACAAGAAAGGGGTAATAGAAAACGGTAGCCGCTGTTGTCACTATCATATGTAACATGCCCATTGGGGAGGGGCAGGATTGAGGGCGAGCACGGATGGGCATGCTAGATATCCCAAAACGTGGGAAATGAGGAGTAAGAACGTGGAAATGACTACAGGATGGGGAGTGACAAAGTGTTGGCAGGTAGGGCTGGCCCGGAAGCACCACAAGAATTTGGGAGGGTAGGGAGGGGCCGAAAATCGCTGAGTCAGCTAAGGAAGTGAGTCAAGCGGAAGCGGGGGTAATGTTGAAAGATGCAGGTGTTGGGCCTCGAAGACGGTAAGATAGTTTGTAAAAAGCAGGGGGGGGGAATAAATATTAAAACAGTACCTAAAAAGAAGGACTGGTGTCGTATTCGAGCGAGAAAACTCCAAAAAAAAAAGGCCTTTACGGACCGGTCAGTAAGTTGGTGACGACGACATTGATAAAAAAAAAGGAAACAAAAACCAAAAATAGAGGACAAAAAAAAAGAATCTAATGCTCCTAAAAAAATATGGAGCGGAGAGAGACGAAAGACGCAGAAGGGTCAAATCGACAATCAAGGTACATGTAAAGTCACGGAGGGATACGTGGGAGAAAGGGGACGCCAAGTGAGAGTAATAGATAAGACAGGGGGAAAAAAAAAATTCAAGATTCGCTGCTCCACAGTCGGGAAGAAGTAAAAATAAATAGGCCGAAAAAAAGAAAAAAAAAAAAAAAAAAAAAAAAAAAAAAAAAAAAAATCGGCCGAGGCCCTTCCAAAAGGATCTCGTATCGTCTAGAAAGGATAAAGAGAAGGAGAGGAGGAATGGGTATGAAGGTTATCTTAAAGACACCATGCCGCACGCCATTTGTCAGTGCTCGGAGAACTCTGAATGCAGACACGGGAAGAGGGAGACAGTATAACAGGAAGAAAGATAGAAAACTGTATATGGCAAGAAGATGAAATTAAGTGTGAAGGTCTTGCACATATCAGGATGACGTACATTGGGGGGGGGGGTCCGAATTCTTCTGGTGGCCACCAGGCAGTAACACATGGACATCGGCCGGAGTGTGTGGAGGAGGAGGGTGAGGGGAAGGATAGGGTCAGAGCAGGGAAGTGGCAGTTGAGCGTGCGCGGAATAACTCCGCCAGAAGCGAAGGGGGGTGCAACGAAAAAATACACCAACGCCCGCTGGCGTAAAGCACAGGGCGTGAAAGAGCGATCAATTGGGATGAACGAGAAGAACGGCAGGGCAAATAGGGGCGAGTCTTAGAGGTCGTCGATGGCTATCGAGAGGGAGTGGTGAGATTGGGAAGAGCAGGGGAGAGGGAATGTCACGAAGGACATAAGGCTCCATAGATCAGCGCGAGAGGTGGGGGCGAGGAGATGTTTGCGATTTCGTCCAGGCGGAAGACCGGCAAGTCGGGGGCGAAGAAGCGGGAGGAAACAAGCCTAAAAAAGAGGACGCGGTAAGTGGAGAAGAAATCTCGGGTTGCAGAGTATGCCGCGCAGAGAAAATGAAGGAGGGTATTTTTTGGGGGGGGTGGATGCATGAAACTTTAATGGGACCAGGGAGACAATAAAACGAAGTTGGGAATGCAAAAAAGCCCGAGGTTTCGGATACAACAAGCTCGTCGAAGAGTCGATTAGAAGCGCAACTCCCGCGAAAGAGGCACGAGAAGGGGGGTTTACGGTAGTGACGATTTATGAGGCAAATAGACAGTACGCATTAGGTACTTATGCAGAGGATCCCATACACCGGTACTGATCATGGGGAGAAAAAAAGGGGACGCCGTGCTTGAGATATTTCCAGCATCAAAGGGGGGGGAGGCGAAGAAAGGATCGGTTAGGCATGACGAATCGTTAAGAGGCATCAAGCCGACTCCCGGAAAACTCGGACAGGTCATTGAAAGGAAGGGGGGCCCCAGCTGAGAGTCGGATTTAATGAAACAAGGAGGGAAAAGAAGTAGAGGCTTAACAGTCAAATTTTAGTGGAAAGGTATCAGCTCCCTTGGGGTCCAATCAACAAGCCAGAACAGGAAGAGGGGGGGCCGCGCCGTCAAGAAAGCAAAAGAGGCGGCAGAAGGTTTGAAGGAAAGGGTAAACTCTGATAAAACTACATCTTCGGAAACGGCAAACCGCCAGAAACTAAGATATACCTTGCTAGCTTCGAAGGAGGAGAGAAAGGACTCAAGAAAGCAAGAGTAGCGCAAAAGGCGAACCAAAGCTACCGGGAAACTCTCATCACAAAAGGATTAGAAAAAGAAAAAAAGATTATATGAGGGTACGCGAGAACCTGGTGGGAGAGCGGGGGGGCTGAGATATATGCCTGGACAGCGATCTTCGTATACAGATGAGAATGCCCGATCGCCGGGTGACATGAGTGCCGGTTCGAGGTCGTTCGAAAAAACGGAAAGAAATAGACACAAAAGGAGGCGAGGGACCAGAAAAGATTGGAGCGCAACCTGCGGCGAGATACACCCGACGATTTAAGGTAAAGGAAAGTATTAAAAAAGAAAGAGCGAAGGAGCCATTCACAGACTGGGAATGAAGGCTGACTAAAAAAAAATTTTCAAGTCGGGGGAAAGACAGACGTGTAACGATCGAGGACCAATGAACACGAAAAACGGGGAGATCGGACTCTGCGGCGAAACGCCTTAGGAAATCTAAGAATCAGGGAAGGTATCTGGAATATCGTCGCGAAGAATAGGCAAGGGAGGCGAACCGCAAACGTAGCCAAGCAAGGGTGAAAGGGATAACGAGATCGCGCTACGCCATGCGCGAATCTATGGGCACGAACGCTGAAGGGAAAAAAATCGGGCCATTGATAGGGAGGCTATGACGTCTAATTTGAGCAAGACGAGACGGGTGCAGTAAAATCAAAAACCACTGGTTTTGTCATGAAAGAAAAAAAAACACGTTCGGGAAGAAAGGGGGAGATAGGCATTAGGAAACTTATCAAAACAAACCACCTACTTAGAAACGATGTAAATAGGGGCAGTAAGACTAACTCAGAGAGAGAGGGGCTAAAGGGAGATGGGTCGGTGAAGGAAAAGGAGTTTTCGCAGTCGTGCTACTCTGGGCGGTATGACGCCCTCATGTATACGTCCTAGATCAAAATAAAGAAAAAAAGTCGCGATTACCTTAATGGGTAGCTATCAGTGAGTTAATGGAGAGCACAAAAGAACACGGAGCTCAAAGAGCCATTTCACGAAAAACACATTTGTCCACTTACAGCCACAAACAGAGAAGATACCGCACAAGAGAATTGAAACATGCCGGTGAAGCTTAAGCGAAGACTGGGGAATCTTCACGAACAGGGCGGTCAGGAAAAAAAGCGAGTGTGTCTCTGGGAAGGGGGATGGTCAACAATGCAACGACTCTTCCGTATGAGTGTTTCGTAGAAGGACGTCCAACGAAAACAATAAGATAGAGGCAGAAATGAAGAGAACCGACGCGACCAAAAAGTACAAGGGGCGGTGATTTGAAAGGGTTTTTAAAGGGGTCACTGGTAAAAAAAACAAAACTTAAGAAGATGAAATGGGATGAACCCCATCTGCTAAAGCTTGGGAGGTTTTAGTCATAATGCAAGAATTAAAAGTTTAATAACTGCGGAGATTAAAAGTTTCATACGGCTATGGGAAATAGAGCTAACCGGAGGACCTGGAATCAAAATTCTTGTTGCCATCCAGGCACGCGACCCAATAGGTCATGCCGGGTAGCCAATTAAAGGAACGACTACCGTCCATGAATCAAACAAATAACTCTATTGGGAACGCCTATAGAGAACGGGGAACGTTGATAACGTGCCATAAGGTAAAGAAAATATAGGTACCTAATCGCAGAAAAAAGACTGGAACCAAAACAGAATTCAACTAACCTCGTTGTTCCCTCAAGGAACGATAAACTTGGGGAGAAAAACTGTAAACCCAATTACAATTTTCATCTGTGGGGGAATCGAAAGGTCGGCGAAAAAACCACCAATGCAAGGGTTAAAAGGATAAAGAGGTTATGTCGAGGCGCAGATCAGGGCTCGATGACTATACAAGGAAAAAAGAAAATGAGAGGTCGAAAGGTGGGAGCGGACGAATTCCCTCGTTAAGAACGCAGAATCCTGACATGGGGGCTTGAAAAGGAGGAAATACGACGAAATAATACAAAAGACGAGACTTTTCCAAAAAGACTATACGGTGACCACACGATTAAAAATGAAGTGGAGGCGATCGACGCAAAATTCAGAATTTAAAAAATCCCGGGCTCAAAGGACTGCCGCTCCTGACAAAAAGAAAACGGGGCTCTTTTGAAAAAAATCTCCCCAATGAAGGTCCTATTGGGGGGGGCATGGGGGAAAGCCCGCGACACATTCAGGCACATGTGCCCAAAAGCCAAAGTCCAGGCAACAAGGGAACAATAGGGAGACACACCCGTAGGAAACAGGAGAAGATCTAGCCGAATAAACGTCGAATTCCAAAGATCGATGATAGAACACAATCGCAAGGTCTGGGTTAGGATTAAGCCGTGCTTTTTTGGGCCGATGCAGCAATAAAAGCGTTGGGGAAGAATCGAGATGCGAGTATCAGAATTTTAAAAAACAGAGCTCTGAGCCATCAATGAGAAAGGAAAAGGCGATGGTTCGTGATCGTCTCACGTATCGGGGGGGAAAATCTCTAAACTAGCGAGGGAAGAACAGGCAACGAAAACAGCAGAAATCGACAAAAGGAGATTGGACAGCCAAGGGGAGCTAGTCAGGACCTTAGTCAGAGCCGTTGACTTCCTGACTTCGCTACAATGAAACAAAAAAAGCAATGAATTCTCATGGGTCGAGTACCGCAACAGGTAACAAAACACATCAACCGATTTTACGGCTGGCGTTCTTCAACGGGCGCACTAGCGGCGCTGCGCCAACACATGAAGTTCAGGACGCCGTCTTATTTAAATAACGCGAGGATTTTTTAAGAATAACTAGGACGAGACAATAACAGGTTGGGGGGTGCCTTCTACATAAGGGCTTGGCTCTGTAAAATGAAAGACAAGGTGGGCTTTTCGCCATCCCGTGCGCACGTAGAGAGTTGAAAGAAGAGTATCCATAGGGAGAAAAGCCGGTTCAAGGTTGATGAAGAGGAACCTCAAAAATAAGCAAATGTTAAAAAAGGAAAATTACCTTCAATGTTTGGAGAAAAGTAATCTAACCGGGGAGGGCTTAGAGTTCGAAAAAAATTGGGAACTATTGTGAGGGGGAACACTAAGAACAAAAGGATCGAGTTGATCAAAGTGAAAAAGAAGGTCTCCAGGTACCCGATCTGAGAAAGCGGACTAGGAATGGAAAGAGACCACGGGGCAGGAGGGGCGGTAACTTCAATTTCTTCGGGGGCAGTGGGGAGGAAAATAGATGAAACATCCCTTCAAAGCACAGCTTGAGGCGACACGGATGGGAAATGTCAGCTAGAGACCAAACGAAAAGGTGATTGCCACTAGTGAACAGAAAAGGGGCACTCTATAAAAACAGTTGGCATTCTTAAAGCTAGATTAGGCCGCCCCGAAAACCGTAATCCAGGCCGGTCAGACAAAACAACCGGATGTAACCGCTAAAAAGAAATAAAGTCGGCTGTACCTTTCATAGACTCGAGAGTCATGGGAAGAAAGGCGGACCCCATTGGTATGGTGAGGGAAGGAAAATCTTAGATACTGGTGACGAGGCAATAACAATGGTACAGATGCGATTTGATGAGAAAAGGGACCAATTTGACCAGTCATTGTTAAACCGGTGACTTATCTGACGATTCCAGCTCAGACTTATCTCAAAGTTACACTGAAGCTATAAGACATGTGAAAATAGTCGACAGAAAATTTGTAGGGGATTGGAAGTACTGAAGAATATAACTTAAACTAGATAAAAGAATAAGTCTTAGCACATTGGAATGTATGGGGGGGGGAAACAAAAATCGTCAGCGGGAGGTAAAGAAGAAGGCGGAGGGAAATTTCCTGTTTTGAGAGACGCCGCTAGGTCCGAGGAAAAAACAATCATACTAACATCGTGATGAAAACGGTATGAAGGGCATCGAACAGCCAAAGTTACC
>Ga0179593_1428940_pt1 | contig 16775 bp, 16 predicted proteins | sample CZODoug2_1_08_16_FD_185931 | JGI IMG/M metagenome (GOLD analysis project Ga0179593, IMG submission 185931) | Vadose zone soil fungal communities from Angelo Coast Range Reserve, California, USA - CZODoug2_1_08_16fungal (PacBio error correction) | ecosystem: Environmental > Terrestrial > Soil >...
AGCAGGGCCTAACCCCTGGGGGTCGATTGTGTCATTGAGGTGAGGAAAGAAGGGCTCAGTCCGGGAGAGGGGGGGGGTGAATGGTTTGCCTCAGGAACATTGAAGGCTTCAGGTTTGAACCAGGCGCTGGAGCCACAATAAAGCAGTGTATCTTACGCTCGTGGCTTGTCGAAGGGAAAAAGGGCAGGGGAAGGGACAAAAGTTGACCAGGAGATCTGGGGATATAGACCAGCCAAATGAAGGAGGTTAACTGGGGGAAAAGGCATTTCAAACGCCCCACTTCGGGGAAAAGAAGTCCAACGCCGCCAAAAATAAAGAAAGATTCCCGCAAAATATGGACGTGACGAGGGCACAGAGGAGTACGGGACAAGTAATAAAGAGCAGGAAAGAGAAAAAAAGATCGCCACATCCACTAGAGGGGGAAGGAAAGAAGGGAAAGTGCAGAAGCTAGAGTCGAGGAAAAGGGGTGGAGGGAAACGTCTTTTTGGCTCACGAAAGACAAAGAGAACTCCTGGCCCTTACCCCAATCCGGGGTCGTCCAAAACAAAAGGTCAAAACCTGACACAGAAGAGAGGAAAAAGCAGGAGGACAGAGTTCGACCGAAGGGTTGGACGGATCTGAAGAAAGACGGCGTGTCAGAAGTGAGATGAAATCAAAAAGAATAAACAAGTCCTGGAAAAAAAACTCACATCTTCCAAAAATAGGAAGACAACAAAAAAGGAGAGGCTGATCAGGTGAGTGGCTTGGAGGGCCAGATTCTAACGTCCAAAGGCGGAGGGTAAAAAAAAAAAAAAAAAAGTACATTTTATCGTCGATAGATATCATCGCCGGGCAATTTCAACGACCAAGGAGCAAGGTTGGGGTTGGAAGACCGAAACCAGAGAAGAGTGTTCTTGAGAGAGGAGCGAGGAAGGGAGAAATCCGTGGGGGTGAGTAAGGAAATAGTAATGGCTGTGAATAGGGACAGGAATGAATACTTTAGATGGGGCAACTTAAAAAAAAGCCAAGTCGACTCCGAGAGGGGGGAAGACGAAGAGGCAAACACAAAAAAAAAGCGGTCGCGTTTTGGCACGGAAAGGGGCCGCACTTGCTAGATCAAAATTTCATGCCCCGAGGGAAGGGGCCGACGATTACCGCCGTGTACGCAGACGGAGCAAATTCCCCCTCAGCGAAGGCCATCGGGGAGAGAGTGGGAGCCGTAAAGTAGGGTAAAGACCGCGGAGCAAAGAAAAAAGAAGACGGGCGATTCAAATGCGTGCGGAACGGGATTGAGATGCAAGACACAAAAAAGAGAGGGGGCTGGCAACGATCGGCTTCTAAACGGCTGAGAAACCAAAAAGCAGGAAGTTCATCAATCTCTACGAGAAAAATAAAACCGAAGAGATGGAGCGCCGAGGCGGCACGCAGAAACCGTCGAACCGAGGGCCCTGCTTAAAACCCTGGCCCAATTTTCAGCGAGTGCTAATTGGAAATTAGAAACTGGTGCAATCATCCCAATATTGACCGAAGAAACGTCGCTTCGCATACGCGGACCGATGGACGGGGTTTTCGTCGGATGCTAAAGAGGCCATATTGCACGGGATTGCTCAGGATCCACACTCAGAAAGCGGAAAAAGAAAGTGACAGGGAGGCCTCTTTTTATGAGGGGTTACGAAAGGCAGTGGGGGAATTTCTGCGGGAAAACAGAGGAACGAGCCAGAGCTCGCGAAGGTGGGGGGACCGCGAGGGGAAAAGACTCGGAATCCCCAAGGCCGTCTCAATAGGGGATAGGGGGCACTCCGGATCGAAGACTTCATTATAACGTAGAGCGAAATAGAAGTGAAAAGATGAAAAAGTAAGAACATGGTGAAGGTAAGAGGGGGGCCGGAAAGTTCGGAGATTTCAACGACATTTGAGAGGAGGTAACAACGAGAAGGACACTCGGTTCCGCTTTCAAGGAATAAAGGAGAAAAATGCAAGAACCCACTACAGCAAAGGAGTGAAGATTGGTGTCTAAAAAAACACTGAGAAGAGGTCCCAGCACGGGGGGAGGGGGGATCATCTCGGGATAGAAATTGAAGTGCCAGCGTTCGAAAGCGGGCAGCCACACGTTGACTCCGCGGGGAGGAAGAAAAGAGTCAAAACCCCAGAAACGTACCAATGAGCGTGACTCCTTCCCTGAACCATCGGACGACTGGGGAAGGCAGAATAAATCCTTCCGTAGATCACAGTGGAAGGCCCGAAATTCGGGAGGGGAACAAAATGGGTGCGAGCAAGATGCGAAGAAAAAAACCGGTGAGGAGTCCTTTTCCTCTCCCGAGTAACCACCAGACAATAGAAGAGGGAGACTAAGAGACAAAGGGTGCCCTCTCTGAAATCGGAAGAGTTTGGATGAGAGAAGCCCCTGGAACAAAGCAAATAAAGGGGTATGGCATCGAATCAAAAAAAAACTCTCAAGGGGGAAGTCTTCAAGAGCAAAACAGCGCAGAAGCGGCAAGGTGACCGAAAAGGTAGAATCAGAGCAATCAATAAAATCGCGGTCAAGGCCATGAGTACGAAGATTGTCCGTCAAGCTGGGGTCGGAAAAGGGGACAGCTCAAGGCCACCCATCCAAGCCAGGGCTCCTCTAAATCGAGGAAGGCTGAAAAAAGGGACGACCTCAGAGAGAGAATTATGAAGCCCGGGTTGAGGGGGACGGGAGGACATAACCCCGCGCGGGAAAAGAAGCAGAGTCTGCTAAACGGCGGAATCTCAATCTTAAAGAAAGGTCCAACCGGACACAAGGAAACTCGCGGAGAAAGCGAAATCAGAATTAAGTCAGAAACTCTAGCAAAACAGGACTCACGGAGAGGGAAGAAATTGTTTCTTCAGGAGGCAGTTGTCGGAAGGGGGGGAGGGAACAAAAGGGGCAGAAACTGGGAATAGCATGAGATTTTTGCGAAGCAGAACGGCAACATCTATTCCTAGGTAGATTCCCCCACTAAGGGGCAGTCAACCTGGAGGGAGAAAAAAAATCCGGTTAATAGCAATTTAACAGAAGGGAAATCTGGATTGGCCACTTAATGGAACTACGGAAGGTCCCGGCCGGGGAAGAAGGAAAAGCACACAAAGAATTTGGAGAACAACGGGGGCTAACAGCGGGAACTTTTAAATACGAAGGGAGGGTCAACTAAGAGAAATTACCCCTACCATGTGGGGGAAGAGATCCCAAAAGAGACCGACAATAAAGGGACTGGCGCTAACGCAAGAAATCGATGAAGAAAAAAATCCTCAAGAAGGAGGGTGGAGAGAAGAGGTGTTGTGCAAGGGGAGGTGAAAACTTGGGTAGAAGGGAGTGGATCTCTGGCGGCCAGATCTAAAGAAAGCGGGATTCGGAAGCATGTGAAGGGAAAACCCTGTTCTAAACTGTTAATCCTGGAGGTCGAACGACAGCGTCGCAACAGGGGGGGGAAGTTACATCTTAGGAGGCATCAAAGAGGAAATGGGGACGGACGGATCAAGGAATGGTTCGAGGAAGGGAAGAAGAAGAAAATCACCATCCCACGCCCAACAACAAGATCTGAATTGCCAAGGTTAAGGCGAAACATGTGCGTGGAAGAGGAGGGAAGTAAGAAGGGCCAAAAGCTTCATTCAAGTGCCCCCCCGTCAGAAGACAGAGTTTTTAAATCTGAACGAGACCAACAAAGTCCCGCAGGAAGGAATAACAGCCTTTGTGAGGCGAGTACCTTCAAGGCTTTTGAAGGAAAGTGGGGGCTGGTTTATGAAGAGAGGAAAAAAGGTGAAAACATCTTTCCAGACCGGTCGAAGAGGGGTGCGAAGCCACTGTACAATTTTGTGGGTGGAAACGATTCGGCTAGGGGAAGGGGGAGACAAAAGCACCTATAGGGGAGATGGACAAAAAAAAAATTCTGGGCCGACAAGAGACGAGAAGGGGGGGGAAAAAGGAAAATGGGGGGGAACCATTTCCTTTGGACAAAAGTCAACCCCCCCCAACAAAACCCTTACTAAGGAAATGGGAACCGGAGCAAGGGAAACAATTGGCCCTACCGAAATCCGAGAGGCTTTCGGGTTACTAAAGGAAGGCCAGAAAGAAATAAAATTTAGTGGTTCAGGGGGAGAAGTACGAAAGAGCGTAAGTAGTCGAGATCTTCACTTTATTCACAAGAGAAAAAAGGCAGGGATCAAAATGGAAGGGAGGGGGGAAAAAAGGGCTTTAAGGAGAGTGCGGATCAAAAGAGGAGAAACCGCTGGGAGAAAACAAACTGCTGGAGTGCGTTTTTCCGGGGGGGGGACGGGGGAACTGGCATTTGCAAGAGGAAAGAGAGTGTCACTGCGTTGAAAGCACGCTCTGAGATCCGCAAAGGGAGATCTCAACCAATAGGAGGAAAACGATGGAGGGCTCGCCTTCTTTGGGTAAGCTTCAAACGAAGGGGGACAGAGATTCTGGGGGGGAAGGAAATGCATCAAACAAAATAACGAAAAAGAAGGTTTTGAGACAGCGGAAGGTTATACGTAGAGCCACCTACTTTAAATTTCAGGGAAAAGGCAAAAAAAGTTTCTGCAAGACGGGGGGCAGGAAAGCCACTGAATCCAAGGCGACGACCGAGCGAAGATGGTTCGCGATTGAATAACTGAGAAAGACATCGAATCGGCGACTTTGGGGAAGGAATATCGAAGAAGAGCTTTAAACAGCCTGGCGGTCGACTGGGGGCAGTGCACTTGATAGAGGGACTTGAAGTAAAATGACATTGTCTCGTTTTGAAGTGGTAAAAAAAAAAAAGGAATTGAGGCCAAGAAGAGGCTTTCCGTTGGGGAAACCAGGGAAAGAAAGATTGTCACATCCAGACAGGGTGTGAAGAAGTGGGGGGAAGGGGGGGGGAGCAGGAAACAGGCCTAATTGAAATGGCACAAATGTAGGAGGATATCTGCAAAGTCGACATAAAAAAAGACGTGAAGCAGATGGCTCCTGGGGGTTCTCTTCATTTCAAAAAAAACTTCGGAAAAAAAACAAGACCTCGAAAGGAAGAACCTAAAGGAGGTTATTCCCTAGACCTCTTAAAAGAAAACGGGAGGCTGCTGGCGGGCGAGTGGACGAAACTTTGAGGGAAATTGCATTTGAAAGAAGGACCAAATCACCGGAAGAAGAGCAAAAGCTTCAGCTTGGTCGCAAAAGAAAGGGCAGCTCGTCGTGTGTGGCGTGCTTTTGAGGAAAAATGGACGACAAGTCTCCAGAACCAGTGGGGGTTTGACTTACGGGGGAAATGGAGAAAGGGGCCGTGGGAGGGAGAAAATCCGAAGGGTTGAAAAACACAGCACGATTGTCTGGAAGAAAAAAATAGAGAATCAGGGAAAAGGGGGGCTTCGGAAGACAGGTCCTGGGCAGCCTACATGATGTAGGTCCAAGACATGAGTTTGAATGTATTGAAATTTGGGACGGGACCAACTAAATCAAAAAAGCAGGGGGTGTAGCCCCTTCAAAAAAGAGCAGTCGATCGAAAAGAAAAGGGAACAAGGTACTGAGTAGAATTGCTTCGTAGCAGGGTGAAGCGGACTCGGATTCGACGCCCGGTAAAAGGGAAGTTTTTGTGTAGGGTCGGACAGGGAAAGGAAGAATAGTCATCGCCTTGAAAAATGAGAACGGCGCAATGAGGGGGGAGCAAAGAGGGGGGGAAACACAGGGTGGGAGGGACTTCGTGCGGAAACGGCGAAATGAAGGGAATCAGGGGCTACATCTCCCACTTTCAATAGAGTTGGGATGGGGAACTGGATTTGTCAAGGGCCATGAAATCCTCAAACGGAAGAACAGGTGGGGGAAACGAAGAAAAAGCGAGTGGAACGTTTACGTCCATGAAACCAAGAAAGGGGTATCGGAGCGCTGGAGGCAAAAAAATCCGCCTCGAGCCATACGCGGCTCATTTTGGGAGGAAAAACCGCGAAGCTGGGAGGTCCGTGGGGGGCAAGGCTCAAAGCTGCTTCTTGACCTAGTCGCAAGCGTAGGGAGATGCAGGTCGTCAAGGGGACCGGCTGGCGGAAACGGCGACTGCGGAGGGAACAAGAGAGCTGGGTTCTTCTACCTGAGAGGAAGATAAAAAAAAAATAGCACAGATAGAGAGGGGTCATTCTGAGGGAGGAAAAAAACGGAAGCGTAGTCCAAGAGGGAGGACGCTGAAACAAGACCCTCGTGCGGATGACTGAGATCCCTTGCCCAGGGCCCCGGAGGGGGCCAGGCTGGGGGTGCTATAGAGAGACCGAGGGCCACAACTTCTCCGGAGGATCTTAAACCGGTAAGTTGGGGATCTTCTTGCCAAAAAAAAAAAAACAGAAAAATTTCCCGGATGAGACGCCAACGACAGGAAGGAGTACCCCTCGGTGCGATGCTTTGTGGGGACTTGTTGGGGGGTTGAGGTCGGGTGGGCCAGAAAGGCAAACATCCAAAAAAGGGGGGGGAAAAACCAATAGGGCCAGGAGGGAAATTAAAGGGGCCGCAAATGAGAGAAAATAGGGGGGAAAAAGATCGTTCCCAGGGTGGAGAAGACTTGCGCAAGGAAAGAAAAAAAAAACCACAGGGAGGCAACCGGTTAATGGATTAGGTGGGGGGGGGGGGGGGGGGGGGGGGGGGTGGTCTCTATAGGAAGAGGGGGGGTAGGGGGGATACCACTGCTGCCTTCGAGAGGGAAAGAAAGAATGGAGATTGGGGACAAGATCAACACGGAAAAACAAGCCCCGCTGGACTAGTACAATCAAAAGGAGGAGATTGCGAAAAAAAGAGAAAAAAAGGCGGGACTTTGGGGGAAGGATAGATCTCACAAGATAAGAAGAAAGGGAAAAAAGAACCAAAAAAAGGTGAGGTGGAACGAGAAGAAGAGGGGGATTGAGTTAAAAAAAGGTCATCTTAGAGTAGAATACTTCCAATAGAATACCTGGCGGGCGAAGTGCCATTTAGGAAGAAGAGGACGAAAGCGGACTACCAATCAGAGATGAGTCAAAGGGATGCTGTGCTCCGCAAGACGGGAGAAAAGCCTTAGTCTTCCAGGACGGTGGGAAAATTCATCTTGATCAAGGGTCTTCAAGGGGGAGGAAGCGAAGGGCGACCCGGGGGCCGAAAAAAACCGGTTCGAGTATTCTTCTAGGAGAGGGGACCAAGGGACAACACCACGGCAGAGGAAAGTTAAAAAAAAGCCCGCACACAGGGAGCGCGCTGGGAAAAGAGGGGGGCAAAACTTGTGAAAGGCGACCCGGCATCGCCGAGGGGCTTCTAGCCAAAGAGAAAAAGAGGGGGAAGAAATACTAGAGGGACCAGAACGTCAGCTCCAGACGGGGGATGAAAGACTTCTATCATAAGAAAATCGAAGGAATAGCTCTCTGCGTTCCGGGTCTAAGAGGGCCGCCAAGCGTTTCTATCTGGGGTCAAAAAATCCAGCAGCCGCCTCAGGAAAGGAGGAAAAAATAGTTCTCATGCAGAGGAAAGAACGAGAAGGAATGCCTCGGGCACTCTAGGGTAAGAAAAAAAACAACTCTATGAAAGGGAAGAGCCGCCATCGGAAGAATGGCTGAAGAAGAGCGTCCTTCGCAGAAAGAGAAAAATGAAAACTAGAATCCGATGACAACAGCCTTTCGCAAAGAGAGGAAACTTAAAACCGAAAAAGTGAAGGGGAGTGAAAAATGAGAGCAGGGAGGGTCTCAATCTGCGGGAATAGGGAAGATTAAAAAGAATTTTGACAACAAATGACGAACATCGGTGCCAAGGGGACGAACGGAACGTTAACGAGGCAGAGGAGAGTGTCCCTCGCCAGAGCGGCAGGGTTACTTGGGGAAGGGAAAAGAGTCTTCATATCATGACATATTAAAAGAAGAGGAAAGAGGGGAAATCCACTTATGGAAAAAACGGGGGAAGGAAAGGAAAAAAACTCCGCACGAATTACATCATACTGGGGAGAGGGGAACACAGGACTAAACTACAGGCGCCTTGGGAGGGTAAAAAAGAACCTTCGGGGGAGGAGAAAAATCAGCCCGACATTGGGAACGAAAGGAAAGAAAAAAAAAAATCAAAAAGAAAGGGGAGGGCGAGAAGCCTAAACATAGAAATCACCGAACAGCAGCAAATTCAAGAGGGACCGGGTGGAACGGGCTGGGGGGGCAGGTTTAAGCAATAAATTGGGTAAAAGAGGTAGTGGTTGAGTGAGACACCTACGGCCCGTCCGTCGAAACCCGATGACCACTCTGTCCGGAATGTAGGCTGCCGGACAAAGGTAACGAAAGCGGGAATGAAAAGGTAAGAGGAGAAAGGGTCACGTCATGCCATAAGGTGGTGGTGGGGTTTACATCGATTGGCGCCTAAGACATGGTCTACGCCAGAAAAAGGGGAAGCCAAAAAAAGGGGGGTCATTCGATTCGCTTAAGGAAAAAAAAAATTCCAATAAGCCAAGAAAGACCAACACGAATTGCCAAGCGCACTCTACGTTAGAGGGGAAAACAGGGGGGTGAGGAAAAGAGGGTCCTTTCATACTCATTGGCGCCGCTGTCGGAAAAGGCAAACTACGGGGGGGTAAAGACGTACAAAAAAGCCAGCAATTCCGGTTAGCTTGGAATTGATAGAGAAAAAGAAGGGTAGTCTTCGGGAGGGGGAGATTGAAAAAAAAAGACGAGGCTGGTTGATAAAGGCGAGGAACAGGTGCAAAAGGAAAAAAAATGGGGCGTCCCGCCAGGGAAGGGAGGTAAGCCAGCTGCACTTACAATTTTTTGGGGAAAATTTCTTTTCGGGCCATGGAAGGAAAAAATCAGCCAAAAGAATAAAATGAGCTGGAAATGGTGGCCAAAAAGAAAAAGGATAATGGCACGGAAATACTATCTTGAACCAAAGGTTAAGGGGGGGAAAGAAGAGAAAGAACAGAAACCTCTCACTGACGAATGAGAAGAGGACCGGAAAAGGCCGAAGCCTTTGGCAAGTCCACCAAAAGGGCGATTACGGTGTGGAAACGAAAGGAAAAAAACGATGCATTCAAGAAGAGGAGACATCTGTGAACAGAGCGTCATCGCGACGACCAAAATCTCTCTGGCGTCGGCGGAGGAGGGGACATGGCAGGAAATGCAAAAGTTCTTGGAAGAACTTTGACGGGAAGTACAGTCCGAAAGGGCAGGAGGAACACGAGCCCGATGTTGCATAGAAAAGAGGAGTGCGTTGCATAGTTGGAGCCAGGAGAGAGGCTGTACACTTGCGTTGCGGTAAATCAGAGGGATGACCTGGAAATAAAACCACAACAACGGAGGGAAGTAGGAAAAGAAGAGCGTCTTTGAGGCAGCAAAGTGCACGGCCGCGGAAAGCGAGGGGCCTTCACAGCAGAAAAATACAAAAAAAAAGCGAAGGGAAACAGCGGAGAGGGGAAAAGCCTCGAGGAACGGAAGTGAGAGACGCGGGAACGACCGATACGCAAGCTTGCAGGAAAGAAAGGGAAGAGCCCGACAGGGGGGACGAAAGAGCGGGAAGGCAAGGGGAACGAGGGACGAGCAGGAAACGAACGATTGAGAGGAAGAGGGAAGTAGCGCAGCAATAAAAAAGCCGCCGGGACTTGGGGGAAATGCACTTTGAGTTGGCGAAAGCAATGGGCGAAGAAAAGCACGGAGTCTGGCGCGGGGGAACGCCCCTAAATTTCAGGGGAAATCTGCGGGCGCTAGCGTCGGAGGGGGGGCTGCAGAAACAGGGGACCTGCTAAAAAAAAAAGGGGAAAAAAATTGGTAAGCCTGCCCCGAAGGAAGAGAAAAAAGAAATACAAACGTGCAGAGGGACAGTAGACCGCGCAGAAGAATCAAAGGCTTTGCCAATGGGTAGTAAGCAAAAATAAAAACTTCGGGAAGCAAGAAAGTAAGAAAGCTCCCCCTACGGAGGGTACCAGATCCAACCTGAATCTGCAATGAGGGCAAAGTCTTTACTATAAAACACCTTAGGAGGAAGCGGGGGAAGTAATGAATCTAGCACCAACCGTCCGGGAAAGGAAGAGGAAACGAACAAACTTCCTTTTTCGGAGAACATCGAGGCGTGAAGGTTGGCGTCAGGAGGGACTTTTATGGGACCATAATCAAAAAAACCAGAACAGGGGGGGACTTCGCTTAGACAATGCAACCTGCCGATGGCAGAGAAGAACCCGATTGTCGGGGGGGAAACTGAACGACCTCTCTCGAATCGATTAAAAAAAAGAACCGTGTTCCGGCACAAAAAAGGAGAAGTAAAGGTTGGGAAAGCGTAGGCGAAAAAGGGAAAAAAAACACTCAAAAGGAAAGAGAAAAAAGAAGACGGCCAGAAAGAGGACCCAATTCGCATCCAAAAGAAACCCGGGGCTGGATGAGGGGATTTAGAATGGGATGCGTATATTCTACCGAACCGTAAGAGGAGGGGAAAAAGATGGGAAGGTGTGGGGGGTAGGGTTCAAAGGGGACCCAATTAGTTAAACGGGAAGCGACAAGAGTGACAGAAGACTGGAAATTTTGCTGAGAATCGTGCGGGAACATGAAGGGAAAAACGTTCAGGGAAGGGGGAGATTTCCCCGCTTTCAGAAAGAAATGGCTTTGGGCATGAGAAGGATTGACTTATCCTAAACTCAGGGGAAACGGCCGAAAGGTTTAAACGTGAAGGGTGAAAAAGGGGTGTCCTACGCCTGGCACACAAATCATCCAGTTGCGACCGCATCCAGGAAGGCGCCCAAAGATGCGACTCAGAAGCAATCACATGTTGAGAAAACTCCCTGCGAGGGGGAAGGGGAAAGTTGGGGGACATTTTCGGAAGAAAAGGAGGCGTCGGACTCGGAGGCCTCCTATTAGGGCGTCAGGAGGATTCCCTCAAACCATGAATGCGGACCACGAGAGCCCGATAGGGCGGTTGACGGAATCTCTTTTTAAACTGCCAAAAAAAGGGCTGCTTACCAAATGCGGGCAATTACGAGGGCATAAGGGGAAGACGAAGCAATGCTATGAGGAATTGTTATACGCTTAACAGACCCTTGCTGAAAGGAGGAGAAGCCCTGTCCCATTCCCGAGAGAAGGGGGGGTATGAACAGGAGCAGTAGATCTGGTGTCAGACAGTCTGGCAGGGAAACAACTTGCGAGATAAACCAGATCGGGGCTGAAGGGCTCAGGAGCATATTGCAATGGGACCGAGAGAAAAACCTTAGGCTTTCCTGAAGCGGTGGGCTACCAGAAGGTGTGCGGCAGACGGGGGGGAAAAAGGTGCCTTTTTGGGAAAGGGTAGGGTGTGAACAGAAAAGATCTATAACCGGGTGGGGCAAGGGCCAATTCTGCCGACCGAGCTGTTTCAGGGCCAACTCAAGGAACGGAAATAGAAAAGGAACAAATAGGGCGATAAGGCATTACGAGCACAGAGCGGAATGGACATCTGTCACTTCCTGAGAAACGGGCGCTGGCTGGAGGCGGCAATAACGGACGAGGGTCTCATGTCGTGAGGAAATGGAAAAGGAGGAGAAAAACACGCGGCCCGAGGTCATCAAAAGAGAAGACTGACCCCAGCTAGGAGGGGGGGGGGGACGGGATCTCTCAGAAAAACAACGGGGATAAGAGAAACGTCAAAGTCCCAGACCAGGGGGAGGAGAGGCTGTCAACAAGGGGGGGGGAAAGGAAGGGCCAAAAAAGTGGAGACGTGTCCGAAAAGTGAAAAAATCGTGGGAAAATAAACGGAGAGGAAAAAAGCAAGAAGGGAAAGGGCCAGAATCCAGCGTATCCGAGCACGATCTACTTGAAGTGCCTTCCTACCATCGGAAGGAGTTAGAAGATAGGGAATGCCGGGATTCAAAACTACTTGAAAAAGAGTCCCGGCTGGGGGGAAAAGAGTTTTCGTCAACTGGATGAACGAAGAACAGACTTGGCTGGAAGGAACGAAAAAACATCTCTATGAGATGTGACCGAGACGAAAACGAAGACAAAGGCAAAAACGGGGACAACGAACAACGATTTCTTAAAGAGCGAAAGCGCCTAGGCGGGGGAGGAGGGAAATCCGGAAAGTCTGAGAAAGTCGGGGATCCAAAAAAACTGAAAGGAGAAGCGCATGAAAAGGCCCTATGGGAAAGGGATAGAGCAGATAGGAAAGGAAAAGGGGAGGCTCGTCTTCGATTGGGGAAAAAGGGATGGAAGCGGGCCGCAGGGGGAGAGACTTAAGGCTCCAGCAGGCCGGAGACGCGTCCCGCGCAGGGGAATGAACCCGGAGAGAAGGAAGGGAACGCAGGTGCGACACAGCTGAGGAGGAAAAATAGAAGAAAGGGAGCATCCGCCATATCGGCTCAAACGGGCGCATCAGCCGTGCCAGTGCCGGACCGCCTGCTCTAGAGATAAAAAGAAAAAAGACTCAAAGTAGAATCACCCTGCAAAAAACTGACGGGAGCTGGGAACCTTTGTGAAGAAGAAGCGTCTCCTCGTTCGGGGCGGCCAGGAAGCGGAGCACTTGGAGAGCCGAGAAGGGGCGGTACCAGGCGAAAAGTGCCTTCAACAAACAGCAGGGCCTCCCCCAGAGAGGATCGGCCTATACTTGGAAGGACAGAAGAAAAGAGGGAATCTGAAAGATGTACGATAACAGGAAGTGAACAGACAAGGAGTCTTCCAAGTTCCTTAAGCACATAATCACGTAGGGGCGCAGATAGGGGAAACCAGAACGCCTTTGGGGGTGGAAAAAAAAAAACAAAAAGGGGTGGCTATTAAAGAACCGACTACAGGGACGCCAAGAATAATTTCGCGAGGGAAGGGGGGGGGGGTGGGGGGGGGGGGCAGGGGTCCAGAGAAATCACCCGACAAAAAAGTCGAACTGACCTGGTTCAGGGGTGGTGCGATTTGTTTGCTTTTTGAGGGGGGGAAGGCAAACTTCTTTGTGAGGAGTGTTGGAGGAGGAGGGGGAGGAGACAAGATAATCGGCCGAAATCGTCTGAAGAAGATGTGGAGGGGAAGAAGAAAACGGGGTAGAAAAGAGGGGAAAGAAGGGATTCGGGGCGTCATGCCAGAAAAAAAAAAAAAAAAAAAAAACTATCTTTTGGGGTGGGAAGGGACATCGGGGTCAGGACCTAGGCGGTTAGTGCCGGATAAGTCCGAAAAAAAAAGGGATGGACTTCGGGAGAGGGGGATCATCAAAAATGAGCAGAAAAAACAAAAGAAATCTTGGGGGGCAAAAGAGGAGGAGCTATGGACAGTGTTATTTCTGGGGACGATAAAAAGGGCTAGAACTTGCGACTGCTTCGGGCAAAAACCCAGAGGTGGGGGTGAAAGCCGAAGAAAAACACAGAGGCAGGCTCTGTAGAACTGGACAAGGAGGGGGGGGCTTTACGAGAAAAAAAGAAAGCGGTATTCGATGACGCGTGGGGCGGGGGGGGGAAAATAAGTGCAAAAGAAAACACAAAGGCTCGGAACGGGGGGGAAGGACCTGGGCAGGAGATGTGGTACCATTTTGGGGACACAATTCATAAAGGGCGACAATCGAAGGAAGGAGCTTGTAAGGGGGGCAGAAAGCTTAAGTGTGGGAGAAGCCTATCTGAAGGCCGTGGCAAAAAAAGAAAACAAAAACAAAATTAAGAATGAAGCGAAAGAGAAATCAGTTTAGGGCCACCAAAAGTCGCCACCCAAGAATTTTTTCCATGCAGCGGCAAGGAGGGCGACGAGGAAGGGAAAGACGTCAGCGGGGGGTCGGCCTCTATAGTCCCCCCATAAGGAAAAAAACAAGAGCTCGCGGGGGAGTCAGTCAGTCAATCGAAGAGTATCAAGAATAACTGGAAGGGAAGTTCTCAGACTTCCAGTACGGCGATGCAGTGCCAACGCGGACGCTGTTTAAAAGTCAACAGGCTGGCGTTAAGTATGGGGAGGGAAGGGAAGGGAAAATAGCGCAGGGTACTTGCGCCTGAAATCGAAGCGCGGCGGAAAAATCAAACTAGGCAACAACACTTATGAAGGGAGAAGAAAGGGGGGATAAAAAGCATCCAGAAAGGTTGACAATAAAGGAAAAAGGACACTCGAATCTTTATTCCAATCATCCCCCCCTCCCCACCCCTGACCACCAAGAAAAAACAAACCCACCCAAAGGGGGGGGGGGGCCCCAAAAAACCCACACCCAGCCCCCCAGGGAACAGGTTCATTGAACGAAACCATACTCACCGGGGGGGGAAGACATTTTTTAAAAAACAAGCTCGTTGGAAAAAAAGTTGTCGCCGCCGAGGTTGGAATCGTTACAAGGAATTGCATTCTAGAAGGGGGGGGAGCAAGAAAGCTTTAATCCTGGGCGGACGAAAGAAAAGAGTTTCGTCTCGTGACGGAACCCGACGCTAGGACGAAGTAAATTCTAAGAGGCCGAAGAGAAAGGTAAAACCTTGGGGGAAGTGGTCAATTAGGGAGGGGTGGAGGAAGGGACAGAGTCATGGAATTCTTAGGGGGGCGCAAGTGCCTCCCAAAGGCATTGCGGTTCCGCAGGCAGGGTTACAATGCACGTCGTATGGGAAAAAGAAAGAAGGGATCAGGGTGGAGAGGTACGGAATGTGATCGTGAGAAAGGCCCTATATACTTCACAAGAGACCAGATGGCGCCCGGAGTGGCAAGATGAGGGATCCGTTTCGCAGTTCATTTCAAAAGACCCCAAGGGGGGAAAAAATTAACGAGGGAAAAAAAAATCGACGCCGCGAACCGACGGGATTCAAAGGAAAGGGTCTTCGAAAGACTCCCTCGTATTACGATTCAAACTGCTGGAGGGGGGAAGGGATTAATCTATCCAGGGAAAGTCTGAAAGAAAGAAAGCCACTAAAATCAAAGAAGAGGGGTCGCGAGAAGTCGAGCTCCTGCATCACGAGGAGTAGGGGTGTTCTGGGTGGGCTGGCTCAGGAGTTTCCACAAACGATCGCCAGAACTCCTGGGGGGGCTGAAAAAAAAGGAGAAAACAGGAGAGCCTTGAAACAAAAATGTCTCACCACAACGGTACTGACCTCGAAATTCTTAAAGAACGGTTTTCCGGAAGCCTAAAATGTCAAAAAAAAAAAAAAAAAAAAAATGGAAAGGCAGAGGTATTCACGATGGGCCAAAGAAAATAAACTACGCTACCACATCCTTGGGGGAGCCCAGCTACAAGATGAACCATAACCCGTAATTTGGAAATTGCTGGAGGAAAGAATCAAGGTGGGCGGATCGAAAAGAGGCAATCGAGGAAAGGATTTGAGGGGGGGGGGGGATCGTCGAATGGCTTAGGACGGACTTTACGCCTTTGCGAATCGGTGAAAACGAAAGAGCCTCCCTGAGCAGTGGGCCCCCGACCAAGGGGCTGTAAGAAAGGAAAAGGAAGTGGAAGACAGTGTCCTGGTTTCCATCCGCAACTCAGGAAAAGGGAAAATCAAGGCTAATATGGCTTTGAAAGAAAAGTAGGATGATTTTTCGGATAAACCAAAAAAAACGAATCCAAAACGGCCGACATGGGGGAACACGAACTAGCCTCGCTGGGGAACGGCGTAGCCTGGCACAACCAAAAGGCACCACCGTAGGTGGCAAAAATGACGCTGGCATAAGGGACGGGACCGCGACAAGGAAACTCCGAAGAGGGTGTTCCGGAGGGGGAAAAGTGTGGGCAAAGTCGTCGTGGAAGAGAGTCTAAGGTCGTCTATTCAAGGCGCGTCCGGGAAAAAGCAGAAGACACGGTCGAGCCCTGGGGGATTAGATGGGAGGCGGGGGAGGCTACCTGAAATCGATCTTCACTAAAAGATGAGGAAGTTAAGAATCTCGATATGTTCAGAGGCCAGCAAGGAGAGGGGGGGGGAAGAAAACCACTGCTGCTGCAAGGGGAGAAAAGGGAAGAACAGCGCGAAAAATTGGCCGGGCCAGTCGACCCTTTAAAGGAACGCGAGAAAGTATTGCTATAGAGAGACGTTACTGTTCAATACAAATGAAACAAGCCCAACGGATAGATCGCGGGAGAAAGAGGAGGGTTTGGTCTTCTTCGGCCGCTCAGTCAGATTGATGCGACCACCGTGAAAGAGCAAAGCTAAAAAGACCTCGGCGAGACTTGGGGTACGAAAGCCAACGGTGGAGGTTCTGGGGGATAAGAAAAAGAAAAAAACGTGGGGGTTGGAAACGGAAGCGGAAGCCGATTCGGACGATTCCCCCAGTATCAAAAGGGATCGGCCCTTCAAGGGTCCGAAAACGGCATGAGGTCAAAACAGAAAGAGCACTCAAGCGGAGCAGAAAAGAGGAAAGGGGGTCTTATACCTCTTGAGAGGGGGGAGGAAAAAATCTGGTCCCGACGATGTAGGGAGGAGATGAAATCACTTTGGGCGGCAGTAAAGCGGAACGCTGCCCAGAAAAGAAAAATTCGTCGACGAGAGCGACAGTAACGAAGCCAAAAGGGAAGGGGACGCTTGAAGGGGAGACTATAACAACTGAAGGGAGAAGTAAAGAGAAGCAACGAAATCACGGGGGAGGAGAGGGGATAAGTCACAATTCTTCGACTAAGGGGGGATGACCGAAAAGAAACGAAAAAAAGACGGCCGCCGAACCGGGTAAGCGGTCGGAGAGATCGGAAGGGAAAAGTTCCTCATCGTCATCCATCGGGGTTCCGCGACTCCGACGTGCAAAGAAGGAAGGAACAGCGAATTTCTTTGCTCGCACGGGATAAGGCAGAAGGGCTAAAAAAAGTACAGGTACCGATTAAAAGATCGTGACGGGTGAAGACAGAAGCGGATTTGCTGAAGGCAAGAAACAACACGGGCGAGGGACAATCAAAAAGATGGACGACAGAAGCAACAAAAAGGGGCTCACGAATCTCTCCGCCTCGGGAGGACCCC
>Ga0179593_1713477_pt1 | contig 16775 bp, 24 predicted proteins | sample CZODoug2_1_08_16_FD_185931 | JGI IMG/M metagenome (GOLD analysis project Ga0179593, IMG submission 185931) | Vadose zone soil fungal communities from Angelo Coast Range Reserve, California, USA - CZODoug2_1_08_16fungal (PacBio error correction) | ecosystem: Environmental > Terrestrial > Soil >...
GGGGAAGAAAGGGGGCTCCTAGATTTCGCGAAGTCGGAAAAGGGACAAGATCGGAGAAAAAAAGCCGCGAACGGTGCCAGCTCCCGCAACCCGAAATGAAGGAAAATGAACACTCCGGGTCGGAGGGGGAAAAAAGAAGGGGAATGCATACTGGTCAGTCTTGTCAGGGAAAAAAAGCCGTGCTCTGGGGAGAGAAGATAAAAGGAGAGGAAGGGGAAGGAGGGCGCCGAAAGACAATGATGGAGGGAGGGGAAAAGGGCCTCTACCCAGGCCCGAAAAAGTACCGAGGAAAGGCGCTTCGCGCAAAAATTACGGACAAAGCAGCGGGGAGGAGAAGAACCCCGGCCCTGGGAAAGAGAACCTCTACTAAACTTCTCTCTCCAGGGGGAAGCGGAGGACTTCATCAAGAGAAAAAGACCCTTCCCCGGGGAAGGGGACTGCTATAAGGTGGAGAAAAATCTATAGAAGAACCATACCTCATGCAGGAAGGGAAGAAGGAAAGACCTCGTACTCGGTGGAAAAGGACTCGAACCAGACAGGGACGAGGCCGATTCCCTGGAGAAGAAAGTTCTCCATCTCCCGGAGGAAACAAACTCTAAAAGGGTAAAGAACTCTCGACGGTCCGGATCTTCTTGGGCGGCAAAGCGGTCGGAGGAGGGCACTTCTCAACATAGCCTCTTCTGTTCAATAAAGGGGCGAAAAGGGGGGAGAGAATGGTCAGGGGGGAAAAAGCCCTTCACTCTTGTAAGGGGAAAGGGTTAGGGGGGGAACCAGGGGGACACCAGGGAGACCTTGTTCCGCGAGAGAAAAGAGGTATGGGCAGGCTGCGGCAGAGGGGGAAGTCTTACTGTCTCCAGGCTCACGGAACAGAAAGAAAGGGAACAGCGGAAGAAGACAGCGCTGGTATGCCGAGGAAAAGGTACTTTCTTTCGGGCAGGGGGTCAAAGAAGGGGGGTGCCGCGTGAGGAAAATCCGTCGTAGGGGCCAATCCGCCAAAAAGAAAGTAGGCGTCCGCGGGGGGGGAATCGCAGGAAGGACAATCGGAGGGTTCGGCTCTGAAAAAGGTGATTCCGCGCCAGAGGTCCCTGTGAGAACTGGATCATTCTGGCGACCACCCCTTCCATCGAAAGGGGATCTCTTCGCGGAAAAGGGGTCAAGCCCAAGGAGACGTGGCTTTTCCGCTTCAAACGTTCCAAGGGAACATTTGACGGACGCCTAACGGGAGACCGGGGGGAGGTCTTATTAAGAAAGACTGACCCCGGTCACATCTGCGGAGGACCCAAAAAGATTCACCCTACACCTCCACCACCAGGCATGAAGGAGTTCCTTGTTCCTTTTGGGGGGAAGCGATGCAGGAAAGGAAATATAAGAGAGGGGAACCCTCACTATAGGAAAATTGAGAGAAGCCTATCTTGTAAAAAGGGAGTGAGAAAGAGGCAACCACAAATTCTAAAATTCGGAAGGAAGGGGAATGCATCCCGCCGCGGCGAAGATTTTGAGAAAAAGGGGCCGTATCTGGGACGCCTCCTCGAGGGACAGCCACAGTTCTTCGTCGGGAAAGAAACAGTCCAGAAAAAGGGGGAAAATCGCCTCCTCGTCAACAACAAAAGAGGGAGGAGGTCCCCTAGTAGATTTATGTTCTTCAACGAAGGAGAAGCTTCAAAAAGAGTGGCGCTTGCCGAAAAGGAGTTTTACCAGAGAGGACACTCGAGAGGCAAAAGGAAGGACAGAAGAAGTCTTCCCTGACCAGTAAAAGTGACCAGCATGGGGGGGGAAAGTAAGGCAAGTTTACACTCTAGTCGAAAGGAAAGGGTGCAGGGGAGGAATGGGTTGGTCCCCCAAGGAGATAGTTGACTCTGCATCTGCAGGGTTCCCCCCGGACAGAAAAAGGGAAGGTATTCATGCAAGGGCAAGCGTTGCTTGGGTCATCAGAGGGACCGGCGCTTCTTTGAGATTAGGCAAACAAAAAGGCGTTCGCCAGACAAGTCTGGCAGAGGAAATGGCCTTCTACTTTCCAATCCAAGGGTTTCGGGCCTGGCGAAAAAGGAGAGTCCGACTAAAAGGGACTGATGTCCTGGGGAAAAAGAAGTGCGGCATTTTCGTCACAGCGGAAAGGCGCTTAGCGGCGAAGGGGATCGGGGAAAACGTGGGAAGGTGACCTTGTGTTCAAGGACTGCCGCTCGAAAGCCTCTTGCCAGATATTGGCAGTCCCGGAAAAGACGGACTTTCGATCAAAGCAAGTCAAAAAGCGAAGCGCTGTACCTGCCAGAAAGAAGGAACTCTTTTAACGAAAACGACCAGCTCTGTCCGAAAAAAAAAAAAGGGGGACCCATGAGTGAGACCGGGCTTGACTGGACTGCGAGCTCAGGAGAAGGGAAAAAGATCACTATCACGCTGCGAAAAAAAGAGGCTAGAGCGAGCGTCCAAAAACCTGTGTGTCCACTTGCAAAAAAAAAGGGGACCCTCTGGAAAAAAAAAGGGAGTCCACACGGGGAAAATGCCTCTACCTTGGGAGAGGTGGAACGATGACCCTCATACTGGGTCATTCGGGGGAGAGGTCAAAAAGGGGACTAAAGGGGGCGCTCTTATAAGAATCTCTACTTATAGATATCCTCCGGCAGAGGGAAGAGGAGAAAGGAGTGTCTGTTAGCCCTGGTCCGCAGGAAAGGCGGTAATAGGCTGCCGGGGAGATGCCGTTTATCCCCGGTCGTAGGTTCAGATCGGAAAAGAGAAGCTCAGGGGGTCTGTCTGGGAGACGGGACAAATCGACCAATCATAGACTTATCTATATGCGAGAGGAAATGTGGAAAACGTTTTGAAAAGGTTTGAGTCAACAGCGTCCATAGGCACGGATTCAGTTCCGTCCGCGGACCAGGGGACTTTTATAAGAAAGATGGGCCGCGGGGGGGAAGATTTCTGGCGCGCAAAAAGGGGGGAGTTGCGCGGAGAAGGGCAGCGTCACCCTGGTCGAGTCCCACGGTGAGAAATCATTTTCGCGAAGGGCCAGGAAGAAAAAAGTGGCCGAATTTAGGAAGCTGGGTGCCAGAGCACGGCGGAAAAAAAAGAAAAAAAGCCCTGACTTGCATATAGGCAAGGGGAAAGGGGCGGGAGTGACGGGAAGAAAAGAGGCGGTTGAAAAGAGCCAGGTCTCATGGGAGGGGTGCGGGACTTTCCAGTGGGCAAGGGGGGGGGAGGGGGCCTCTTGCGCAAAGATCGTGAATCTCAAAAGGGTGGGTGAGATCTTGCGACTCTAGAAAGGGGAAGCAAGACGAGACTCAAAAAAACGGGAGGGAAGAGGAAAAGAGAGGGGAGGCATAGGGGGAAATGTTTCTCCTAGATTGGAAAAGAGGGGGAACGGGGAGGCCGATCTTTGCGCAAAGGAAAAACCGATGCCTGGGAAAAAGGAACCTGCAGTCAAAAAAAAAACTAAGGAGACCTGTCTAACAGAGACAGCTCCGAAGGAAAAAGGGAGGGCCCTTACGCGAAAAGGTAAGTGCCATCTGTGTCAGGGAAAGAGGTCAGCCGTGCATCTGAAAAGGAGAAAATCGTGAAGGGAAAATCGGAAAAAGAAGGAAAGGAATGTCCCCGAGAGGAAAAAAAGGAAGGTAGCCACAGAAGGGGAGGGCCTCTACCCTGCCCGGGAAGGAGAAGCTCGCGAGGAAAAAAAGACACGGAAGTCGCGCGCCATCCCTTATCGGAAACAAAACCCTCTTGGCAGCGAAATCAGGCTGGAAAAAACCGAGAAAGGGGTCCGCGTACGGGAAAAAAAGAATACCCCGGGTTCGCCAGGGAAAAAAAGGACAAAAAGATCACGGTAGTAAAAGAAAGGTCCTGATCGCCTGCTGAGAGAAGGGGAGAGAGTATCTGTCGGACTTGGAGGCATCCATCAAGAAAAAAAATAAGGCATCCCTTAGGAAATCAAGCCAGAAACTCGACTGAGCCCCGGCCGAAAACCCCGCACAAGAAAGGGAAAGGCCTGGCGCTCAGGTAACCAGGAAAAAGAAAGGTTTTCAGATCGAACGGAGGAGACCCTGGGAAGAGGGAACGATTGATCAAGAGGAAGCGGGAGAGGGTCAAGCTTTGGGGAAAGGTCCTCAACAGAAAAGGCTGGTCATAGGGAACGCCGGAAAATGAAGGATTGGCAGTTTCGGAGGTGGGACCGGACGATTTAAGGAGGGAACCACTCGTCATTTGTGGGGGGAACGGTTGACCCCAGTTCTGCACGGAAGCTCGCTCCTCACGGGAGGAAAATGCTTGGCGCGAAACAGCTTTCCTCGGTCAGGGCCTTCTTCACGTCCGCGCATCGCCAAGAGGGACCGGAATCCTCTTCCGAGAGACGCTTACCCGAGAGAGCCTCGAGGGGAAAGTGGACATGCTTTCTTTCAGGGAAAGAAGACGCTCTGGGTGGACACAGGGGGGCTGGAGGTCTCGGACATTCTCTACTGGTCCGGGACTTCCAGAAAAAAGATCCGTCGGCACTTTGACATCTGGCTTAGAAGATCTCCTGCGAGAAAAAAAGGTCCCTGCAAAGCGAGTTGTCGAGCAAAAGGACACAAAGGGGAGCGCAGCGGCCCGGGGAATATTCTCCCAGAAAAAACTGCATCTTTATTGGAGGGAAAAACGGCCCATGAAGAACTCGGAATCAGTCATTTCGCCAAGAAAAAAAACTGGGCGGTTGAGAGGATCTCCATGCCAGGGGGAGGCCGGCCAAGAGAAGTTGCTGTCGACACAGGGAAGAAGGGGTCGTAAGAAAATAAAACAACTCATTCGAAGGGGCCACAATCTTCCCTGGGGGGGAACCCAGCCCAAGAGAAGAAAAAAAAAACCATACCAGGCCAAGGCAGGGCCATGCATGGGAAGAAATCCTTTGTCCGGCATGAGGGTACTTTGTAACCGCCCCAAAGGCTTGCCTCTTCGAGAGGGAGACTCTCTCATGCGGGAAAAGCCAGGCTTCCTGCAAAACTTCAACGTTAGCAAAGAGGGGGGGAAAAAACTTGCCTTCATCGTCAAAAACAGGGAAGCGGAGGCGTACTCAGACAGCCGAGAGGCTGGTTAAGGGATATCTGCGTGGGGGAAAATGTGAACACATGAACTTCTTCATTCGCAGGAGATGAGCTAGGGAGCACCCCATTCCGAGGTAAAGAACATCCAATAGAGAGTAAAAAACAAAAACGGGAAAAATAGATATATTTGAGGGGGGAAGGTCCTTTTGCGTCCCGCCAAGAAAGTGGCTAGGCCGCTATTCCTTCGAGGGGGAGGATAGCTGCCACGCCTATAGGCCTGAACCCGCATCCGCGTCGGGGGAATGCGCCTCTGAAGCCCAGTCATGGGGGTGACCGCTCCTTCCAGGGACAACGCTCTGCCTTCGGGGAGAAGTTTCGTCATGGCATAGAGGGAATGTGGTCAAAAAAAAGGCTAGATGTGACGCAAAGAAGGCAGAGGTTGGACCAAAAACGGACGGCCTTCGTAGGAAGGGGAGGGAGGCAGCTTTTCGGGGGGGCTCATTCCTCTGTGGACCGAAAAAAAGGAATTGCGGGGCGACGAGCAGAGGAAGAACGCCACGGGCGGGCGTTCCGACAGGAATGCAAGTGAAAGACCCGCCCAGGGGGGAGGGAAGGGAGACTGGCTGATTCGCCGAACGGAGAGGATGAAAGGTTGTCGCCTTGATGCGGAAGAAGGAAATCAGGAACCGGGGGTCCTCTGAGCACGGGAAGAAATCTTAGCCTAACAGAAGGCCGGGACTTTTTGCAACGCAGCGAAGGACACAGGCCGCTGCTGGGCGGTGCAGTAAAAAAGGAAGAAAGGGGGGTGGGTACTGGAGGATCCCTCAACAAAGAGACCTAAGGAGCATTTACATGAAAGAAAAAGAAAACTCTTTTCAATCTCTGCTAAGCAGGAATTGACTCTTAAAAGGGGGGCTCTTTTTTCCCCCGGGAAAGGGCCCTTAGAGAAGTTGCCCTTCCTTGCTAGCACCTTCTCAAGAGAAGAAAAGAAGCGGTCGAGTCGATAGTGACCAGGGCCGACCTGTTTTCCACAGGGGACGAACTCGGTTCACCCGCTGGAAAGTGAAGTTAGGCACAGAGAACCTTGCGAAGAATTTTCGAAGGGGTCACCTCTTCCCAGAAAGCGAATGCTTGGGAAGAGGAGAAACTCTTCCAGAAGGAAAGCGTTCCTCGAAGCCTTCTCAACGGGGGGGGAGGGAGAGCTGATCGATTAGAAGCCTGCTGAATCGCTCGGAAAGGATGTCGACCTGAGAAAGAGTGCCGCGGCGATCGTGTCTGGAGTCGCTCTGGGAGATATTTCTCTTTTCGAGAGGAGGCATCCTACTGCTCCGGGGGTATGTCTTATGCCGAGAAGGCCAAGATACAGAGAGAAATTATCGCTAATGCGAGAAAGGGGAGGGCTGGTACGGTTACAAAGGGGGAGTAGCGTTCAACATTGAGAAAAAACGGGATTCCTCGGGGTAAGGGGGGGGCCGTACCAGGGGAAAAGGGATTCGTCTCTGATTTCGAAGGGGGGGGGGGGGCAAGGAGGGAAATGGGCTCGCGTAAGCGAGGGGGGGAAAAAGGGCCAGGCCTCTTCCTGTGAAAGAAGGAAGGTAATTTTCGAGGAAAAGGGATAAATAATGGTATGAGCTGCGCCATGGGGGGGGGGGGGGGGGGTTTCTTAGGAGAGGAAAGGGGGTATAATTCCGCTGAGTGAAAGTGGATGAAAAGATCCAAGAAACAGGGAAATTCCTTCCTCGGGGGAGTAACTGAAATCCGAGCCGGGAGGGGACGATGGTGAACGGTCTCCATTAGGGGGGGGGGGGAGGCCCTGTTGCGGAAGGAAAGGGGGGTGAGTCCTTTTTCGAAAAGGGAAGAGAGAGACGCGGACCCTAAGGAGCAAATCTATTATAAGCATGAGAGGACATCTCTCACAAAAAAAAAAAGCGTAAAATATCTATAGATGACGGAAAAAGTAGACGGTTAGCCTATAAGGGGGAACGAATCCGTCGGGAAAAGCGGGCGAGATAGAGGGACTTGCTCCCCGGCACAAAAGAGGAGGCCGGAAAAGGGGCCATTCCCAACCCGAACTTTGCGGAAAAGGGGGCGAACCGCGGAACCCGCTACGCCAACGGATTTCATTAAACGCCGTCATAAGATTTCATGGAAAGGAGCTGGTCAGCCGTGCTCTGGAAAAAAAAAGACGGCAGATAAATCGTCATCAAGGGATTCCGCCCTCCTGGCAGGAGAAGGGGAAAATGGGACTCCGCGTGGGAATGAAAACAGGCCCTTAAGGATTAAAAGGCCGATTCCTCCACCTCCCCGGAGAAAATCGCAAAGAGAGGAAACAGACATAATTGTCTTCTAACTAAGTCTCGGACAGAAACTCTACCCTGGTGAGAGGGAACCTGGACTCCCGGTTCGCAGCTGCCCCTCTGGAAGCTCGAATAAAGGTATCCCCTTAAAAAAACCCGTTCCTTCTCTCCTTCTAGGGATAGATGGGGGGGGAAGATGATAGGTGGATCTTTTCGGGGAAGAAGAAGACCTCCTGCAGCCGTCTGCTGGACCGAAGGGTAAGGAACCTCTCCTAAAGGGGAGAAAAAAGACGCGACAAAAGGGCCCAGCCCCTACTCGGAACGGAGGGGAAAGGGCGCGCATTTCGAAAAAAGGAAATGTGCATCTCTTCAGGGAAGGCTGAATTCGGGGAAGAAGAGGGAAGAAACTCGTGATCAGACTCGTCCAACGCGGGGAAGGGAGTCGCGTTCCGGAGAAAATGACAAAACGCAAAAGTCGGCATGAAATTTTCCCCGACCCTTTCGTAGAAGGGAGTCGCAGTTAAGAGGACGCTTTTCAGCTGTTTTCCGCGCGAAGGGGCCACGGGGAAGAAAAATTCTTAACTGTTCCTCTCAAGAATCTCCCTCTGCTATTTCTCTTCTCAGCAGGGAGTTATCCTGGATAAGCTTCCTAGCTAGAAAAGACCGACTCAAGGAACGCAAGAAGGGGGGGACCCGAGAGAAAATCGGTGAAAAAAGCAGTGAAAAGGTCTGGCAGGGGGTGAGAGCCGGGGATCGTGCGGGGGCTCCAGTCCAGGGACATGACTGAAGGAAAAAGGGCCCCCGCCGCGGAAAGCTCTGCGGTGAATCTTCAGAAGCAGTTGCCAACCCTTGTACAGGGAGATCGAGAGGGGCGGGCTCCTACACGTGGGAACGATCATAGAAAAAGAGGCCCGGTTGCAGAAAAGACGCCTTCCCGCAAGCATAGGCGAAACCCATCCATCAGACTCGCGGAAAAAAAAAAAAGAAGTGCGCCATTCCCGAAACCAGGAGGGGTAGATGAAAGAGGCAAAAGGCCAGTCCGGGGAAAGAAGCCCCTAACTTTGGAGGGGAAACGCGGCCCGGAGGGAGGGAACGCAAGAATGAAAAAAAAGACGGACTTATGCCAACCAGCCAAGAGGGGAGAGCTAAACCAGGAGGTGCCAATCAAGTCCGTCCTTTTTCTCTTGGGGGGAAACCACGTTCTTCAGAGGAAAAAAAGGTCACTTCGGTCTGGGGAAAATCCTATAAAGATGAGAAAAAAGGGAGTCAGAATGAATAAGAGAAAAATGAATGTATCTCGACCCCCATGGAAGTCCTATCTTGAAGGAGAGACATCCGGAGTATGAGAAGTTTCAGGAGAGTACTTCTTTTCCGGGGAACCCAAGGGAAAAATCATCTTCGTCAAGATGAAAAAGAAGTTTTCTGCTTTATAAAGACATAGACAAAACACTAATGGAGAAGGAAAAACAACACACTCTTCGGAGGAAAGAGAGAGCTTTTCTTTTAGAAAATTTTTTCGTCCCGACGAATATTGCGCTGGGGAGAACGTTTCATTCGAGTTCCCAAGGAGTCACTCAGAAAGGAAAAATTCCGAGGGGAGAGTCGCCCTTAAAATAAAAAGCGTTTTCCTCATCATGGGGGGGAGAAAAAATTGACACTCTAGAGGAGAGGAAGGGACGTCATGTCATTCATAGGGGGGGAAAAGCATCTAGAAAGGACTTCGGAAAAGACGGGGGGATGCCTATATGGGGTTAAAAAAGACCCTTACGTCCTTATTGATGAAGGGGGTAGACTGGGGAGGTGGGATCATCCCTATTTTGAAAAAGTATTTCTTTTGCTACGAACGAAAGAGGTCGCCCCAAACGTTTCTGGCGGGAAAGGGGGAATGGATAACGTGAAAGACAACGCCCAGTGTTCGGAACGGAAGATGCCCTACGATCTTCCCAGGATGGAAAGGGGGGCGCCGATTCTTGAGGGAGGAGTCATAGTCAACTTCCTCGGAGTCTTCTCCCAGGGGGGAGGGAGGGAAACAACGCGAGTGGCCTGACCTTTTGAGAAAGCTTTCGAGAGGAGGAGGCATATTGCAGAAGGGTGTTCGGCATTCCCTTCCGCTACTGTGAGAAGATCCGCAAGAGGAAACCGAGGTTCTACAGGGGTGGCCGGAAAGAAAAGCACTCACGGGGATAGCCGATCGTCTACCAGAAAAGCGGCACGTTCTGAAAGGGCGGACTGGAAGGCTAAAATGAGAGTAGCCTCCCAGTGAGAGGGAACCAGGAAGAGCACCGAGCGGGGATGCTAGCGGAAAAGGGGCCCGACCTTTTGAAAAGTTTCAAAAGAAAAAAGGAACCCGCCTGCCCTCGGGAAGGGGATTCCACGAGAAATTCTCTCAAAGAGGAGGTCACCGATGAAAGAAGGAGGTAATGCTTGAGAGTCCAACTCGAGCCGACCGCGGGGGAGCCGCGCCTGAGAGAAAGAATTCTATCCGAGGAGTATCTAATCCCGAAGAAAATGCGGAAAAGAGGAAAGACATGGAAGGATGGGAAGTGCAGACATGGAAGAGGCGATCTTGGAGGAAGGGTCGCGGCCTTGGAGGGAGGAGTTTCATGATACGGAGAGGAAAAAGGGGGGCTGAGTTGGTCCAGGCTGGATGCATGGAGGACAGATCCTCTCTACATGGGGTAAGAGAATGCTATCAGCCTGTGAAGGGTTACTACGTATCGAGAGGGGAAATCTTTCATGGAGAAGGGAAGGACTGGGGTCTCTCCAAAAAGGTTCCTTGAAGAGATGATTCGCTCAGGGGGTGGACCGTCAGTTGATGAGAGCGAATTCGCATTTTAAGGGGGGGAAATCTTCGCTTTGCATAAGAGGGAATGTTCTAGGCCCACTTAGGGGAATAAAAGTTCGAGGAACGCTGCCAGAGTGCTTCAGAAAGGGGAGGGAGATTTATCATTCCCGCGGCGGGTGGAAAAAGGCTGACCAATATCGAAATGAAAAAGAAAGGGGAAGTCTGGCGGGAGGGAGGGAAATCAAAGAAGGCTTCGGTTACCGCGTTTAGACAGGTAGAAGGGTCGGGTGTCTTGAAGGGGGAACTTTGCTGCGCAGAGGGGGGGACGTTTCTCCAAATAAAGGGGGAAAGAGGAGAAATGCCCGACTTCTTAGAATAGAAGAAAAAGAGAGGGCTGAGCCTCTTAGAAAAACAACAAACGGAGGGGGGAAGGGGGAGACACGTCAGGGGGAAGTAGTGCAGAAGTCCCGGGAAGGATTACATCTGAGGCAAATGCGAAAAAAAGGAACTCACCCGAGAGAACGCCCGCACCGGAAAAAGGAAAAATTGGGGGGGGGGGGGGGGGGAGACCTGAGAAAGCGGCACATCCTCCGGAGAAAAGTGACCCTTCCTGCCTCCTTCAGGGTCCTAGGTGAGGCAGGTTCCGATCTTTTCATCGAGTGGTTGAAGGATGTCATCAGAGGGAGGGGGAGGGAGAAGTCCTCTCCGAAGAATTTTCTCCTTCGAGAAAAGGGTATCGCTCCTTGGGAAGAGGAAAAGCATAAGGGAACAAAAAGATAAAGGTCCGAAGAAAACCGCCCCAATGAGATTAGGGGAGAAAGAAGGCCGGGAACAACCAAAAAAGGAGAAATCATTCTCTATCCAAGGAGACTTTTCAGCAGGGAAGGAATCTGAAAATTAAAAAGAATGACCGATGACGGGGAGCGAGCAAGAAAAAAAAGGAAAGAAGCCGTCAGCATGAGAAGATAAGGTTTTTTAGAGGGGATGGTCGAAGAGGGGAGGGCATCCAGCAAGAAGAAAGACCGCAATAGGCCTCGATCCGGGAAAAATGAGGGATGAAAAAAAGTGCGAAACCCTTCCATCCACTGGCGAAAAGGGGAAATGTACTAGCAGGTCGACCATCTTAGAGGGGAGCCTCGTAAGAAACGTCGATACTCTATACGGTAGGGGAGAAAGGGATAAGTTCGAGGAAAGGGGAAGGACGTCAGCGTGGACAGAGCCAAGGAAGGAACCCGTCATTGACATCGGGAACCGCGCAAGGGAAGGACAGGGTCGCGGGAAAATTCACTCTCTGGGTAAAGGGGACAGCAGGCGTGTTAAAGAGGTTTCCCACGAAAAAAAAGGGTCATTCCCTGGTCGCTCTCTCCTAGGGGGAAAAGGGAGTTGGGGGCGGGTGCTCACTTGATCGTGAGAAAGGAGGGGCTCCGCTGTCGAAGCCATGAAGGAGAGCTTTGCAAGGAGGACCCTCTTGTAGAAAAGGGAGGGGGGGAAAAAAGCATTGGTGGCATTTCTGGGCTTTCATTTACAGCGAAAAAAGAAAAAGGGGGGTTCCGGGGGGAGGGGGATCTGCCAGGAGAAAATACCGTAGGGCAAAGACTTCCTCCCCCAGCAAGCTGCCGGAGGGTCTCGATCTGAAGGAGAGACAAGGTAAATGCCAGAGATTTTTCTCTAAGAAGAAGAAGTGATACCTTCCTGCGAAGGGTTTTTTGGAAAAAAAAAAGTGGGAACACGCCCCGGCAAGAACTCATAAAAGAAAAACCAGGCCAGAAGAAGCTCTTGCTGAAAAAAAAAAGTCGCCCTTCCCTCAACACAGGAGGCGGGCCGTCGACCGGTCCAGGGAGAGGCCCTCCATAAAGGGAGGGAGACCTCCTGAGGTCGTTCCACCGATCAGGAGCGTTCCAAAGGACTTATTCCCCTCCCCCTATGCAAACACAACTCCCCCAACAGAAGGATAAGTCCTTCCGGGGGGAGGGGCCCCGAGTCTTCAAGTATGAATCTTAGAGAACTCTCGAAAGAAGGGGAAAGGAACCATCCGCGATGCAAAAGAAAGAAAACGGACTACCTAGAGTGTCAACTTCCTGAAAAAGGAGGAAATAACTCCCTTCTGGACTCCCTATGATAAGCATAAGAAAGCCGGGGCTTCTTCTATTGGAAAGTCTGCTCAGCAAACCCGTCTCTTTTCCCAGAGACGAAGATGGAACGTTCAAGCGCCACGGAATTTTCTTAAAAACCCCTTTCCATAGGGGCCTAACCTCAAGAGAAATAGCAAAAATCACACCGGAGAGGATGACCTCTCTCTCTTGGCGGAAAACAACTCTCCTTTTTGAAAAGGAGCGGGGGGGGAGAGTGCGCCATATCGACGAAAAAGGTCCCTCTACCTGAAAAAAGATGAACGAAGGAAGGGGAAGGGGCTGAGGTCTGCCTGGAGCCTCTCGAGAAGAAAAGGGTTTCCTTCATTCCCGGTGAAAAAAAAGGCTTCTGCTCACGTGGGAGGAAGAAGGCAGGCAGGGGGGAGGGTCACCTCATTCTAGAGTGACGAAAAAAGAAGAAGCCGTTTGTTGGGAAAAAAGCCCCCTTACGTCCTTCTTAGATGGAAGGGAAAGAGGGATGGGGGGGGGGGGGAAGCAAGGAACCGTGTACAGGAATTAGTGCGGTGGCTAAGAAAAAAAAAAAGGGACTCACGTTCGGGGGGGAAGGACTGGCCTTGCGAAGAGATACCGAGCAGGGGTTGGGCCTGGAAGGCTTATCTCCGAAGAAGAGGACTATTCCTTGTGTAGGAAGAGGAGAGGGGAATGGAGGGAGTCAACCTTTCCAGTTCTAAGAGAAAGGATCGTATCCGGAAAAAAAAGAAAGGGGGGAAGGGAAACCTTGTTGGGCCTCTCTTGAAAAAGACCTCTATTCCCGAAGGGGGGGGCGGCATTCCTCTGCAAGAGGGAGGGAAAAAGAGGAAGGAACGCGTCACCCCTGAGCGTTCTTCGGAAAAAGACGCAAAGGGGGGGGGATGGGTCACGGAGGAAAAAAAAAAGAAAGGGGAAGCGTCCACCGGGCATACACGTTCTGACGGGAAAAAAAAAGAGGCCTTCCTAGGGGAGAATCACGCTTCTCAGAGGAAAAGAGGGGGGGGGTCGAGTCGAACAGAGAGGAAAAAAGGCCTCGTTGGGGAAAAAGACTTGAAAAGCTGTCTGTGGAAAAAGGAAAAAGAGTTTAAGTTATTAAAACCTCTAAAAAGACTAGAATTGTGTGCGCGGTCACCTATTACCCTAACAGAAAAAAAAAAAGGGACTTTTCATACGGAGAAAAAAAGACCGCGTGAAAGAAAGAGAACAGGAAGGCACCGGCTCGAGGAAGAGAAACCGAAAGGTATCGAGCGGAGAGGCTGGTCGAAAAAAAAAAAAAAAAGCCATTCCTTCGGAGGGGGGCTGGCCGGGTCAGGAGAAGGGGGGAAAAAAAGGTCTCGTTCCTCTCGAAGATCCTCCGATTCCTTCTGTGGGGAGGGATGCCTACCAGTTCGACCATCCTCGCGAACAAGGGGGAGGGCGATCAGTCAAGGGGGGGAGGAGGGTTACTAAAGTTAGGGAGCAGGCGGTCAAAAAAGGGAGTGCGTTGAGGGAAAACAGGGTCCGGGGAGGAGGAAATGAGCGCAGAGGTTGTTTTCCGGAGGGGGCGCGGGGTTGCGAAAAAAAAAAGAGAAAGGAACGGCCTCGTGCAGGGGAGGAAAAAAGGGGGAAGGGGGAAGAAGCCACTGAGGGACAGAATTGTCGCGCAGGAGAAAAAAAAGCTGATTCCTCCATTTGAAGAGAAAAAGGGGCGCCAGATCACGGCGAAACCAAGAAAATGAAACCAGGAATGGGGCACTGACAAGGCGGGCGTACGGAAAAAAAAGGGGGCGGAGTGTTCCGCGGGAAAAAAGGAAGTGGTGCGTGACTGTGACGCGGGAGGGAAGGGGGGGGGGACGTGCGCAAATATCGTGGAAAAGGGAGGGAGGGGAGGAGGATTCACATCTAGATACAGACGAGGGGAAAAAAGAAAGAGAAAAAAAACAACTTAGTATTCTTAAAAGAAGGAAAAGGGGCAAGGAAGGAAGGGGAGCCATATGGACGAAAGTCTGAAAGAGTCGATCATTCACGATCTTTGCAAAGGGGGAAAAAAAACCTCTTCTTCCGGGAAAGGGGAAAAATAAAACGAGTCAAACCGAAAGGGGGAGAGAAAAGCGGAACACTCCGCCTGAGCGAGGGAAGGAAAGCCTTGTCAGGGAGAAGGGGAGGGCCGAGTCACTGTTTCAGAAAAAGGGAAGAGAAAAGCCCATCTTGCATTAGGAGACGCTCCGCCGCCAGGGAAAAAGGAGACTGAGGCAATGATGGAGCCGCCTGTGGGCAGAGGAAAGGCCTTGTACGTGAAGACCGAGGCCCGGCCCCGGGGACAAGAAGGGAAGGGAAGCAAAACTGACGGAAAAAAACTCGGCGCGAACTCAGGAAAAAGAACCCGTACCCGGGAGAGGGGAGAAAAACCGAGACTAAAAAAAAAGGAGCCATGTGAAAACTGCCGACTCGATCCGTAGGAAGGGAAAACAGGGAAGGGAGGGCATTAGCGAGAGGGGAGAGAAGGATCTTGGTCGAAGGTCTCATCCGAAAAAAGACATGCATCAAGAGGAGTACTCGACCGAAAGAACCTCAGGGGCAAAGGCTCTACCAGGAAAAGGAGAAATATGCCTGGAGAAATGGGCGCTGCAGTCGACCAAAAAAAAAAGGTTCACTCGAAAAAAGGCTTCGATCCTAGTAAAAAAAAGAAGGCTCGGGGGGTAGATGCTCTTCACCAAGGGTCTTCTGTCAAGGAGGGAGGGAAAAAAAGCTCAATTCATGACAGAAAGGAGGTAAAAGGGAGCCCTTTTCTATACAGCTGTGAATCCCGTAAAGATTGTCTTTTACCGGGTTCGTGTGAAAACCACGGTTGACAACAAAGTCGAAAAGGTCTCGCTCTAGCCTCGGCCAAAGGGGAAAGGTACTGTCTCAGTTTAGAGGGGGGGGAAACTTTTATCCTAGGAGAAAGGAAATGCTACCCGGGCGCCGCGGTGCGCGGACAGGAAGATCGTGCCCAAGGCCGGGCTGTCGGGAGGGGCGAGGGAACTCGAGTTGGTACGTCGTGGCGGAAGGAAAAAAAACGTCTCTTTCCGGGAAGCACGGGCAAAATTCTCTTCCAGAAGGGCTTCCTCTATCTGGCAGAGAAAAAAAGGAGGTCACGGCCAAGCTCTTTGGGAAGAAAAGGGGACAAGGTGAACTAGCCGCTTCCCTTTTTAAGAGAAAAAAAAGGGAAATCTCTTCTACCACCGGAAGGAAGGGGGAAGATCGGCGCTCATCATTAAAAAAAGGGGCAGAACACTGGGAGGTTATGCTTCACGGAGACATCCTATTGGAGGGAAGGGCAAGAACTTTTCTGAGGAAAGGAAGAAGGAGTAAAGCCCCTCCTCATTCTAAGAGACGGTCCACAATCGTACGAGGGAAAAAGCACTCTGCTAACCCAAGGGGAAGAAAAGGGGGGTACTCGTCGGGTTTCCGGGGGGAAAAAAAGGTACTAAGATTCAGCTTCACTCTCAGGTCGTTTACCATGAGGGCATGCTTCCTCAAACTGAAGAAAAGAAAAGGGGTGGACAGGCCTTAGCAGGCACCAAGGAGTCACGAGAAAAAGGTAACAGAAAAAGAGAGAGTCTGCGAGAGTTTCAAGTCTCTCGCAGTGGGGGGGAACGCTACTGAAGATCCTTAATCTCCAGAAGGGAAAGGGAAAGCAAACAGTCCTCGTGACAAAAGGGGAAAAAATCTCTCAACAAAAAAAAGGAGGGGGGGGAAAGGGAAATATGTTCATGGTGCTTCCACGAGAGGGACCCCAACTCGTGGCGAGGGAAAAGTGCCGTCGCTTTTACACAGAGAAGAGAAACGCCGAGATCACTACACTAGCCGCATCCGAAGAAGTCTTCCTGGAAAGGGCGTGCCCATCATGGGGGGGAGCTCATTCCAGTGACACTCTATGCAAAAAAAGTTTCGGGGGGAAAGAGGTGATGTGTCACGAGATAAAAGGGGGGAGGGGAGAGGAAGGACCGGTGACCTCCAGGAAAAAAAGACGGCCTTATTATGCTAAAGAGACAGCGTGCTGGGGGTTCATCCAGGAGAGGGGGAAGGCGAATATGCAGGGGCGGCGAACGCATTCTGTCGCAAGGTCTTTCTTTCCTCAAGGGGGGAAGGGAGGGGACTCTACCCTCACAGGGTCGGGAATTGGAACTAAACGCTGATTTCGAGATGACTTATTTCCTTGTGGGGGGGGAAGAGAGTGCGTCCATGGTCTTAAAATCAAAAAAGGGGAAATTAGCTTCTCACCTTTATCTTAGACAGGGGAAATGGGCCTTAAAAGGGGGTTTTCCGCGAAGGGGAACGCTCGCGGACGCGAGGGCCTCTTCTTTTTTCGGCAAGAAAAAAAAAAGACTTTCTAACCCTCACGGGGAAGAAACATAGCTTTTCCGAGGGAAAAAGAAAGCAAAAACTTTGAAACTGAGGTCCCTATCTGGATCCGCTGCACCGCTCTTAAAGGGGGGAAAAGTGCGAGCTATTAGAAGGAAAGGGGAAAAAAGAAAGATCAAAAGCGATCAAGAGCGAAAAGAAAAAGGCGAGGCTCGATCGTGCTGGAGTCCACCTTTGCACACTC
>Ga0179593_1405903_pt1 | contig 16773 bp, 13 predicted proteins | sample CZODoug2_1_08_16_FD_185931 | JGI IMG/M metagenome (GOLD analysis project Ga0179593, IMG submission 185931) | Vadose zone soil fungal communities from Angelo Coast Range Reserve, California, USA - CZODoug2_1_08_16fungal (PacBio error correction) | ecosystem: Environmental > Terrestrial > Soil >...
ATCACATATTGTATCAAAAGAACTGTCGGCCTGAACAGGAAGTCAGGGCTAGAGGGGGAGATTAGGGCATGGGTCAGGGCCTTAAAGGTGTTTGTAAACTTCATATAGAAACGGCATTCATAAAAGCGGTCAGCAGGAAAGATATGTCCGTTGTAATGGGAAAGAGGAAAAGTGACAGTTCAGATTTGCAGAGGGGGAAGGCCGGTGACTTAAAGGGGGATGGCCGCATGTCCCTCTGGGAAAGGACCCGCGACTCCGTATTCAGATCATTTAAATGAAAAGGGAGGCAGCCTTGGGATTCTGAAGGAAGGGAAGGGGGGAGGGAATAGAGAGTGATGCCGTCTTGATCTCGTAATCTCGCATGCCCCACCCCGGCGTGCAGAACCGGAGGAAGGAAAGTGTTCTACTATTTTATAGCTGAAATAAATAAGAGAGTTAAATGGGTAAAGGGAACATAAAAATGGGTCAGAAGTCAGACGTCGTTCGAGGAAATAGGTGAGCACGGAGAGAGGCTAGAACTCTGAGAGAGAAAAGATCCTGGGGGAAAGGGGGACGCCTTTTAAAAAGGAAATGAGAAACAAAATTGGGGTCGGGGTAGATAATTGGCGGCCGAATCCGTACAGCACATCAATAATCCATCGGAAGATAATAGGGTGGGTGGTCAACGAGTGAGGGGGTATGGGAAGCATGAAGCAGGGCGTTCGTAAAGGTAATTGCCCGTTTAGGAAGGGAACTCAATTTGACGCAAAAAAAAGGGGGGGAAGAAGAGTATTGGTCAGTAGTTAACGGGGGGGCCCTTAGAGTTAGGACAGGACCCGGTGGTGGTCATTTGCAAACAAACCACCACACGGTCTTTTGAGCATACTTTGAGGTGGGCAGGAGAAGGGTCCATGAGCCATTGAAACCCGTCCAGGGTACCCGCGCAGGCGTTTTCAAAAACCAACAAGTGGGGGGAAAAATGGAACATGGCGAGGCCGGCTGGTGGGGGGGCAGACGAGGAGTGAATCAGACTTCAGAAGCCGCGTTTAAGCTAGAAAACGCCATTAAAAAGAAATCTTAGTTCAGCTAGGAAATAAGAATAGAAGCGCAAAAATCGAAGGCGAAAGGTAACGATCGGTCTCTCAGAATTTCTCGAAAGGGACATAGTCTGTCAACGAAAAAGTAATGCCACATCCCACTGAGGCACCGGGGGTCATCGTCCTCCTTGGCAGGGATGGGGGGGAAATGTGGAGAAAAGTCGGGGAGCTTGAATGTACTATAAACTGTGTGCCTGGTTTGGTGTGGAATGAACCGGGAAATCCGGATTGTTGCGTTTCGCGAAAAAGCTGGTTTGGGTAGCAAAATACCCAACCTGATAAACTCCGTGTCCCGAGTCAGAAAAACAAAGGAAAAAACAGTGAAAAAAGTGTAAAAAAACCTACTCTCCAGTTTGTGCAGAGAAAAGCGGCCAGGAGATGTCGCCCTACAAGATGCACCAAAAATAGGCCGCCTTTACATCAAAAAAAGATTAGGGTTCTGCGGAAAACCTTCAAGTTGCTGGAACGATGGAGCATCCACTATCCGGGTGCAGGGGGCCACAAAGCTTATTAGTGGAACGCACGCTAAAGTAACGTGGAATGAAGTACCGCCTTAACATAACGCCGGGGGGTATACGTAAATCGGATGTTGCGCCTGAGGCACTCAGAGAGGTGATTTTTTGCGGCGAAAAGGAGAGCTCGGACTTGTCGAAAAAGCGCCTATATTATTACGTATCAGGACAAAGGCCCGGCAGTGCTCTCCTAGCTTGGGAGGGGCGTTTGTCAAGTTAGTAGGGGGGGTTGCTTGACGGGGGGAATCTAGCGCTGACTCTCGCCGCCAGGCATAAGACAAGAGCTTTGGGACAATCCAAAAATTCTACGGATGGGGGCAGAAAAGCCCCGCGAAAACGAACAGGGCGATCCTGGTCCCCGCGCGAGAATTCTAGGGTCCCGAAGCCGATTGCGGGGGGCACATAAAGAGGCACGGGGCAACAAAGATTGATGCAACAATACCAAGGGGTCCTGATCGTAATCTATCAGAAGCCGTAATACAAAGGGGGAAGGTGCCTTAAAAGTAACTAAGGTTGCAAGCCTGCACTCGGGGGAGGCCGCAAGATGAGCTGTTCTGAAAATTTCCTCAACCTCTTTCCTCATATCTCTAAAAAAACAACGTACTATGATTGGGCCACCTGAGTTATCAACTAGGGGTACCTAATATCACTACTAGTCAAACTGGGCCCGCCCCGGAGTTTAGGCACCGGGGAGACTATGCCCCAGGGCAAAGGGGTTTCATTGCCAAGAGCTGAAGAAGCGGCCGGGGAGAAGGCCTTGTGGGTTCATAAAAAAAGCAGGCCTACACTTTAAGCCCTTTATGTGGGAACAGTTCGTATTCAGTTGAAGGGAAAGTAGTCGGGCCAAGATATGACATGGAGAAGGAGGGGGGAGGGGAGCCTGGGATAGGCAGGCCTTCCCTGTTTTGATGGGTGAAACAAATTGATGGAGGAATGCCGATTAAGTCTCAAGGGCGTTTCAAGGCGGTTTCAAAACGCGAAAACAGCCTACCGCGAAAAAAAAACTGGGCGAGGCAAGACGGCAGATGTATGGGCTCGTTAAAACCAGATAGCGTACAAGGTCGGTGAGGGGGGAAAAGGGGGACCCGCCGCAAGGGAACATCTTTGGAATGGAGCCTGAGAAAACTACACGGAATAAGGGGAAAAGAGGTTAGAAGCGGCACTTCCGAAGCTTAAAATCTTAGAGCGTGGGGGTGTGAGGCCGGAGAAACACGGATGGGGGCGTTCCTGGCTGGAGAAAAATTTCCGTTCGTGAAGAACGTTGGAGGGGGGGGAAACGAGGCGGAGGGGACTGTGTGTGGTTCTGGAATCCCTGTAGACCAAGATTAAAAAGGCAAACTGATCAGGTCTTTCGAAAGGTGGGAACGTTGCGCGTTCCGGGTTTTGTGTTGGAAAGACGCCTCTTTAAACGGGAAGGGATGTACAAGGGGGTGTTGTTTCTGAATCATGGTGGAGAACGCCATGCAGGATTGACTGTCATGGCAACCCCCACAATTTATGCCAAAGCAATTCAAAAGGAAGGAAATTCACTAAATTCTGGCAAGGAGGCACAGCCCCGACGGCTTCCTCGGGGGGAAAGAGAAGCGTGGTGATCTAGATTGAAAACCAGGTGGAAAGATCGCATGATCGGTAAGGAACGCAGGTGAAAAAAATAGGCCGGGATAGAGCCGCCGACGATTGACGAGAGCTGCTCGGAAAGGTAAACGGGGGGAAAAGAATTCAGTTTTCCACCAACTCGCTGGTATAAAAAAGACGAAGAACTGCGCTGAAAGGCGCGCAAGTTGTAAACGCCTAAAGAAGCCCTATCTTCCTCAAAGAAACGCATGCGCGCCATTTATGGAACAAAGTCGGTACAGAAGTTGTCTGGGGGGTTTGGAATACTGAAGACCACGAGGAAAGCGGCCTAAATATCTTACGCAGCGTCACTACTCAAGAGGGTGAATATAGATTTCGTTACCTTCGGTTGATAAAATGCGGGGGGGCCGCATAATGCTACCAGATAAATCGGCGAAACGTAAGGAAACTCCATGATCAGAGAGCACTCAACAAGACAAAGAACGGCGTTTAAGACAACCCTATGAAAAGAATGGGCTCAAGGATTTCGATACGGAGTGGGCTTGGGGAGCAAGTGAGGCGAAAAATAAACAAGTTGTGTTCGCGAAAAGCGCAAATCAAAGAACAGTAAATCTCTCATGGGCACTATGGCGGCTGAAAGACGAGTTTCTCAAAGATTGAGAAACGGTGGGGGGGGTCGGGGAGGAACAGAATTTGCCTTGGCCGGCGAGAAGGCCAGACAAGCAAGGCTGTATTAAGAGACGCCACGCGCGACATGGGCTTTTAAGCAAACTCGGCCTGGCCGGTTAGCGCGCCTTCTAACTGCCGGCCTCCTATTAGGCTGGGAGCGAAGCGACTCGATACGCAGACTGCTTAAACCGGCGCCGGAATGGCAGCTGATCAGATTCTAGTCTTGGTCACAACGAGGAAAGGGGGAGCGCGCCCGGAACAGAAAAGAGTGCTCCCCTAGAGGACTGAAAAGATGCCGGGTGCGTTAGTAAGGCGCACGGTCCAGTTGTCCCTAAGAATCTCTGAAAAACGATGTAAGTGGCAGAAAACTGTCGCGAGGCGGGGGGGTGAACCACATGCCGAAGGACAGTGCGAAGGCGCCATCTCGAAGTAAGTTTCAACATAGGGCTATCTTTTTAAAAAGGGGGAATATCGAAATAAAGCACAACAACAACTGGCGTGAACTATCTAACATAGGGGAAATAAACAAGCCTCTCCGGCCCATTTTGAGACCTGCGAAAGGGGGACACGGGGAGGAACTTTACAGAAAACCGGGGTAACGGTCCAAAGCCTACGACATCGAATTCATAAGACGTGTCTGAGATGGCCCGTTGAGGGGATAACCCGGACAACGGGGGGAATAAGCAGTTGCCGGCAACGATCCAGGGATGAACGGCCTTGTGATGGCGCAGAGCTCCGGGTCCCGAAATCACCAATAAACCATGCAAGATATCTTTTCTCAATTAGTCGAACTGGGGAAGCAGTCGGATGACTCTCAGAAGAGAGAGACGTCGCTTATGGGGCATGGCAATACGCTAAGAGCCCCATAAGCGTGAAGCACCTTCGAACTGTCAAAGAGGGTAGGAAACTTGAGCATCGCAGGACCGCAGGGAAAGACACAAATGGATTGCGCGCAAGCAAAAAACGGCCTGGGTTTGGGCATAATCAACGAGGGTATATAAAAATCGTTAGCAAAAGATCAGTGAGACGCTGCCAAATCGGGGAAGAATCATGGCTTTTAATGGTTAGCGGGAAGGCAACAAACGGGTGATTGTAGAGAATGTTCGGGCATACAATCCAGACTGGTGACGTCCTTAACGCAATCGGAGGGGGGTGTGAAACTCAGGGTTATTTAGGGTGGTTGTCTTGGGGTGCTATGCGTCATTGTCTTTGCGTGTTTAGAGGCACCAATGTTGCGATAAGTATGAGCCACTCAATTTGCCACTAACAGACAAGGAAAGCCTCATTAGGGTTGGGCCTCTGCCGGGAACTTCAACGCTTAAGGGTGCGTAGGGGTCCGAAACCCCTTAGGTTGTGTCATCTGGGGTTCTCCTCAAAAACACCGAAACCGATTGTCATCTAAGGGTCCTCAAATGGTCGGCTGCAAGTGGGAACTGTTAAACTGGGGATACCGATAGAAAGGGATGATCTGGCTTGGTTACACCCGCGTGGCCGCGCTTGAAGGAGAAAGGGTCCGTCTTGGACGTGATACAAGAGTGAGTTAAGGGGAAAACCAAACGTATCTACACGAGAGGTGGCCGAGCACTAATCTCGCTCACGAGGCAGGGACGGCAAGCACGTCAAAGAAAGACGAACTTCGAAAGTCGACCCTTACTATCAGGAAGACATCGACTAACTACGCACTAGAACTTCCCGAAAAGGTCGCAAGACCCAAAAATTCAGAAGTGTCATTCCTGCCTCCCCATAAAGTTTTGTGGAAGGGGGTTTCCGGAGTAGAAGGAGGTACGGCTAGAGGTTGAATTGGTTTCATGGGGGACGTCACGCAGGAGTTGCGTTGTCGCTCACACACAAGATAAAACGGGGTATCAGATCGGAACAATTCCAGGGCCCGGCGAACAAAAAAACCCGAAGTCCCCTGCACCCAAAAAAACAGGTTTTTTGCAAAAAAAAGTAATACACTGTTGGGGTGAGGGGCACCCCCTAGGTGTCGCCCGGCCCGGGGGCATGGCCCTCAATCTCCCACCACGTCCCCGCCGAAAAGCGGAAGAAAACAAATCAGGGGTCGTCTATGCAAGGAAAAGGGGGGGGCAATGTTGCTGCAAGACCGATAAAGTAACCCAATGGAAGTTATCAAAATCACGGCACCTCCCAAGACACTGATGTAAACGATTTACCTAAAAGAAAGACAAAAGCACGTTTTGAATTAGTCAGAAGAAGGAAGAGAAATCCTTTTGTGGAGGACTGAACCTGTTTTTCGCCGTAGACCTCCAAAGGGGGATTGGGGCAGTCAGTTAAAGAAAACGAAAGGCTCTAACGCGCCCAAAGAAAAGCTATGATGTTTGTAAATCGGCCCAAACTGTCATAAGAAAGGAGTGCTCCCGAATAGTCGGAGGGACCTTCTATTGCGTCGAGAGTTAAGAGATGATCGCAAGTCATGACTCAAGAATAGGGGGCAATAAAGGGCTGCCTAAGAAGTCAAGGAGGAAACAGCGGCTGGCGATACTCCTAAAACCTAGCTCCTGAGCGAATTGTCAAGGACAAATGTATGAAAACGAGGAAGAAATTTAAAAAAGCCACTGTGATCCAAAACAGAAATTGACTGGACGGCCTGCTAAAGAAGGAGAACGCCGACGGAAGGGAAAACTTTGTATAGATGCGGACGGGCGGTCCAGGGGTGTCAAAGCAACTCTTTCGGGCGCAAGAGGATCAGGGACTGGGAGGGCTATAAATCGGGGGTGGCAGCTCGAGGTCACAACACGGAGGATGAGAAAATAATAAATATTTTACTCCCAAAAAAAGGAGCGACTGTGGTGGGTTACAAACATAAACGGTGTTGGGGGTTGTTGTTACCGCGGCCAACGCAGTAACAACTTGCAGGACAGACATCAAAGGAGTGAGGGGGATCGTAGTGACAGTCGAAGCTGACGCATTTAATACGAAAACCATGGGCTAAACTGCGAACGAAAGGAAGATAGGAAGGAGGATACGTGAAGATAGGAGGCAGGAATCACGAGAAGGGTAGGGAAGAGGAGAAGTGACAAGAAAAGAGGGAAGGAAAAGGGATAAAAGGGACAAACAATAAGAGTATGGGAGGGATACAAGGGGACAGGAGTACAGGCGGGTGAAAACAAATTGGAGAAGGGAGCGAAGGCAGCGGGGGTAGAAAGGAGGTGACTGAGGGAGATGCGGAAGGTATAGAGAGTGGGACGGGGGAAAAGGGGCAGAGGGAAAAAAGAAAGAAAAAACCTGAGTGAGGCCAAGGAGGAGGGTGGATAATATAAAGAGGGAAGGGGGGGGGAATGAAGACAAAAAGCAAGAGGATGCAAGGGGAAACAAGCGGTTAGGAAAAGGCGAGGGAAGAGACACAGCAGTAGGGGGGGGCCACACGAGACATTTGAGGGACACACCCGGGCAAAAAGGGGGTCACGGAGTATGAGATACGGAAGTGTGGTGGAAGGACTGAAAGGGTGGAAGAAAAATCAGGGGGGCGGGAGAAGAAGAACGAGGTAGGAGGCAAGGGGGGGTTGGAAAGCAATAATTCACGACGAGAAGGAGAAAAAACTGGACCCCAGCTTTGAGGGTGCCACCAGGGAAATACAGAGGAAAAAAATTACCCCCTTTCTTCCAATTCCAGTCGTAGGTCAGATAAAAGTCCATTTGGTTGTTCGAAAGAGTAGTTCCGGAACCGGAGAACGAGGTATGTTCAAGGGATGTCGTATGAGGGGAAATAAAAAGAAAAAAAATGCTAGCTGCAGGATGGGAATTGAGAGGCTTCGTGTGTTCTGAGGCGGAGGGGCAAATTAAATAAATTTTGATTTACCCCTTTATAAGCAAAATTCCTAGGCGGATGCGAGGACCGAGTGAAAGAGGATACACTCAACCATCGACGGAAAAGACCCGCGGTCTGAAGAAATCCAAAAATTCTGAATTGAGGGGTTTGCCTATTTAAAAAGAAGAATCTTGAGACCGCGTGGGATAGAAGGGTGGGGATTTCAAAGGCACTCAAAAAAAAAGCTGGGAAATGGCGACTTCAAGGGGAGAAAACGGCGAGACGGGCAAAAAGGCGGGACTCTCGGGGGGACTCCGCAAAAGTCACGTCTTGAGGGGGGGGGGGAAAATCATCTTGGAAGGTGTGAAGGCCGGATAAACGTGAGGGGTGCCGTGCGCGGTTCAGAAAGTTCAAGTGGACATGGGAACTCGAAAACCAGCGTGTCTGAAATCTGGCTGAAAAGTGGGGAGTTAGGTGCCGCAAATAAGGGGAGGGACCCCGGGGAAGGCAAAACTGCGTCGGGGGGAAGGAAAATGGAAGGGCGAGGGTCCCGGTTGTTGGCGAAAAAGATGGGTGACTTGATGTGCCTGCTTGGGGAATTGGGCCTAGCTAAACCGGAGGGGGGACTAAACTCAAAAAAATTAGTGATCACACCAAAAACCCATGGGTGAGGAACGTCAAGGCAGAAAACGTACAAAAATTCTGAAAAGGTCTCCATAATGACAGGAGGCAGAGGTTGATGGCATAAGGCGTGTCGGAAGAAGAGGGCGAGAAAGTAGAATATAACTTATCGGAAATGTTCCGAAAGGCTTGAAAGCTGACTATGCATGGGTGCTAACAGCCTCTGTGGAAACGGAAAGAAAGAGGTGCTCGGTCCACGGGGAACACGCTTACGTCATACGGGAGCAAAAAAAGAACTACTGTTACTCAAAGAAGAACGACGACAATGAGGGACTGACACGCGCCAAGATTGTTAAAAAAGTACGTAAAAAAAAAGACCATACGTCCGTGAAATTTAAGAAAAAGGTCCACGGTAAAGTTCATATGCCCGCATCGTGCTGGGGTGTGGCAGGGGGGGAAACATTGAAACAACCCCCACGCGTTTAAAGACAAGGGAACGGAAATGGGGCTCGCTGGAACATGGAAAACTATATTGAGAGATCGGAGGAGGCTTGCCGGAGGGGATGTCAAATTGAGGGAGAACTAATCCAGAAAGAAAGCGAACCATCCTAAGAAGAAAAAGGCCGATCAAAAAGTGAGCAACAAGAAAGCTTGAGGTGAAAACAAAAGGCGCAGATGAGCCAAAGGAATATCTAAGAGGTGCGCCGGGGGAGCAAAGAACTTTTGGAGGACCAGTCCCACTCTACAATAGGACAAAAGGCGGGGGGAGGACGCTCTTGGGCCTCGGGCGACAGAACCTCTCTTTGATCAATGAGGTTCCAAACACGATGCATGGGGCCGGATGAACACTCAGTGGAAAGGGGCAAGCCCAAGGCCCGGCAAGGGAAGGGGGCTTCAATGCACGAGCTCCCAGCGGCAACCAATCGTGAATTTGAGAGGACGCAAAGAAAACGGAAGGATATCAGCAGAGTCGAATCCCACGCTCGCTAAAGAAGGGGGATCGACTCACCACAGGGGGAAATGGGCTTCAATTCCGGGCCCCTTTCTCTGATACGAGGGCGAGGGACTTGGTAAATAGAAAGAGGGCTAAGAGCATCCATGACGTCATCAAGGGGTAATGACGGCAGAGACTGCCGGTAAAATCTTATTCGTGTCCAAGGCTGGCCAGCAGAGCGGCGCACCGGGAGTTGAGGCCATGCGCTAAATGGCAGGGCAAACCCGGAATCAAAATCAATTGCTCGGCCAAAGGAAGGAAGGAGGGGAACTGGGCGGCGGAGGAGTGGGGGGGGGGGAACTATTTGAGGGCCCGCTCCAACCCCAACGGAGTTCGGTGGGGGAAAAGAGAGGGAAGATCTGCAGAGGGTAAAAAAACACGCTCACTAACGGTTGAAAAGGAATGACTAGTTGGCGCCGGAAGAACATGGAGGCAAACAGGGAAGCGTTGTGAACTACATCGTCCGACCTGCGACATGAAAGAGAAAAAGGGTCCGGTCTCCGGAGGGGGATGGACTTGTACGGGGAGAAAGCCCAAGGTTGTGACAGGCAGCTTTCGTCCTTCGACGGGATTACACTGTAATTATTTCTAGACGCCCCTTGTAAACGAAAACCAGGAAACTGAAAAATTCGAATCAATGAGGGGAGGAGAGACGGGAAAGAAGTCTTGCGTAAAGCTACGAAAAAGAAATCTAAGTCTTGAGTCAGTCTTAGATAAGCTCTCATGAGCCCACGGGGCCTGATTCAAGTCTAACGTCAAGATGGGATTGAGAGATGATCGAAAATAAGGAAATTGTCTGCAGCGCGCGTAAAAGGAAAAACGGCCTGTGTGTCATGGGTTGCACGAAGCTCGGGGGGTCCTCCATGGAGGGTGGCACTAAGGCCGCTGAAAAATCGTCCAACGAGAAAGAGTCGGGGGGGAGATGGGGTAAAGCCGGCTGAACTGTTGTCTGGGAGGGAAACAGTGCTTACTCGTAGACCTGGGGGTCCTGCTTGCGCTCTGAGAAGCTGTTGTTGGGGGCACCGAAAGGGGGGAATTGCTTGTGGTTATGTGGACATCGAGAAATTTCGATTGCTGAGTACTGGGGTACTAACCTTATTCGGGGAGAGTATGCTAAAAAAATTTTAAAAACAAAAACCCTAACAGCTGACAAGCCTCAGTCTATATTTGAATCAGGATGACGTATTAAAGAATTTAATGAATTAGGTGCCTGTGTCCGGCCCATTCAGGGTGAAAAATTACGTTTTCCAGCACAAACCAAAATCAACTCAGGAGGGCAGACAGGGGGGGGCTCAATGGAGAAGAGTCAAATTATGCAGGTGCGGGACGAACGGGGTCAGGGGGCGTTTTCCAAAGCGGAGGAGAGTGGGAAGCGCAGGTAGTTAGGATTCACTGTAGTAACAGAGATTCGGAAAATCCTGATGCGACTATCCCGAGGACATTGCCAAGGATATCAAAAGAGATCTGGGCCAACAGAGGAGGGGCGAATCCTGCATCCATCACAGGCGTCGGGGGGAAAAAGACTTTTGAAAAGAGAGAGGCTTACTCTAAAAGGGACATCAAACCGAGGTTCATTCCACCCGAACGCCTATCTAAGTGACCACTGCAGAATCCGGAGGGGCCTGACGTGAACGATGGGGGGGACTTTGTACAAGTCGCGATAGAACGAAAAAGGTCATAGGGCCGTTTTCAGGAAGGAAGCTTCTTGGTTACAGCGAAAAGGGAGGGGGGGTTTTAGGATAGAAGAAAAATCACCGAATTAAAAAAGTAAGCTGGGGAACGGGGAAACGGTCTACCATACCTTACGCTCAAAGGTGAAAAACCATTTGAAAAAACAGCCTCGAAGGGTGGCAGGGCCGAAGATTGAAAAATTAGTCTTCCCTCAAACATCACAACAGAAAACAAGACTTACTCAAAACTCGGGGGTACTTAGATGGAAGGAAAGAAAAAAGTAAGTGAGTGGGGGGTCACTCAAGAAAGAAATCCGTGGTTCATCCAAAAAAGACACCTCCAAGCTGATGACGGGAAAACTCCGAGATCAAGGCCCGTGAGGAAGGAAGCCTCACGTATCGAAGGGGCCTGTGGGGAATCGCCGGGTATCTTTTCGCAAAAACGCACCCTCAAGAGGTTGTCTTGAACGGTAACGAAAAAGATACCAAGGGAAGGTAACGCGATGCAGATGATGTGTGAATAAGGAAACGGAGAAACATAAAAGACTGGGCGGCGCCGCTCTCTAGGGGAAGTAACGATGTTCTTCAGGAGATCAGGGAAAAAAGGCCTCGGGGAGAACGCGAGTAATTACGCATCAGCTGGCAATCCAAGATTGCTGCCGCCGAATCAGAAACCGAACTCTCGGAAAAGTGCTATCCGTTGGCCCAGCGCTAGAAAAGAATTGAACGATACGAATGTACGGGAAATCAAGGGCGGATAGTGAGGGAAACTGGCACCAGGAGGAAATCACAGTTCCGGATCGGCCACTATCCTTACGAAACGAACGGCAAGGAGAATTTTGGAGAGGGAACTCTTAGAACGGGCTGAACGTGGGGGGGAGAAGCAAAAGAGGGGCCCGGGGGGCCCCAAATCTGAAGAGTCTATATTAAGGATAAACATCGGTCATATTCTCTTCCACAACAAAGATCATGGGGAAAGGGTGCTCCAAGGAAGGTGGGAAGCCGAAGATCAAGAAGGTCAGCTTGAGGGAAAAAGGACACGAGTTGACTTTGCCACCCACTTTGAAACCCGAGGCGGGGGAGGGAAAAGTTCTGGAAAGCAGTCAAAGAGAATTAGACCGGGGCGAAGGACATTGGTCTTGTGCGAAAGTCAGGAGGCCGAAATTGATGAGCCGGGAAAGGTGACCAGGACAAGTTCGTTATGTCCAGGGGAAAGGCGCAAAAAATCGTCGGTCAAACAGGATCCTGAAACATGTGGATCGAAGGTAATCTCTCTTCCAGAAGAGCCGTTTGGGATTGACAAAGAGGGAGTAGTCAGGAGAGGCTTGCCAGACCGGAGGCTCCGGGGAGCTATAACAAAAACCCTCTACTTAAACGAAGACACTTGCGTCGAGCACGAAGGGGAGGTTTACGGGTGGGCCTATTACACAAAATACATCATAAAGGAACGAGTTAAAGATAAAAGTTGAAGAGGATGGGGCCACAAAGGCACCCCTCATTGGTAGGTGCGCCGGAGACAAAGAGACCAGGAAGACGAACAGGCAAAAATGATGGTAAACGAGATGCGTAAGGGGAAGTCCCTGATGTTAAGGTGGAAGAGGGATCTGTTAAGAACTTGGGGGGAGGCCTGATAAAACCGATAGGGGGGAGTTATGCGCGTTCGAACCGGAAGAAAAGCCTGGGTCAAATTCCTCGAGGAAAAGACGTTGATCCTATGCGGCGTGCTTGGTGGTTTTAGGTAGTTCCTACACGCAGGGGCCCAAAAGGGGGCTAAGTCGGAGAGATGGTGTCCGGAATGGGAAGGGAGAGGTCCGGGTGGGGGGTCTACTTGGCCTACGGGCACCGGCACTGTGCGGGCCCGTAGGGATTGTAAAACGGAGATAACAGTAGAGGGGATAGGAAACTCAGATGATTGACGGATTCACCCACTAAAAGGGTTGTCGAAAAGGGGAAAAAAACCGCATCGAGAAAAACGGAAACAAGTCATGACAAATTGAAGGAACTGTTAGTCGTTGGTGGGGGCGCAGCTTGATTTCTGTGAATCTCGAGGTGGGAGAAAAGGGCAGAGGAGTATCGGAGAATGGGGGACCGTAATGACGCTTGAAGATGCCCTTTAGAGAGACCGCTGGGGCGGGGCAGAGGGTCTCTTGACAATTAAAAAAACGACTGATTATAGAGCATGAGAACAAAGCAGACCAAATGGTACTCAAAAAAGAGGAGATAAACGCTTAGAGGAATCGCGAAGCAAAGAGACAAGACTGGGCTCTAAAGTGTCTCGTGTCCGAAGTGGAAAATCAGGGAATAAACATTGAGGAAAGTCTGGCACGCATAGTTGTCTGGGTGGGGGGGTGCTGTGTCAAACGATGTAACCCCACCCACGAAGGGAATGAAAGAGGGGACGCAGCAGCGGAAGCGCGGGACTACTGCAGCGAATGAAATACTAAGGAGGATATTGCCCGGAGGGAGGGGTCAATTGGAGGGGAGGCATACTTCCCGGGAGGTCTGTCGAAATCCTACAACTAGCCATGAAGAGGGACAAAGAACAAAAAAAGAACTTATTTTTCCAACCCCTATGAGCAGATGGGAAAAAAGGATGTTCGGGGCACTGAAGTCTGGCCAGGGCAGGTTAGCGCGAACAAGGGGGGGGTCATCCGGACCGGCTCAATAAAGAAGCAGTAAGGCTCGCACTCCGTTTAAATATGTCCGGAGGCCGCTCAGTCTTGTGAGCACCTATGGTCAGGATACACCGTCAGGTTCGGATGACGGATGAACAAGGGAAGTTTCGTTTAAGCAACATCGCATCAGTGGCATTTGAATTAACGATACCAAATCTGCGGAACAGACTTTAGGCTTTCAGGGAAGAGTTCCCATCATTCATGGGGGTTTCTAAGAGAGATGGGATAATGAATGAAAGAAATAATCTCGAGAGATCCTTCGTCTATACTCACCTTAGTATCGGGGTCGACGAGTGATAGGAATCGAGTGAGAGGGGGTCTGTGTCCAGGGGGAGATTAAGATCTCAAGAAGGACGGAAAATGACGAGGAAACTGTCACCACAAGCTGCAGGTCAGAACGTAGGGACCTGGATCAAGGGCCAAAGGGGAACAAGAAAATGTAGAGGAAAGGCCTCTGTAGATGAAGTCTCTGTAGGCCGATCCTTGGACACAACACTGGAAGAGTCATCCATTTCGAACGGCGAAACGCTCTACGGCAGGTTCAACCCGGCGACGGCGTTTGAAAAAGAGGGGATCGAGATGAGAAAAAAAAAGAAAGGAGGAGGGAAAAAAGGAGAGAGAATTCACATAGGTTAGGAAACGCCGCGCAATGTGAAAACATTTGGGCCCTTCAGGGGAGGGGTACGTGGGCGACGGTATAACGTGGAGGAAGCCGGCCGGGTGTGTCAACTGGGGAATCGTCCTGTAAAGTCAGCATTCAAGCTGCAACGGGAGTGGCAAGGGAACTCTGAAGGGGCCCAGTGGGGGATGGGAGACCGCCAAAAACTACTGAGTGACAGGAAGATTGAGGACGGCGGCCGGTTGGTCAAAACTGTAAGGTATTGGGCAGCGCAAGCCTTGTGCCACCTAGGGACAAAACCAACGAAATCTGATAGATCAAGTCGGCGCCGTGATCATCGTGGGTAGGGGAATTAGATCAATAGAGAAATCCGAGAGGACTGATCCGTCCGTACGAAATAAAGAGCTGACTACAGGGAGGAGGTACCCGGTAGGTAAAGGTCAAAAGAGGTAAGCAGCTTGCGATCGGGCTAGAATCAGGAAAAGGGACTGAAGGGACACTGGAACGGCAACGAAAGGTGTGCCAAATCTCTAGGAGGCTTTCCACATCTACAGCAGTGTGAAAGCACTCGCGGATCCGTCGCCCCTAGTACCGGCTCTCGCCTTAATTTACGTGTCTCTTGGTCCTGAAGCGGTAAAAAGAAGCTTGTATGTTCTTTACAACGTGCTCAACTGGAGTACAGCACGCTTGAAGGAATCTTGACGAACTGCGGCCAAAGTGGTTGGAAAACGCCGTGCGGGGGGGTGGATTCCTGCTCAATCCGGGAATGTTGAGTCTGGAGGGGGTCTAAGTTTTTCAGGGGGTTGAAGCAAGAAAGTTTCCGCACAGAGACATACACGGAAGAGCCGAAGAGGGGGTGCCTCCCTTGAAGGGGAGGTAACGAGCGGGAGAATGTGGGGCATTTAAAATTCCAAAGGCTTGGGTGTTCCATCGGTAAAAAGACAAAAAAAAAAGAAAATGCGGGCAAAAGGGGGGAACTAAATGGCCAACGGGACGCGGTATGAACGGAGGAAGTCCAAGGACTCAAGGGCGTGTGTGTACACAAGCTTTGAGAGACTATGGAAAAGAGCGGGAGTCCTTCTTCCTGATCCAGCCGTGTTAAAGCGGCTGAGAGGGAGGGACGGCTGGGTGGGAGTGGCAGAGAAGGGAAGGGATCCGTAAAAAACACGGCGGTCGCGGAAAGCAGCTGCCCAGCGTCATAGACTTCTAAAACCGGCTAGAGCATGCTATGTAGGAGAAGGGTATCAGTCCCTCGAAGGAACCCGACGAAGTATGCTAAAGCCATAGGACCGGCATTCTTTCATAATGAAGAATTTGGGGAAGGGTTTCCTTCGCGTAAAGGGGAGAGCAAATAATGGAAAGGGGTGGTGGCCTGGAGAGGGTAGTTGAAAGGGTGAGAAAAGGAGCCCAGTGTTGAAGCCGTTGAGAGGGTAAGATAGGTACATCTCAAGGATGGGGAATAAATGTAGTTGACCTAGAGATGGGATGGGGGAGAGGGAGGACTAAAGGGTAACAATGGAAGGACTGGTGCCACGCAGGGGCGGGTCAGGTAAGGTAAGGATCTTCTATGTTGGGTGTGAAGTATGAGCGTTGCAAAGGCTGGGAGAAGGAGAAGAAAGAGGGAGATTCCACTAGAGCGGTGTAAGAGAGTCAAAATCAACGGAAGGCCACAGTCAAGGGAACCTGGGGACCTTCGAAAACAAAACCGGAACCGGCTGCCCCGTGGCAAAAGTGGCCACCACAAAGACGAAGAAAGGTTTCAGTCCCTAAAGGGGTCAAAGGGGAACTGCATGGAGGAAGATCAAGATCCACCAAGACCGCAAAGAGGAAGCAAAGCTTTTCAAGGAGTGACGGAAAAAGAACGGGAAAGATTGGCGGGACAGCCATCCGAGCCCAGGGGCAAAAAGATAGATCCTTGGTGATAACTTCCCTTCCAACAACACCCTAGGAGAGCTGACACCCGAAGAACAGGACTCCGTAAGGAAGTTTCCGACGCTCTAGCTCCCCGCTTTGTGGACGGAAGCTGTAAGGATTGCGAAGGAGCATACAAAGGGTGCTTTGCTGCGGGGAATCATGAAAACGCACCGTTCATAACGCGCTGGAGGTTATTGAAAAAGGGGAAAATCGGGTTACAAAAGAGACGGGGGTAGTGATCACTCGTGACGGAGGGGTCCGTCGTAGGAGGAAGGTATCAAGGAAACGCTTCCCGGCGAAACTCCTGGCTGGAATTGCGAAGACAAGCACTGGTAAATCCAAAAGCTTGAAGTGCGAGAGCAGTCAGAGGACAGAAAACCTGAGAAAATAGGTCCAGGCGGGAAGAATGAGAAATGTCCCTAATCGGAGGATTGGAACAAAGACCTGACTATCAGTTCGGGTCTACAGGATTGAGAAAAGGCACAATGACCAAGGGCAAGGACTCATCACGATAGCAATGAATCAAGGGGGAAAAGTGCATGAATACCGTTTCATCTCAATCAGCTTTCGGACAAAAATAGGGGGGTTCACAAACAGTACACTGCTTTTCGGTGGAAAAGACATGATCGTTCGTGAGAGTCGGTACGCGTGGAGACCAAAGACGGCAAGCTAAAATAGA
>Ga0179593_1566939_pt1 | contig 16773 bp, 15 predicted proteins | sample CZODoug2_1_08_16_FD_185931 | JGI IMG/M metagenome (GOLD analysis project Ga0179593, IMG submission 185931) | Vadose zone soil fungal communities from Angelo Coast Range Reserve, California, USA - CZODoug2_1_08_16fungal (PacBio error correction) | ecosystem: Environmental > Terrestrial > Soil >...
CTTGCAGCCTTTTGAGAACAAGGAACCGTTGTAGAGGAGGGGTAAGGCAGAAAAGAAAAAGTCAGACACCACCCTCAGGTCTGGTCAAAAAAGGTCTGGCCGTCCGACCGGGGATGAGGGCCTCTTGCACCACGGTGCCTTGCCCTCTTCTAGCTTAGAAAGAGCATCAGAGGTGCCTATTACGACTTGAGATTTCTCGTATGGGGGATCAAAAAAGGGGGTTGCGAAAAGATCCCTCAGATAGAGAGAGGATAAGGGGGAAAAGGGAAAAAATTGGTCTGTCGAGGTTCATGAAAGAGAAAGCAGAACCCTTCTTCGCCCTTATAACCGAGTGCAAGAGGGAACCGTTCCTCGCTTGTGAAACAAGCCAGCCCGTCCGCCCCATTGATCGCCGAAGAAGGTCGAAAAAAGGGAAAACCTATTCCCGGCTGGGAAAAAGAGATGAGGTTCAGGGCCTAGGGCATCCATACTCGGAGGGAAAAAAAGGGACGTGTGAAGAATGAAAGTCCGGAGCGCCCGAGAAGTCCCTCTAAGTATTCGCTCAAAGAGCGAGGACCGTGAATGAGCGGAGACGGTACCGGATTACGTCCGGAGGGAAAAAAAAAAAGGGAGACGAAAAGGGAGCAAATTTCTCTTAAATTGAACCGAAAGGGCCGCCGGGGGGAGCGGGCAGGATAACCGCAGCGCCCCTGCATGGGTCAGTTTCGCCCAGGGGGAACAGGCGGGTACAGGGGAGTCCGAAGGTAGGGGGGGAGGAGCCTAGAACCGAGGGCGCGGGCGTGTGAAAAGTTGCGCAGCGCTCAAAGAGAAAAGGAGGCGAGGGGGCATGTTACCCAGATATTCTGGATGAGAAGGTCGGACATCTAGGCTGCCCTCCAGAGAGGCCCGCCGGGTAGGGGCCTTGCTCTATAGAATGCACGAAGCGTAGGGAGGGTATTGGCTCGGGAAATCAGAAAACGGGCCTGGAAGGGGGGGGGGGGGCTAGATCGGGACTAAAGACCTGGGAGAGAATCTATAAGTCAAAGCTGGAATAAGCGAACGTTTTGACGCGTTGCAGAAGAACGGGGACACAACAGAACGGTAAAAGAGGGGAAAGAAACGATGGACGTTGTTTGGGGAAAGGACCCACTTAGCGGGTCAAAAGGAAGGTACTCTTACCAAGTGATCCTGAGGGGGGGGGGGTATGTTGGGTGCTCGAGGTGTGCTCGAAAAAGATCGTGGGGCGAAACCATGAGAGAAGTAAGGGAAGAGGGGGAGAACGCTTTCAAGATTGACCGACTTGGGTCTAGAGAAGCATTTAGTTCCGTGGGGAGACAGAAGGGGGGATTGGTGGTGTGGAAAACACAGGGTCCGCACCGGACGTGACTGCCTTGGTGGGGAGGGTTAAAGGTCTGCGAGTTTGCTCGCGCTGGGTCTCGATAAGGTGACAACGAAGGGGAAGCGATCAAAAAGGAAGGGGGGGGGGATGTCCAGAGGGCCATTGAGCAGAGTAACGAGACATACCTGCATCATAGTCGGGGGAATAGAGGGTTAAGCCTGCAAGGAGCCTAGGGCAAAAAAAACAGAGAATCAAGACATACCAAGACGCAGGACATCCCAAGAAAGGACGTACGCTTGCACACGAAGTGGAAGGAAGTCCAGTTGGGGAAAAACGTGTGGCAGGTGGAAAAATGGTAGGTAGAAAATGGGTGGGGTTTTTCAGGGGAATACCAATTTGGAGGTGGAGAAAGGGAGAAGGTCGTTTAACAGTCCTCAGGGAAATCCGCCAGAAAAAAATTAAAAAAGAGGGGGAGAACAAACCAATGCTTTCCGGTTACAGAGAAAACAAAAAAATCCAAGAGACCTTGGGGAAACCTACCACCTTGCCCCAAAAAGAGTATGGGACTGAAACGGCTCTTCTAATATCCACAGGGTTTTTGGAGGGGACGAACGAGCATCCCTTAGAAGGGGAGAAAAGGCTGGGGGCTAAACGGTCTTTCGCACGTTCACACTGGGAACAGAGACCTATCACGTACTCCAAAGAAGGCTATGGGGAAAAGATGGAATTCCAAAAAAGGGTGATGTCCCGGATCTGGAGGGGGGGTGGGGAAACCCAGCAAGGGGCCTAAGCACTTGACGAACGTAAACGTCGGGAACCACCATTAGGCCGTGCATGAACTAGGAGAAAGAAAGGGGGGACTCAAGCAGAAGGGCTGATAGTCTCTTATCCGGAACTTCGGGAGAAAATCAGTTAAGGTTATTAAGCAGGCTGCAAGATTCAAGGGGTGCGTCAGAACAATTCCAAAAGGACGTCTTTTTTCATGGAAAGGGGCTGTCACAGTCCCAGATGGATCGGACGCAACAGGTTAAAGCCAAAAAAAGTGGGGGTGCAGAGGTTCGTCCAGAAGAGCGGGGGACCGCTCCAAGGGGTGACAAGAAGGATTCGGTAGCCGATCCAAAGGAAGGCCACATAACTTTAACTGCGGAATTTAGCCGCCACCGCTCTGGAGGGAAAGCCCAACAGGGACAAAACGAGAGGACCAGAAGAATGGCCGCGAAAGGTGGGGTGAAAAAAGGGGCTTTGTCCTCTGGGACGGATCCGAAAAGAAGTCGGACAGAACTGGTTATGAGGAAAAAGCGCCGACAAACGAACCGCCTGGGTGAAAGGGGGAAAGGTCCAAAAGTAACTTTCATCGCGGGAAGAGTGTAATAAATGTAGCGGGGGGAAGGGGAAAGAGAAAAAAATACCAGACAGCCCAGGAACTTTCTTTTAGAAGTCTGGGACGGCTTGACGACTAGGGACGGTAGAGGGGGGGGGATCACATACAAATCGCCGTAGGGGGGGCTATTATGTTCCTATTGGGGAGGTGGTTGTACACATGAGGCACGGAACCAAAGAGGGAGAAACGGCTGAAGTAGAAAAGGCTGTCCAGCCGATGAGGCTGATAATCGGGGTTTCATCCCAGCAAAATAAAAAAGGGTAATGGGACCGAGAAGGAAACGGAAGGGAATGAAGGGCTGGTTGAATCCAGGAGAGCGCTTGGAAATAAAGGGGGCTTTTCATCGCTGAGGGGGGGGGAAACATGATCCGGTCCTCGGCAAGAGGCAAAGAGCTAACTATCTCGATTCAGGAGAGGGATGTCGCGATCCTGGACTGGAGAACGGGACTGGGTTCGCCGGCGACGGGGACCTGACTTCCTGCAGAAGGCCGTCGGGCGTTTGCGATGTAGAGGGTCTCGTCTTAAAGCCCCTGCCGCGAGGGAAAGCCCTGCAAAAGGGAATCTCAGGGCCGATCGCTCAAAAAAACAAGAAAACTTATGTTGGAAATGAGATCCAGAAGGAAAGGGCGGGCGCGGAGATGAGGGGGGAGACAGAGAAAAGAAAAGAAAAATAACACGTAGTCCCTCCAGCTCCATGAGAATTCCCGACAGGTGGGTTTTTGGGGGGGGGTGGACACACTAGCAGGAGCCGGCCAGGGAAACGGAGAAGCCACCCTGCCAAAGTGGTCGTAAAAAATGGATGGACATCGCATCTTGGGTGGAATCGTTCCTGGGTCCATCAAACAGGAACCCGGTGAAAGGAAAGATTTGCCACGATACTTGCAAAAAGCGGGGCATCGTTGCGGAGAACAAAAGGACTGTAGGGGTGAGGTAAAGTACATTGAGGCGAAAACAGGATAAAACTATGATCATCATAGACAGAAAGTGGCTTTACATAGAGAAAGGGAAAAAATGCTCGACCAGTCCTTTTTGAGGACTGGCCGCATGTTATAAGAAGAAAAAAACATAGAAGCATCCGAGAAGAGAACGCATGGTTGGGCTAGGTTATAGTCAGACCCCCGAGGGAGAGGAATAAAACAGAGAAGCCAGTCAACGAGGAAAGCCGGTCGGTCTGGTCGCGGGGGAGAAAGAACGCGGGCGAGAGTGAGAACAAAAAGGTCCTCCAAGCATGTCCAGAATGGGTGGGGGGCCTGCGGGAACGAGGGGCGGGGCTCATCGTGTTCAGGCAAGGAGGGGCTCCAGCTCTGGCGGAGGGAAGATCTAGAAAGGGGGGGGGACACTTAAAAAAATGAAGTTCAAAGAAAAGGACGAGAGGCAAGCGTGTCGAGGAGAGCTCGTCCCTGGGGGGTGGGAGGGAACACACTGAGGGGGGCGGGAAACAGCCTCGGCTGGCAGATGTGGCTTGACCTATGCGGGCTGGCGCAAAAGACCAGGCAAGGCGTCACCTGCGCCATTAGGAGGGAACCGAAACGTTGCTGGGCAGGAAAGTCAACCGGGGGGGAAGGGCGCGATGGGAATGGGACCCGGGGAACACGGAAAACACCCAGGGGGGGGAGGTGTTTGGCACTAAAGGGAGGCCGGATCAACTGGCGCGCTGAAATAGTCAATCCAAATACAGCTTTTCAAGAAAGGGTCGCGTCAGTCCCTAAATGTGCGCCGGTGCAATGCTGCTCGCTCTGGGGGGGAGGGGGGTAAGGACTTTTTGTTGGGGGGGGGTTTCTTGAGAGAAGGGGGACCTTGTGGCGGCCGTTGGTGGTGTGGGGGTTCACTGGGAGGGGGTAGAGGGCGGGGGGGGGGGCTGTTCTGGGGGGGGGGGGGGTGGCAGGTGGGGGGAGGGGAGCGAAGGAATGCAAAAAGGGAAAACCCTAGGGTGGTTCGACGAAATGAGATACAATGGACCCGGACCGTCTTGAAAAAAAAAAGCGGAAAACAACAGTAAAAGAAACGACTGCCCAATCACCGATCTTGGAACGGGTAAAGGCTCCATAACCTCGACTTCGAAAGAAGTGCATGGTCAGAAAACGTAACGGCAAGCGGCCACTCGGGCGAGGGCAAACAAACGTCCCAGGGCTGCTGGCAGACTGACCGTCGGGAAGCGTCTACTCAAAAGAAATTAGCAAAAGGGGGGTGTGGATCGCGCCCGGCGACAAAGAAAGGCGGGGCCAAGGGTGGTCCGGTGGGGGACCCAAAAAAACGGTAGGGGAGTGGGGGGTCGCCCCCCTTCCAGAAGGAGGGGAGGTCACTGGCCTTCCGTGGGGAAGGGGGGGGGGTAGAAGTCCCTTCTGGGCACCGAAAGGGAACTATCTCACGGGAAGCGAGGGAGACAAGGGAAACACCTGTCTACTACTGGGAAAGAAAGGAAAAGACGAAAAAAAAAAAAAAAAAAAAAAAAAAACAGAAAAAAAAAAAAAAAAAAAAAAAAAAGGGGACTGCCAGTTCCAAATCGCTGGAAAACAGGAGTCTTGGGAGGAGTTAGGGATGAGGAGGGGAAATACTCTGGGGACTGCAGCGGACGGAGGAAAGGAAAAGATCAGGCTGGGAGAACTCTACCGAAGCCGCAGATGTACCCAAACACCGTCTCAGGGTGGCGCGGCCCGGCGTTCAGCGCACAAAAAAAAGACGCACCCGCCTAAAGGGACAAAGTCAGTCACGGAAAAACAAGTGCGGACCCAGGGGAAAAAAAGATATACAGCACGTCAACTATGCTAGAGAAAAAAAAATGAGGCGGAACGAAAGGTTGCCTACGAGCAAAGGAGGAAAAAATCACCTACCCCCCTTCATCTGTGACAGAGAACGGGGGGGGAACCACGATCCTTCAGTGAATAACTACCCCTCCGGCGGTTTTTCCGGAACGCTGCGTAGGCCGCGACCGGGGACCAAACTAAACCACCAAAAGGACTCAAGTTGGGTTGCACATCACGACTAGGGGGTGGGGCAAAGGCCAGCTGTTTCACGGACCCAGTTCGCGTTGATGGGGAACTCAGCGGAGATCGAGGTCGGGGAAGAGATGCGAACGCGACCCATAGGCAAAGGCCACGGGACCCGGTCCTGCGGGAAAAAGAGAATAAAAGATAACATTCGGGGGGGGGAGCTGGGAAGGGGGGGGAGCTATCTCCCGCCAAGCAAGAAGGGAATGGAAACCGCTGGGATGATCCCGCGCCTGAAGAATGCGGGACTATTACAGTAAAGGATTCAAACGAATGAGAGGGAAAGAACCTCTAGATATACCGAGAGCGGCGCACCGTACAAAGAGATAACCTCGGTGAATGGAAAATGAGGGCCAGACTAGGCCACGAATGAAGCCAAGAGGGGGGGAGAAGTCTCGTGCTTCTGAGGGTACGCCGTAATTACCTAAGAGAAAAAGACTACGGGGACGGTGCAAGGGAAAATTACAGAAGAGACAAGGAGGCGCCGCGCGCAGGCTCGACTGAGAAAAGGAGCTAGGCCCGGCGTCTGAGAACTAGAAAAAGGGTCTACTAATAAGCTAGACTGGAAGTTCTCTCACGAACTTTCAGTAAGGGGGAACAGGGCGCAATAGTCTGACCCGGGGCCCGCCTAAAGGGGAGGAATTAAAACATCCTTTCGAAAAGGGGTCGGTGGGGGGGGGTGGGAAACCCCCCCCTGTCGGCTGTCTAAGAATCTGGCCTGAATAAGGGAGGGGGGACCGTTCGTGACAAAGTAGAAAGAAAGAGTATTGTTGAAAGAAGCTGAACTTGGGCTTCGGGGGGAAAGTTCACAACCGCTACCGCCATGTGGGAGAGACACCAATCAGCCAGCGGGGAGCCTATGCTTCTCTATGGAGGGAGGGGCGGGAGAACAGGGGAAATGGCAGAAAGCGCCTAATCAGACACCGGGGTGATGAAAATGAGGCCTCTAAGAAACAGCAACGGAAACGAAAAAAAAAAAGAACAACGGTCCGTACGAGGAGTGCTGAAACAGGGGTTTTGAAACTACGAAGGCTTAAGAGGTCACCGGAAGGGACGAGCACAACTTCGTTTGCGAAAAAAGATCGCATCCAGAGCCAGAGAGATGCAACAACAACGTATGAGGCTGAAATAAAAATATATATGTCTCAGGCTGATCGCGATAGGACAAAAAAACGTTGGTGCGCCCGGAAGGGATCAGTGAAGGCAGAGGGAAGGGAGGGCAAGGCGTCGATAGCAAGTCGAAGACACGAAGAATTGAAAATTTGGGGTCAAGGGGCCGGAAGCTGGCGAAAAAAAAAAAAGCAGGGCTTAAACCGAACGCCCGCAAGAAGTCCTAGTAAAGGGAGGAGGGAAATATGTCGAGGGGCCCGATGTCTCAGAAAAAGGGGCTCATCAGACCCGCATAGTCAGAAGCGCTGGCTGCGGGTGGTGAGAGGAAAAGTCGGGCGCGTTTTTGACATGTGCACTAGATCAAAGAGGGGACCACACTTCCTTTACACTTCTAAAGGACGGACTATAGGGGAAGAATCTGTGGTCCAAAAAAACCTTAAAGAAGGAAAGCCGGGAAATAGAATAAAAAAGGTCAGAAAAAAAAGAAAACAAAGTCCCGGCTGGATCTCAATCGTGTCGGAAAAAGGGGAATCACAAGGTCAAGAGCGTTACCCCTTGAAACCTCTTCGTCACTACGCCCGGAAGGAACCGTAGGAAGAGCGTGGAAGAGAAGAGAAAGCGCGACGGGGAAGGCGCGGAGCCTTGAAGCAAAAAGAAAAAAAGTAAGTCGAAAAAGGACCAAAAGGGCTGAAGTATGAAGGGGAACTAACACGTACGCCGGCCGGGTGATCTGGGTCATTTCGAGGAAGAATCAAGAAAAAGCGTTGGAAGAGTGGTGATCAGGGCATTGTCGCTGAAAGGGAAGGAAACGGCCCGCCGGTTGGGGGAGGCGGGAAAGAAATCTCACTAGGAGGAGGTGGGAGTCCACCTTTGCGCCGATCCAACAGAATAGAAGAGCTGGAGGTAGCGCGGTGCAGGTGAAAGAGGCTTGAAAATCTAGAAGGCTTTAATTCAACGGAAAGGGGGAGGGCGTCAAATTCACAGAGGGGGCCAACAAGACCGGAATGGCAAGCGTCGAAGATCGAAGTATGGCCATCCTGGTCTGACTGGGGGGATGACCCGAGCATACAACCTTGACGGTACAGGGGGGGATTGGCGCCCGAGAGGGAAAAGCATCAGTCTAAATATCACATGCTTATGTGGGAACATGCAAAGAAAGGTTGGGGTAGCCCGGGTTGAAAGTTTAACAAAAAACGGAAAAGGGGGGGGAAACTCTCCGGGTCGTGGGTGGTGTGGGGAGGGGGGGAAAATACAGGGGCCGATTTCCCGGCCCAAGGTCAATCGTTGTATGTTGAAGCGGCTTTAACGGGAGGAGGTGTCAAACCACCTCGACAATAAAGGGGGAGTACGCAGGGAGCAAGGGAACCGCGCAACGCTCGGAACTAGGGTCTACAGCATAGGTTTCCGTGCTGATCATGGGGGGGTTAAAAAAAAGGGGAAAGACCGGTTTTTTGGCCGGAACCTTTATGGAGGGGATGAGGGAGAGGGGGGTTCTCCAGAGGTTTGGATTCCTACGCGTAGCACCGCCGGTAGAGAAATGACGGTGTTTGTTTGATACTCTAGCTGTCCTAAGGAAATGTGGCGTGACGAGAAACAAGCTCGAAGGGGTCCTGCTCATCTCGGGTCCGCAAACCTCGGAAAAAAGAAGGCTATTATTTACAAAAACAGCAAAGAAAGCGCCAGACTGCAACAGGCGTGGGAACGCAAGGTCAGGTGCAGGGGTAGGTGAACATCTTGTGGGGGGGGGGGAAACCTTAAAACGTTGATTACGTGGGGGGGGGGGGGCCTTGGGATAGCAGGGAACATTGATTCTGTTCCATGGGTTAGACTGCGGTGACAGAGAAGAAAGAAAGTCTCCTAAAAAAGGCCACGAGACGGGGAAATGGCCCTATCTAAGATTCTTTCACCTGGGGGGAGAACAACCCAAAGAACACCTCTGGGGAAACATCCCCCCAAAGAACTTGGGTCCCGCTTAGTTAGGGAACCAAGGTCTTCACGGTCGCTGATGAAAAAAAAACATGTGTGATCCATGAATAGGTTCGATACGGATCATACAGGGAATCGGCCATCATAACATAGATGGTGGGCCTTTCTTTCGGAAATCCTGGTCGTATGTCAGGTGTAATAAGGGGGGGGTAAACAAACACTACATAACGCGTCAACGAGGGTTCCTGGCGAGGTTCGAGGGTGAAGGGAACCAACTGTGATTGCCGTAATGGGTGCCTGCCTCCCTGAAGCACCAGGGAAGCCATGTACGAACAGGAAGTCCACAACCAATTCGGACTTTCTATGAGCGAAGAAGAGCAGCAGTTTAAAGACCGAGGGAAGGGGCCATCAAGGCCTGCCTATCCTGGAAGCGGACTAAGGAGAGCGTGACCGCGGGGGAAAAAGAAGCGATGGATGTAAGGGGGGAAACTTCCCCCAGCTGCTTTTCCGGGGGAGACATGTCCACATATAAAAAGAGATGAAAAATGGTTTACACGGGCAGAGGTGGGTGGCAGAATCGGGAGGTTCGCGACCGAAGAAGGTGGGAGGGCCTCTAAAAAGTCCTGGTCCCTGAAAAAAGTTCCGCTCGAAGGGGGTAGCCACAGCTCTTGGTCTAAAGGGAAATGCAGCCAAGCAAGGTCTCAACCACGGGCGGGGACGAAGTATATTACCGGGGAGAAAAAACATGGCACGGAGAGTGAAAGTCATGCATATGGGACCCGTAGCCCCGGAAGAGTAGAGCGCAGCCTCCCCGACGCGGGGATAAAGGGGGCAAAATTACATTAAGGAAAAGATACCCGAAGGATCTTATCGGCATGCAGAATCGGGTAAGAGATCGGGTGGGAAAAAAAGGGGGGTATATCACTTAAAAGGAACCCGATGATAACTCGCCAGAAAGGGGAGAGCCAGCGGAAACGCTTTCGCGTTCCCGGCGGAAAGAAAACGGAGGGCTGTTACGGATAGCAAAAATAGTCAAAACATAGCGAGCTGAGAGTGAGGGAGGTGTGAGTGTCACACCCTGAAAAACGGGGCCACCGGGACAGAGCAAGAGCCGGCGGGCCCGGAGAAGTGAAGCGGGCAAGGGCAATGGGGTCTCGAGTTCAGTACGGAGAGTGGGTGAACTACACAGTAAAGGGGGGACCGAGCCTCCTGCTAAATTTTGAAAGGGCTGTTGAATAAAAAAATCGGACTCTCAAGTGATCGGACATAGGTCCATGGTCATAGAGTGCGTTGGGGGGAATCTGGGAGGAAAGAGACAAACGCTGCCATGGACTCACGACGCGATGGTCGAAAAAGAAGCTTTGGTTCCTTTCCGTAAGTAGGGGGAGGGGAAGGGGTTTTCGACGCTACGCGAACAACGTGTCGGAGGGAAAGAGGGGGCCTACCGGGTCGTGGCGCTGGGCAAAGGAACATTTCTTCTTCGCCTAGGAAGAGCCTGACTCAACTCGCAACGGCGAGAGACTGTGCACAACTCCGGGGGGGGGTCCAACAATCAAAGACGGATGGGAGGAAATCCCTTCTCGGGCACATCTATGTTAAAAAAGGGATATCTTTCAGGTGAGGCGGCGAAAAAGGACTGTCCTACCATCCCGGGGGCGGGTTACAACTACTGAGCTAGCCCTCGGTGGTGGTGGCGCCAAAAACAGGCCTGAAATGGACAAAGGAGCACCTTACCGTCTAAATCGGAACTGCGAGAGAGAAAACAAAGACCTATCGGGTACGTTATCCTCATTCGATGTCCCGATGGGCTTAACAACAAGGCATCAGATGGCCCACTAGTCACGTAAAAGATGTATAACATAAGAAAGCAGGTGTATAAATCGAGAGGTGACAGTGTGAGAGTTCCGAGATATGGATCATCATTCACAAAAAGGGGAAAGAGGGTGGAGGTGTACAGAAGGATCGGGCCGTCTCTGAAAAGGACTGGAAAAGGAGGGGAAGAAGGTTTAGACAAACGAAAATAGAAAGGCATCAAGAGAAGAGGCCGAGTAGGGAGGGGATGGTGAGATCATTCCTCACCCCACGGGATAAGCCGCCGGAAGAAAGCAGGAGGTCTCCTCCTTGTAGGGGGGGCTCGGTGGGAAGGCGAACATCCGGCATCGTGATAGAAAAAGGTCAAAAAGAAGATCCCTTCAGTTGCCATTGGGAAGTAGACAAAGACCTGCGGGCTCATCGTGCGTGTCAGAAAAGAAAGGGAGACAACCGGATTGAGAGAGCTCTAAAGGGGTAGGGGCTCCCGGGGCAAGATTGCAATGAAGGTTCACGAAAACCGTTCGCGTAGGGGGAGGGGACTTCAGGCGTAAACGAACCGGAGTCCAGAAGATTCGGGGGCGGGCGAACATAAATCGCTGCTAGAGCAGGGGGCTGAAGCATCGAGGGACCGACGGAATGAAAGCTCGGTCGTCACAAGAAAACTAATTAAGCCGGCGACCGTCTTCGGACCGACACAGGTGCTGGGGCGCGACCGGGGCCATGGAAAATGTGGGGGTGGGGCCGGAGGGGGGAACGTCTTATCATGTGAGAAGTGCCAAACGCAAGTAACCGAGGGGGGGGGGTTCTCCCGCGCAGCTGGTAGATTCAAAAGCTGGTCCCGCTGAAGGCATGAGAAGGAACCGCTGCTGTCAAGGAAGTGAGAAGGCCGCAGGCCTGAGAACGAGCTGAGCGTTCACAAGGAAACTCGGAGAAAGGACAAGGGCGTAGGGGGGTGTTTCGGTTCGTGGCTGACGGAAGGCTTCACCGTTATTTGTCGCGGGAAACAAGGTAGCTAGAAAGGGGGCACATCAAACCCGCTGGGAAAGGGAACTGCACCCAATGAGTTGTCCGTTTCAGGTTCGTTAAATCGGGAGGCATCATCTCATTAGAGAAAAGAGGGGGCCACAACGAAAAAAGGTTCTTCTTAAAGCTGAAAGGGGGGTTCTTACGTATCAGATCCCTCCTGGGGTTGGGCTCCCATAAGTGGTGGAAGCGAAACGAAGCTGGGTGCCAAGTGGGGGGGCGTAGGTTCCCCCTTTAGCGGGGGTGTGGGGGGGTCGTCCCCGGCAAGCATTGGAAAAAGGAAGGGGATCCTGCCGAGGGGGGGGGAAGGGGGAGCTCAGGCCGAAAGAGTTCACACAGGGAAAAATTCAAGACTCCCTTTTAACTGCGGAAAAGAAACAAATTAAAACCACAATAGACATGGGGGGACCGAAAGGTTTCCCAATACAGGCACGTCCCTGGAATTGAGAACGCGTACGTAATGCCGGAGGAATCTTTTCTGGCGGAGGAGGTCCAAGATCGTGAGTTGCAGAGAGGAGGGGATCAAGACGATGAGAACGAACGAGAGAAGGTCTTAAAGAGACGGAGAAAGGGGACGAGGGTACCGCAACCACACCGTCTGGCCTTGGGTGGAGGAGATCAGCGTCGCTAAATCCTCCACATCGAAAACTACTATACCTTTACGCCATCAGGCAGGGAAAAAAACCTTGCGGTAACCGTAAGAACACCCAATCACCACAAAACCACGCATACTATTAGAGGGACCATAAGTCACTACGTGGAAAGAGTAAAAAAATGAAGCCCGTGCTGCCAACAACCAAAAATAAGGGCTGGGCCCCGCCAGGCCCAAAAGATGACCTACCCTACACAGACGCACCGGGGGTACCAAAGAAAAAATGCTAGTCCCGAATGGGCCGTCCGAAAAGAAAAAAAGAGATCGGGGGGAAAGAAACTGACCTTGTGGTGTTCCGGCGAAATTCTTTCAAGGAGGACCCCGGGAACGTTGGGGAGGGTAGGCTAACTGGGAGAGGGGGAAGGTGGCTGGCGCGACAAGAAAATACCAAGCTTCCCGGCCGGCAGAGAAAAAAGAAATGTCATCCGAAAAACAGAAAGGGTGCCTAAGGAGATTGAGGAATCGGAAGACAGGACAATTGCGGCTTGTATTGCCGAAACTGGAGCCTCCCTCGCCGCTGCTGTACTTCAGACTCTAGGGACGAATGGGGGTTACCTGCCACCGGAAAAGCTCAACGAGGAAAATGCACCCTTTGGAAAAAACTCTCCCAGGATTAAAAACGTCGTCCCAACACCCTGAACGAAAATAAAAAATAGACATTCAAAAAAGAGGAAGTCCGGCGGGGAGGGTGCGGGAGGTAAACCCTAAAGAACCTCTACATTTTGAAGGGTCAAAGGACTAAATCTTCTCTGAATCCCGCGGAGACGACGTCAAAAGAACTCGACGTCAAGCGCTAAAAGGTAGTCGGCTCAACTCTTCGGCGCAACCTAAGGGAGATACCTGGGAGCATCGGCGCTATGGGGGGGGTTGGGGGGGGGGGGGGGGGGGGGGGGGGGGGGCGAACCGGAGGAGGAATGGTCCTCTATCTTACCAAGGGTGCAAGGGAAACCCTAAACTGACACCTTCAACTCATACCTTTACCTATTGGGAAGAAAATTTTAACTACTGCGTCTAGAGTAAAGTCGGGACGAATCCAGGAGTTGAACGAAAAGATAGGAGGAATTAGCGGCACAGCATCGAGGGGGGCGGGACCTAATTAGCTGCTAGTCTGTAACTTCCAGAACCGCAGGGACATGACGAAGCTCAACATCTCTTCGAAAGAGACTGCTCGCTGCCGAACGTGGCGGAATAGGGGAAGGTAAATCCTCGAAGGGCCAGGAACTCGGCACCTAGGTGATTCGTTCGAAGATCACCAGGGGGAAACCTTTTTCGAATCAGGAAAAAGGACAACTTTCTCTCTTGGGAGTTGCTGAACGGAACTTCGTCCGGTAATGGAGAGCTGCGTAAGAAACGAAAGGAGCACACGTCGCGCCAGATCAGAAACCAAAAGAGCCCCATCTCAGATCAACAAAAAAGGGGAGATAGAGTGGGGAAAGGCGGATAAAGCTATCTTCCGCCAGAGCTTTGTGAGCGCCGAAGCCGGTGATGTACGCGCCCCAAGGAGAAAGAACAGTGAGGGAACAGTCATCCCGCGAGAACGGACCGGGGCCCGGTTTGTCTTGGAAGTCTCCAAGGGGGAGGGTCCTCGGGAGCGGGCGAGGAAGAAGAAACAGCGGGGGCACGCGATTATTTAGTGAAAAAAAATATGGGAAAACGGACGCATCGAACCCTCATAGGTCGCAGGGGGACTCTGATCTTTGAGATGCGGGAGAGGGAGAATATGCACAATTCGAGCTCGTTACAACTCGATACAGAACGAAAAAAAAATTGGGTCCTAAACCCGGACAGAGGTCCACAGTGCCCTCAAGGATTCCGGGGACGAAAGGTCAAACCCCCCCACCTCGCAAGAGATGGAAGGCTCGTTTTCGGACCCGGGGAACTCAAGAAGGAACCCCGGAAGTATCTTCGCACGCAGGGGAAAAACTCCGGATGCGACGGTCAAGCTGACGGCTCTGGGGGGGGGGCCTCGATAGATTCGACCTGGATCCGAATTGAAAGACCGGGATGACGAGGGGGGGAGTCCCAAGAAAAAACGTCTGGGAAAACGAGCTGCCTCGGAAAAGATCCAGGAGCCTGGTCATGGTAGACAGCCTCAGGAGCGGGGATGAGGAGTCAACCCGTGATTCAGCGGTATGTCAGTCTTTAGATGGGGGCGACATCCCCACGAGTTAAAGAGGGCATTATCTCTACAACCAGGAAAAGGTATATTGGCGCGGGGCAGTTCAAAGAGAAAGCACTATTCGTAGAATCTAAGTGAAGGGGGAAGGACCCGCATTTCTTCTTAAAAAGGCTCCCCGACAGAGGGAGTGGTCGGGCGAGATCCGAGATGCGAGTCAGAATTGCGGAGATGAAGTTACCGCAATAAATGGAACTTGGCCGGGAAGGGACCGACGGGGGGGGAAGCATCACCGGGGATACATCGATCAGCCGAAGGGAAAGGTGACCGCGTTGAACAAGCAGGTCCAGAAAAACAAAACGGTTCAAGAGTTGACACGATCTGGTCGCCGGGCCACTTAGTTACCTGATGTCAGGGAAGAAAAAAAGGGATCGTCGGGGTGTAGTTGAACGGAGAGAAGGTCACCATTCCACCAGGGGCCCAAGGTGGGATTGGCGCATCAAGTAACTCAAGTACTTCATACAGATAGGACCTACAAGATTTGTTTGCCGCGTCAGCAGGTATTTTCCTTGGTTGATGGTGTGGCCAAGTAAATTGGGTCCGGTATGCCTTATGAAAAGGTAGGAGAAGGTGAGCGATCGAGGTGGAGGAGAAAAAGTAATCAATCAATACGCTGAAAAAGGAAGCCGGTTTTTGTTGAGGTACAGTCAGGCTGCATGGAAGACGTAGACGTCTCGGCAGAAAGCTCTAGGAGGCGGATCTGAGAAAGAGAGCCACCGCGGGCAAAAAAGATATTGAAACCAGCAGAGAAAACAAAGGCCCCGGCCCCTGGAACGCGGTTGAAAAGGGCCAGGGGGCAAGGGCCATTTGTATTAGTGACGGACCCGAAAAAACTGGTAGTAAACGTTGGGGGAAAAAAAAGAAAGCCCAAGGGAAAACCTGAAGGGGGAAAGCCAGGGCCGTAAAGGGATCCGAAACATGCGAACGACAAACGGGGACTGGCCCGGGTTAACCAAAAAAAGAGACCTGGGGACCACAGAAAAAACGGACGGGTGTCACCGAAAAGTTCTAGGACCAACGCCGGGAGAGAAGACCACACCTCATTTTGGAAGATGCGGGGCGAGACGCAATAAGGTACGTCAAAGCCCGGGAAGGGTCCCAGAAGGCATTAAAGTACGCCGTCAAGAACACGGCTTGAAACTTCCATCTGGGGAAGGTGACACTCTGAAATGCAAGCTGGTGATGGATGCCGATAGATGGGGTGCAGCACGGGAATCCTGTCCCCCGGGAAAAGTGTCTACATTTCCAAATGGAAAAAAAAAAACCGAAAGGGGGGGACCTTGTCAGGAGAAAAAAGCGCCGGGCAGCACTTGAACCGGAACCATCTCTTCCCGAACGGAAAAACTTCCTGTAAGCAGCGACTGATGAAAGAAAAAACCAAGGATCCCGTCCGGGGCCCGGGGTGGGCCGACAAAGGAAAGAGGAGGTTTTCCAGTGGTAGGGTGGAAAGATTAAAGATTATAAATCGACACATGACAAGTTGACATGGAAAGGGGTTATATTGGAAAAACGAAAAAAGGTGTCGTCCCCAAACCAAGAGGAAGGAACGAGGTTTCGCCGAGAATGGAAAAAATGGTCCGGTAGCCGAGACTCCGTATTTGTCACCACAAGCAGCGCTAGGGAGGAGGACAATAACACAAGAGGGATTTACAGCCAAAGGTAACTTTAAAGATAAAGCGCTACCTGGGCTAGGTAAATGCGATTTCCTGCAGGAAAAAAAGAGGGTCTTTTGAAGAAAACTCGGGGAGGGACAGAGGTCCTGACATGCACACGATGAGATCTGTCGGTCAAAGGGCAAAAAACCAGTTGAAAGCTCTAAGGGGGGGATGTAAGGCACTATAGAGCAAGATGAGAGCCCACCAGAAACCCGACAAGGAACAAGGACTGTTCTTTGAGAGGTGGATCTTTCTCTCGGAAAGGTGACTAAGACTGAAAAAACCATCTGCTGCGGAAGGATGCAGGCTCTGAGGGGGAAACCAATTCTGGCCAACTTACCACCGTATGCAAGGGACCGGAGCCGGCTGGGGAAAGAAACTAGGGAGGGAGTGGTCATGCATTCAGTGAAAGACCCGGGCAGAAAATGGCGGAAAAGAGAAGTCCGTCGGTCAATGTGATAAAAAAGGCTGCGATGAGCGGCACTGATGGCAAAACATCTGGTCTGGGGGAACGCTGTGTACAATGAAAAGGGGCCATCGGCGAAAAAAGATCACGAGCGAGGGAAAATCTTTCGGGGAGCGTGAGCCGGTTCTTCCGTGAAGGGGTCAGCCGGCTACGGGAATGGGTCCCTCGACAATGGGGTTCGCTGCCCTGAGGTCTCACGTGAAAGGGCTTCGCAACTAACGCCTAGACTGAGGGCAAGACTAGAAATCCCTCGCCTGGGCCGAATGG
>Ga0179593_1671773_pt1 | contig 16773 bp, 16 predicted proteins | sample CZODoug2_1_08_16_FD_185931 | JGI IMG/M metagenome (GOLD analysis project Ga0179593, IMG submission 185931) | Vadose zone soil fungal communities from Angelo Coast Range Reserve, California, USA - CZODoug2_1_08_16fungal (PacBio error correction) | ecosystem: Environmental > Terrestrial > Soil >...
AGGCACAAAACGTCGATCCACAACTTCAGGGGGGAAGGGGGGGAAAAAGGACTCCGTCAGTCCTGCCCAGTCTTCGTCACGGAAGCGGTCGGATTCTCAAACTTGAAAAGGAAATCTACGTGGGCAAGGGCACGGCTTTGTCGCATAGGGGGAGAAACCTGAGCGTAAAGGATCAAAAAAAAGAAAAGCCTACCCTTCAAGAAAAGCGACCTGCTCCGTAACTCAGGAAAGAGAAGACAAGGACAGATTACAAGAGAATCCAAAAAAGAACCAGGGGAGAATCATCTCTCAGGGGAGGGACAGCCAGTCTTCCTTCTGTTTCGAAGTCTAGAAAAAAGACACGTCCTGTTAGAGAGAAAACCGTCCATTTCCTAACGAGTCCTGCATGTATCAAAGAGGAATACGCACTCTGATTGGGAAGAGGGATCAGCACACGTAGGAAAAGAAATTCAAACCAAAATAAAGTGTCCTCACCGCCCAGGGGAAGAGGAAAGCCTGGATGTATTAGACCGGGGAAAAAACTGACCCGAGGGAGGATTGAGAGATCTTTCGGTTTCTAAAGAGAACTCATCACGGGAAAAAACTAGGGCCCTCGTCCGCGCGGGGAGGAGGCGGCAGGTCGGCGATGAAAGGAGACACGTGACCTTGCCGTCGATGAATACCACTACAGGGGAAAAAAGCCAACACTGGATAACAAAAAGGAAAAGAATAATGCGACCGATCCGACCTGTAAGGGAAAATAGCGGATGGCTGAGCGTTCAGAAAGAGAGGGAGGGGCACCTCGGTTTTGGTCGTAATTCTTCCGGGAAAAAGGAGGAAAGGAAGGGAAAATTCAGAAAAAGGGGACTACAGCCGCCATACAGGCCATCTGTATATGGGGAAAACGCCGAGAAAGAAAAAGAAAAAAAAAAGACCGTCCTGCTCCCGGTTAGGGGAGAAGATGTGGATTAATCCATGTTCTCGGTCAGGAAGAAGAGGTTGAGGCTGATCTAAGAAAAGGGGGAAGAGAGCAAAACTCGGCTTCGGAGAGCGCACAAATGAACCGACCAAGGCTCGGGCAGACGGCGGCTTAGAAAGAGGGAAACATAAGCACCAGACCTGGACTTCGACCTCCTCAAATCGAATAATCGACAGGCGAGGAAGAGGCGGTCTCGCGGCTCATGGCAAGGAAAAGGAAAGAACTCAATAACAACGGCCCCGCCGAGACTCAAGCCAACCGAGTTCACGAAAAGCTACATACGTCTTGCCCTTAGAGGAAGGCGGGGTAAAAACAAAAAGAAACCCATTTCACGCTAATAGGGAATTTCGCGGGAAGTAGCAGGGAAGTTGATGTCCTGCGAAAATGTTTGGGGTTCCCAAATCCAGGTAGGTCAGTGTTGTAACGCGTAGGTAAAAGGAGAAGAAAAAAAGGAACTCGAAACGTCCTTTCGAGCAAAGTGCGAAAGAGTAGGGGAGCCGGTGTACAAAGCAGAGAAACCAAACGGCCAGCATACCATCCTGGTGGGGGAAAAAGACAACGGGAGGAACTAAACTTAGAGAAAGAGGAATCATTTCTCCTATTGGAAGAAGGAAAAGAAAAATTGTTCGTGGCGTTTGAAAATTTCTCAAACAGGTGACTGACGCTAAGAAGAAGAAAGGGGCCAGCGAAAAAAAAAAACGCCGCGCTAGGGGGAAAGAAACTGTAACCAACTAAAAAGATCCGGACGGAAGACCAAAACGACAAATTCGCGATTGCATGGCAGGAAGTGAAATAAAAAAAAGGGGGGGGGTATGGTACCGGTGTCCACAGGAAAAAGGAAAAGATAAGCTCGGGAAGAACCACTAAAATTAGTAAATAGGCGGCGGCAAGAAAAAAAAAGAAAAAAAAGGCTTGACGGAAACATTCCATAGAGAGACGTGCAATCGCAAGGTGTTGGAAGGGGGAGTTCGAACACGTCGGACAACCAGGTGAAGCCAGGAAGCACAGAAAACCCGTTCGCGTTGACCCAAGAAAAATCCCGTAGCCTCGAAGAAATTCAGGAAGGAAGAAAAGAAAACAAGAAAGGGGACGACAAGACGTCTCAGACCCTTAGAAAATGACCCGCCGCAGGCCAGAGCGTTCAAAGAAGCGCGATGCAGATGGATAGGAGAAAAAAAAGGTTGAAGAAGGCACCTAAGAGAACGCCAAAGAACACCCAAGCCAGAGACCGTTTTGCATAGTTTCTCCACGGGCATCAAAATCGCCGATCATTCAGAAAAAAGAGCAAACCACGGCTCCACCAATCAAGGAAAAAGAAAGGAACTTTTGATGTAACAAGCTTACATATAAACCCAAGAAGACGGGTGGCTACTCCAGTGAGCAGTGCCCGACAGCGCCAAGAAATCCGACCCTATAAATCGTGTCCATTAGCAGGGGATAGAATGTGACAATTCCTGAGAACAGGTCAGACTTTTAGAAAAAAAAACGCCACCGTTTTAATGGAAGGAGAAAACAACAACTTATGATTAGAAAAATATGAAAGAAATGAAGACTTTGAGATTTTTTCTCTAAGGACAAAGAAACCGCATCCTGACGGGGGGGGCTTGGGAGGGGGGCGCGGCGGCCTCTCTGGGGGGAAAAAGTCCACCGATCGTGAAAAAAGAAGTTGGTCTTCAGGCAAGGAGCGGTCTGAAAGGCATAACAGGAAACGGTGCTGGCGAGCAAGGGTATGGGAAAAGAACTATACGTTGAGGAGGGGAACGACAACCTGAAGAGGAAGTGCGGGGTGGCGTTCGGTAGGAGTGCCTGAGAAACCAGGTCATGTTGACAAGGGGGGAGCGGATGAGTTCCACTGAGCTGAATCTTCAGGAGACGTCGAAACTTAAGCGTTGACTTCATTGAGGAAGAAAAGGTATCGGGGATTCGAGCTAAATGAAGACCAGGCTGCTGGGCAAAAGCCGCCTCAAGATATTCGAGACCTGGGGTACATGACCGTAGGGAGACGATCAAGCTAGGAAAAAAATGGCGGGAGGCCACGTCTGGGATAAGAGTTTCCCTCTTGTTCGTGAAGAGTTCCTGGCTGCGGAGGGCCTGCCACCGAGCACGAAAGAGAGGTGAGGCGCCTGCTCTTACATTCAAGGGGGGAAAAAAAACCGCCACTTAACAGGAGAACGAATTTCTCCTTCCCCAAAGAGGCTGTCGGCCGGTTACGCGGAAGTGCTGCTCAGTGGGAATTGACCCGGTCGTGAGCTTTGCAAAGGAAGGAAAGGCTGGCTGAAGGAGAAAGGGGGCGGGAAATTAACAACCTGGTAAACATGCACAGGTCGTCAACTAGGAGAACAGAGACCGCCCGATCGGCAGGCGGAGAGTGAAAGAGCTGGTGATGGCCAACCAAGAAGAGGAAAAACTCCTGCGTACGCCAAAGGAGAAAACTCGCGTGTAAAGGCTTGATCCGGGAAGCTGGGCCATGTTCCACCCGGTGAAGACCTACTCTTGAAAACAAAGGACTATGGAGTTAAAAGGAACAAAAAGCCCACCGTGGAAGGGGAAAACCCAACCAACACCCAAAAAAAACAAAAAACAAAAAAAAAAAAAAAAACCATATGAAAAACCACCAAAAAACCCCCAACCCCCCCCCCAAACAAAAAAAAAGGACAAAAAAAAAACACAAAGTGAAAAACCACCTCCCGGGGGTAAGAATTCGCCCGCGTCCCCCCACAGACCCAGAAACAAAGGGACCCTGGAGACACCCAACCCGGAGGAAAAACCCCACTGCGCGCTAACTTCAAAGCTGCACCCGTATCATCTCATCCGGAAAAAAGCGGTAGCCGCCCGTAAGGAAAAATAAAAACCCGCGCCATCGCCAGGAGTCGCACTTCGGCGTGTACCAGTAAAAGAAGGGGACGCGAAAGTCGACTTGCCGGGTGGCCCGCGAACGTAAAAGTAAGGGGACAAAGAATCCCGCGCCGATGACGGACTAAAAAAGAAACAGAAACTGAGTTTCCGAGGCAGGGAGAAAAGGGGAGTCACTGCCCGGGTTCTCGTGAAAAAAGGATGAGAGAACGCAAAAGACCCAACAGGGCCGCGGGGTCGTCAAGAAGAGGGCAAAAGAAATACGATGCGCTGCTGCGCACGTAGCTAAGAAGGGGAAGAAAAGATGCCATGGAAAGGAAATGGGTTCTACCCCGCCGAGAAAGAAGAAAAGGAGGGAGCATCTGGTCCGCCGGTGGTTGAGAAAACAAGCGCATCGCCTGAAAGAAGTCAAAGGGAGGCAAAGGGGTGGGGGAATGGGAACGGTCAAGGCGGCCTGAAAGACGTCGCAAATATCCTGGGAGGAAGAGCAGACAACATCAAAGCTTTTATCCCCAGAACTCGCTACAAAAAGCGAAATTTGACAAATCAAGGTCGCTCGGTAGCAGGAGGAAAAAAAATCAACTGCTCGGGGCAAACCAGAAGCCAATGTCGTTTCATCCAGAACCGCAGGTAGAACTACGACCCTGCCGACCTCCGGGCCAGAGAGGAAGGGAAGAGAGATGTGAAAGACGAGTCTTAAGATTAGAGAGTAATCCCCCGTACGGCCCGGGAAAAATTCAAGCAGTGGCCGAATTCAAAGGAGGACGCGCGCGACCAGCGCGGTGTCAACGAGAATAAATGTGACCGGTACTGCAGCCTACGTTGTGAAAATAAAGGATAACCTCTAGGGATCAGAGTCGATGGCGCAGGAAAAAAAAGGAAGACGGCGGCAGGCGGAACTGGAAACCGCCTCCCTCGACTTGAGTAAAGGAAAAAGTATCTGCCCCGCTTGCAGGCAAAGAAACGAAGGACTATAATGCCAAGGAAAGCGCAGGCAAACCATTGACCTGCGAGAGGGGAAACGTCCTCGGTCGGCGGTTAAAGAAAGGCGCGGTCAGGTCGTAAGGAGGAGGAATGCAAGAATGGGAATCTACTCTGCCGTAATACGAGAGGGAAAAATTGCACACCGCCGCGGAAACACGTATCAAAGACCAAGAACCATAGAACTCACGGTTCGCGGCCTACAGACGGCCGGACAGACTCAGCCCGGGTGACCCGGACGGTTAGAGGAACCGCATTTGATCGGGAAAAACGACATCTAACTCAAAAAACACAACGTGGGAAAAATAGATAGAGTAGAACAAGCACAACCTGTCGGTTGCCGCACAAAAAAACTGGAAAAAGGCTAGGGCTGCCCTATGTTCAGGAAAAGCTAACAGTTATCCATTCATTTGAGAGAAGATGGAGAAGCGGTAGTGCGGGCAATGGCGGAGTCGAGACCCCCCGTCCGAATCAAATCCCCGAAAAAATAACGCGCACCCTTCCTAAAAAAAAAAAAGCCTCGCCTGAACCGGACGAATCAGTCAGGACGCGGAGGACCAACGGGCCGCCAGGTAAGAAAAAACTCACTCCTGAGGGGGTGTCTTAGAAAGGGGAAAGGACATCGGTGCGATATCTTCGCAAGTCTCGGAAAAAGAACCGGCCGAAGGGACCTCGCGGCCTGGAGAGGAGAGAATAACATCTACGGACGAGAGTGAGACACCGAGGGATCGCGAGGAGACATTCTTAGAAAAAGCGGAGCAGGTAGAAGAAACGAAGAAAGAAAAAAAAGCGCTTGGAGACGGAGGATTCAAAAAGATAAGGAGGGCCGTACAGGAGGCAGAGATTACTTCGGTCTAAGTTTCGGGCAGCAAAGAGTGCACGCGATTTCCATCCAAGCGGGGTCGGTAGGAAGGGAGCGAGCGCGATAAGAAAGGCGTAGCGTGCGACCACAATGGATGCTCCGGGGGGACCCGAGCCTGTTTCGGAAGGCGAGACCGAGCCGACCTTATCGGAGAGAAGAGCGCGGATGAAGTGGACTAGCACCCGCGGGAATGTTGTCATTGAGAAAAGAAAGGAGGGCGCCGGCAACGGAGGCCACTGATGTTTCTTACGGTTTACAGAAAAAAAGGATCTAATTGACACGAGGAACCGACGGAAAGTGGGAAGAAAAACCGCGGAAAAGCCGGAAGACCAAACGTCTGCGTGTATGCCGCGGATGTTAAGAAAAGGGAAAATCCCTATTGTGGAAGGCGAGCTACAAGGCCGCTCTCCAGCGCCTGGAGAGGATCAGGGCCCGACCCAACGAAAACTAGTAACGGAGCGTTTTCTCGAGCAGATGTTTTCCGGGAAAACACCAGGGCCGGAACTCCCCGTCATCAAAAAAAAATCAGCAATGCGAGGGAGTAGTCACCGGATAGGGAGAGGGCTTAGGAGAAGGAAAGGAACAGAAGTACGCAAAGGCACCGGAAAAGCGGGCTAGAGTAGAGAAAAAGGCGGGGCGCAAGGTCACAAACCAGACGGAAAAAGAAAGCTTGAACAGAGCGGGCTCACGTCCGGAAAAACATGAGAAAAAAGAAAGTGGAAGATGAGACGGGTGAAGCTAAAGCACCGCGGTGTCCAGACCCGTGGTTGGACCCACAGAGTACTGGCGTGTTCGCTTAGGGAGAGCGGAAAGCATGATGGCACTCCTTCGCACGAACGAGAAGGGGGGGGGGGGGACGGGGGTAGGGACAGCGGCACTGAAAGGAAGCCGCCATCACCGAAAAAAGACCACTTAGTCCAGCAGTAAAAAAAGATCATGTAGAGACAGTGAGACACCTGGGAAAGAGGGAGGGGGCTGGTTACCAGTTAACTGAAAGACCAATGAATAAGGCAGCGCGGAGGAAAAAGAACACCGGGGACAACCGCGTAAAAGGCTCGGAAGGAGAGATTCGAGGGGGAAAGGCCGACACACAAAAAGGCGATGCCATGGCGATAAGAGGAGGAACAAGGAAAGCGGGAAAGTTGGTAAATTTTGAATGTTTTTGAAGAGGATAAAATCCCGCCAACGAACATCGAGGCATCGGCCGGAATTCAAACAAGATCCAACCAATGGGCATTAACTGAAAAGAAAAAGTATCAAAGCTGGGGCCCCAAGAAGTGGTGCGGGGGCTTTCTCATCGAAACCCGGAGTCCACCAGAAACAAACAGGGCGTTTTGGCCCGAAACAGGGACAAGATCGTAGCGCAATGTTTAGGCGCGCTCTGGCGAAAAAAGAAAAGGAAGGAAGGACCGATCGCGACCCCGAACACGTAACTGAAAAAAACTGAGGAAAAGCGGCCCTCAGCGCGTAGTTAAGAACAGGGGTTCGACGCACCAGGCAACCGAGAACACCCGAGAAACCAGCCAAAAACCGTTGTTGAAAAACGGCATGTTGTAGCCAATGAAGAAAAGTCAAAGGCAGACATACCACTGATGAAAAGCTACGCGGCACTGGGGAGGAATGCGGGAGACCGCCAAGGAAAGGGAAGAAAAGGGGGGACGGAGAAGATGGGTCAGCAAAGGCCCAGGCCACGGAAGAGAAAAAAGACATCAGATGCTTGGTAGGGAGGGATAATGACCGCCGTGCCGGTCGAATTGGAAAAAAAAGCCAAGGGTCTCATGATGAAAAAAAAAAAAGGGAGGAGCAAGATAGAGCAGAAGTGGCGCTTGGAACAAGGAAAAAGAGGGCCTGGCGACGCCCACCTAAATGCGGAACTGCGGAGGAGGACGCTGCGGCCGGAACGAAACGCGTCTTCGAACTGGGTAGGGGAGGGAGGAGGTGAATGAGAAAGAGGCGGGTGCTTGGTAGGTATAGTGGATTTCTAAGGAAAGGGAGGGATAAACGAGGGTCAAAAAAGCAAAAACGGCTGCTCTGGGGGGGGAGGGTAAGCACGGCTGTGCCGGAACATAAGAGTGAATCGCTCGCTGCTGAAACCAGAGTCCTCTCGGGAAAGAAGGACGTGACCGGGTCCCTTCTGATCCAGTGCTGCCGTCGCACTCGAAAGTGGGGGGAGAAGCGTCTTCGAGCACGGAGGAGAATAAACCGGCCGGGACCAAAAGAGGACAACTCAGCAGAGGTGGTGGAATAGCCGGGGGAAGATCAAGAAGTCGCAACCTGCCTGAGAAAAAAAAGCTTAACGGCCCTCGTGCGAAACCGGGTTCGGACTCTGGACGTCCGGCGAGTCTCGAACCTGTGGGAGCCGCGCTGAGCGTTGCCGGTTGCTTGGGGAAGGGCCACAAGAGCGCCAGCGTTCAGTTCTAAGAAAAAAAAAAGAAAGGGCAACAGAAAGAATTTGTCGTCTAGGGCCATGAACGTCCGGAAGTAAATGCTCTTCGGGGGAAGGAGAAAGAGGAGCTGGGCCAAGAGGGTTGGACGCGCGGGTTCCTAGAGGGGAGGGAAATTTGAACCGGCAACGCCTCCAAGAAAGGCGTAGCACATAGACTAGCCCGTACTGGAAAGCTGTCCAGGGAAGGAAAAAGAGGGAGAACTGCCGGGCTCCCGCTGCTTTTAAAACAAACGGCTCCAACTACGTTCGTCAAGAAGTCCGAAGGGCGGCCAGGTTAAAACGGAACAAAAATCTTCACCACGCCCATACAAGCATGGAGGGGAAATGCAACGAAAAACAATGACAAAAACTGACTACTGAAAGCAAAAACGATCATCGTCTACTGAAAAAGGAATCTGTAACCGACGACGCTGAAGCCCCCTAAGGACGAAGGCATGGCTCATGATATGACCGTGCCGGAAGGGGGAGAATCAAGGGGGCGCTGTTAGGCAACGAAAGACGGTCCTACTTTCAATGATGGCAGCTATCCGAGAAGGGCGGACATAGAAGCCAGGAGCAGTCGCGACGGCCTGACTGGTTGAAGACTTGAGATCGTCGAAAGTAGGTTCGTAGGAAACCGGATCACCTGCTGCGAGATACACTGTTCAGAAGAGAACGCGTGGTAGGCCCGACAGAAAGACCGAAACGAAGCTCGGGCGCGCGCCTGAATGAAATCAGCATGGACCAAGAGGCCATGACCGAGAAAAAAATTTCGAGAAAGACAGCACGCACCAGGTTGTTGCTGACAAAACGCGTGTTCTTCAGCAAGCGCGCTGGGCGCTGACGCTCCCGTGCCTGAGATAAGGGGGTGGACGGGGTCGCCACATGCAGAACCTTAAACCTCGGAAAGGGATGCCGAGCCGTGCAGCAGTAAAATACACCATCCCGGGGAAAAGCCCCCTCACAGGAAAAAAAAGAAAGGAGAAATGAGAGGCGGCCAATAGAAAAGGTCCGGCTAGGTCGAGAGGCGGTCAGACCGCCAACTCTCAAGTTCCAAAAGCAGAATGGGCCGTAACCGCACGGCACGGCCTCTCAGAAGCCCACGCCCCGCACCCGCCGCTGACGAGCGCGAATCGCTTCTGAAAGAGATAAAAGAAGACGAAGGGTACGCCCCCCCCTGTCAAATCCGGGCCGAATCCATCCATGCGACAACAACACGGTCCCGCTGAAGAGGAAGGGCCGGGATGCCTACCTAAAGGGTCCGGATAAGAAAAGGGCGTCCCTTTCTTCTGAAAAAACCAGGCCAGAGGAGGCGTCGGAAAAGAAAAAAATCACTACAACGACCGGGCGTCCCTTCCTATACCTAACCCGCCGCCGACTAGATGGCCCTGCCACACTCGCACAGGGAGGCGCGCACCGGCGCGGGAAACTTCCATCGGCGAGGTCAGGCGGGAAGGAGAAAACCGCAGCGGGCGGCGACGGGCTGCTGACAGGGGGCGGGGAAAGGCGGTCCGCGACGCCAATTCCCTACCGAGGCTACATATTAAAAACTCTCAGGGTTCAGGGGAGCAGGCCGTGACGAAGACCTGGGACCGGCGTGAGTAAAGGTTGTGGAAAACAAGGGAAGAAAAGAAGACAAACAAAAACCGGGGAAAAAAATAGATAGAACTCTCATTCGCCTGAAAGAAAGAAGAAACCAAAGGTACTATCCGGAGGAAAAACCGTCGTCACGACCCGATGTCGGCAGTAGCCAAACCAGTCCATCGGGGGTCGGTTGAGATCCGTCAAAGGTAGGCTCAGCGAGGCAAGACATACAGCTAGATCACCTAAAAAAGTCGCCGGGGTCCCCGGACGGCCAAGCGGAAAGCGCCGCCCCCACAGCCCGACAGGCCAGGCGCTAGGGAAGGGCTCTAGGGACTTTCAGGAGAAGAACAAGATGCGTGATTCTCATCTAGTATGGGGGGCCTCCAGAGGGGCGATATGGAATGTACCCCGTAGGGGAAGGCCGAGGACCGCGTCCAAACATTAAAGACTTGTAGTCTCTTTCAAGAGGGGAAGAAGAGGGTGGCAGCACACCGGGGTCAAAACACGTAGGAGACAATGTGAAAAAGAACGGAAAGGTCGGAAAAAGGGAAGAACTCTGTGGGCCGACTGTGTGGATTAGCAAACCGCTGAACATGTGCAAGGAAAGCAGAGGATGACGGTCTTGACAGATTACTTCAGCACTCGAGCACAGCGCGAGAGGACATCAGCGCGGTGTCTGGCCGGGAGAGTCAAGGAACGCGATGCGAGGTCCTTAATAGAAAGAGAAGCAACCATTGCTAGGGACGAGCAGGTGAGTTGAAAGCGAACCGCGAACGAAACGTGATCTTTGGCCAAGGAGGAGGAAGCGTTCGCGTGCTTGGGCTGGGTGGAAACCTCTTGTTTTGATGAAGAGGCGGCTCGGCAACGGCCGTGAGGCCTGCCGGGGTAAATTCGAAAGGGGACGACAGCCGCCCTCCATAAGCTTATCATTTACAAAGATAAGCGCTGGGGAAGAACAAAGGGAAAATGTGCAAAAAGTGGCGTCTCTGTAGCCGCGTCTGGGTGGAAGAATGATCGGTTTGTGTAAAAAAGAAGAAAGGCACCGCCTCTTTAGGCGAGCGCAATCAGCAAAAAAAACCGCGGCCAAGCGAAGGATACGGAGGGAAGGGAAAGGTATCACACGTCCACTACGGAAGAAGATCACCCGTCCAGAAAGAAAAATTGAAGTCTAAAGGCGCGCTTAAGTAAGAAAAGGAAAGAGGCGGCCGCTCCTGGCAAGAAAAAATCCAAATCGCGGGCCACCCGCAGAAACGAAAACGGCAGGAAAAGGACTTCGCAACGGTAGAAAAAAGAGGCGAGCTCGTTATTATTCAAGAAAAAGTCTGCGTACTCGAGAAGAGGGCAAGAAATTATCAGGGTGAAGTTTCTGGGAAGTAGGTAAGTGGCGGGGTCCAACCCGGGGGGGGAGGCCCAACCAAAGGAGTTGAAAGAGTAGGTCCACCGCTGCAAAAAAAACGCCGGTCTCCGTATCATAAAAACGGAAAGCAGTAGTTGAGCGTGGAGAGGATACCCGTCACGTCCGAGACCAAAAAAAGGCAAACACCGCCGAAGACACACCTTAGGCAAGGCGGTATAAATGTGCTCTCCGGGGAGAGGGAAAAAGGGGCATTGAGTTTGCCTTGGGCAACGTCTAAGTTGACTGACGGGCCATGATAATTACGCGAACACAAAAAAAGCAGACCCCAGCGCACGACGGACAACCGCTAGGGGACTCGCAGCGACCTTCCGGGTTCAGAAAAACCGACACAGTTCATTCTAGGACAGTGCGAAAACTGGAAAAAGAGAAGCGAAGTTTAGTAGGGAGGGCCACATTAAAAAAAAATCGGCGCGCAAACGCTAACGCTGCGGCAGAAATTCACAGCATCGACGGAAGTGATGAAGAAAAGTCCCGGATCACCAGCGTGCCAAACCAGGTTGGTGCACGTGCTCACTTGCCACGTCCAAAAAGTGCTGAGGGGGAATATAGAAAATAGGGTCCTCGGGGCCAAAAGTCAACGAACGTAGCCTCGAAACCCTTGCAGGAAAGTCGACGGCAGCCACCGACTGAAGCCATCGCGCAAAGAAAAAAAGTAGTGAGGAACGAGGAAGAGACGGACCATCGCAGGGCATCAAAGCTCCGAAGAAAAATGTTTCGCACCGACGAACCCCGAAAACCAACCACCAAGTTTTGTCCTTGCTCGTGTTGAGACCATCGAAATAAAAAGGGAGAAATCAAGGAATAACAGAAACAACTCAACCGGGTAGGAATTAAGGGGGAGGGGTGTAGACCGCGCAGCATTACCAGGGCTACACACGGTGGCGAAGAAAGAAGAGGTGTCGAAGGAACGATAGTCCCCCCAATCGGAAGAGCCCTAGAAGAAGGGAATTATCAGGAAAAACAAAGGCCGTGAAGGGGCGGTGGAACAAGCGCCAACGTCGCATCTCTCTCAAAGACAACACGGATAGCTAGGCTGCTCATGACCCTTGGAATGGTGGGTGAGAAAAGGCAACTGGGCATGGCGAGAAGGCATCTGACCGCTTTGCGGGCGCGCGCAGAGAAAACATCGTCACGCAACGGGGGCTTCTAGAGGCGTGGGACGCAAAATCTGGCTAGACGACCCGACATAATCAACAAGGGAAACTGTGCTGTAGAAGGGGAGGGATGTTTCGCCAGTCCCAGAGTTTCGAGGTGGGGAGGGAGAAACTTACGAGCGAAAAACAGAGATGGGGCGGGGTTTTCAGGGGAGCCGAAGAAAAGGCGATCTCAGAATAGTCGCGATAGTACGAGCCCGGGGGAAAAGGATCAAAACCGTACGGTGGGCCAGGGTCGCGTCTCAGATACCGGAAAGTTCGAAGCTGATCGAGGAAGAAATTTGGACTTGAGAGGCTAAGAGGGACAGCATCGGAAGTTAAAAACAACGTAGGTACCCCACCCCGAGAGGCGGACATGACCTGCCCAGAGTTTACTCGTGATCAATCCTCTCAAAAGACCACAAGAATAGGGCAAGAGTGTCATTCAACAGTGAAACTCCAGCTGAATAAAGCATGCTCGACTGTAAAGTGTGCTTAAGAGGATGCCGGCAATGGCCAACACAAGTTCCAATAAAGAAAACGCCGCGTGGGCCAGGGGAAAGTAGAATCGCCAGGGGCCATCGACGGACGTCGTGGGGCGGGAAGTCGCGGGAGATGGCGAGTGGGGTGGCCTTGGGCAAGGAAAGATGCGCTGGCCTTCCGAAAAACCTGGTAGAATGGAAAGTGGACCGTCAGACGACAACAACTGCCCCTGTGGAAAAAAATCCACATGATCCCGCAAAGGATAGAGGACGTTGTCGTTCGGTGAATGCCACCGGATGGAAAAAATGGACCACGCTTGAGCGACCCACAGGCAACTAAGGGATCAGGCGTTACCGAATAAGGGAGTTTCACGGGTGACGCGATGGGACCGAGGTTCAAAACAAATGGCACAACAAAAGGTCAAGACAACGCAAACGCGCTACTGGAAGATGGAACGAAAAAAGATCATCTTCGCCATCAATGAAAGCCAGACGGCCTGAATCCCTCCTACCAGAAACCGCGCCGCAAGGGGGAAGGGAGGAGGACCGTGCGCCCGGAAGGTCAAGGAAGAAGACTGAAACGGGAAACGCGAGCAGTGAAAGGGCTTCCTTGCCCAGGGAAGGAGAAAAGCCCTATGCTAGGACTACGCCCGCCCGGAGCAGTCGAAGTTTCCATGCAGAGAGTCGGCCGCGGGGCGAGTCTCCCACCAAATGAGGTCTAGAAACTACGCCGATCCTGCCCACTAAGAAAAACTGGGGACCCGGCCTGCTCGCTCTCACGATACGAGTCTGGCGAAGCCAGGGAGATACCGCCTGTACACAAAAAATGACCGTAGAAAAAAAAAAAAGGCTAACCCTAAACCACCGGGCGGCACAGGCGGGAAAGCCGTTGTTAATCGTCGCTGACTCTCCTTGCAATTAGGAACAGAAATGGGGATGCGGCTGTAAAAAGTGCAACTCGGCCCTCCTGGCCTCCGGAAGAAAAAACATCCCCGAAGGTACCCAAATCACGCGAACGCTCAAAGGGGAAAAGAAATGAAAAGGGGGCTCGGAGCCGCCGCATCCAGAAAGGGCATCCCACCTCGGTAGCGAAAAAATGCTCGTGGGGCCAGCAAAAACCGGAGGCGGCTCGCGTTTTGCAACTCCGAAGACCTGCCTAAAAACGACCGCTCGGAGGAAAGCTAAAGTGAAAGGCTGAGAAGGCAAGAACCGTCATCGCCGGGTCAAGAAAAAAGCAAAGGTGTCCGAATCCATCAGGCCCCCCGCGGCCCGACGAGGGGAGCGACTAAGAAAAGGGGTCGAGGACAAGTGAGACTAAAACTGTGGGCGAAGGCTGCCCCTCCAAGGAAAGTCGATGCTCCTCGCACCACGTGAACCTTCGCCATGCTGAACGAAAAGGAAAAAGGGGGCGTCACTGAAGAATATAGGGGAAAGAGGAAGGAACAATCGAAGACTACTAAAAAAACGCGCGCTGCGCCGGTAAGGAGGGAAAAGGAGGGATTGTACGTGATGGCCTTTCGCGGCGTCAGGCAGTGCCGACGAGGACAAAAGGGAAGTTTCCGTGGCGGCTCAACGGGCTGCTCAGGGAGAACGAAACGCAGGGCAGGCGTTCCGCGAAAGAGACAATACGAACCTGCAACCAGATCACCGACCACGACCATGGAAAACGGACTGGCCGCATCCGGTCCGATACTCCAGGGGTCCCTTATTACCGGCGTACAGGGAAATTTGGATCGACGTGGCTCGGTTCTGAAGGAGAGAAAAAAAAAAATTGATGAGGAAAAGGTATGAAGAAGAAGCGTGCCGACCCGAAGACAAAAGCGTCCGGGTCAAAAGACCAGGTCTTCACTCGAAAAAGATGGAGGCCATGCTACCGTGAGCAGATCGGGGGTCGGAGATGTAGAACGCTCGGTGTAAGAAAGGGAGTCAAAGCCTCCCGGCCCTCTCCAAAGGAAGGAAACCGCGACCGTCCTGCCCCAAGGCGCCTGCCCCTGAGCGACGCGAGTAACGGGGAGAGGCCAGCAGGTCCCTGGCCGACATCGCGCGCGGGTGGCCAGAACGGTCGGCGGCGTTTCCGAAAAATGGGAGGGGAGTAGAAATAGACTTTCGGGGCATTGTTACATTCAGCAAAAGATAACGCGGCTACTGAGGGAACGGGACGACCATAGAGACATCACCGATCGCTTCACGACATTAAAAAGCCGTCCTCGACCCGGAGCAAGTTCCACCTCCGACCCTTGCGCACGTGACGCCTTAGGCCAAAGGAGTCCAGGGGGCCCGGGGCCGGACCAGTCAGAGGTCGTGATCTGCCTTTCATAAAGGAAGCATGCGATTTCCTCCGTCTCGAGGGTCAAGGGAGGTCGTGGTCGTAAAAAAAAAACGATCCGCAAGGGAACTGAGGAGGAGACTACCCACGACCATTTGACTCCCGAAGTGGCTGGATGAAGAACTAGAAAGGGGGGCGCGGATAATGATCTTGAAGGCGGTCCCGGGCTTTCTGATCAAATTTCAGGAGGGGAACCCGGTCATGTTGGTAGGCGGAAGGTCACGGAAAAAACACCCGGAGTCAAACAGATTTTCCGTCCAGCCTGTGGAAGAAATTACCGGGGCGTAATCTAAGGGGGAAGAAAGGGGAGTAGCAGAATCGCTTGGCGGAGAAACACCCAGTAAACCCTAACCTAAAGAGAGGAAGCCTCAAGGGGGAGTAAGACCAGTTTCTTCTCGTTGTGTACGATCAAAAAAAAGAGAACCGCAGGAGAATTCGGCAATATCGCGAGCAGCTTCAACCCGACAAGCTCGAAGCATTACGGCGGCGTTCCGAAAGAAGGGGAACAGAGCACAACGGAAGAAAACCCCGCCCCCTGCACCCAGACAGGTAACGTATCCTCCGGTCAAAATCCTTTCGTAGCACAGGTAAGCAGGAGCCAAACCACGCGCGAAGGGGGATCGGCACGTGTCCTCCAGAAGGCGAAGCCAGCAGGGCGGTTTACCAAGGAGAAAGAAGTCGGGGCGGTAACAAGCCGCAAGATGGCGAAGATATCAGGGTCTTAGCAAGCGCAGGGGCGGGGTCAAGAAAGGGGTGTGTTGTTGTGGGCAAAAAGCAAGATTACGGGTAGCGGAAAACACATCGCGTCCACCCTAACAGGGAAAGCCCGAAAACGCGTAGTTGGCGAGTCAAAGCAGCGTCATGCAAGGACTAGTACCGTTTGCCATAGAAGGGGGAGGAACTACAAATCGCAGTTCCCACAAAACGATCCGGTAGGTGTGGCAGCAAAAAGAGTTGAAGGAAATTGAGGTTGTAGGAGCTGGGGACCATTTGAAGCTGGTAACAACGCTTATAGGAAGTCCACTGACAGCCGCGCCCAGCGCACGAAGGACCACAGCTTAAAAACCACCAGCGGTTCCAGGAAGAATTCGCCGACAAAGTCCAGGGCGATGTCCAATGAGAGGAACGGCTAAAGGACGCGGAAAAAGTTGGAATTGGGGGAACAGTTCAAAAAATCACGCGCGCCGCCAGAGAAATTTCGAGCCTAAGCAAGAAGTGGAAGCAAGAACGAGTCTGAAGAAAACGAGGGAAGGCACCCAAAAGAAGCCACAAAAAGCCATGTAAGAAACTAGAAATCGGCCATGCCTGTAATGTCCACGTGCGGGAAACGGAGGAAAACTGGGAGGGAGATTGGGAGACGAACGTCCTATGGGCCACGGTAAGAAAGGAGCTAGCTATCGCGTGAGGCGGGGGACACCGTAAAAAGAGCCGATCTCGAAACCGGTAAAGACGTATCTCCGCACTGCCAGACGGACAAAGAATCGCGACTAAATGGAGAGAATGCCCCGGGTTCAGACGGCACAAGACGAAACCCCCTCAAAAGGAAAAAATGTGGGCTGCTCTTAGGGACAGAGAGATCAAATCTCCGGAAAAATAAAAACCCGGCTCGAAGGACCGGAGAACCGTGTCGTTTATAACATACAAAAAAGAGGGCAGGAATGACGAGAGGCAACCCCCCTCCACGCGCGCAAAGAACTCGGGAGGAGGCGCCGAGGAGCCGTGCCGGTCGTGGCAAAAAACGGTGTGAAAGGC
>Ga0179593_1405906_pt1 | contig 16771 bp, 19 predicted proteins | sample CZODoug2_1_08_16_FD_185931 | JGI IMG/M metagenome (GOLD analysis project Ga0179593, IMG submission 185931) | Vadose zone soil fungal communities from Angelo Coast Range Reserve, California, USA - CZODoug2_1_08_16fungal (PacBio error correction) | ecosystem: Environmental > Terrestrial > Soil >...
GGGGTAATTGATAAACAGGGGTCCAACGAACGTGTAGGGGCAACCGCACACAAAAAACCCCTCGTCACAAAAAGGGGCGAGGGAAGAAAAATTAGTCGCCCCGCGGAATTAGGCGGTGAAGAAATGATGAAGAAAACAGCACTGGGGTAATGTACAATTTGACAAATGGAAATAGTGGCAAACTGACGGTGAGGGGGGGGCTGCTCCGCGGGAACTTGGCTCGGGAGGGGCAGAAGAGAGAGCGCGAGTAAGAAGCGAAGGCTCTCGCATGGTGTAAAGGAAAAACAAGGACACACAGGAGCCGTTAAGTACCAGGGGTGTACCATCAAGAACGGTATTCGGCGACATGGAGGAACAAAAAGCGTCACCGGGAGCAAGAACAATTGGTGTGGGGGAAGAAGCAGGAGAGATCGGGCTTGGCACGCGGGAGAGGGGCACCAGACCTTCACGGCCCAAAAAGGGCATTCCTAAAAAGGGGCTCCAGGAAGAGGAACAAAACTGGACTTGGGAGAAAAAAAGGAGGGGGCAAGACGACGCCGGCCGCATAAAACCGCAAAAAAACAGCGGCCGGCTTAAATGCGTGCTCACTGCTGGGAAACAAGTTGGGAGGGGAGGGACGTGGAAGAGTAAGAATCGACAAACGCGACAACGAGGCACCGAGGAAAGAAAAAATCAGCAACACAATACAGAATTGGGTCAGAGGCGACTCTGAGAGCACGAGTGATGGTGTAAATTGCAAAAAAGACTACGAAAGTTCCCACTTGAGTCGAAAAGGGACGAGGGGGAGGACATGGGAGCGGGGCGAATATAAAAGAAGATAGCATACGAACCAGGACGGAGACACGCAGGGGGGCAGGCCGCTCTAAAAATGCTCGAATAATATAGAAGGTGGGCTTGCGACTATGGAAAATCTAAAGTTCACCTCACGCAAGGAGATCAGAGAAAAAGGGAGAGAGGGGGAAGATACATGGGGGGGGGAAAAAAATGGCTGGGGAAATATAGCGCGGAAGAGGGCGGGAAACCCGAAAGGAGAACCGTCACAACTCTTCGCAGGGGAACGAGGTAAGGGTCGGTACAATGCGAGGGGGGGGGGGGAGGCACCAAAAAAAGCAGCAGATGAGACCGTCAGAGCGTTCTCTTGGGCGATGAACAGAAGGTGATACGAGTATGGAAAATGGGGTAAGGGAGGGGAAGGTCCATAAATGTCAGCGGTTTACTGGAAAGCATGGAGACGGGCGTGATGTACTACAGGATAAAGGAAAGGGAAGTCGTATTTGAACAGACGAGAAGAAGGGGATAAAACCAAGAGGAAAACCACGGATGCTGCGTCTATAAATGCTATTGAAAGCAAAGAAGGCCCTACAGGGGGATCCGGATAAGGGCAGTTGGGGGGGAACAGGGAGCGAAGAACGCCCGGGCCGACCACTAAGGCTTATTCGGAGTCTTCAACGAGGGAAAGACAACGAGTATCAAATGGCGGCGGGCAAGGGACGAAAAAGGGAGGGGAAGGTCAAGTCTGATAGGAAGTCGTGGGCGGAGAAAAAGCACCCGGAACAGCGGAAAGCTCCGAGTGCAAAGATTGGGCAAAAAGCCTACGGAAAAGGAATCCTGCGCCTAAAGGACGGCAACGGAGGTCCAAGTCGGGGGAGGGAAAAGATACGTCCACGGTCGTGGTGTTCCCCAAAGGGACTGGGAAAAAGGGGGAAGAAAGGGATTCGAAGCGGGGAACAGCAAGCTGTTTTGGGACACGTGGTCCGACGTCACTGAAAGGAGTCTGAACATTCAGGCCCAGAAAAAGAGGAACGAAGAACTCAAGAGGGTAAGCCCAGAGGCCCACCAGCGCAGGGGCCCTGTGAGGGAGCTCAAACGCCGTTCCTAAAAGGGGGTTCGCGGAACCAAACTGAGCAATCGGACAGAAGCCGGCAATAAGGTGGACAGAAGAAAGTCATAGCTTGAATAAGCCATTAGCGGAGCGGGGAAAAGCGGGGAAGGAGGTATATGAAAGGGGAATTGAAAAGAGGAGAACACAAGAACAGTCGATGGCCACTGAAAGCAAAGACTAGTTAATGTGGGAACGCCGGGGCGAGTAGGTTAATGTGGTGTGCCACGAAGGGGGGGGCTAAAAAAAGACCCTAATTGGCGGACCCTAGAGCTAGCAAGGGAAACAAGTAAGAACTGCAATAAGAGTAAGGTATAATCACATAAAAACCCGTCGTGGCTAGGAACGAAGAACGAGGAAAAAAAAGGAAATGCGACTGCAGAATTAGGGGGAGTTTCAAAAAAAAAAGATTGAGGGGAGCAGAAGGAATAACCCGGGGGGCGAATACGACGGAGGGGCGGACTACGGACGAGATTGGTGAGAAAGGGGCATTCATAAAAGAGAAAAAAGGAGGTCGTGAGATTCAAGGGAGCGAGAAAAGAAAGGACATCACGAAGCGGAATGGACAGGCAACAAGGAAAAAAAAAAAAGAAAAACCAAAAAAAAAAATAGGGAAAAAGGGGGACCATGAAATCAGCAACCAAACGAGGAATGCCCTTAGAAGAAGGTGCGGAAAGAAGAAAAAGAAAAAACCGACATTAGCATTGACAGAAAAACGAGACAGGGAAAGTGCGAAACGGGAGAAAGGGAGTTGCATTTGGAGAAAAAGGTGTGGGGGTATATTGATAAGAGGATGTCTGAAGAACAATACCCATAATCACGAAGTAGAGGTCATTAGATTACTTGGTATAAGGTGACTTATAGGAGAAAGACAAAAAAAAAAGGGGGAGGGTTTGAGATAGAGAGGATATCTTCCAGTTCCCGAACGCGCTCTGATAAATCGGGGGGAGTACGTCTCCGTCGGAAACGGTGGGGGATAAAGGCCTGATAACGGGGTAAGGGTAATCAACAAAAAGAAAGAAAAGGTGGGTACAGAGGCGGACGGCGTCAGCTGCGTGGGACACTGGGGCATAATAATAAATTGTTTCCAGTCTTAAAGAGTGGGGGCAGCTTCTCACGGAAAGGGAAAGAGATAAAAGACAAAAAGTGAGAAAAGCGAAAAGACATAGGGGAAATGTTAAATGCCGAAAATTCGGAAGAGGGGAAGGACGAAAAACATTGATGCGAAAAGATGCACGCGGTGGTGCACGAAAATTTACAATGTCAAATGTACGCGAAGAAAAAAGATCAAGCCAACTATACGGTGATGTGGAGGAGCGGGAAGTGAGAAAAAAAAAAGAAATAAAAAAAAAAAAAACTCAGGTCGCAACAAGGGTCGGACAAGCGAGCGAAGGACCTCGGGATTTCGGGCTACAAGAAAGGGAGGGGAAAAACCTGCGGAATAAAGGAGTCCATTGGATATGACGGTGAGAAGCCGCAGAAGTCAGGATCCCGTCCATCTCAGACGCACAGGACGCTACCACTAAAAGGTAGTCTTGGATGTGCAGGGAGAAGGACAGAGGAGGACGGTGAGCGGTAAGAGCACAGGCCACAATGAGGGATGCATCATAAGAGAGGTCTGCTCAGAAGGAGAACTTAGGTTACACGGCGTAGTTCTGCTCCGTGACAAGGGACCGTGGCGAAAGAAAGTAAGGATTACCTGACCACACAATGGGGAGTTCCGGGTGCTCTTGCCACGCGAGAATGAAACTCAACAGTGAGATCTGGACAGCAAAAAAGACGGGAGGGGGTAGATTATGGGGACCTGGCCAGGCAGGGGCAAAGTGCTCATAACCCTACCGAGGAAGGTCACACAAAATCAAGGGAACCGAAGAGGAGACATCTGTAGTTCTGGGAGAAGTCCAAACTAGTGGGGGAACGAACAGGGCCAAAAAAGGGAAGGAGGCCGGGGGCGACAAGCCTCCTGGACCGGTGGCGTCCAATGGAGGGTATAAGCAGGGAGGCGGAGCCGGCGGGGAGGGGGGGAAAGCGAGGAAGGCCAAACGAGACTGCAGGGGGGGCGTCGGCAGGGCTGTCGAACTAGTGAGACGAGACTCTTCAGAAAGGGACCAACACATACCCGCCGGAAGACATGGAAAGGGCCCTCGAAGTGGAAAACCCGAAAAATTCTCGTTCGACAGCTGTAAAAAAGCCAGGATACTGATATGAAAATCAGGCATAACGGGGTTGCGAGATGCGGGGGCGTGCATGACTGCAAGTTAAGGGATGGGTAAAGGCCCGGCAAGCGACGGCGTGCCAAAGGGGCCGGGGACCTCAAACAGCGCGTCACGCAGCGTAGGGCACCCTATTGAGAAGCGTGGGGTTCCAGAGCCGGGCGCAAAAATACGACGACGATGACTTTGGCCGTAAGAATCCAATAAATCGACAGGGCTTCCCAGAAAAAAAAAAGCGAACGGGAAAAGGAAAAACATCAAGAAAACGGATGTAAATACGTTCTGACCAATTGCACCGAAGGGTGAAGACTGCAATATAGACCCAGGGGGTAGCGGGACGGGGCGAACTCAGGGAGTGAGGAACCAGCGAGGAGAAAAGTCGGACGAAGCAGAAAACGGGACAAAAGGATTAATGGGGTAGCCACGGGAGTTCCTTAATCCGACAACAGGCGGGCAAGCTGAAGAGATAGTCTCAATACCAAAAGGTTTCCTGCATCACCGAGAGGAAGAAGTTTAATTGCTCATCCAGTAGCGAAGAACAGAAAAGAGGGCAAAGTAGACAGTGGGTGGCGTAAGGTAGTTCTCTGGGAGTAACCCAGGAAACGCAAGAAGTGCCACACATGGGTCATCTCTATAGGGAAAAGTCGATGGAAAAGTAGCTCCAACAAGCGATTGAGGCAAGTCTCAGACTGGATGTAGAGGTTGGGGTGTGGTAAACATGGGGGTGAGGTCAGGCAACTGGGCGTTCCGGTGGTTCGTCATGCCGAGGTGATAACGTTCGAAAACGTTTACCCAGCGATGACGCTCCGGACCACAAGTGGAGGTAGAGCTCCTGTCTTTGGAGACATGTTATGTCAGGAGAAGGTTCGGGAGTTCAGGGAGGAGTCGGGACGATATCAAATTCCAAGGTCGGTGAGGAAAAAATTTTAAAGCGACGTGAAAGCAAACCTGTATCCGGTTTAGCGCGTGCGCTGTGTGACAATATCGGAGAGGACACTGTAGGGCCATAATTGACTTCAGAACGAGCCGTCCTCTCGCCGGCCAAAATTGGCGGGGGCTCAGCAGGGCAAAGGGGAGGGGGGGGACCAAAGACAGCAAATCACGCGTCAACGAGGAGTTTGAGGGGTAAAGGGGGGGAACGGACATGGGTACAGGAGCTGGTCCGAGGAAGAAGCTTACGTGCAACCTAGTCAAGAGTGGGGATTAAGTAGATGACGAGGCGGATAAGACGATGGGCGTGAGGGATCAGTGAACAGCCTGTCACCGCCGGGGCAAGGGCACAAAGAATAAGGAAAAAGGGAGGGGGGGGTGAAGGAAAACATTTGCAATCACATACAGGACAGATGAACTAAACAGCCTATGACGGGGGGCGACTTATGAGGAAAAAAAGGGGACAAATGGGGGATGTGCGTGTGGAGACAGGGGGTTGGGGGGGGGAGGGGGCAGAAATAATAAGAACCACGGGGTACAAGGAAAAAGGGGAACGCAAGGTGAGAAGTGACACTCGGAAACAAGGACAACCCCCGAAACCGTAAACGTCATCTGCCGAAAAGCCACTGCAGGAGGCGGGGGAGAAAAATCCCCGGAAAACCGCGAATAGGGAGATGGGCCCAACCGCACTCTACTAACTTGGGGGGACGAAAAAGCTCAGCAAAGAAAACCCGTGAGGGGGAATTGGCTTGAGGAACTACAAAATGCGTGCAAACCGCCAAAAGGCTGGAGCAGTACGGACGTAACGGCGGAGTTGAGGGGGGAAAAATGTAGTGATCTGCGGCTGCAAACCAGCACCGATGTCCCGCTGACAAAAGAGACAAGATACAGAAATAAAACGCATAAGCTAGGAATACCGCAATGCGTGTCGGTAAAGTGGGGGAGGCGGTGGGGAGAAAAACAGTAAGCGCGAAGAGTGGGGGGGGCGAAAGACAGTCGAGAGAAAACGGAAGAGGGACCAATCATTGGAGAGGGGGAAGAAGGGACGCCAATTGTCATTCAGTGGCAGGCTTAGCGGGGTGGCTAGAACGTAGGGGGAAGGAGAATGCCTCTAGCAAATGAGACGGGGAACTCAGAAGAGTGGCGGCGATGAGAGAAAACAAGAGGAGGGTCGGAACTCGTTAGTGTAAAAATAGGAAGAGTGCCTCCAGTGTGAAACAACGCCACTAAGAAAGGGGTCGGGGGTACTACAAATGCTAGGGTAGTCATGGAATGATAGGCTGTTCTTCGTACACGTATAAAACGTGGAAGTTTGAGATATCTATATGGAAGAGAAAAAAGATATTAATATATGAGAAAACCAAAGTATACGTGACGACATCCCCGACCGGGGTGGTGCAGATGGTGCCGATGAGAAGCGGATTCACTCCAGGTGGGGGGGGGAGACGAGGGCGAGGGGGGAAAACGAGGCATGAAGGACCAAGATGCGTGGGCACCACTCAAGATTAGGGACCTCACGTGGGCAGCGGATAAAGATTAATGCCCGGCAGCAAGGAGTACCAGAGCCTGAGAAAGGGGAGGGACGGCGTGAGAAGGAAAAAAGGATCTTACACCGCCCATCACAACGGGGGTCCAAGGAAAAGAAAAACTTGGGGGGAGGAACTATTAAAGTGAACCGGGGGGGGGGAGATAAAGGGGGGGGTGCAAGACATAGAGGCCGTCGCCCAAATCGAAGGGAGCTCGCGAAAACAAAAAGTCACAAGTAGGGAAAAAAAGACTGGAGTTTGAAAAGGTAAATGGGACACAGGCGGATATTATGAGAGGGGGGGGGAAGGAAAGCACGCAAAAGTTTCAACGACGGTTACGAGAGGGAGGGGGCGAAAGTGGGACTGCGGCTACCCGAGAGCCAAGCACGGGTCTTGTGTTTTCTAGAGAAGGGGGGAACTACAAAGGAAGCGGAGCGTAGATGGGTGGGCAAGCGAGACATATCGCAGGGGCACGAAAGGGGTATTTATGCAACAAAAATTCGAGAAAAAATAACTTCTTGCCTTATCAGGTATTGGGTTTGATAGGGGAAAAGAGACAAGGAAGGCTGGCGCACCACTGTTGGATTGGGGGGAAAAGGAGTTTACTGGAGAAAAACTCACACTAAAACTGGACAGCATAGTTGTGACATAAAAATCACGGGAGGGAAAAAGGAAAAAACCTTCTCATTACGGAGTGGGTAACAAAAGGAGGATGAAGAGAAACGGGGTGCATACATTTCAATGTGAATTGTAAACGGGAGCTTTGGAAGGGAAGGACCGTGCTAAAACTCTTGCACCTTCCAGAATGAGAGGTCAAGGGGACGAATGCACTAAGCAGGGTCGAGGAGAGAGATACGGGCGGGGACGCCTTGCCAACAAAGGGGGGAAAAGCAATACAAATCAGAGGGGAAAAGAAGCAAACATATTGTCAAAAAGGGGAGGAGGACGCCGAAGCGAAAACATGGGCGAGAAATTGACATTGGAGATGGGAAAGGAGAGCTCTGGGTGCACGGTATACTGAGGGGGCAGCCTGGAGGGGACCCCAAAAAAAATGACGAAGTGAAGTTGGTGTTAACAGCTGTGCCGCAAAAAGGTAACAGCGGAAGCTAAAAAGGAACGACGCGCTGGGGCCGGAGAAGAGAGAAATCGGAAGCCGACAACGGATCATGACAGACTAAGGTCGTGTAAGTAAGGTGATCAAGGAAGCCCGGCAACCAAGGATGGAGAAAGCTCAACACGGGAGCAACAGCAGGAAACCAGCCGGGGCGGCGACATGACTCGAACAGTTGGCGCTACTTTCACCTGAACGACACAACGTGCGGGATATGCGAAGACCAGATAAATAATGGGGGGCGGAAGTTCAAAGGTTGTTTGATCCCGGCTAGCCATGAAAATAAGGAATAAACAAGATAACAAGACGGACTGGGGGCAGGAGGGGGCCCGTCGCGCGGGCGGAGAAGACAGAAGCCTCCGTGAGGGGGGTGTAGCGGCTTCTCAAAGGGGGAGGAAGACGAAAAAAGAAGATGAGCGTCCGATTGCAGCACTGGGGGCGATAAAAGTCGCTTAAGATATCAGTCTCGATAAAGAAGGGGGGGTAAAGAGAAACGCCCTGAGGCGCGCAACCTTGGATCGTCCCAAGAATTGGGTGCCGAATAAGGGGATGCGTTGGAACTCGAGTTCGGAAGAGCAAGAAGAGGAGAGGAACCTAGGAGAGGAGGGGGCGAATTCTGGCTGGGGGGGCTGGAGGGTGGGGACAGCTTTCGTCGCGGCCGGGACGGACCGGGTGGACGGCAAAAAGACATCACGAATATTGCGCTGACACTTGAGGGAGCTCATGAGTTGATAGCGCCGCCTGGAGCACGGAAAGAGGAACCGGGGAAGGCGGAGAAAAGAAGGAATATATTTGGAACAAATGGAAAGAACACGGACAGACATGCGGCGGAACAGGCGCGGGGAAAGCAACTATTCTAAGGGAATGGACAGCGTTGCAAGCTAATGAGGGAGCAAAGGGCAAAAAGTTGGTAAGATGCATGGTCACTGGGGAATGGTGAAGAAGGGCTACAACTCAGAGGCAATAAGCAATGGCCCAGGAGCCATGGAGGAAGGGAATCGGTCACGGGGGTGGGCCAGAAGGGAAGTGGTCGGGGAACGGGGGAGTGAGAAGACCCTGACTCCCGGCAGAAAAAATCATTGGCCGGACAGAGGTGAAAAGACCGAAAGCAGTCCTGGCTACCCGGGGCTAGGGGGGGGACCTTAATACGAATCACACCAAACTCTGAGGTAGGGGGAAAGAGGACGATCCTGAAGTGGGGAGAACTGCAAGAAGACTGGGCCCCGGTGAACGAACCAAGGTGCTGGTACCCGACGAGTATATACGTGAAATGGTGAGGGGGGTGAGCCAGGGCAAAAAGGACGCCGTGGAGGCGCCGGCGAAAGGAAGGGGCCCAGTCAAAGGTTGTAAGCGCCACAGAAACGGGTGTAGACAAGGGACAAACAGGAAGAAGTGTCGGGGGCAGTGGTCCGAAACTGGGACGTAGCGTAGACGGCATGTGACGGGGTCGGTAAACGCACAGCCACGGACCAGGCGAGAGAGCCGGCAAAGTACCTAACGCAATACGCATCTCTGGAGGACCAAAAGGGAGTCTGGATACGACCACTGATCAAATTGGAGGGTGACGCTAATATCGAAGGGGGGCAGTCTACAGTCGACGAAGATCGGTGAAAAAGCTGACCCACCGGAAGACGTCCTGGTGCGCCTAAAAATAAAAACAAAAACAAGGAAAAAAACAAGGAAAAACAAAAACAGCACGCAAAAAAGACCGCGTGGGAGCGCCCGCTCGAGGAAGTAAATGGGGACGCGAAAGCATAAGCAGTAACTGCAGACTGGCGTGGAGGACAAGGGTACTAAAAGGATACCTACAGTAGGAAAGGACAACGGGAAGGGAGGGGGGTAGTCACGAAAGAAAAGGCAAGGACGAGAAGAGCCTGTGGAAAAAGAGGTTGGGTGGGACAGCACGGATGAAGGGAGTATAAAGGAGACTCCAGCCGTGGGGGGGGGAGAGGAGTGTCGGAAAGGACGACCCTGTCCATTTTCGCGCAAGAAGGAGGAGGACGATCAATGGGGATCTGCGTTCAAGAGGGACAGAAGAAGAGGAAATTTAAAACAGCTGTCGTGTCATTGTAGCCAGGGGGGATACACTGAAATTCTAGAGGCGGGAGAACGACAGGCGCGCACCCTCGGCAGGAAAGGTATCACGGCACCGCAGAAAAAAGGAGAAGCCAAGTGCGGAAGTGTTACTACACTGGGAAAAATCGTAGAACGGGGGGGGAACATAAAGGAAAACCTTCCGTAAACGGTGCAGCAGGAAGGAGAAAATCGGAGAAAGAACTGGGAAGCTCTAAACAACACCCGATGGGAGGAGGGGGAAAAAAAAAAGCTTCCAGTATTACGCAATGGGAGATTCTCACAAAGGAAATAACAGCGGGAAAAAAAAGGTGAAGCAGAAACTCACGCAAAAAGTAAGGAAAAAAGCAAGCAAGACAGGGATTATCCGTGTTCGGGAGGCGGAGCGTGGGGATGTATGTTAATGTCTTTGTTGCCGGAAGGGGGAAGGCATCAGCGAGACAGAGCCTAAAAGAAAACTAAAAGAAAAAGGTAACTCCGTTCGGAAGTTTTCAAAAAAATGAACAAGAGGGATCAGAAAAAAGAATAAGGGGCAAGAAATGTACAAGGTCAGGTACGGGCACAAAAGAAAGATCAAAACAGGCGAGTTCGGTAAGCGGTTCAAGGACCGGAAAAAAGAGAAAACACGTCCAGGAAAACATGAACGGGAACGGGTAGGGAGGACTACAACGAGGCGGGGTTCGGATGAATAAAGGGAGTCGCCCGACGTAGCAGGTGATAAGAAGCAAGCTGCCGTTGTGAGTAAGAAATTCCAGATCAACTGAGCAGTGGAGAAGCACGAAGGGGCGGGATGTGAGAGGACGTAAGGCGAGTCCGGAGGGAAGGGGGGGCAGTGGGGCTATGATGAAATAACAAAGGGGTCCAAATACAGGGAGGAACCTGAAATTGTGAGCTAGGGGGGAAGACAGCTGTCGATACTTAGAGGCGGTTCTAGGAGGCGGGGAACTAACAGGAAAGAAGAGCCGAGGAGCAAACGTAAGACCAATCGAAAAAAGGGAGGGAAAGTGCGAACCCTACGAGGTGCAGAGGGAGTTCCTGTCAAGGGGGACAAACCTTCAGATCACCGAAGAGTAGCAGAGAAGATACCTAAAAGAGGAAGGAATAGAGCTCACTCGGGCCGTAGGACATAGGTGCAGTAGGGTGCCAGTCTGGGGAGGCCAACAAGCAGGAGATTGAGGTCTCAGACCTATCCGATGGAACCGACAGGGAAGGAGAGTCGGACGGAGGGACAGGAATCAACTCGGAGGATACGCCGCGATAGTTGCTTCAGACGCACGATGTTCGCTCCTTATTCATGAAAACGGCCTAATGGGGTGGGTTCAACAGGGCAAAGACCTAAGGTACTAGCTACTAAGATTGCTCCACAGCCAGGCCCAAGATACAGACTACGGTGAAGATTTGGTGGGTCGTCTTGGGGGTTCAAGTTCTCAGAGCATCTGAAGGGTTCTTCATACAGGCGCGATTCGGGGAGACGGTACTTGACCGCTGCAAAAACTCGACGTCAGGGGGAGAATCTAGGTGCAGAGGTGAAGGTTGGGGGCAACCTGATGTAGCTACAAAGACAGAAGATTCCGGGCAACGATTCTCTCTCAAAAAGGGCTCCCGAAGCGACATCACGCCAGTATCCAGCTATACAAGCACCCTCGCAGAGACCAGGGAATGGCCAGGGGCAAAAGGTTTCACAGATATTCCTTGCGCGGGCATCAGAGGCAATGACCAGGGAGGACAAACTGCTAAAGCACTGGGTGACGACAGAGGGTAAGGGTTTGACAAAAAGGTTGGAAGCAGAGGGGACAGGGCGGGGAAGCGAAGGGAAAAAAAAATGATGCGGAGAAAGCCGAAGAGCGCAGCCAAATATGGCCCGGGCAAAAAGGAGGAACGCTCAGAAAGCTGAAAAAGCACCCAAGTCTTAATAAGTAAGGTTTTGGCGGTAGGTAGCAGGAGGGAAGCCAAAGGAACATAGTAGGGGCGGGAGGAGAGGGAGTGTCACCGGGAAGAGGGCACCGGCAAAAACATCAGAGCGGACCAGCGACACTTGGGAGGCCTTTGTGAAAGTCGGGGGGATAGGGCTAATTCTGCTCAGTATATACTGGGAGACAGGTCGATCCATCCTATCCACAAGGAAAAATTTTCCGACAAGGAGTATCAGGAGCAGGAGTGGGAAGGGTGCGTGGAAAGGATGGCGGAATGGGCATTCAGGGGGAAAGGTTGGAGGTATAGGCAAGGAAAGCAAAACTTGACTACTGGAAATGAAGTCTGCGAAGAGTAGTAGACAAGGGACCAGAAATAAAGCCAACAATACGCGCGAAATGTGGTGAGGAAGGTGCGCTTAATGACCTAAGCAAGAGTAAGGGTGGGGGCAGCACTTGCATAGGGGCTGCCAGTAACCGTCAGAGGAAGGGACCGATGGGAGAAGAAGAAACTACATCACTAGATCTTAAAATGGAGGATCGACGAGGAGCCAGTGGGGTAGAGGTTAAAGGTGACAAAGGCAGAAAGCATCATATGGCAAACAATAGAGCGGATGGTTACCAGGTGAAAGGGCCTAGTTCGACAGCAGTTGAGAACGAAAAATACTAGGAGGGAGAAAAGAGCATACATGTCATAACCAGGCTGACTCAGGGGCTCAGGTGCAGGGAAGAGGTTGGGGTCGTTTGGAAGACGAGTAACCACGGTGGCAAAGTTCCCCGGCCATATGTGGAATCCTGCTTGCAATGTGCAACGGGCCGAAAATAAAAGGTGATGACTCTAAGAAACGCACATCAGAGGGGAGCAGGGGGGCGGGGAAAGGGGGGGAAATGAAACAAACACGTCAGACCGAGGTGAATTGTGGCAGGAGGGAACGTACTTATCCCATGAGAAAAAGGGTTAGGTATACACACACTTAAGGGCCAAATCCAAAGTTGTCTTGTGGGGTGGGACCAACCCACGGGAAAAGGGAGGGATCGGGAACTGGGGGGGGGATAACCAATCGTGTGAAGCCCTCATACATTATTCATAGCACGCGAGGACGTGAAGGCGTAGCATGACGACAGAGGAACAGTCACCATGAAGGACAAGGACAAGGGGTCGAAAAATTCGTCGCACATCGGGAAATAATGGGAGACGAGACACGAGCAGGAGTTAGAAGGTGGGGGGAAGTGCCAGGGGGGGCCTACTACGTAGGGGCATTGGGGGCAAGAAATGGGCGTGTCGGGGGGGTTTAAGTGGAAGCGATGGAAATCATGGGGCCCTGAGGGGGGGCCGAAGTCCTTGTGACGAGGGAAACACAGGATCGAACACAAATAAGGGGATACGCGAATCGATCATCTCCCGAAGGGGCAGGACCTAAGAGAGAAAAATGGTTAGTGGAGGTCTGGGAACGAGACAGGAGGAGGTCGCGCCGTGCAGAAAGTCGATTGTCTAAAACTGAACTAGTGAGGGAAATTGACGGGTCGGCCAAAAAACGGAGGGTCTCGCGGCACACGAAGGGGATGGACAAAAATATTCGAAAAGCCACGTGCGGGAACAAAGGCCACAATGAGGGAAGGAAAATTGAAGTGGTAGTGGGGAACGGAGATGCCAGAGAACCATGATACAGCACTTAGGAGCAGGCGTACAAAAGATAGAAGTGGGAAGGGTTAGAAGAAGCTCGAGAAAACAACAGGCGGGAGGGCTTAATATAGATCTAGCAAAAAGCCAAGTCTCGTTGTAAGGACGTAACTCAGGAGTCAAGGCCAGAGCGAGGGAAGACAAAAGTTAACTGTCACTAAAAAGTGGGGGCAGACACGGGCCCGAGTCTTGTATAACAAAATAGACGCGGATTGGGGACTCTTGGACAATGACGGGAGAAGGTAAAAGGGCCTTATTGGAAGATGAAGCACTCCGCCAGAGGAGGGATGTGCTGGGAGGTAGGAGATGAGTAGAGTAAGGTGGCAGGGATTGAAAACGCAAACTTGCGTCAGGATCACTCCTACACGGAAACCAAGGGGGAACAAGAGGCGGGGACGAAAGGAGGTTGTGCGGATAAGGGGGGGGAACCCAAAAATAGAAGAGGACGTCGAAAAACTGATATACTAAAGGGGTCGTCACAACAACCTAAACAGCGTCTGAAAAAGACTTGGCGCAGGAAAGGAGGGTGAGGTAAAGGAAGGCGAGAGGCGGCGGCGGGGATGGGGAAAGAGTATCCGCAGGAGGAACAGAAGGAATTTAAGGGCAAATTGTATAAGGAACTCACAAGAAGGAATAAGAAAAACGGCAGCGGAGCCGGGGGGGGGTTTTCTAGAGGGTGGGAAGAGGTACAAGAAGGGGGAGGGGGGCAAGGGAATATGAGAGGGCGGGCGGGGGGGCTTTCAAACCCCAGCACACCGCTTAGAAGGGGTCAAGGGGGGTGAAGGGGGACGAGAAGGGAGAAATCGTCAAAAAGGGGGGTATGCGAGGACCACCGGTTGCTTTAAAATGCGTAAAAGTGGGCTCCCGACACCAAAAACACCACCTATCAACATATTAACTCCGATTGCGTGCGGTTGAGAGGGGGAAAAGGCAGGCGCATCCGACTAGGGAGGCGTGAAAAAAGAACAATTAGCTTGGGGTAGGGAAAAGGGAAATAAAGGGGCATGTCCTGGGGGGGAAGGGTATTTGAGTCGGTGGCGTGGGAAAGAGTGTTTAAGAACGCGTCTAGCGAACGCAGAGAGCAGGAAGAGGGGGGTCCTCAAGAGGAAATCTGAGCAGAGCAAGAAGAATAGGAAAAGTTTTCCGAAATGTGCCAGGAATGAAAAAAAGCAACTTGGCAGCAGAGGGGGCTGGGGGACTAAGGAACACAGCGGCTGATAGGAAGGGGGTTAAGTCTAGACGCTCACTTGGCACAACTGGGAGAGCAAGACAAAAATAAAAATAACCCGTGCGGATACAGGAAGAAGTACGGATCCAGTCTCGAGAGAACAGGGCTCATAATCTTCAAGTAGGACGAAAACTTGCTCCCTCAAGACGAACAGCGAACGATGACAGCTCATGCGGACGAAAAGAAGGGGGGATTCCCTGGGAAGTGGAAAATAGGACCTAAAACTTCCCGACCATACCTCAACCGGGGTTGACCGGAATCCTAATCAAAAAATTGCGAGGTTCTCGGCTACCCAGAGGTAATGGCGGCGAAGAATTGAAAAGTGCATAAGGGAGACCTTAACGCTTCGTCCGCCCGAGGCAGATGGTGCTGAGGAAGGGTGAGGAAGGGGCTACAAACATAAAAACCCCTAGATACGAACCTTGGTGGGATGGAACAGAGGTAGGAAGATGGAAGTCTGCAACGATGCCATCACCACGATGGAGTGTCGCTTAAGACGTGTGCCAGTGAAAATCCAAGTAGGAGAGGCGGGATGGGGGCCTGCTGCTAATGGCGAGACTGACAACCGGGTGGGGGAAACGGCACGCGGGGGGGGGAGGGGGTCATAGGTGTGGGCGAGGGACGTAAAGACGCGGGGCGCCAGGGCCCGACGCCGAGGGCCGGCGACGCCGCAATACTGACTACTCCCGGCGAAAACACGAAAATTGCGAAGCACCGCATTGGAGAAAGCACCGGAATGCAGACCGTTAAGGGAGGCGGGTAAAGGGGAAAAAGGGGTCAGAGGGGAGGCCAAAACAGCCTGTGAATATTGTGCTGAGACGACGTTGGGGGACAAATAATCGAGCGTCCTTGGTCAAGGACAGTGCCGTAAAATGAAGAAACTCCAATTAAAAGCAGGTTAAGCAACATGCGACTGGTTGGCAACGGGGGCACGGGTAAATCCAGGACAAAAAAGACAAAATGGGTAAACAGTCAAGTGGGTCTCGAAAGACTACCTCGGGCTATAGCAAAAGACGGGGAAAACAAGCAGACGTCGCGCTGATATGAAGGATGAAGTGGGGAACTTGGGAGAACTGCGTGAATGGAAAAACCACGAGGTACTGAAAAAAGGTAACAGCGGCACAGTACGCGACAAGCGGGGGGGGGGGGCATGGGAGCGGATCTCAAGAGGGCGTGACAAGCCAACCATGGGCAGTCCTCGAGCGCTCCAAGTAGGGGAAGATAAGAGTTAATAACTAAATCAATAAAACTTCGCCGGACAGCAGAACTCAGGGCCCGATACCGCTATACCTGAAGCAAAAGGAATGGGGTGAAGAACGAAGGGAAAATACGTACAAAAAGCTGGATCCGCGGTGAGAAATAATGGGCTGGGGGTGGAGGAGGTCAGCGAAGGGGGGAGGAGGGGATCTGGGCCTTCTGGTAACAGGAAACCGAGAAACACTCCCTTAGTTCCGGAAATAGGGAGAACAGTGCCTGCGCCCTAAGTTTCTCTCAGTCGAGTTCAGGGGGGAACGAAAAAGAACTGAATACCTGAGAAGAGAACTTAAAGTTCCAATAATCCAGAATACTAGGAAGCCTGATTGGCTGGGAAAACCTCCTGGTCCTTATCGAGAACGTCCGAACTAAGCAGGGAAAGGGAAGGTGCAAGTACTTTCCCCGCACCGAGGAGAGATAATAATTTAGATGAGAAAAGAGGGGGCTAAGCAAAAGAACTCTTGAGCTTATCACCGGAGTACAGAGGTCGAGTACCAAAAAGTCGCTAACGTTCAAAGCGCCGTATTGAGGCCCCTAAAAAGGTTTATCTTAGAATTTACGACTAGCTGAAGTTTGTCAGAGAAAGGAGGATGCGTTACGCTAAAGTAAACTCAAGTGGTGGGATGCGTTCAATTTCGGACATACCTAAATTGTCCCATTTAGAGGAGGGGACTACGGTCTTCGCTTAGAACAAATTGATGAAGGCTTCAAATGAGGGACATCCGAAAGAGTACAAGGCGTGGTCGAATTGGGAGCTGATGTGCCGCCCAGGGAGGAACGGAGTCATCACAAGCAGAACCCCTCCCAAGAACATTATCTTTGAACCAAATATGAAAAAGCCGGGGGGGCAAGAAAGACAAGCACGGGCGGGTTGATGAAGAAAGTAGGGTCGAGATCGTGCTCCCAAAGTGAAAATGGGTACGAGGAAGAGTTAAAGGACAGAACCAACGCGGAATTACTGGATGA
>Ga0179593_1414733_pt1 | contig 16771 bp, 25 predicted proteins | sample CZODoug2_1_08_16_FD_185931 | JGI IMG/M metagenome (GOLD analysis project Ga0179593, IMG submission 185931) | Vadose zone soil fungal communities from Angelo Coast Range Reserve, California, USA - CZODoug2_1_08_16fungal (PacBio error correction) | ecosystem: Environmental > Terrestrial > Soil >...
TAGAAAAAAACTGAGCGTGTGTTTTGCGGGGGTGATAGGGGCATCGTAAAGCAAGGATGTCGGATGCTGAGAAGCGGAAGCAGCTATCAGCTGAAAAATTGGGGAAGGGAAAGAAAGAAAGAGAACCAAAGATTTATTCCATTCCATAAGGTGGACGGAGAAAACGCCCGCCCACTTCAGCGGCCAGGAAGCGAGGATACGACAGTCGTGTCAATGAGAACAAAAAACAGAAAAAAAAACAGAAAACGAGGCGCCACAAATCATCATTCGGGGAGAAGCAAAAAGAAGAGGATTTGACATCAGTGATAGAAGAAACTCGCCTGAGGGGTCAGAAAAACCATCAAAAGAAAACCGAGGCGAGGGCGTCAAAGGGGGGGGAAGAAAAAAAAAAAAGGGCAGATCGTCAAAACCTTAGAAAGATAAAGTGAAAATTGGAGCGGGTGGGGGAGTGAATGTTCAACAGAGCGGGGCAGGCAAAAAGACAAAGGGTGCAATATAAAAAAAGGACGGGAGGCCCATGACAAACGGCGCCGTACCAGCACGACGCGAAAAGGGGGGGCACTGAAGTTTCTACCAACGCTACTATAGGTAAGAAACTTGTGCTAACAAAAAATTAGGAGGGGAGGTTAAGAAAACCAACGGGGTGGGAAAAAAGGGAATCAAAAAAAGGAGGAAGAACCTTCCACAACCAGCGCCATGGCAAAGAAAAAGGGGAGGGGCGATTCCATAAAAAAAGGGAAATAAGGGGGGGTGGCTGGCAAAAAACCTAGGAAGCGGAAAGCATATCGCTGAGAGGAGGGGTACAAGGAAAAAAAGCTGCGTAGTTAGAAAAAACGCGTCTTCGGGAGAAGCTGGGCTGCAAGAAACCCAGCCCGTTACAAATGGGGAGGAACTTGTGAATGAGAAAACAGAAAAGGGGAAGCACACGTCCCTTCCACTTATTAATTCCAGGAGGTGGCAAAGGTCTAAATGGACGGGAGCTTCTGGCTTTGTTGCATTCACGAGACCCGCCTAAAGAAGGGGGGGGGTCCAAGGTACGTTTGGCCCATAGAGAAAAGGTTTCTCCATTTCCAACGGAAGAAAAAAGCTGATCAGTAAAGCGTAGGAGGCATTAGGAAAAGTGGCACGCGACATATCGAGAATCATCTTACCGGAAAATGAGGGACTCGTGAAGTAAGAAAAGCGAACTATCTCGGAATAGGAGGAAAAAGAAGGGTGACGGGGAAAAAATCCCATTGCGAACCTACCCCTTTCAACGTTGCCCTTGGGGAGAGACGAAGGAAGGCGTGTTCAAGGGGGGAGACATCTTCGTGTCCCAAGGAACTTACAGCAAAAAGGATGCTCAGGGGTGAAGAAGACAAACTTAGGATCATCACGTCCTGTGGCACAAGGGAGGCACCCCGCCATAGGTGGCAAGTAAAAAGAAGGAATATGGAGGGGAGGGGCAACATACAAAGGGGACGGCCGCGAAAGGGGTCTGAGGTCGGGGGGCTAGCTTGCCGAAAAAGGCTAGCATATGCAACCGCTGAGCGGATCAAAAAAACGCGCTCTTCAGGAAAAACTGAGGGGAAAGAACCATGAAAAGGAAAACCATTTCATGAGAGAGGGGCGGGAGAAAGGGCTCCAAGAGGGAGAGAGTCGTCAAAGAACAGTGATTTTTACCACGAGCCCCGCGACCGGGAGAAGAGGGGCTCTGATAAAAAAGATCGGGAAAAAGAACGAGAAAGAAGGAGGGGTGATGTCGGAGATCCTGCGTGACCATCAGAAAGAACTTAAATCTTCCTGCCTGAAGCAAGGGCAGATTAGCAAGAACGTGAATTGCGGGGGGTTTCGAACTCATACATGGGGAAAGAGCAAATCGACGAGGGGAAAAAGGGGGAAAAAAAAAAAATTCGAATGTCGAAAGATCCATTTCCAGAATCGGGAAGAGAAAGTCTTTGGCGGAAGGACTACTCATCAATACGGTAAAAATGAAGTAGAGGCAACGTAGGGAAAGTATGCATAAGAGTCCGAGGAAAAACGAAAAGGGGGAACAAAAAAGGAAGGAAATTTCGCTCAAAAATAGGGGGTGGAGCAGCAAAAAGGGAGGAGGAAATCCGGCCGGAGAAAAGTTAGGTTAGTATGGAAGTGTCAAGAATCCAAAAAGATGAACGTGGGGGCTGACAGGGGTAAAGACTTCCCTTTAAAATAACAAGGGCTCAAATCCGGGAGGGAGCCGGGGGGAAACTAAACCGTCATACACAACTCCCCTGATTCGAAGAGGGTGGGTGTGAAGGGCAAGGGAAAGCGCCGTTCATCCAGGGTGAGGAAAAGGAAACGTTCGGAGAAAACACGAGGAGGGTAAAAAACTGCAGCCGTGGGGAAATGAGGTAAAAACTAAATCAGTAAAAAGCTGCACATAGAGAGAAAAAAACAACAGAGGAGGGAGAGAGAGGCATAATCCTGATTTAGGGACGAAAAAAAAACCAGTCACACTCCAGCGAGAACGGGTCAGGGGCGGGCACGGGGCTCGAAACTCCCAGCGCAAAAAAGGGCACGGAAAGACGGGTCCAAAGAAACCGGGGAGATGAAGCTCGAGCTAACACCTGGATCAAATGCAAGATGGCTTAGTACCGGAATGCGAGATACAAAACACGCTGCTTGCGGGGGGGCAATCTCAATAGACGCAAATAGGACAAGCTTATGCGAAAGAAGGGAGGATCACAGCCAGAAAGGGAGCATCGAACCGAAACGGGCAGAGGTGTCATAAAGCTGTTCAGGGGGGGGGGGGGGGGGGGGGGGGGGGGGGGGGAGAAAGAGACACCTGCATGACTGGGGGTCGACGTGCTCCGTGCCATCGCACGTGTCAAGGCTAAGGAGACAATTCTCAGGGAAAGCCAAGGAGAGGGAGGACCGGAGGAACGGCGTACTCGAGCTAGAAGAGAATACCGCAAAAAACACAACAGGGTGATTGACGCAAGGACGCAGAGCAGCTTTAAGGGGGAAAAGAATCCTACACGAAATCAACACAAGAACGCGCGTGAAATGGATAGTCCAAACTACGCCGTAGCAACTGGGGGGGGGGGGGAAATAAAAAAAAAAAAAAGGAAAACTTAACCTACAGCGGCGAAGAAGGTTGCTTCTCCATTCAGTGGAGAAACGCCCAAAAAAGGGAGGGGGGTACTTCTATTTGGGTCGAAAATCAACGAGAAAACCTTTGAACACAGACGCCGTTTCATTCATGATGAAAAAGATGAGCAAAAGAACGAGAAAAAAACAGAGGCTTCGCTCTTACGGGGAGGAGAAAACCGGAATCTAGTCAATTCTGGAACAATGAACATGGCGGGGTGATACCTGTGTGAAACACTCAGATGAGCGCACACAAGGACGAAAAGAGGAGGAAGGGTATGAAAAAGAAATGGGATAAGAAAAAAAGGAAGGGGAGCTGGAAATGAAAGTGCACACGACAAAAGGGGAAGAGCAGAGGCAGCGGTGGAGGGAGAGAAAAAGGGAAAGCTCGCGCTCGGAAGAGTACAACAAGAAGGGGAGGAAAGCGATGCGAGAAGGGGAAAAGGCAGATGATTCTCCGATCTAAAAAGCCGCGGAATGCTACGAAGGAGTCAAAGCTTACGGATGAAGGACGAGAAAAACCAGGGAACGAAGTAAAGGTTACGCACAAGAGGAGAGGAGGGGGGAAAAACATTTCAAGGAGGACCAGGCAGGGATCGATATGAAAAAAAAAAAAAAAGATGCCCTCCGGGAAACGAGAGTTGTAGACAACCAGGCCTTAACGGGCAGTCATGGGATAGAAGGTCGTGCCAAAAACGGCAAGAGGGGAATTGGGGACGCTTGGTCAAGATGAAAACAAAGAGGGGGAGAGCTGATCAGGGAAGAGCAAAAAGCATGAGCCTTCTGGAAAATTGCGCACCGCAAAAAAAAAAAAAAACCCCGCTTCGCTGACATATGACGAGGTCTAAGGTCATGTGTTAAGGAATGGGGTGGAACCTCAGGGGTGGGGGGGGGGGGGGGATTGAGAGAAATGAGAAGATGGGGGGAAGGGGGCAACCTAAACGGACCTGTCCCAGGGATGCAAAAACTTTTTAGGAAAGACGGGGGGAATTTTTTCCAAGGAACAAAGAAGAAAAAGGAGAGGGTCCCAGGACAAAAATGAACGTCTTCTGTTCTGGAGGGGCAAGACATGGGCTAAAAATCCGGGAGGATCACTAGGAGGGAGACCGAAGTGCCCGGAGAAGCGAGAAGTAACCGAACCTCGCGTCAATGGGGAAATTGGTGGGGGGGGGGGGGGAAGGCGATCTCATTGGTTTTCAAGAAAAATAGAGGAAAAGGGAACAACATCAGGGGCCGAGCAAAAGGGGTGCCGTCCGTATCGGGATGAAGAAGGGAAGAGCATCGAGAGAAGAGAAAACTAAGAGGAAAGAAGGGGAGACGACTCAAAGATGCGTTGGCACCGGGCGCTGCTCTGTGGGGGATTCCAGAAAAAACCTGGAAAAATGGCCTTCGGAGAAGAGTAGGAGCGGTCCTGGGAAAATAAAACAAGAAAAAAACGTGTACAGCATCATCACCGCGCGACTGGACGGAATGGTGATTCCAATAAAAAACACAACGAGCGATCAAGATAGCTGGAAAAGAGGCGCGACTCACCTGACAATCAACCATACTTCAAAGGGGGAACGAGAAAAGCGTAAACCCTCAAACAAAAAATCTCGCTAAGGGGAAAGAGAGAAACAACAACAAAGAGAGATGAAGTACTCTGCATCTCTCTTTTGGGGAGGGGTGGGAAAATCATCGTAAAACAGGATGGGGGTCCGGAGGGGGGGGGCAAAGGAAGCTAAGATACGTATCGGGGAAAAGGGGAGGGGGGGAACCCCATTCAAGGGGATGAGCAAGCGAAGCGGAAAACACCGGTGTTTTTTTTGCAATGAAGCGGAAAGAAAAAAAAAATACATCGCACGAGAGATCGAGGGGGGAAAACCAAGGAAAAGAAAACAAAAACAAAGAAGAGAAAAGGAGCCAAAGGGGAGAAAAAAGGGAGACGTTTATCGTAGGAGACAGAAGGAGAAGCACTCAGGATTAGTAGGAATCCAGAAGAAAGTCACGACGAAACCAGATGAGGAAATGACTTCAAAATGAAGCGATGGCGCAAAAAAGAACGGATTTTCCTCGGGGGGACGGAAGTAAAATATCGCGATCGGAAAGGAGAAATCATAAAGATTCATCTAACCATATGAAAACATAAAAAAACAAAAAGACCAGAAAAGCCGGATCCTCGTGGGGAATAAAATGGCGACGGTGCAAACGCAGGTCCGGAACGTACGAAGAAAAAAAAAAACACATTGAAAAAAAACACAATGGAGGAAGTGGAGGGGGAGGCCTAACAAGGAAAGAAAAAAAGAAAGAAAAATTTTCTCCTCGGGAGTGAAAAAAGGGGGGAACAAAAAACAAATGAATACTTAAAGTAGCTGGCACACCCATAGTAAAGGAAAAGTAAACAGATACTGCGCGGGGACGAAGCGCGATTCTGGAGAATAAAAAATCCCCTCTGCGAGAAAAACTAGGTCTGCAAGCAGATGACCCAGAAAGAAGCAAAATAAGGGAGACTGCAGGGGTAAGCTCGACCAAAGAGAAAAGAACAGTCCCGCAGTCCCCAGGGCAGGACAAAAAAGGCGAGATTTTCTTTGGGGGGTGAATCGATACAAGCCTGGACAGAGAAAGGGGAACGTTCCCAATCAAGATGAATGTAGAAACGAAGCGTTCAAAACCTGTTATGGAAATTATCAGAAGCCTTCATCTTGATGACGAAAATCAAACGGGCAGAGCAAGGGGGGGAGCGGGCCTCAATCTTAACTTTGAACGGAGCGAATAGAACCGAAATCCACAGTCTGGATGGAGATACAGGAGCGGACGTCCGTTACGTAAAAAAACAAGAAAAGGGCGTTCCTATCCCATAATCGATGGAAGGGGGATGAATAAAGGGAGAAGACAGCGCCGTCTTATTCGAAAAAGAAAAGACGGTGAAAATCAAAAAGGCTGCTCCTGGTTCACGATCAACCGGGATGTCAGCGGAGAAACCCCTTGGATACCACAACTCGGGGGAGGAGACAAATCATTGAAAGAAGTCATGAATCCCGGGATAATTGGAAGGCCGCTAAGGATGGGATGTCTGGGCAAGACTGGCGGCGCCACCTAGAGAAACCAAAGTGCGTTTGTAGATCAAGGCGCAACAGGGTGATTACCTGCGGGGAAAAAATTCACAAGGACGAAAATTTCAAAACTCTGTCTAGAGGGGCGGTGAAAAGCGCAATGTCGCCACAGGACTGCCGGCAGGAAAGAGAATGGTTAGGAATCCCGAAGCCTCAGGTGGGCGACAGAAGACATACAAGAGAAGATGGGTCTTTTGTTTAGGACTAGCATTCAGGATGACCATACTGGAAGGCAAAAAAAAAATCTCGAGGAAACAAGGGATGGAATTCTTAGTGATTAAGGAAAAGTCTAGGGATCCGAGCACGCGGCCTAAAGAAAAAAAAGACATTTCAAGGTTTGCAAGTCAATTCAGGGGTCGCCCCGGCATTGAAATTAAGCGAACAAAAAAGGGGTGTGTGAAAAAAATATGAAAAATACTCGACACACATTTTAAGAAAAATCCGCTCCTACTTAAATGGGGAGTCTCGGTGCTGAACCTATTCCAGCACCAGTGACCGAGTGCTCTTCATCAAACAGCGGGAAAAACAAAAACTGGTTGAACTGAACCAGAAGGGGAATGACTCGTAATGCTTAAGTAATTAAATAAAACGAGCCTGCAGCCCACAACCAAAAGGGGGCTTACACCAAGGACAAAAAAAGGGGTAATACTTTAACATCAGCCATAGTGAACAGGGCTTGAATCCGGAAAAGGACAATGGCAGTCTCCGTGAACAATTCACTGATACTAGAAGGGGCAGGGGGGGTTTGCTCTGCCAAAGTCTAGAAGGGAAAGGAGAAACTCGAAAGAAAAACGTGCTAACGGATGGGGCAAATGCAAAACCGGGAGTGGTTGCGGGAATTCGTGAAAAGCATTAGAGGAGAAAGCGAAACAACACAGATGAAAGAAAAAAGAGGGCGGCAAGCATATAAAGGAGAAGAGAAAAAAACAACGGGGCAGCAAAGACGCGAAAAAAAGTTAAGGGTCACTTTCAGGAGAAGCGGCTATCCAATCGTACAGAGAAAAAAACCGGAGATCATCAGTGGAAGGGGAATCTTATAGGCAAATCTCGAGCTGGGTCCAAAGAGAAAAATTCACGGATGATGGTTCCAGCATAATACGTGAAAAGAAAAAACCAGAAACAAGAAGGAGTGCGGGGGGAGGGAAGGAGGAGGGACAAGGCATACCAATAAGAAAAAAATAAAGCGCCAAAAAAGAACGTGAGGTCCAGTGCGAGCGAAGAAGGATGGGGGGGTCTGTTTTAAGCAAATAAGGGTAGTAAAAAGAGTCAAGCACGACAAACAGGACGGATGGAAAGGATGAATAAAAGACAGTACAGCCTGAGGCTTCAAAAAAAAGCGGAAAATCGTAACAAAATGACACAGTAGCGGAGACAGACGTGGTGTGTTTCCAAACTTCGTGCCACACACTCGAGAGAGAGAGAGAAGAAAAGTAACCGGCGAAAAAAAAGTGAAGAATCGGCTGAACTCAACTCGGCAAGCAAGCGGAAGAGCGAAAAAAAAAAACGAATCGACCGACCGGTGCGAGGAGGAGAATATCCCAAATGGAAACCGGAGAAAGGATGAGGGAAGACCTCAAAGGAGTGCACATTTAAAAAGGGGAAGAAACTGTCCTGCAAGGGGAGCGCTACGGAACCGAGAGAAAGAGTGAAAATTGTTACGTAAAAGGTAAAGTGGAAAATAACTTAAAATCCCCGTGGGAGCTACAACGCAGGACTACATCATGATAGATAGAAACAACCGGACACTAACCCCGACATTCGCGAGAACGAAAAAAGAAGGGACAGGAAGAGATGGAATCATGTGGACAAAAATGAAAGGGAACAGGTGCACGACTGAGGAACGAAAGGGAGCTCGGCACACCGAGCCGAACGTGCGGCTGAGTTCGGAAAAGGGAAAAGAGGCGAGAAACATCAGGACTGAAAGTGCAAAGGTCGACCACGGGCAGCGGAGGGAAGGGGAGCTGCCTAGCCATTGGGAGGGGATGCGCAACTCAACGGATTCGAAGGACGAAAGAAATGGCTAGGACAGGGGGAAATACTTCACACTCCGGAAAAAAAGAGCTTAGGCATAAAACCAAGCCGAGGGGGGCCCGTTCTCCAAGGAAATGGACCAAGAGCTGAAATCATCGTGTACGGATGACAAAGGTGTGAAAAGGTCGTACGCACAGGATAAAGAAAGAAGAGTTTCACGGAGGTAAAGGGCGGTATAGAGAAGGGCCCAAACGAAAGACAAAAGAGCCATTCTACGGGGGAAGAACGACCGTATGAGGGAGGTAAGGGGATCTACCTGTCAGAAAGAAATTGCACCGCTCCCAGGATTTGAGAAACCTGGTGTCAGCGGCGGGCACGATCTCGACTGATTCGAGATCACAAAACGACGCATTTGGACGCACCAAAAAAACTGGCAGGGTTCTCGGACATATTAATAGGGTGAAGCCCCGAGGTACCATGGGAAGGGGGGGGGGATGTGCCAAAAGCCCCGACAAGTGAGGAAAACAGGGCCGAGAAGATTGTGAAAAACCTCCACGGAACTTGAGCAAAAGGCTGTGTGTGTAAACCTCGTGGGAAGAAGAGAAGGAGGTTTTTTTCGACACGACGGAAAGATCGGCAGAGGGGAAGCCGGGGGAAAAAGGGAAAAACAAGTATCGCTGGATGGACGGGAGTCTGGTTGGCTGCGCAGGTAGGCTCTGGTAGGGATCGAAAAAGGGAAACAAGGCAGTCGACTCTTAATTCGACCAATACTAGTCAAGGGCAAGGGGAGATCAAGGCCGAGACAGGTTTTATCTGTGCAAAAGAGGAACAGACAGTGAACCTAGGGCAGCCGCCGGACGGGGTGGTCAGAGTTCATGCACAATAAGCATGAGGGCGGAAAAAAAGAGGAAAACCTTCCTTATACCGAAGCAAGACTGTTGCACTAGACTCCTGATGACGCTCTTTACGGCATGGAGTTCTACAAAAGCGCAAGGGTCAACTCCTGGGATGGGAAATCTCCTCGGCAGATGACAGTGGGCAAACGGAGAAAGAAAATATGCACTACAAAAAGAGCAGCAGAACGCGGAGCGGAGAAGTACGGGGACTTCTGCCAAACACCTATAGGAGAGAGAAATAGGCTGTATCGGCGAAGCATTCCTGACAATCACGACAAATAGGCGGAATATAGAGAAAACGCAAAAAGGGAAGGGACGGGAGAACTCCAACGGGGGGGAATGAGTTGGAGCGAGACGCAGCGAAATGTGTTTTGGACGTGGGTGGGAAATAAGAGGGGAGTACAGTGTAGTTTGGAAGGAATGCTAAGAAATAACGTGAGAGAGCCAGTGGGGTGTGTGCAATCCAAAAGTAAGAAGGAGGAGCCAGGCAGAGAAGAGGAAATCCTGGGTAGCCGATATCGAAAAAAAAGAACACGATCGCAGGGCTATCGGGGGAAAAAGAAAAAGAGGGAAACGTTGCAGGGAATAAAAGATGAACACGAGGCGCCAGCAAGCAGGAAGGACCTGAGGAAGAGGTCAGAGGACAGACCGATATCGCTAATTGTAGCCCGCTCATCCGATACACATCACGACTGAGTCGAAGGAAAAAAGAAGAAAGCGGCACCTACTGAAACGATAGCAAGCAAAAAATAGCAGGTGCCATGACTCGGGGTGCGTTGGTCTAAGACAGAAATCTTCCATTTGGGAAATCAATCCGAAGGGCGGGAAAAGAAAAACCTCCACATGAAAAAGAGTCAGCCACCACCCAGCCGAGAAGATTTGTCCTGCTCCTGGAAGAACAGAGAGCCAGAACAAAAACAAGCGTGGGAAAAGAACCATCCAAGGGGTGTAAAAAAACAGAAGGAGCATTTCCTTTGGGCATAAACAGTGCAGCACCCAAAAGAGGACCTCATAAGCACTTGAGGGGCAAGCACAAGAGAGTTAAATCGGGAGGAAACCCCTAGTAAAAGACTGTCCGAAAAAAAAGAAGGGGCGGGAGGGTGAATTAGGAGCGGAGGGAAAAACTAAGGATTAGCTAGCGGCCCGGGCTAAAGCGTTGCTGCAGCAGAGGGAAAAAAGACGCGTTAGAAAAAATGGTAGTGACGGAAGTGAAAACCACACTGAATAACCTGACGGCACCGTCCCAAGGAAGGCAACAGTGGGATTACAAAAGGAGAGTCGTTAAGGCGGGGCGGGGGGGGAAATACACCTCCTGTACCGCCAGTGGAAACACTGTCAACTTTGCCATCCTGGAAATGATTTTGGGAAAGTCGTGCAACAAGGGGGAATCGAAAACACTATTGAGAAGAACTTAGCTGGTAGAGGCTTAACGGGCACGCGGCAGTGGAGCTCGATGTACGCATCAAGAAAAGGGGAGAATCATCAACCAAGGACTTTAGGTCGATATCGAAGGAAAGCGCGGCAACCGTGACGGCAGAATACACATTGCGAGGCAGAAAAGAATTGCAGGTAATTTAAGAAAGAGGCTCAAGGATGTGGACTCGAAAACAAGATGAAGTCGCACTGCCAGCCGCAAGGGCCCTGCAGTCCTTGTGGAAATCCCAAAAGGAAGGGCAAAAAAGGCGGTGCCAACCATGGTAGACCACCAAAGAACAGTGGCGTCCCATCATTGAACTAAGATTTGGGGCATGGCCAAAAAAAGACATTTGGAAGCGAACGGAGAGTCTGGTTAGGTAGTTTCGCCTGACGCCAACTGCATGATTCCACGCTTTCGTTGGGGCAAAGAAAAAAACGTAGGCAGAGGTGGATAAATGCTGCAAAAGAACATTAAAAGACCACCATTCAATATGGGCTCGCTTGTTCTGGGGAACAGACAAAAGGCGCTCCACTTCGAAAAAGCGTATCAACGGGATGTTGAAACTGAGAAAAAAAGGAACGCTCTCAAGGGGGGAATCTCCCGCGCTCCACAGCAGCTCGTACGTAATACCAGAAAAAGAGAACGATATGTGGGGGGGTAGGAGGTGAGAAGATTCAAAAATTGGGAAATCTCGAGTTATCTCAAAGCGCTCCATGCATGATCATGGAAGGTTGTAAAAGCCACGGGAAACTTACGGAATAAAGAGGCTCCAGCGCACAAAAACGCTGAAAACCATCTCAGAAACTTGAACTCTGAAGGTGAGTCCCTGCCATTGGGTGCTTTAATATTCAAAGGGGGGGAATTTACTGGGCACTTCAAGACGTAGAACAGAGAAGGGGGTCGCTGAGAGGAAGGCTAGGTAAAAGGACAATGTCCCAGTCAAATGTCACGGGGGTCGTCGGAAAGCTCGTGTTTAGAGGAAGCACAAAGGTATCGGAAAGCTTAATCCTAGGGAGGTGGGGAAATTGGTCAAGACATACAGCACCACGAAGCAATGTGTATCATCGTAGTCAAGAGAAGGAATGAACTCGCCCTGCGTGGGCATCCGGAAGGGGGGGGATAATTGTCACAGACGAAAGCCAGTCGCTAACCATTCAACTGTAGGAAGACGCAGGTTGGCTCGGGGGTCAAAAGAAAGACGACCTGGAAAGGTTCCGCTCCCCAGGGTGACCAAGTAAAAACAGGAGGTGCTGAGGACGTTTGGGGCATGTTAGGGGACGCGGCGGCCTGGAAAGGAAAAAAATCAGCCTGGAACAACAAAAGGGAAGAAGGGAAGAAGCTAGGGATCAGAATAAGGTTCCCGAGGACAGAGCAAAAAATCTGCAGCAAAAGCGGCAGCAGTACGTGTTTTAAAGGGACGCGGAAACGAGAAACTCCTCCGTTGCAACGCGCAACAAAACTGCGCTAGCATGACGTGGTCATGGCAGGCGATACGAGCTGTGCCACCAGGGAGTAATTACGATGACAAGGAGAAGGGTCAGGAACAAAAAAAAAAAAAAACTCGTGACTAACGATTAAACCACGAAACCGTATCGGGATGGAATAAAAAAAAGTGAAATACGCAGCTTACATGACGGCAAGATCTCTCCGAAGAAGTTCGTTGAGCAAACCAAGATTCCCACCCCTGTACGAACTGGGGGCATTGAGTCACCTTAATATCAATTTACAGGAAGGAAGCAGGAGAGACACCCTCGGACAGTATAGCTCCGTACAGAGGCACAGATTTGAAAAAGAGTCAAAAAAAACCCTGGAGGGGACTTCGAAATTGGAAAAGGGAACCAAGAGATGGAGAACGGAGTTACCCTCGGAGCACTAGCGAGCACGAACAGCAGACGACTCACAAAAAACATCCTTTTCAGAAGGACGAAGGAAGGACGAAAAAAAACGGGCGTAACACTAGGATCACGAAAAACTATCAGCCCGCGCTTAATAACGGAGGGCGGAGGCGATAGGAAAAGAAAAAAAAAAAAAAAAAAAAAAAAGAAAACACAACCCACCAAAAATCTCCCCCCTGCTCCTTAAAATCTCACCGGGTCACCATCCAAATTGAAAGTGGCTGAAAGATGGGGCGCGCATGCGCGAGTGCTACCGCCCAAAATCGAACAACATAGTGGGAAATTGTTTAGGCGAGGGGGGAAAGGGGCTAGGGAAAGGCTCACCGCCGCGACACAGTTGCAACCTCAGCGCCGGGCAAGCAGATAAAAAAAACGGGGCAGAAAAACACAGGAATCCCCAAAGGCTAGGAAGCAAAAGGGGAAAGCCAGAATACGGGAAAAGATCAACGTATGCTGTGACGCAAGACGGAGGTGCAGGGGAACCGGGGACGTAAAAACATGTGGGACCGGCCAAAAGGAGACTTGCTTCTGGAAGTGGAGGGAAAAAAGAAGGGTGGAAACATCCTTCGCGGCCCTTTATCACTTTCTGAACTTAAAAGGGAGGTCACGGGGGGGACTCGGAAGAAGTGCAAGGGGTGGCTCAAACTCACGAGTCAAAAAGGACAAGGCAGCCTACGGCAAGAAGATGCCAAAACTCCTTGGAAGACTGAGGGGCATCGAGAATCAACCAAACTACGAAGCCGTCCTCAAGGGAACTGATCATCGGTCATGTGGAAACAGAAGTCGGGGGAAAAAAAACGAAGGGGAAAAAAAAAATTGTTCATATTAAAGGGGAAAAAGGAGGGTCAATTAGAATGAGTTCACCACGCCCAGTAAAAATAGTAACCGACCTGGGAAGAAAACCTTACGTGCGTCATGTAGACGCCAGTGGGGGGGAGAGAGCCAACCGGGGGGGTAACCGCATTATTGGTAAATGAGTTGGGGTCAAGAGGGTCGGAGACAAAGGAAGCCGCGCGCGAACGTATGCTCAGAAAAGAACCCTGCGCTAAGGGCGCAGCAGGGGCGCATCAAAATCGGAAATGAACGCGGAGGCGCGATAGACTGGGGGGGTGCCAAAAAAGGTAAACTTTCAGGGGTGGTTGATGGGCATCAAGGCCAATCAGTGCGGCGCGGACCGAGTTGGCCAGGGGGGACAGCAAACCGGACTTATTGAAAGAGGGGGGGGAAACCGGGGATGGGGCTGACACCTGTCTTACGGGTGGTTTGTTCGCACACGGCACGCTGAAACTCGTCGCAGGTAACAGGAGAGAAAAAAAACACTAGGTCGTCAGCGGCCGGGAATGACTGAACACTGGGGCGTATGCATCAGCAAGACCTCCCCGCCGAGACGAAAATTAAACATCAACGGAAAAAAAAAGTCAAACTGGGAACAATGGCAAACGGGCTCTCAGGGTTGAGCTAACGATGCACAGGAGGCACAGATCATGTGGAACCTCGCAGGCCGGGCTGAGGGGGTCTCGGTATAGAAGGGGAGGACTTCCTTCTGAAGTGAATCGAAGGAAGAAAAAAGGTAGAAAGGAAAACAGCCTGTTGCTCACGACGCCTGAAAAGGAAGGGCCAAAGCCGCGTACTGGGAAGTCCGACTGCGAAAACAGGCAGGTCCGTCATAGCACTCGGAAGGGCAGTGGGACATGGTCTGCTAGGATGAAAAACCGGGGACAGCATAACGCTGCGAGGGAAGGCACCTACTGGGGAAAGTGGATTCGGCCAATAAACAACGGCCGCGAGAACAGAGCTGGTAACTCAAGGACAATCCGACCTCCCGGCTGCTTTCAAAAAATCGAAAAAACCCGCAACACACAACGGAAACGGAGAGTGCGCTCTCTCCAAAAAAAAAGGAAAGGGAGCGATCTATGTACTACTAAAGTTCTCGTTGGTGTTGTGTGTTTGGTTGAAAAGAGGGGCAAACATCGGGGAAAGCCAAAAAGGCGGATGTGGCAGGACTGAGGAAAGCATGCGCTAGCGTGAAGAGCGCTAAATGGATTGGCAGAAACCCCAACATTGGAAGGCCTCGAATCGGTAATAACTGACATAAGGGCTAGCGCCAGACCAAATGAAAAATAAAGCCTGGCGAGCGAAAGAAAAAGGAAACCTTGGTTGAGAATGAGTAGAACAACAAAGAAAGCGAACTAAATAAAACAGCAATCATTCGAGGCGAAGAAACAGCAATGAGTTCGGAAAAAAAAGTAGATAATACTCAGAACCGGGAGTAAGGGAACCGCATAGAAGAGACCCCTCACGACGGAAACGGCTATCACAGGGGGATTCTGCGGCCGTAAGGAAAGAGGAGGAAACCTTATAGTCCTCCTCAAAATTGCCAGTGGAAATGTGAAAAGGCGATCTCTCGTGACGAAAGTAAGGCCACATCAAACGAAGTGCACAAGCAATCAGAAAATGGACAAAAAAGGACGACCACCAGAAAACGGGCAAGAAAAAGGTTTGGCAGGGACTGGAGAAAAAAGATTTAACACGGGTGAAAAAAAAACGGAGGAGGGATGTGACAAAGAACCACCAAAGTACAAAACATCCATGAAGCAAGACGTTAGGTACCAGGGCCAATCAAAAAATAGGCCAGGGTGGGAAAAACAACCACTTGAGTAAAGTGGGGACCATCAAAAAAGGAATAAAAAGTGAAATTTCTGGGCGGTTCACCCCCCTTGACGGGGACCCGAGAAGCGGTCAGCGCGCAGCAGAGTAGAACGAGAAGGCGCGGAGGGAAGCAAAACGATCCGCTAGCCGGCTCCTTAGTTTCCGCAGCGCGGAACCAAGCACCCGTCATCAAAAACAATAAGGTACGCTTAGTCGCAAAAGAACAGGGGGCGATCCTTACTCCCTTCAAACGTACGGGCAGTCCAGGGATGAGGAAAAAGGGTGTAGTGCATTATGGGTAAATCAAATCTATGAAAACCAAAAGAACGGTACCCACTGTCCAGTGAGGACCCATCCTCTTAAAGCGTGGCCGTAAAAAAAAGAAAAAAAGTCATGGACGAAATCCTAGCTTAGGGAGGAAGTCGTAGCAAGCATAGTCCGGCTCGGATGCCTCAGCTCTGGACAGGAAAAAGAGCGCAGAATCGGCGGCGCCAAGGATGGGGAAGTCAATCCTAGTATGCTTGGGTTCATTACGTTAACAGCACCATAATTGGAGGGAGGGCACAGTGCCCATCTAGTGCAATGGGGTGGGTGAAAGCTAGTCTCTCCGTCGTTGGTAGATACCCATCCCGATGCCGGTGTCACAAATCAAAAGCCTCACGTGGAGACGCAAAAGGGGCCGAACCCTGCGGAGGGCAAAGAAAAGTCTGGGCAAAAATGGAGAAAAAAAAAGGAAAAAAAAAAAAGAAAACAGCATTGAAAGAAAAAAGTCAATCCCGGATCGAGTTGGAACTCGCAAATGTCGGGGGAAGGGGCATGGACGACAATGCGCACTCAAGGCATGAGGCCAAGAGAGCGGGGGGGTAAAAACACAATAATGCCGGAGGTTAACTCAGGGAAGGAACCATCAAAAGTGACCACATGTCAACACGGGGACTCAAATTTTTCGAGAACTAGGGGGGGAAGGCGACATGCTTGCTAACACATCGGAAGGAAATCTTGACAAGAGGGTACCCGTGACTAAAACGGCGCTCATTGGGCTTAACGAGAAGCACTAGAAAAAGCAGGGAGAGGGGAGAGTGCGTGGTTTCAGGAGACGATTCCGCGGGACCAGTTAATCAGCGCGAAAAGGAAATAATGACCTTTTGAAGGGGCGTAGTCAAGAAGGAACGAGAGAAAGTCTCACGATCACAGGAAGCAAATCATGGGGTCAAAAACACTGTTGCACTGCGAGCTTACCAACGCATGTGTCGCCAGCTCCACTGTTGGTAGGGATGGAAAGGATAACATTCATACGTCGAAGCAAAAGGTTTGAGTACTGTTAACTGAGGGTAATTAAAATGCAGGAGCTCACGATTGGCAAGGCCCATGTCCAGGAGTGTGCTTCATCGGGAATCGAGGGGTGAAAACACTATTCTGCGCAAGCGTCCGGGCCAATGCTGGGATTATTAAATTTGGGGGTTCAGCGCCACCCTCACACGAAGCACGGATGGGGGCCTGGAAGCGAAAGTCAAACCTAATTATGGGGAAATAAAGCAGCTGGCAAACCTTCTGGAAAAATCCTGTGGAGCTCAGAAGCAAATTCATCTCCGATGAACCAGGAGGGGGGGAAAGGACTGTTTTACGCTGGGAGGGAGAGCGACACCCGTCCAGCTCAATGACCACCGACTGCTGTGATGCATCGGTGTCCATGTTTCATCTGTTGGCGGCGGGAGGTTGCAATCAGGGCAAGTCAGCGCTAGC
>Ga0179593_1446286_pt1 | contig 16770 bp, 15 predicted proteins | sample CZODoug2_1_08_16_FD_185931 | JGI IMG/M metagenome (GOLD analysis project Ga0179593, IMG submission 185931) | Vadose zone soil fungal communities from Angelo Coast Range Reserve, California, USA - CZODoug2_1_08_16fungal (PacBio error correction) | ecosystem: Environmental > Terrestrial > Soil >...
ACAGGGAAGTCTGTAGGCATCGGTGGGAAGACAGGAGAAATGAAACTCAAGCTCAAGAAGTCGCAACCTATTCGTACGACAGGTGTTCAACTCCGTCTGGTTTGAGGAGCCTCGGGGAGGCCCGAAATCAAACGCGTTAACCCAAACCGAACTTAGGTCGAGGACGTCACGCTCGTCCCCGGGGGGGGTAGAAGAAAAGATCGGGGACAGCTTATGAAAAAAAAAGAAGAAGAAGCAACACCGGGGATCGAAATCTTCTAAGGGGAAAAACGTCGAGGATGTATCAGACAGGAACACGTCCCCAAGAAATCAGCGTGAAGCAAAAAGTGGGTGGTTCGGAGTGCGCGTCGACAAGGAGGTTGACGAAAAAAAAAAATCCGACGAACTTTTCACACGCAGTGTCTCTCTAACACTAGAGGGGGGGAGGTAAAACCAAGGTAGGGTTGCCCCTCAACAGCTCAAAAGCTGCCAGTCGTCCAGAAAAAAAGGAGCAACCTCCATAACATGCCAGCAAGCAGCTATAAAAAAAGGAGCAACCGGACTCAAGAGGAGAGATGCTTCCTTCATAGCGGAAAGTCAAGGGAAAAAAACCTTAACACGTAACAGCGCGAAAGGCCGAGGAAAAAGTTGGGTGAAACTGAAAGCCCAAAAACGGGCAAAACCGTCGGGAGGGAAAATGGCGTCAAAAGAACTCAAGAAGAAAAAAAAAGCAATTCCACGAGATGGTGGGAAAAAGCACGTAAACCGTGGGGAAAAAAGGAGAGTAGAAAAACAAAGGGGTATCGCTAAAAAAAAGAAGACCAGCCACGAACGGCTCCCACCAAAAGAGAGGAAACAGAGAAACTCGCGACGACGGGGGGCAGGAAAACCGTGGCGGGGTGGGGAGAGAAAACTGGAAAAACCAAGACAGAGGGCGGGAACGTTCTACGAACAAAAGAACTAGTACGCACATCTTCTATTGAGGAAGGGAGAAAAAAGAACGGAACGATCCATAGCGTAAAAACAGAGGGGCGAGCCAAGCAAGATCACAAAAAAAAGACATGTCTCGAGCTGAGGCGGTCGAACACGTTGTTGAAAGCCTAACAAAAAAAATTTTGGAGGGCGGGTCGGACAGGGGAAAAAAAAGGGGATGCCGACATCCGGTAGGAGCAAAAAAACAGAACTCAGGGGAAAAAAAACAAAAAGCCAATATCATCGAGCACTCAACGACATCCTTGCGACGCAAAAAAGACGATCCCTAAAGAGCTGAGAAGAAAAGAGAGAAGAAAGGACATTTAGTTTGGTCGCGACTCTAGGTGTAACGGGAAAAAGAAAAAGCGCGTCGCAAAGAAAAATCGACACAGCAAAATGTGGGTGAATTCGTCGGCGCTCAAGCATCATCAAAAGCTTGGGAAGCGGTTCACACTATACCAGAGGGGAGAAAGCACAATTTGTCGCGCGGGCAAAAATCCGCCCGCTCGCCATACGAGTTGTGGAGATAACTTCTCCATCTAAACGCGGCGGGACGCGGCCCAGATAAACGGCCTAAAAAAGTGAAAAGCTCGCGCGTATGGCCATGGCTCCTTTCAACCCCAGAGGGAAAAGCCGCTCGAGATTCCTGACAGGCGATCAAAAAAAAACGAAAAGTTAAAAGGAAAATGAAGTAACAATTCTCTCGCTCCGCATACGCGGCGCGAGGCAAAGCGGAAAACACCTGGATCGATCGGTAGAGAAAAAAGACGCGAAGTCTTCAACGGCGGCCTTGGCGCGCACACTGAAAAGCTCGAAAAAAACTGAGGAGGGGATTAAAGAAAAATGTGAGGAAAAAAAGACTCCGTTTCGGAATTCAGGCTCTCAAAAGACAAGACAGAAGGGGAAAGTCGCGTTCTCGCCTCTCGCCGCGTGAGAAAGAAGACGTACTAAACGAGACTCTTTCTGAGCAAGGACGGCGGTCGACGATCGAATGCCCTGCAGAAAGAGAAATCGACTGGTGACCAAGAGAATTTGGAACAACGCTCACGACTCCTCGCCTTAAAGGAACGTAGGAAAAAGGAAAAGAGGGAGAGAGTACCGCGGGACGCTCAAAAATGCAAAAAAAAAAAATCGGAGGCGACGCGGGTCTCGAGAGAAAAAAGCAAATCTTTCACTCCGACGACGCAGGCACGTCTTCTGACCGCACGAGCCAGGGAGAAAAGAGGGAACGCCGGGGAAAAGAAGAAAAAGAAAGGACTTTAATTCGAGGCGGCCCGCGAGAAGCTCTCCTGGGAACAAAAAAAGAGTCAGCAAACCGGAACACAAAAAAAAAAAAAAAAACAAAAGGCCTCTGGGAGCAAGGGGAGAAAAATAGGTATCGGGCCACGGGAAGCTTAGCGAGGAAGATGACGGGGATAACTCCGATGATCAAAAACGATCCAGATCGAGGGTGGAGCAACCGGTCGACCGTGAATCCCTTTTGCTGAGCTGGCGGGAGCAAAGGAAAAAAAAAAACGTGCCTGGTGGCGGGTCCGAAGCGTCGACTTGGAAAACCAGCCGTCCGATAGCATTTCACCTCAGAGAGAAAGAAATGCACGAAAACCCACCCTGGAGGGGGAAATCCGGAGAAGGGGAGATCATCGCTCGACCCAGGGGGTGACGAAAAATGAGAGAAACTCTGTCTGATAAACGTGCCCGCAAACCGGATGCACTTCTCGCCAGAGAAAAAAAAAAGAGAGAAAAGCTCAAGTTTCGAGGCATGGAGTCGGAATGAAAAAACACAGGAAAGGAAAGTGTTACGCGATGTACCAAGAAAATTGGCTGACCCGGTCAAGCCGACGGTCTTTGTGGAACAACGAATCCGTGGCGGCAAAAAAAAAAAAAAAGACTAAAAATTTGTGGGCCGGAAGAAAGTCGATGCTTTGTACACAACGCCACCAGGAAAGACGCAGGTTGAACGTCAGGACCGGCCACCAAAGGGGTCCAAGCGGACTCGCTAAGCTCTGTCCGGGGCCGGAAAAAAAAAGTTCCATGCCTGTAAAAAAGATAAATAGCATCTGAAAGCGGAAGAGAGGGTATTGCAACGAGGTGTCACTTGGGAGAAAGGGTCTGACGAGAGGGGGCCATTTTCTTTAGGGTGCTAAAGGCGCCGAAAGCAACGACTGGAAGCATGTGAGAAAATCCTGGGGTGAGAAGAAAAAAAAGAACTTAGGAAACAAGAAGACGGCGTTGTACCGTCAAAAATGGGAAACGAAAACACTCAGAGGGAAAAAAGCCACGCAAAGGGGGCTACGCGGTAAGCCCCGTGATGTGGCTGGACAAGAAAAAAAAGAACGGAAGTTTCGGAAAGCCGAGCGATACAGGAGAAAGACGCTATCCAAGCGTGGGGGGGGAAATCAATGGCAACACGCTAAGGAAAGGCCCAACCACCGGGTGCTCTACAGAAAAGGAAGGAAAAGTGGGGAAAGAAAGGGGGTAACAAAGATCTGAACCAAAAACCCAAGAATTCTACACAACATGTTGCACCACTCGACGAACGAAATGCCCCATTAGTGCAGGTCACCAAGGAAAGGGGGGGAGATGGAAAAAAAAAGGAACTTCACTAAAACTCTCCTGACGGGAAAAGGAAGATAAAAACAAGGGAAAGATATATTAATCAGCGGAAAGGGTCGGAGGCATCGGTGGCGACAAGGACCCGTTGGACCATCACTAAGGCTGCAACCTCAGCGTTCAGAAAGTTTCAACAACCTTACTGGGGGAGTGGAAGAGAGGGAGGAGAAGGTCATCTCAGCGAAGCTTCATTTCAAATATTGCTTCACGGCAGGCCAAGTGGTGGTGACTGTCAACCATTTCGCGGTGAAAAAAGAAACAATAAAAAACCGCGCGTTTGAAGCAGGGAAGGAAAGCTAAGAAAACCAAGGTAGGAGGTAGCTGATTGATGGATCACGAGAAAAGCAAAGAACCAATTGTTCGAGGGGCGCGCTAAAGTAGTTGCGTTGAAAAACCTCAAACTTCTACTAAAAGGGGTAAAAAAAGGAGCTCGGGGATAAGTAAAAAAGAAGGGGGTAAAAACCCACGGAGGGGTGCTCTCACACGAAGGAAAAGTAAAGTCTAAGAGAGAAAAGAAAAAAAGAATAACAGACTCAGCATAAAAACAAGAGAACGAAACGTCCGTCCTGAGAAGGGGGGTAATAAAGGATACGCCGGGGTCAGGAAATAGGGAAGAGGGGTTAAAATTTAAGGGACCGTTGCTGAGTGAAAAGTAGGGGGAGGAGGGAGCGCAGCACCTAAAAGTGAAAAAAAGGTGGCAAGGGAAAGGGGGAATTGCTGCCAAACAACTCAAGAATTCCCCAACTCGAAATAGGTGGACAGGATCATGAATAGATGTGTGGACAAACCAGGGGAAGGCCGGGACTGGATATAGTTTAAAAGGTCAGAGGAAAGGGAAACGGGACCACCACGGCCGGCGAGGGACAAGCGACATAAAAAAAGAAACTATGAGACAAACGGTGGGATGAGCAAAAAGAGACCGATTTAGACGGATGCACGCGATCTACGCCTTATAGCTCGACACGCTAAGGAGCGGCTATGCCGGAACAGAAAGTAAGAAGAAAGTGAAACAGGTGGGGCTAAAAAAGAAAAGTCCTACAAACGACCGATCCATGCTCGATAACGGTCCGATTTGAAGACGAGAGGACAGCAAATCGAAGGGGGTTCGGCTGGGGACACTACCGCTCCTGAAGGGTGATGGAAAAGACTGCTCCATTAATCGAAAAAAGGAAAAGGATAGGGAACCTATGCTCTCTAACACACAATATAATAGGGATGCTAAAAAATCAAACCTCGATAAGAAATAAAAAAGGAGCTCATCTAGCTCCGAAGCAGAAAAAAACAAGTGACGGTGAGGAACTCTAGTGAGGACAAAGGGAGAGGAGGGAAGCGCGCGACGCGCAAAATGTGAGGAGAGTCAGGAACGTTCAGGGGAAAAAAAAGTCGTGCTGTAAGCGTACAAACGAAGAAAAAGGGAAAAAGAGAGGCGGGCACGAGGTTCAAAGGGGGAAAACGAGAAAAAAAAAAGAACGCCTACGGCTTTTGCGCAAGTGACGACGAGGGGTCCCCAGTCCGGGACAGTTTCCCACGACGTACCGAAGAGGAATCTGGCGAAGAAAGGAAGAAATGGCAACCATCGAGGGGGGGACGCGCGAGGAAAGATGAGAGGAAGTCAAAATCGACAGACAAGAACGAAAAGCGGATCAGACCCATCAGAAAAATCGTCGGGAGAGTGAGGAAAGAAAAAAAAGGCGCAGGCGCTCAACACTGGCTCGATCGGAACGGGGCAAAAAAAAAGGTACGTTGGCGAACCAAAAAGAGAGAGAGAAAAAGAAAAAAGGGATGAAAGAGAGAAATTCAAAAGAGGAAGAATTGCCTATACAAGCGTAAGAGAGGCAGGGATCCATTTCAGCTTGTCGGCGCCGAGCGCCTCTGGCGCAAGACAAAAAAGCCGATACGCGTGTCAGAAATCTTGTCCGGCGGGGGAGAAGAGAAGAGAAGACAAAACACCCACGAACAATCGACGGGTGCAGCTAAGGGGGAACATCCCGCGACTGAAAGAAGAAGAAAAAACCGTCGTATGTAATCCAGCAGGGAGAGGCAAGAAAGAAGGTAGAAATTGCGCAACAGTCAGTAGCAGGAAGATTATCGTGCCACAAGACATCGGGAAAGAAGAAAAAAACTTGCGGTGCCGCCGCTACCCAAGGACCGAAAGGGGGAAAAGTGACCTCCGCAGTCACCAAACCAAGAAAGGGGGAGAGAAAGGACCACGAGACGCGAGGCGAAGTTTCTAGAACAGGAACAACTAACCCTGCCGAAAAAAGGCAGAAAGAAAGCTCGACGCTTTCGTAGAAAAAGGATCGTAAAGAGTAAAGGGAGGAAACACATCGGGAAACGAGAAGACGTAAGAGTGCTGTTTCTTAAGAAATAGTCGGCATTCACCTTGGGAGAGTCGTAAAAACACAGAAAAAACAACGTGCTCGAGGGCGGGAAGCTGAGCAGGAAAAAGTGGAGCCTGAATAAATTCACCTAGGAGAAAAGGGGGTAAGACTTGCGCGACTCACCCACAAAAGTTCACTATCTGGGGGTAGGAAAAGGAAGAGAAAAAATCCTTAGAAGTAAGATCCACTAGGGTCGAAAAGGACCAGAAATAACCTTATAATGTTCTCGGGAAACAAAAAAAAAAAAAATCGCTTCTTAAAGGGGAGAAGGAAAAGGAGGTAAAACCGTGGTTGTTCAATCCCCGCCACCGGTGGCGGAGACCCGTCACTAAGCCAAAAGCGTGGAAGAACAGGAGAGGGGGGAAGGGAAAAAAATCACTCTGAAGTGCGGGGACAGGGTAAGTAGGAGTCATGTGACCGCACTGCAACCCGACCTGTGGGTGGAAAGGGGAGGGGAGAGAGGGAAGACCCAACCCTGGGAAAGACAGACCCTCCTTTTCCGGCGCGACGAGTGAAAGGACGGAGTGAAAAAAAAGAAGAAGGAAGCAATCTCTCAGAGGAACTGCTTTGGATAAAGGGGGGAAAGGGGAAGAGGCACCGCGTTAGTTTTTGTTGCGATATAGGAAATAATCACGAGTTGAAAGAGGGGAAGAAACCTTTTGGGAAAACACTAAAAAACGTATTATACAAAAAAAAAAGGAGAAAAGTCGTGACCAGAGAGGGGGGGAGTGGGCTTCAAATCATCTGACTCTCGAAACGAAAAAAAGGGCTAAAAAAACAAGGAAAAAGGGTAGTGAAACAACAATATAAAGTACATCCTCGATGGTTAGAGAGGAGACCGGAAGGAAACGCGGCTCGCCGTCGCTTGAAGAAGATCCAACGGAAAACGTCACACTAACAAAAAACTAAAGGAGAAAATCGCATGAGGAGAGAACCTGGAGGGGAAAGGAAGGGGAGGGATGGGTAAAGAGGGGGGGTGTGAATGACCACCTGAGACCAAATCTACCCCTCAAGTAAAAACCAACTTCTGACGTACTCAACTGGTTGGTCCGCAAAGTCTCATGAGGGAACGTTCACCGACTTGGTCTGAGCGCCACTCTAGGCACGAGGAAATAGTAGAAAGACTATCACACCAAAAAGAGAAAGTGTCATCCGGAAAGGTCGTTCCTTTCGGGTTCTACGACAAAATGGTGGAATGCACATAACACTCCCTAAAGAAAAGAGGAAGGACCGTCAGTTGAAAAAAGTTATTTACCAGAGGAGTGAGGCTCCGTTTGAAAGAGAGGTTGAAATGCCGGAAAAAACAGTCACTAGGGCGGCGCGAAGTAAAGGTGGGAGGGAAGGAAAAAGGTCCCTTCATCTTTTTGACCGATGGAAGCGAAAATCGGCTAATCCTAAAGCGTGCAGCCGGAGATCAGGCTCATAAAAAAGAGAGATGTAATAACAGGGACGTCAAAGCGGGGGGACAAAAGAAGTTGCGTGACCCCAATTGGGTTTGTTCGAGGGCGCGCGACCGGGTGTGTTGAAAACGGGAAAAAAACCTCAACCTTCTACGAAGGGGAAAACTAGCAAAAGGAAAGAAAGGGGGGTTATAACCGGTGGGGACCCCTCAAAAGCAGGCAAGCTTGGCCGATTCGCGCAAAGAGAAAAAAGAAAAGGCCAATCAGGGCAGAAACTATAAAACAGGCACCCTGAGAAGAAAGGAGCCTTAAGGCGGCCAATCACTGCCGGAAGAGATAGAAAGAAAGAAAGAGTCGCTCAGGGAAGGAAACAGAGAGAAGATGGACCCGATTTGGTGGCGCAAAGGGGGTCACCAAAAACGTTATGGTGGCCAAGGGGAGAAAAACCAGACAGGGGACCGCCACAACTTGAACAGAGGGGGGGAGACTTACGAAGCCGTGGTTAACACGCCTTTCGACAAATTACAGGGGAATAAAAGAGCCGTCATGGCAAAGGTAAAACAAAGGCCCTGGAACTTCACGAGAAAGAAAGGCATCGGAGAGAGAGAACCTTTAGTGTGTTGGGAGATAAAAAGAGCTACGAGGAAGTGGACCGAAGTCACTCGTGCTCGACGCGCGTCGAAAGGAAAGGAGGGGATGGAAAGAAGAAAGTTGCAAACAAGCGTTGAGAGACGAAAAATAGTACATCTGCCACAAGTGCACATGATACGGCATTCGTCGAACACTTTTGGGGAGGGAAAAGGGACAATAGACAAAGTGGGTTCGTCGGCGACAAAGGAAGGAAAGGCAAAAAGGTCTCAAAAACCTCAGGGTAAGTTAAAAGGAATGAAAAAAAGACAGGCTGCCCAGAAATCCTTTCCCGAGGGAAGAAGTACCAGACGGAAGCAAAGGAGGAAAGAAGCCTCGCGGCAGGGGTCGGGGACGCAGGGAACTCTACTCAAAAAGGAAAAATAAGAGGAGAAAAGAACGCTCAAAAAAAGAAGGTCGGCAACCCTCTATCATCGGCTAACTTTATGTGGGGAAGAAAGAAAAAGGTCGTGAGGCTCGCTTATTTCACGAATTGGTCAGAGTGAACGATCCTCGCGGGAGAACAGTTGCGGCCCTTGAAAAAACAAAAAAAGGGAAAGAAAAGAAGGGTGTCAAAAATTAACCGAGGAGCTCGCGTCTAGGACCCAGTAGTAGGCAACAAAGCGGGAACAAAAAGTCAACTAATACGGGTCGCTCCGCGGCCAAGGAGACACCGCGAGAGGGGAGAAAGTCGCGCATAAAAAAGGAGGAGAAAAAGAAAGGGAACCCAACCGGGAAAACAAAGTGCTCGTCGGGTCGAAAAGGAGCGAGGGAAGACTTCACCAAAAGGCTCCACAGCTAATATATCAAAGAGGAAAAAAGAAGGGGAAAGAGGGCTAAAAAAGAACTGCACAGAAGCTGAAAAAAGAGATCAGAGAATACATGAGAAGGGTGCGAGCAAGATCGCCCGTAGAGAAAAAAGGGACCTTAGGGAAGCACAGAAGAAAAAGGCGCGATGTAAAGAGAACTACCGCAGAATCTGACTCATCAGGGAAGAAAGGAAAATCTCCGGGCGGCGCAAGCATCAGCTGCGAAAGAAGTAGGGCTCTTCAAAAAAGGGAAAAGAAATAGCTCAAAAACAGATCAGTCGGCGACTGCGAGGAGGAGGCACCGAAGTAGGTCACTCCAGAAAAAACGGAAAAAGAGGAGGGGGGGGATCTTCCAGACAAAGCCGCTAGCGGGGGGGACCTTCTCGTCAAAAAAAAAACTGACCGAAATCTATTCGTTCCCGCAAAGGAGCGCACGAGAAAGCTACAGCACGGAACAAAAGAAACTCCAGTCTATTGCAGAGAATGAGACGAAGAGGGGAAGTAGGAAACGAAATTTCATATTCCGGTGAGACAGCGAGGTGATCAAATAGATCGTAAGAGAGTAGAAGGAAACGGAGGAAGAACCCGGTGAAAATCAAGCCATCAAATAACACCGAAGTTCTCTACAGTGGAAATCAATTGCCTCCTCAAGGTCATAGCATGGTAAAAAAAAAGACAGAACAATGAGAAAGGCGTGAGGCTCAAACAAAAGGGAAAAAGCTCTGAGAGAGGGAAAGACGGGGTTTAACGCTGATCGCTCTAGTCTTGGCCTCACTCGAAAATGGATTAAGTTAAAATGCAACCGCACAAGAAAGGCTGCGCCTTAGCATTGAGGGAAGCAAGAGCCAAAAAGGGTGCTTAAGGGAAAAGCGCGTCACCCCGAAAAGAGACCGAGGGCGGGAAAAAGTCAGCAAAAATAACGCGTTGGGAAAACAGATCTCACGTGCTCCGGGCCACCTCTCTCGGGGTCAAAAGGACTGAGGGGGAAGGCGGGTAAAAAAAGCTGGGACACCCGAACAGGAATGGGCTGGGAATCCCAGAAATAGAGGGTAAAGAACGTTCAACGAATAAGTCTGTCCGTGTTGTCCGGCTCTACTATTTATGAAAAGAGTCAGAAAGAATCCCGTAGAGAGTGGTCCGTTAGAAAGGAATGAGGAAAAGAGGGTGGTCAGAAAAAAGAGATTCACGCGGGTAAATCGGGGTGGAAAAAGGACAACCCTCGGGGGAAGAAGAAAACACCTGAATCTATATAATAGTTGAAAAGTAGTAGGGCGGGTGGTACAACACACCTAATAGTTCTAGAAAAATAAAAAAAAGTTTGGTAAGGTGCACAGGGACCTGTGGAACAAAAGAAGGAAATCGATACAGACTCGAGTGGTCGAATATTCGAAAGCTTCACAGAAAGGAAAGAGAGTTAGCATCATGGTAACCAAGATGGCGAAGTACGAAAAAAACTTTAGCGGCGCGAAGCAATAGAACCTAAGTTCGACCGACGTACATGGCCACAGAAACTCCCAGAGGTAAAAAAAAGGGGAAAAAATCTAGAAGAAATATTTAAAGCCTTCAGTTAAGAGGGAGGGCAATCGGTCCCCGGGGGGGAAAGGGGAGGAGGGAGCCTGGAGTCATTGAACGCATTATTCGAGCAAAAAATCTCAAAAAGGAGAAAAGAGAGAAAGAAGTGAAAAAAGGGGAAGGGGAGAAAAAAAGACCAAGGAGGTACCGTCCCTCAAGCTCAAGAGGCGAAAACAGAGAGGACTTCGAAGATGGGGGGAAAATACTGTTTGGCCTCTGGAGGCTACGTGGTAAAAGGTGCCAAGGATGACTGTCGAACATCTCGAAGCCAAGGGGGGGGGGTGTCTTACTGAAAAAAGTAACGCTGATGAGAAACGGGGTCGAGCGGCTAGAAAGAAGAATAATAAAAAAAAATCGATGGATTAATCGTTGGAAGCCGATACAGCGTGAGCACCAATTGGGTTAGGGACGCTACAGAATGATTGGTAGGGGTGCAAAAAAGCAACGTCGACGAAGGTAACACGCACGGCGCGCCGGAAGTCCAAAGATGAGAAAGTTAACTCAAAACGAGGGAAAGAGTGGAGGATGAGGCAGGACTCTCGCACCCAAGAAAAACGTAAGAAAAGAAAAGAGAAAAAAGGGAACGCTTCCCGAAACTTGGGATCTGACTCTGTAAGGAAAGCACCTGACCCGGTACAGACGCGAGATGCGAAAAAAAGAAATAGGGTGCGCAACACCGAAGGAAAAAGGTCCCATTTCGTAAAAAACTACCGAAAAGAACGGCCAAATTCGAGGGCCCGAGCAAGGGGAGAGAGCGTTGTAACGTTCGCGTACATGGGGAGAGGCTGATTTTGAGGGTACCGCGCAAGACAAAACTGCCCGTATAAGGGGGAAAAGAGCCTCCAACGCCTACGAAATCGGAATGCACTTGCGGGCGGTAAATATGTCTCCGAGGGAGAGGAGGCACGTTCTAAGAAAAAACACGAGCGCGAGAACGGTGTCGGATGCCGCAGAAAACAGAAGGCACCATTTTCAAAAAAAAAAAGGGTGCGTCGACAGAACGCGATCTAAAGGAAACGAGGGTGCACCGCTCAACAGAGGGAGAAACGTTGGAGACCTCGAAGAAAAAGGTATGATGGGGGAGGAAAGAAAAGGAATAACGTAAAAGGGGCTGCCGAAGATCCGGGAGTAGAAAACAGCCTTACGAGTTCAACTCAGGCTCAGAAAAAAGAGTAAGAAGGAAGACATCAGTGACAAGAGGAACGCCGAGCTCGACTCAGAGAAAATCTCATTGAAGGGGAGACCGTCTAAGGTGTGGCCAAACCCCCCAACATCGGCTCTACCAGGCGCCAGGAAATGAAGCCGAAAGAAAAAGGTTAAGTTAGCAGTGTAGAAAAAAGGCGAACCGGCTGAGAACGGCAGGAAAATCGACTTTTTAAAAAAAAAAAGGGGTTCGCGGGGCACAAAAAAGACGCGACGCCGACTATCTTTGCGCGTGACGAAAGGAGAAATCGCAATCAAAAGGAAACGGTACAGGCACGGGAATAGCGTCGAGATATGGGCAACGCAAAAAAAGAGAAAAAGGATAAGGTAGGACGAGCTGACGACAAAAAGCGGTAACCAAACCCGCTGCTCAGGAGCGAAGGCGCAATGGAAGAAAAAAAGTAACAAAGGCTGATACACACTGAGAGAACCTGAAAGCTCGTCGGAAAACGTCTAATGGGAAAAAGGGAAAAGGAGAAAGAAAAACCACGGATGAGTGAATGAAAAAACTATTCACTCGGAAAAAAGAACGGCAACCGGGGTCAATCTAAAGGAAATTCGCTTGCATCCCAGAGAGAAGCAGTGGTGCTGGGAGTGCAAAGCAGCGCAGATCTCCGCGGATTCAAAGAAAAAGGAAACAGGGAAGAAAAAACGGGCTGTCCGGATTGGGGGGTGAGGATGTGCAAGACGAAGCGAAAGGAAGCATCTGGAGACTGATCAGAAAAAACGGTTGCGAAATAAAAAATGAAAAGCGCCGAGAGCTGAAAAAAGAACTAGGGCAAAGGCAAAAAAAAAATCCTCGTTTTAGCCCGACGCATCCGCACGTGACCAAGACCGCGCAGAGAGGGGAGCATGCAATCCAAAAGATGCATCGCAGACGACACGAAGCACGCCACTTCGTGTCCTCGCCTCTCCGAAACGAGCCGCTGAAAAGAAAAAACGAAAACCGCGCCCCAGCAAGGGAAAATAGACTTAACTCTCGACCCAGAGATGTAACCAAGCGCCTAGCAGGAAAAGAAAACAAAGCGCGCGGAATAGCTCGAACTGGGGGGGGAAGGGAAAGAGCACGTCAGACTGAAAGAAACTCTATTATATGGCTGGTGCGAGCAAAAAGGAAATAGGGCGGGTTGGAGTCTACGGAGCGTAGGAAGAAACGGCGGATTCTGACACAGCAAAGAACACAAGAAAGTCATCAAGACGGTCAAACTGAACAGGGACCCTCATTCGAGATAAGGAAAAAAAACCAACACAACATGTAGTCTTGCTTAGGAGCAGACAAAGAAAAAGAGACTGGAGGGGTTTCTCGGCATAAGAATAGCAACCACAAGTTATGAGAAGGGAGGCGTCAAGAATCGGAGAAGGGAAAAGATACGTACAGTTCGCACAGAAATGTAGAGGGGAAAGGGGATTGAGGTCAAGTACAGGAGGCCGGAAGGGGTGGGAAACGGTGACGCTCGAACCTGAAAATAAAAGAAGGCCAGTATCCAATCTGGGTGGGGAAACACGCAGAGAACGTTCTCCTGGCCCCAAAATAGTAGCGGGAAGGCTGGGGCCGGTACTTGGATTATAGAAAAAAAAACAAACCCTAACGAAGGTTGGGACAATTGTGTCGGGCGAAGACAAAAACTGTGTCCCTCTGCAGCTCACAGGGAGGAATTTTCCTTCTTCAAAGAAGAAATGGCCATTGTAAAAGAGTCATATCAGGAGGGAAAAGAAAAGAAGAAAGAATCGGTATGGGAAGCAGGGTAGAAGCTTGGGCGAGCGGCCCATTTTCTTGTTTTCAGGAGGGAAGAATGCACTCAGTGGGATTGAGGGTCAACCATCAGTGGTGAGAGGAAACCGGTCCTCGTAGTGGATAATAGACGGCGTTTTGAAAAGCTCGAAGGTTGGAGGGGGGGTTGCAACTTAAAAAAACAAAAAGGAGGAAAAGAAAACCGGGGGGGACAGGAGCCACTTGATGGTGGCGTAAAAGAGGAAAAAAAAAAATCAAAAAGTGGTCGGAGCCTATCGAGACCCAGGAAAGAGGCGTACGGCGTTTCTCATCAAGAAAAACAAAAGAAAGGGGGAAAACCGTCATAAAAAAAAAAAAAATACGAATCGAGACGCCTCAGACAGGGGAACCGGGGGGAACCGAAGGCCAAACTTAAGGAAGCCAAGCGAAGGAAAAAGAAACGGTTTGAACACAAGTCGACGGAAGGGAAAAGATTGGGATGTTACGAACTCGGTGTGAGAGAAACCTATCTTTTCACTAACTTCCTGACATGCTGAGATAGATCTAAAAAAACAAGGTCTTCCGGGGGAAGATATAGAAGAAGAAAGGAGGTAATCGAAATAAAAGTAGAAGCCTCAAGATAACACTTCGAACGAAGGCTGTCCTTCGAGCTGGGGTTTAAAAGGGGGGGGGGGGGTGGGGTGGGGGTGGGGGGGGGGGGGTTGTGGGTGTTGTGGGGTTGGGGGGGGGGGGGTTTTTGGGGGGGTTGGGGGGGGGGGGGTGGGGAGGGGGGGGGGGGGGGGGGGGGGTGGTTTGGGGGTGTTGGGGTGGGGGGGGGCAGTTGGGGGAAGAAGCCTCGGCAGGCACCGTTTGTATAAATAAGGGGACAACTTGTCAGAAGGAGGGAGTGGTCAGAAGGAAAGTGTTTGCGGACGGTCCATTCGCGGAAAAAAAGAGGAGAAAAAAAAGAGCCAAATTAAAGCCGGGGCCACGAATAAAAAAGAAAAAAAGAGATTTCGAATCGTTGTCCCGCACATCAATTGACTAAAGGGAACAACATGTGGTCCGAGTGGCGAGCTAACTTGGGGGTTGGGGGGGGGGGGTGAGGGTTTGGGGTTTGTGACATTGACAAAAAGCAACTTCAAAAGACATTAAACACGCCGTCTCGCGGATTCACGAAGAGGAGGGAAGACCACGAAGTTTTTGTAAAGAGGCAAAAAAGCTGTAAAACGGAAAAGGCCCATAGTCCGCTCTCGAAAAAAAAAGAAACTGCCGGACAAACTCATCGAGACGGGAAAAGCCCACTCAAGAGCATTAAGAATCTTCTGAAAAGGAAAAGGGAAAGAACGTCGCAAATGCAAAGGTACAGCGCGGCTGGGCAGGAAAAGAGCTGGTTGGGGGGGTTGTGGTTGGGGGGTTTGGGGGGGGGGGGGTCCAAGAACGAAAAGGGACCACCGGTCTGGTTTGCCAAGGGCGAAAAAAGCATAAAGCAATAAAAAAAAAAGGCACCTTACATAGAGGGGGAAGGAAGTTCCACGCGTGCCCCAACCAGTAAAAAAGTAACAAAAAAGGGAGACTTTGGGAGTCCTCGCACCGGGAAGACCAACCACAAAAAAAAACTGTAACCAAAACTAAAACTTGAAAGAAATAAACACAAAAGGAGTGGTAAGATAAACGGTCGGGGGGGGAGCTGATACGAAAAACTCGTAGCTCGACCCGAGGAGAACGGTTGGTCGAAATTCGAGCGAAGAAAAAGAGGGAACATCTGTGGTGCGTCGAAACAAAAGGAGGAGAAAAAGGGCAAACTGCTAAAAAGAAAACGGCGAGAACACGTGTGAGCGAAGAGAGAAAGCCCTATAGGGGGGGGGATTGCATGGAGGGAAAAAAAAACAATGCCGACGAGCCTCACGCCAAACAATCGGGAGACTCAAAAGGAAAGGAATAAGGACTAACCGACCTTGCCAGCAGAAAGATTCCCGAAGACCCGAAGAAAGAAAAGAAAAAGCGGTACTCAGGCCGTTTCGGTCAGAAGAAAAGAGGGAGCGCAGGCGCTCGCGTCGAGAGGGTAAAAACGGGAGAGGAAAAAAAAAAGGTCCGCTCAGGGCGGAAAACGTTCGATAAGCGCTCGTACTGGCGGAGGAAAAAAAGCGTCCCGTCTGTCATACGGCGGCACACTTGAGAAGGGGACAATCAAACGCAGCGTCGACGAAGATCTGTTGAGGAGCTCTAAGGGAAGAAAAAAAGGGAGGGAAGAGCAAGACTACGACGCCGATGAGGCTGAAAAAAACTATGGAAAAAGTAGAGGGGAAACCCTCAAAACATACTGGCTGAAATCCGGTCAATCGAGAGAGAAAGAAGAGGAAACGAGACTACAGTAGTGCTCGACTCTCTAGAAAAAAAGAGGGGGGGAAAGCGCGAGAAAACACGGCCGAGGACGGGAACGATCAACTGGAAGGCAGCGCAACTTCTTCCTTTGGAAGAAAGAAGATCGAACAAACAACTTGCAGAGTGGAAAAGAGATTCAGGAGCCCGCCAACTCACGACGAGGCGGGTCGTCTTCAAGAACTGACCCGATCTACAAGAAGAAAGAGGAGGCATCACAAATCTTGAAGGCGAAAGAGCGCTAAGTTCGATAAAGAGAAAAGAGCCATCGTGGACGCAGAAAAGGGTCGACAGTAAAGGACGAGAAGCTGATCGCGAAAAAATGGGAGGGAAACAAAATAGAAAGGGAAATGCCTGATCGGCAAAAAAGAAGCCGGAGAGTCGTGGCCAAGAGTCCCGAGCAGTGGAGGAAGGGGGGAGTGCTAACCGGGGGTCGAAAGAGGGTACCTGCGAAGCGCGAGGGAAATCACCCGCTGCTAACAACTCCGTGAAGCAAAAAAAATCAAAGTCTAGGACCCAAGTCCAGCAAAAAAGGCTCTCGCACGTGCGCTCGACGAAAAAAAATTTGACGCGTCGGCTTACCCTCGCCAAGAAAAAGACTAAGCCTTGGTCGAGCATCGAAAGCGGGCTCAAATAAAAAGGAGCAAGGCGCGGTAGAGAAAAAGATGAGCGCTGGCGGGGGAAAAGTAATCTTCGCGGGAAAGATGGCGTAAGAGGGAGTAAGAAGAAGAGGGTACGAATTGGCTGGAAAACGAAAGGTATCGTCGGCAGCACCTTAAGGAGAAGACCGCAAACAAAATGTACCGGAGGTGAAAAAAGGCGTCAAAAAACCGTGTTCGAGCCAGAGAGAGACTGAAAATAAAAGGGCGACTAAAACCACACCGGAGGTTCAAGCGAGAGGGGTCCGAATAAGCCTCTCAAAAATTTCTACTCTTCAAAGAAGAAGGAGAAAATGCTAAAAACGCTTAGCATTAGAGCACACACAAACGTCTCATCCTCGGGGCGAAGGGTTCAAAAAAGTTGAGGGCGCGGACACCGGCAGGGGGAATAAAGGTTAAGGAAAGATTAAAGCGTGCTGAAAAGTCGTCGTGCGCAGCTTGGGGGGGGAAAAAGAGAGAAAGGAA
>Ga0179593_1355450_pt1 | contig 16769 bp, 15 predicted proteins | sample CZODoug2_1_08_16_FD_185931 | JGI IMG/M metagenome (GOLD analysis project Ga0179593, IMG submission 185931) | Vadose zone soil fungal communities from Angelo Coast Range Reserve, California, USA - CZODoug2_1_08_16fungal (PacBio error correction) | ecosystem: Environmental > Terrestrial > Soil >...
AGGCTGCGCGAAAAGAAAAGAGGTACGAGGGGAAATCTATGATATGACTACATTATTATCCGAAGCAGATAGCAACTTGATCAGCGGACTGCGGGCCTCTTATTGAAAACCCCTGTCCATCTACAAGAAAAAAAAAAAATGGCGCAAAAAAGGGAGCAATGAGGGATGGAGATTATTAGGGAACTAAGTTTCTTTGGGGATTTTCTAGGGGTCTATGTGAGGGAGTGTGGAGTTAGCGCTTCTGGGGGTCGACGGGCCTTGACTTGTGAAGATCAGTCAGGTTCGAGAATGGGTTACGTAGGGAAGAAGGGAAATGAAGTATCTTGAGTTAAAGAAAGGGCCAAACCGAACAGGCAATTCGATCTTTTGAAGTTCAAGGGGTGCTTGGAGAGGGTGCGGGGAGGAGGGGGTGTAGGGGGAAGACTAGAAGGGAAGCTTTCTTGGTGCCGAGGGAAAGAGACGGGTGGCCACACTCCCTGGGTGGAGCAGTGTAGAGCACGCGAGAGACTTGGAAAGGCCTTTTCTTATTGGAGCGGGAATAAATGAGGGAAGAGTGATCAGCCGCCACTAGCGCTTAGGTCTGTCTAATGGTAGGAACGGAATGAGAGGGAAATGGGAGGAGTATTGAGATTGGTTAAGTGATGATTTTGGTAAGCTGGAAATGGCCTAGGGGCAGGTGGAGGAAAAGCGCGTGGTCAGAAGGGGGACCGTGTAGATGCGAACGTTACTGGACGAGGCCCGTGAAAAAAAGAGTGGGTACGATACTACGAGCTCGATGGTCCTGAATGGCGCCACGATGGGAATGTCGGGGATGCCTTTATTTGGTTGGTACTAATAACGGAGGACGGTCATGCCCTGAGGGGACGAAAAATGGCGGTGGCGTCGAGCTTGGGCGGACCGATAGGAAACTATTAGAGGGGAGTTGTCGATTAAACAGGTCCCGGCACTGAGAGGTCGTAGTGAGAAAAAGGGGAAGCCCGTATTGCGGAAACTGGGGTTCTATTAACGTCGAGGGAAAGGTGGCGCCTATTTCTTTATTTGGCATCAGTTTTGGGAGCGGGAGGTGGTCAAGGGATTTCAAGCCGCATTTCATCCGGAAAATTGCAAGCCAATGGACAGGATGAAACGTGGGGGGGGGGGGGGGACGGTGCTCAGTGTTTATACTTCATTTTGAGTTAATCAGAGAGAAGTGACGGGGAGGGGTAAGAAAAAGTTGCCCTTATTCTTGAGAATTCGTCTGGAGGGGCCGGACACGTCGGGGGGAGGAAGGGCGTGGCCAACCTTTGAGGATGGAAAGGACCTTCTTATAAGAAGGAGCGCCGAACGGAGGAACAGGACTACTTGCGGGATCTCGGGAGCGACTAGCAGAAAATCAATATTGGACGCTGAATCGTCAGGAGGGAAAGGAGGAGGATGGGAGGAGAAGAAAATAATTAAGTGTTGGACGAGCATCTAGAAATGCCCGGGAGGGCCCCCTGGGAAAGACGGGGGACTGGTCCGGGATTTGGACGACTACTACAAGATTGGAGAGGAAGGGGGAAGGGAGGATAGTCAGGACGTAAAAGGGGGTAGTGGTGGCTCTGACGATGGCGTAAAAGAATCCACACACCCAAAGCCAAACCCCCACACCAAAAATTGGCGCCATATTTATGACTAAAGAAAGGAAATTAGGAAAAGAAGCTCAGGATTGAGGGAAGAAAATAAACCTGATGTCGAAAAAGCAAAAGTACTGATCAGTGGGAAACGAATTGAACTTGTTTCTATTAGGCACAAGGCGTAAAGGTACGCGCTTGGGACTATGCGCAAGGAACCGCACATCCTGAGAAAAGGAAGGATGAAAAGAAAAAGAGATGGGCGGTACGCGGGAGCAATCCTAGAAAGCGCCTGTGAAACGCAAGTGAAAGAATCACATGGGGAGTGGAAAGAGTGTCAAACGAGACGGAAGTTTGACGGTGTAGAATGGGGGCTTTCTAAAGCGGTTTTAGGAATAAAAGGAGCGGCGGGGGCCCTAAGAGTAGTCGGAATTCCTTAGATCTTGAAAGCTGGGCGGGAATCCTTCATGCTCGGACCAAAACTCGGGAATAGAAGACAGAAGGTCAAACGCGACTTCACAGCGCATGTAAAGTCAAAAGGCAAAACTCGCGGACGAGGGAAAAAGCGGCCAGGCCAATTACAGGACAGACTATTCTCTAACACATTCCAATCGCCAGACTCCCTCCCCCGAATAGAAAAAGGGGAAAAAAGGTAACGAGGGGAGGTCTCGCTTTCAAAAAAGAAGCGGGAAAAGGTAGTCATGTCTCCCCGCTCGAAGGCATCCTGCGCCGAAAAAAAAAGATTCTACAAGAAGATCCATGGGGAAGAAAAGGCCAAAGAAGGCTGACACCCGGGCGAGATATCACATCAAAGCCCATACGGACAAAAGTTAAAGACCAAGGCTGGCCATGAAAAGACCCTAGTCTTCACCGGAACAAGCGAGTAAAAGGGACCCTGAAAAGAAGTTGAATCGTAACAATTCTTAGAAGGCGTCTCCCTTCTCAAGAATCAGGGAAACGAGACAAAAAAAGGGGACAGAGAAAAACGGAAAGGCAATTCCCTCATTCACTCGGGTGACCTCGAGAAGGAAATTGGGAACTAATCTAAAACCGCGCGGCCTTATGAATTCTGTAATTAATGTCAGGAGAAGTCCAGAAAAGGTCCTAGGAAAGCAGAAGAAGAGGTGAAGACTAATCGAACCAGAGAACGAGTACAACGCCAAGGAGAGGGACAATCATGGCATGACGTTTCCTCTCGTTAAAATGTTCAACAACAAAGAAGGAATCCGAAAGAAAAGAGGGGTACGCTAGCCAAAGTCAGGAAAAAAAAAAGAAAAGGGGCAATCGGTAGTTCGTAAACCACCTTGACGGCAGGCCTTCGTCCAAGAAAAACTGAAACCGGGTTCCTAAAACACGGGAGCCTCGTCTTCGCAAAAATCAGTACTAAAAAAAACTCAAGAAGGCCCCAAAAAACCCCGTAAAAGCGCTACATCCTTTCACTCTGTCAAGATCATACTATCGAACAATTTCACGCGATCATCCCCCAAATTCTGCCATCACCGACGGGGAGGCCAAGGACACCGGGGGGGGGGAGCGGAAGCAAAAGAGTCCAGAACTCAACATACGACAGTGGCCAGGGAGCGCCTCTTAAGCAGCCCGAACTTATATACCCTGCTGATTGGGCCGGTTCCCAGCTATAGGAAAAAAACGCCATAAAAAAAGGGGGAGGGGGGGAACAACAGGTGTACTAGTTCCTCAAGTCTCCAAAAACGAGTACAAGAAGGTAGATGCGAACATAACCTCTACTTTAGGCGCTACAGGAGTTCTTGCAGGCCAGCCGAAGGACACCAAAGGGACATGTCTCCTCGCAGAAAAAGTCAAGTAAGGGGAAACGTAGAAATACAATCCAACAGGACCCTCCCTATAAAAGCAAGCCAAGTAAAGCTCATCGCAAAGGGTCTTCAAAAAAAAAAAACACCCTATAAATCTTCATAGTCAAAGGAATAGGGGAAAAGGGGGATCACTGGGCGCACCGTAGGTAGGAATTTTCTAACGAGGTCAACGTTGAGTTAGGACCGCTGCACCAGCAATTTGCATACATAAACTGAGTTCCCTCAGCCTGTCGTGCCTCGGAGACTTCTGGCAGGGCGGGGGGACAGAGAGAAAAAAATTTTCGGCAAAAATCGCATAAAACCCGGAGAGGAAAGGAGAAAATGCTGCGCAAGAGCGGGATCTGAAAAAAGTCAGCTGACGAAGTGAGCCGGAAGAAAGGATAAAACCGTAAAAACGCGCGGATGTTAACTACCGTGGGAGGAGAACCTTGAAAAGGAAAGGAAAAAAGAAACGGGCAAAAAAAAGGGGGAGGGCGATGGGGAGGGATCCTCAGGTGGGCGTGGGGGGGGGAGCCGTTGCGATGGGCTACTAATGGAAGTCTTTGCAGATAAGGCGGCGGGGAGGGGAAAAGTCCGGTTGGACTTGCGGGAACGGCGAGGCCTTGTACGCCTTGAAAAAGGGGAAGGGGGCGGACAATAGGGATCCTGTGTTGGGGGCTATTGGACGATTGAAAGATCACAGTGTAGGGGAGGAGATCCGAACGGTTGTACGGACGGTTGCTTGGGGTAGGGTCAGGGAGAGGTGAGGACTCGGACCACCTCAAAGCATGGTGAAGTCCGAGGAATATCTGGGAAGAACTGGAAACCCAGGGGGCAGCAGTGGAAAGGGAAGAGGCAAGGCGCTCACATTGTAGGTTGCGGACGTTATGGAAACGAGGAGGAAGGAAAAAAAAAACACCCCCCCCACCAAAGGTGACCTGAGTCCGCAGGCGTCTGCAAGGGAGGGGAAGGAGGCCAAGGGGAAACTTTGCGGGAACGGAGTGATTGGTGTAGTGGAAGTAGTGTAGTTGAGAGGCTGGATGAAACGGAAGAACGCTGTAGTGGGGTTAAGACGATGGTCAGCTGTCCGGGTTGGCTAAGATGGGAAGGAGGAACGAAAAGTGCCGAAGGTGGTTTGGGGGGGCAGACGACGAGGCCGGGGGGGGGGGGGGGGGGGGGGGGGGGGGGGGGTGGGGGGGGGGGGCGGTCGTTTTCCATGGCCCATCCGGCAACGAAGGGGTTGTTGGAGACGAGAGAAGGGAAGAAAGGAGTGCAGGCCGGAAGGAGGTGAAGCGGCCGCTGAGGTGAATATGGAAACGGAGGATCAGGCTTGTCGGTAACGTAGGGGAACGCAGACGAATGCAAGGAAAGACACTGGGAAGTTGGCAACGCTATTTCTTCAATACCGCGAGATTAAGTGGAGGGAAGGGGGAAGGGGGGAGGCTCCGATTTAGAGGGCAGGGGGGTGACGTTAAAATAAGCATATGACCGCCTGAAGGGGGCTTCAAGGGGGGAAGAGGGGGAAGTGCTGGGGAAAGGAAAGCAGTTACTTGAAGACGTTCAGGGGGTGGGAAAGATGCGCGAATTTTATTGTACGTGGACATTTGGCAGTGGGAGAGGACAATGGTGCGGAGTCAGGGGAAAAGTCTTTTGGGGCCTGGGAGGGCAAACTGGGGAGCTTTTTCGACAATACTTAGGGCCAAGAGGGTAAAGGGGGGACGAAGCAACTTCGGGATACCATGCACCGAACCGGCGATTCTACGGGGGAGAGGAGACCGAAGGACGAAGTATTTATCGAGGAGAGGATCAAATGGAGAGAGCAGAGTGGGAAAAAGGGGTCGAGAACAGAGGCATTAATTGGAGGGGCAGACAGAGGGAATAGTCAGTGAAACGGACCGAACCTAATAAAGGGAAGCTAAGTGGCCTATTGGGAAAATCTGGGAAGCTCTAAGCGGGGAGGATAGGGACAGAGGGGAGGTGGGGGTCTCGACGCCTCCCCTAGAACAAAAAAGAAGGGAAGGGGAAGAAGAAAGAATACAGTTATTAACTAAGACCGAAATAACCTATAAGGGGGAGCCCAGGAAAAAGGGAAAAAGGAAGTAGCGTTTGAAAACACGATGGAACCGCAAATTGTATCAAAGTTTTAAAGAGCTGGGTACCGTGATCTCACAGCACATCGAAAAAAAATCACACCAAGAGGAGACAGATATATATTTGCGGAACGAGGGAAAAGGGGAAGAACGCCGAAAAACACTGGGGGCGAGTCATAGGTAAAACGAGAAGGACGGGTGGCATGTGAGAACTGGGCAAAGAGGGACATACTGTCGAGGTCTTATCCGTGGCGTTGGGGGCCGAAGCATGGTGAGAAGGGAGTCAGAAAATCTCAATCAGGGGCGATACGGCAAACTACTCCCGCGAAACACAAAGGAGAATGCGACCTATCAGACAACCGTCCCTCGACTGACCCTCTTCCCGGACCGTAGGTCACAAGGGAAAGGGGCGAGATAGTCCGCCGAAAATCGTCTACCAGGAGCCAGTACAGGCAGCACGTGCTAGACCCTCCTGACTTGGGGGGAAGGCTAAAAAAGGAGGGAAAGAAAAGCCGCGAAGCAAGCGAGGGAAAATATACGGCGCATGGTCGTCGCTAAAAAAAAAATCAGGAAAGGGGTGCATGTTCCTACGGCGCGCGCAAACAAATATACGGGAATCAGTCGCGTGCTAAATCAATAGCTCAAGGTGTGGAAAATCACACCGTAGGAAATGACACTACTATGCGCAGCTCGACAAGGGAAACACTAATGGGAAAAAATCGGGAAAAATACAGCCTAAGTCTTCAAGACCGCTCGTCTTCACCTGAATCTCTACCGACATTCCCCGACTCGGAAAAATTTAGCATTAGGAAAAAACGCGGAGGAGAAGGCGCCAGTCAGTTCAACGAGAAACACCGAAAAGCGAAATTCGTCCTGGACCTAAACAACTCGGAGAAGTAGGCAGAGATGAATTGTCCTCGAAATCCAGCAGGACAAGCCGGAGGGGGAAGGCGGTAGACCTTCAAGGTCGGGCGAAGTTTCCAAAGGGCTGAAGAGTGTAAAGAAGCCAGCGGAGGAAGGAAGACGAAGGCTTCACACAAGACCAGTCTCGGCAATCAAGTGACCGTTATCTGGGGGATCCGTCAAAAACAAAAGCCAGAAAAGGAAAAAAAGAGGATCTGCCAGAGACCACTACCAGAGGCCAGAGTAGGGGCAAACAAAACAGTACAAAGAATATCAAACTTCCAAGAAACAACGTGATCGCTCGGACCCGCGGCGGGCGTAAACTCCCAAATCTGCATCCAAGAGACTAATAGCCATGGACACTCTACCAAATCGAGCAAGGTTGAAATAAAGGAATAAGAATGAGAAGAAAGAGCAGAAAACCGAACAGGTAAAAAAGGTGCGTGGAATCACGAAGGGGAAGAGCGGGGAAACCAGCTACAAGACGAATCTCAATCTCTCTTCGAAAGACGAGGCCCCTGCTGCAATTTGAGGGAAGGCTTCACAAGCGAAGGAGCAGAGGGGGACACCAAAACCGCAAGAACCCAAAGGGTGAGGGGGGGCTACAACGGAAAAAAAAAAAGAACGTATAACAATCAACAAGTATGCACACAATTCGATCTAAGATAAAACGCGTACGGGATCAACGAAAGAGAAAAAGGAAAAAAGTCTGAAAGGGATCCGAACGCAGTAATGCAGGGTCTCCGAGAAGACCCAAAAGGAAAAGGCCCGCGAAGAATCAAAACATGAAGAAAAAGCTAAAAACAACTAAAATTCGTAGCACCAGACGACGGAGAAAAAAAAAAGAAAAACCTGAATCAAAATCATTCAAAAGAAGGAGTATAGAACTTCGCACGGTGGGGGGAGCCAAGTGGGTAGGGGGTCAGGGGGGCTGCAATTTTCACTAAACGAACGGAAAGCAAAAAAGATGCCTCTTTAACAACGCAGCAAGGTGGGCTAGCGAGTTCCTGCATCATCCGTCCTCCTCGATAGGAATGAGTGCTAGGTGAACGAGGGCTTTTCGAGAAAATAAAGACAACAACACGGGGAGGAGTAAAAAGGAAGGCGAAAAAAAAAAAGGAAGCCCCAGCCAGAAAGAATATGCGAGGGGGGGATACGTCCGGAATTTATCTTAGAACCCTGGAGCCGGGGGAGGGAAGGGGATCTGGAAGACAAAAAGGGAGAACCGGGAATAACAGTAAAATCCACGGGGGACAAAGGGGGGAGGGGGGAAAGTTCGAGGGGAAAGATAATTGAAGGGGAAAAAAGGACCGCGGGGGTCGTTGGAGGGTGCCTCCAAGCTACGAAGGGAAGTTTTCCTTAGCAAGCGGGCCTGGGTATGATAATCCTTTTTGACTTTACGGGCGAGGAAAGAAAAAAAGGGTCGACGGTCAAACCTGGGGGGGGAAGTAGGAAACATGGAAAGAGTCTTGCGACTTATCCATCGGAGGTATCGCGACAAGCGACTGGGAAGTGGTGCGGGATGTAAGGGCGGATAGGGGAGGGGGGGGAGAAACCGCAAACTTTGGGTGAAAAAATGGCGGGGCTTGGGGGACGGGAGGGCGGGTGATCGCATCCCTTTCAGCGGGTAGAACGGAGGAGCGGAGAAGCTCCCGGGAACTGGGGGGTTAGCTTAAGGTCGCGAGAAGACTCCTTTTGCCCTTTGCTCCGGATGTCGGTAAGGCAGAGTCGGGGAGGAGAGACTTGACGTCAAAAAGAAAATAATAATTGTCTTAAGGATTTGTTAGGCGCGGGGAGGGGGTAGACACGGAAAGGGGCTTTAAGGGTAACGCGCGGGAAAATGGGGTCCTGTGTTTTAGGGGGGGGGGGAAAAGGAGGGGGCATAGGGCTGGAAGAAGGCCGTGCCGGGTGTAAAAGCCGCGTAGGTCCTAGGGGGCGAAAACGAAGAAGAAAGGGGAAAAACGGACGATTGTTTTTTCCCATACGAAAAACCAAGGATTTCCAGTGAAGATGAGGCTCTGCGAGCGGCGGGGGGGGAGGAGGAAACGAGAGGCAAAGTTAGTAACAGGGGAGCAGAAAGGGGCGAAGGAGAAGGCATGACTAAGTATTCAGGCTTGAAGTCGAGGTAAAAAAAAAAAAGGGAGGAGAAGGGAGACGAGGGCATTAGGTCAACAAGTCGGTAAAAGGTGGTCTCAGGACTGAGCAGGGAGAGGGGCAAAGTACGCGCTTCAAACATTGGGGGGGGAAGGAATGTACGGATGGGGAGGGGAATTTCTACAGACGGGAAAAAAAAAACGGGAAAAAAAAAGTGAAGCATGATGGGAACGACGGGGATTTTTACAGTGGTGCCTGAGGGGGAACTTGAGGAAAAAAAGGAAGGTCCGAGGGGGGCAGGAAAGACGGGGGGACGGGGGTGCGTCAATTGAGGTCGCCAGGGGAGGGGACCGCTTTAAAGGGGGAAGAACAACTTAGGGGGGAATGACTAACCGTGAAGGGGAAGAGCGCGGGGAGAGGACCGACCGAGGGGAAGAAATAATATTGCCTCGTGATCTTCAGTAGAGTCGAAATGGAGGCATAGAAATTGGAAAAGGGGGTACGGAAGACGGAGATTCTGTGGCAAAACGGTAAAAATCTGTGTCTTCGCGGGGAACGGCAGCAAAGGGGGGGCGGAAAGCGACCAAGAGGGGTTGCAGGGAAGGACGCTGTCGATTCGTAAAGGTAGTGAGGGTTCTCGCTTAACCGTAGAAAAAAAGCAAGATAAAGTAAGTAACTACGACAAGGGAGCAAAAGACCTCAATGATGCAGGAAGGAGAAATCCTACTGAAAACGGAAAAGGGGAGAAGTGGGAAAAGAAAAGGGAACCCTTTTTTTGCAGAAAGTGGGATTTGGAAATTTTACAAAAGGGAGGAAGGTCGGAAGCACATCTCCCACACGGATGATTGAGGGGAAAAGAGAGAGGAGGGAGTTATCTAAAAGAAAAGGGAACTGGCCCTAACTTGAAGAAGGAAAGTCGGGGAAACGAGAGGACGGGACAATGGGGGAATGAAATGGGGGGAGTTAAAAATGCATTTGGAATGAATAGGACGGAAGTGGCCGAATCTGGGGACGATTAAAGACTATTAGCTGTGCGGTCCTAGGGAATAACCCCCCTTCCGCCACCACTTCACCAAGCAACTCCTTCCGACTGAAAAGCCGTCACGGTCGGCGTCCAAGCCAAGTAACAGCGCGACGCACCGGACCACCAACAAAAAAAGAAAAGGGGGCCATTGCACAGTCAGCATGGCGCAGTATTCAAACCCATGAATCAGGATCTCGCCGTCAGCGTCTCCGCGAAGAAAACGAAGGCAAAAATAGGAAACGGAGGAAAATGTCGTCTCTCCCCTAAAGAATCACGAAAAGGTAGTAAAGAGTATGAAATAAGGAAGGCGCGCAATACCTATAACGCAAACATACGGACCATTCATATCCACGGGTGACGAAAAAAAAAGTAAATTAAAAGCAAAGAAAGGGAAGAAGGGATAGCCATCGAGGGGGGAACAAAGGAAAAGAAAGATCGCGAATGCTTAAACCTAAACTCGCTAGTCACGCAGCGACGAAATTCCCAAATAAGGGGGACAGGGAGTGAAGGAGGAGACCGGATTCCAAAGGAATACATGAGAACTAATCAGGGCGAACCACCGCCGCTAATCCTGGGGTCCTAATGAGGGCCATATATAGGAAGAAAAGGGGGGGGAACTGACCTAAGCGGCATCACTGGACTAGGAAGCCGGGCACGGAGACGCATGTTCCTAGAAAAAGCAATCATCTCTAGCAAGCGGGGGCATCTGAAAAGAGAGACTGAAGGAAGAAAAGGAAACAACACCAAAGGCAGGGAGCATAAAGGCCTACTCTCGTAGGGAGAGTCAAAAACAACTCAGTGAAAGCTAAAACAAATCCGGGAACTTCGGGGGTCTGGTGAAAGACACGAAAGAGGAACCTCATTACGACCATTCCTGGCCTCGTCCAGACAAGAAAGGAAGCGTTCAATAAAAAGGACCAAAAAGAAAAAAAAAGGCTAGTGAACAAACAAAGAGCAGTGCAAAAAAATACAACAAACCTTTCACGCAGAACCAGTCACTAAAGAAGAGAAAAGGGCACTATCGATCCGCCGTTCCCAGACAGGGGGGACACGTCGGAACAAGGAGAATGTTGGCGGCGGCATCAAGAAAGGAAGAATCGGGAAAAAGAAAAAAATACGATGCCAGAAGCGCTGGCTTGAAAAAAAATCGGACCTACGTTGATAGACAAGCTGCAGGACAGGGGTGGACCGGGCAGGAAAAAACCAAAAAAGCGGCACAAAGAAAGAATCAAACAAAAATTTGGGGAGGTTGGCGACACCAAAGGCAACTAAGTCATCCACCATACCTCCTCAAAGAAAAAGGTGTAAAACTCGTGCAAGGGAATAACACGACGGAACAAGCAGCAAAAAAAGGAATGTAAATGTCCGGAATACAAAACCATGAAGGGAGACAGGGGATGAACTCCCAGCCGCCCAAAAGAAGTTCAAAAGGGCCGGAAAAAAACAGAGCGCACTCTACGAAAAAAGCCCGCACAGTAGGAAGCAACTTGTCCAAAACAGAGAAAAAATGGACAAACTTCAATAATGACAAGAGAAAACGGTGGAGAAAGGGGGGGTATGGGCACAGGAAGGTTCTCCTCACGTGGAGTTCAAGGAAGACGGACGGAAAAACCCGGCAAATGTTTCTATCATCTATTGGGGACGATATCAGGGTCTGTAAGAGAGTTAAGCAGTCTATAGGGGAACAGACACAAGCTTTTCGGCGAATACATCTCTCACAAAAAGGAAGGATGAGGAGTGGATGCTGCGATAAATTCAGGGTATCGTGCCAAGAGATCAAAAGGGGAATGTCGCATGAAAGAAGATGGAAGGAAATAGAGAAGCACTTGCGCCCGAGGGGAAAGAGCCATGAAGTTAGAAGGGGAAACAGCGGAAAAGACCTTTCGCAAAGGGAAAAAATAGGGCTCAAAAAGGTGGGGGGGGGGAAACGGGAAAGATGTCCAATTAGGGAGAAAAAAAAAAGGGGAGCCAGGGTGTTCGTTGTTATGCAATGTTGCGAGGGATACTATTTGGAGGGGAGGGGAGGGGGAAGGGGGGCGGCGCTGTTTGAGGAGTCGAAAAAAGGGGACTTGGGAGGGGACTTGCGGAGATTATAACCTTGGAAGCCGGGAAGGGGGAACGTGGCGAAAGGGAAAAGGGAACTTACCTGTTAAATTCGCGGTGAGAAGTAGCTGTTTCGGTACGAAACTTGGGGAAAATGAAGTGGGGATGGAGGAAGGTGAGAAGCGGGGGGAAGGGGAGGGAACCACAAATGTGGTGAGGGAGGGGGTCCGAGTTAGCGGTGAAACGGCCACTCCCTGCAGAGTCAAAAACGTCGCCGGAAGATCGCTTCGAAGTCAGTCTTTGGGGAGAAAGAAAAGTAAAACGGCGTGGCGCCCAGGTAACTCTGTATTCGTGCGAATTTATGAACGGGGGGGGGATGCGAACGGAAAGGGGGACCGACAAGTATGAGAGGGGGGGGTAAGTGAAAGGTTGTAGCGCGCGATGAAGGGCCGATGGGGAGTAGTAACATCGGGGGGGGTCCGGTGTGAACGTAAAGTTCTGGACGGGAGGAAGATGCAAGGGAAAGTGGGTGGGCAGCTACATCTGGTTGGTCCAAGGGGAGGAAAAGGGCGATTTAGAGGGAGAGGAGGAAAGTGTGGAGAAGAAGGATGGGATGGAGAAAGGAGCCAAAAATCTTCTCAAATGGCTACTTCGCGGAAGGGGATAGGAAAACGATTAGTATCCTTGTTCTGAGGGGACGGGGGAAGGCGACGGAGTGTTAATAAGCCGCCGAGTTGGAAAACTAGTCTATTACAATGCCGGGTTATAATTTAGGTGAAAACATTTGCGTTAGAGCTCGATTGCGAAGCGGGGTCATCGGGGTGGAAAGGATTCATGGAAGACGTAAACGAGGCTGCAGATTGTAAGGAGGGTCAAGGAGGGTCGGTTGGAGGTAGCTGACGTGTCGTTCGGTGAGATAGGCATGTGACGGAAGAGTTGGGAAGCATGGGAAATAGGGCTTTGAGTCGGCTACTGAGATAGTGGTCAGGCCGGAGGGGTGTTCGTAAAAAGCGTTGATAAAGGAGGGGAAAGGGCGTAGGCGGCAAAAATTAGGGGGGACATACGACCGAGATGCTCGTCAGGGAGCGACGGACAGAAGGACATCGGTGTGTAAAAAATGAGAGTACGCGGAGGGAATGAGCGAATACCATTCACTGGAATGGGGGGGCGAGCATCGGAAGAAGTGAGGCAGAACAGGGATAAACGGGGTGCTTAAACGGAATACGGGAACTAGTAAGCGACTTGTTTAAGTCGAGACGGGTACTGATACTGTCCTTCCGTATGGGGATTGGGCATCTTAACTGTTTGAAACTTAGAAACGAGTAAGGACCAAGATGATGAGAGAGAGGACAAAGGTCAAAGAAACGAGAAGGATCATGGAACCAATATTGAAAGCCGTATAGACAGGTCAAAGGATCTCGGAAAAGATGACGCGAAAGTCTATGATGCACACAGAGGTGGAATTGACGGGCGAAGGGACCTATGCGAATCTTACCGCAAGCTCAGAGCAACACGCTTATAGGTGAGAGGAGGTAAGATATCAGATGGGGAAAAAGTAAAAAGATAACATGTGTCAAGGGAAAATTCCACGGGTGTAAAAGGAGAACTTCCTGGGAAGGGTGATACGGATTTTGCAGTAAGGGTGAAAGGGGGTGTCCAGAAAGGCAAAACTGACTGACGTGGGCCTAATCCTTGTAAGAAACGTAGTCCCCTCATCAAAAATCGGGCCTACGGCCCATCAAACGCGCCACAAACAGAAGGAAGAAGAGAAACGAAGGGGACAGATAATACACAAAAGAGACGAAACCTCAAAGGCCAGGAAAATCATCTACTAACCGAGGAAGGTGAGACCATTGACACGGAAACCGGATGAGACAGGTGGGAAATCGACAACCAGTCGTTGGGGGCGGGTTAGGATAACAGGGACCTCCGGCAAGGAGGATAAGCTGAAGGCTATAAGCAAACATGGGGATAAGGGAGACACGCGGAAGAAGAAATGTTCCGTAAAATCACGTCGTAGGAACAGCCGAGGAGCAAAATGCCATCCGTCCGGGAAGAATAGCTCCAAAGGGGACTAAGTGTACAACACGGCCTAAAAACTAAAGGGGGGGGGGATGGAAAAATCTCAAAAACCAACCCCTCAAATACCTAAAACACCGTAAAGAACCTTAAAGAGCAGATGCACAAAAACCAGGGTCTCGTAACACAACCTTCCGCAACAAAGAAGGACGAATAGAACCCTCCACTTAACCGAAAGATCTGGAAAGGATCAAGGTGACTTAGGAAATAAAGGAAAAAAAGTCAAAGGGAAAATAAACTATAAAATGGCCACTAAAATCACTGTCACATCTCTCTACTTGGTCAATCAAATGGACGAGGACAATACCGAAAAAAGTCATCCAGGAATCCGTCGGTAACATGTGGGTCAAGGCAGAGAAGAGAAGAAGTTTAAAAAACCAGGGAGCGAGGAAAAAAATCCATTCTCTGAGAGTCAAAGAAAAAGAAAGCAGAATTAATCTGGGGAAAAAGATCAAGCCAACAATGGTCGTCTCTGGCGCCAAGGAATGGGAAAATATGTGGTCGTGATATAAATGCTCATGGGGCCGAGAAAAGACCGGGGGTACCTCGGAAGAAGCAACAGCACTGCTCACAACACGGGCTCATTAACTACACGCCAAAGAGTACGGAGAAAAAGCCAGAGCTACAAATCCATCACGAGAAAAGAGACACGACGTATCGCAATGGACACGGAGCGTCCGAAAGTGGAGCAAGAGAAGAAATAGGCCGCAGGTCAAGGTGGCGCGAGAAAAAGGAAATCATCGTCAACAAAGCGAAAACAAAGGGGGACATCTCGGTCCGCAGGCTCAGAAAAAAAGACGGGGGAGGGGGAATCAACCCGTATTACTCGGGGCACCCACCCACTGAAAGAACCCACAATGCGGGGAAAAGTACTCAACGAATTCAAGGAAAAAGACGAGAACAATAACAGGAAGGAAACCGAAGTATAGGCGGGATAGGAGGGGAAGCAAAGGATGAAACATGAAGAAGGAAGGAAAACAAAGTCAAAAAAGGAGGATACACGACCTCTCCCTACCCGACAAGACAAAATTTCCACTACTTACCCCCAAAAGCTAACGAAATACTAAAACGCCCAGAAAAGTGGAAAAAATCGCAACGGGGGGGACGACCAACCAAATGACCCACCCTTATGCTCATCTTGAATACATGAAGAAACTTTCGACACTGGGGGGGCTAGTTTTCTTTCCTCACTGCAGGGGTCTCCGCAAAGTGCTTTTAAAATTAATGGCCGAGGGAAAAACCCCCAGCGGCGCAGGGGGAGAGATAGCCGGCTTCATCTGTCTCAATCAAGGGACTTCTGCCTCTCGCCAGGAACAATTTCAGGGCCAGCAGATAAAAAATCACAAAGGGGAGAATGATTCTTCGCAGGGAAAGCGGAGGGAAACGCAAACATCAATGTATAGCTAGGAGACCGGATGTGGAATAGAATGCAACCGTGAGCCGGGGAGAGGCATCTGGAACGCCGTGCGGAGAACTTTGGAAGAAGACAATGAAAAAAGAGGCAAAATGGCGCCTTTCTAGCCGAATTAAAGAAGGACTCATGGTTGGTCGGGTTGGCAAGGGTGAAAAGGGAGAAGATTTGCGGCGGGTTCGGGGGCAAAGAGGGGTGGCGACTTGCTTTTGGGGGAAACTTAGGGGGGAGGAGGAGAAAAGGCAAACGCCTTCCTGGGAAAAACGTAGCGGACAGTAAGACTTCCTGTGTGAATCTTGAATGGACCATAGGGGGTTTAGAGCGAACGAAAGGAGTCAAAGTACTTGTGGGAGAGGTGGAGGGAGAGGGTGGCAGAATCACAAACGGGGGGGCGGGATTGGTCAGGTAGAAGGGTCCGATCAAAAAAATGTTCAAAGGGTAAAAAAACAACGGCGCGGAATAAAGTGTAGTAATGTGCGTATGGGGAGGGGAGTACAGGGGTGAGAAGAAGACTGGAGTTGCCGGCCGAAAAAGGTGACCTGGCTACGAGGGAACGTCCGGAGAATTTAGGGGGACTGAGCTCGGTAACGTAAAGGGAGGATATGTAGAAGTTGATTTAGGGAGATGGGAATGAAAAGGACCAAGGGGGGGGTTAAACAGGGAGTGTTCAGACGAGGCAGGGTTGAAAACGGAAAGAGGCTGACGGTAGGACGAGGCAACTTTCCGAAAGGGTTGAACTATGGCCTAAAGTCATGGGGGGGTCCTGAATGGCGACCAGCAAGGGGGAGAGGGAAAAGCGGGCGGAGTGGGTTGTGAATCACGAAGAGATAAGAACCGTGCAGCTAATGGGAGGGTGAAGGCGTCGAGAAGCTATCGGGGACCGAATGAAATCATAGAATTCCAACGTGGACATTCGACAGGAGGCACCGAAGCGTAGGCGTCAGTTCAGTAGGGGAGCGGGGGAAACCGGAGGTATTACCCCCGGGAAAAATTGGGGCGAAAAAAGTTGAGTTATTGCCAGGCTGAAAAGTCGTGGGTCTCAGGTGAACGAGAAGATAGGCGCATGGAGCAGACGAAGTTGCTCAAGGGTAACGATGGAAAGGAGTGTCAATTGGAATCGAAATGAGAAATTCGTGGAAAGCTTAAGAGGGAAGTATTTTACGAAGTGCCAGAGGGCGATAGAGCGACTTCGTCGAAGGGCGGCCGGGGGGGGGTTTTCTGTCACCTTTGATGCGCCCGTAGGAGGCCGCTGGAGGAGAGCAAAGAAGGAACATAACCGGTCGATTCTCGAGGGGGAGCGGAACAACCATGCCTACGAAAGTAATACGCCTGAGATCGCGGAGGGAGAAAAGTCGAATGGGCATGGGGTCACTAAAGCACGGAAGGAAGCCTGTGTGCGCCATGGGGACGGCATTGTGGTCGCGAGACGAGGGACAAGCGGAGAGTGGGGCCGTACAAGAAAAGGCTGTTGAAGTCGAGGGAGGGGAGGCAGAGTCGGGAGTAGTGCAGGGGGGTGAAGACGGAGGGGGGGAGAGATTGCCAAAAAGACGAACGAATGTGACTAAAAAGGAACTAAAGGGGGCAAAGCTCAAAGAGGAGGGGAAATCGCCATACTGACGAAACATGAAAAAGGCAAAAACTTGAGTGATCGGGGAAAACGATTTAAACCTCCTTAACACAGGGATTTTAACGGCCTCGGTCACCTGAGAGAAGGACAGGGGC
>Ga0179593_1379507_pt1 | contig 16769 bp, 14 predicted proteins | sample CZODoug2_1_08_16_FD_185931 | JGI IMG/M metagenome (GOLD analysis project Ga0179593, IMG submission 185931) | Vadose zone soil fungal communities from Angelo Coast Range Reserve, California, USA - CZODoug2_1_08_16fungal (PacBio error correction) | ecosystem: Environmental > Terrestrial > Soil >...
GAACATGGAGACAGAAGCAAGCGCAACAGACGTGCATGGCCGAAAAGTCGGTAGAGCGGCCCAAAAGGCGGGGGCGGCAAGGGCACAAGTCGGAAAACAAAGCATAACTGAGGACCGGTCGGGAAAACCGACACCGGAAGTCTCCCTTGGGGACAGAGGAAGGAAAACACGATACTGTGTGCCCCCCGTACCACTCGCGGTAGCAACCGGGAAGGCGGGACGACACAGTTCCGTGTGGGAAAGCTACCGCAAACTCCAAAAGAAGAAATCCGCAGCCGACTGCGTTTTAGGGGGGAGAGGGGGACCATGTTAGGAATGACAGCTGAACCACAGGGGGGGAAGGAGAAAAAAGAGCAGTGTGGATGAAGGAGTACAGGAGGCAAATGCTTGCTCGCCGTGAACACAGAAAAAATAAGGACCGAAAGACAACACGTAAGGGACCGAAAGGGAACCCAGCTTATCAGGAAAAGGGCGCGCTCGGTAGGGACAAAAATCATACTCGTGAGCGCGGGCGAGTCTCGACCCGGGGGGTAAAAGAGGGGAACAATAAATTTGTACATCACTAAAAAAAGAAAAACACCTGACGGATAGATCCGAAAAGGGGGGAACTATCGAGCCCTAGAAAGTTGCGCAAGCGAAACGGGGGAAATAAGTAGGCTTTCGGGAGGAGTTTACCCGAAACACTGCCAAAAAAAAAGTGCAATGCGACTGGCAAAACACTTATTGGAAAAAACTCGCGCCCGTCGAGCGGTGGACGACAGGCGTCACAAAAATATAAAACGAGGCGGAGTGAGAGGTCAAAATGACGGCTAGTGGCATGAAAGGAGAACCGGCCCCGATCTACCGTGAAAAGTGCTGGAAAGAAGACACGAGCAAAATGGTCGTGTAAAGGAAAGGGGTAAGGATCATCGAAGCATGGGGCGAACAGGGGAATGAAAGAGAAAAAAAAGAAGCAACGCAAGGAGGTGGGACTGAACACTATAAAGCCGGAAAGGGAGGGGTGGCTCACGCGCAGAGAATGCGTGTGCAACTATGTTGAAAAAGGAACAAGGATCATGACACGGTCAACGAAGGGCGGAGAAGCAAGAGACTCGAGGACTACCCTCTTGGCGGAGAAGCAAGACTGGTGTCCAAATCATAAATTATCTGGCGGACGGACTCTACATGACGAGGAGAACAGCCTCAGGAGAAGGAAGAGGGTCCCCACGGGGGGGGCGGGGGGGGGCGGGAGGGGGAAGGCGGGGAGGGGACGGGCGGGGGGGGCGGGGGGGGGGGGAGGGGGGGGGGCGGGGGAAAGGCGTGGAGCGGGGGTGGACCGTGGAACGGATGCGAATGGAAACCTGTGCTATGCACCGGTAGCTATTACCCGCATGCACGGAAGCCCCCAGGTGCAAAACTGGAGAGAATCGAAAAAGGACGAGCGAATCAGCCTGTCGTAAGTGGGACTGGCAGAAGAAATAGGCCGAGATAAAGAAGAACGACACGACGTTTCCGGTGGAGAGGGGGGCCGTGCCAGTCTGAGTGGGACGTGGCCAGATCAATCGGGGGAAGCGGAAGCGCGGTGAATAGAGCGCTTAGGAGTCCAAGCAAACTATGAGAAGAAATCCGAGTCTAGATGGCCATGGAAAGCACAAAACCAAAGCTGGACGGGAAACTGAGACACGATTCGCTGCCCAGGGGTGGAACATATCCCTTCAAAGAGGATCAACAGACATTACGAGGGGAAGGACAGTGCGTACGGAAGGCACGAATTTCCCTGGGTAACGGGAAAAACGACACCTGTCATCTGGGAAGGTGAATAGTTAACCAAATTAATACTAAAAGTTCAGAGAAGGGAAATGAAGCCAACATAGAAGTAGAAACGAAAACTTGGGCCTTCCTTAACGTGAAAACTGGCGGCGAGTGTCTGAAGACATTGTAGAGTCCGGATCAACTATATCTGGAGGAGATGTAGACACATACAGAAGTTGCCGTGGGGCCTGCGTAAACGAGGACAGGACGTAAAAAGAGAACAGCTCTAGAGTTCTATAAGGGGGCCAATGTGGACCGTTGCAGAAACGCATCATGATGCACACCTGTGAGGAAGAAGGAAAGCAACGGTCGGGATCGTACAAGCCGTTAACCAGTGGGGTATACGTATGTGGCCTACTACATCCTGGGAGAAAAGACTAAATCAAATGCAGAAACAGGGGAACGATCTCTGGATGAATAGGAAGAGGCTGGCAAGTTGGGACAGGGCAGGGTTCCCTGGGTAACGCAGGAAAAAAAAAGATCCTCAAACCAGCTCCCTCTTCAAGGGGAGACCCAAGAAAACGCCTTAAGAGTGAGGGGGGGCGAGAGGACGTCCTGGTCAGGAGCAAAACCTCGGAAAAAAATCGGGAGAAAAGTCCTAGGCTAAAAAATATGTAGAAACCTTACCTGCGGGCGCACATCTGTGGGTGCAGAGATAAAGGACAAAGTGGGTCTACTGTGCAACCTCTGGACATTACGAGAGAAGGGCAGGGAGATATAGCGAAGTTCGGAAGGGAAGACGCCCCCAAGGGGAGTTGGTCTTCTCTTTTAAACAGAGGCGGCCACACCTATGAAGGGGCGGGGGGAGACAAAGGAATGGGGCGGTGGAGGAGGGGGGAATTTACGCTAGAAAAATACAAAAACTCGGCCACTTATTACAGACCGCATCGAAAAAAACCCGAGATGATGAGAAACGACGGTTGACAACCCGGAGGGTGCTTTGGAAATGGATGCATTTGTGACTAGGAAGGCAAGGGACCAGAATTTCTCTACGACCCTTGAGAGAACCTTCTTCTTCGGAAGAAAACGCCGAGAAAATTTTTGCTTCTAGCCCACGGATGTGAAAGACTGCGGACTTAATATAAGTCCCCCGCCAAGCAACAACCCGGAAAAATCACATGTTCGAGTACACAACGGAGTGTACCTGGTTATTTCCGAGGTGGTACTATTAGATTGCCACACTCGCACCGCGAACCCCGCCGCCGATCTTCAGGGGACTATCCGACCAAAACTCGCAGTCGCGGACAGTGAGTCCGTGAAGGAAGGGGGGACCCCGCCCTGCGGGGGGGGGGCAAGGCGCAATGATAGTCGAGTTGACGTCGGAGGAGTCCACCCATGCCTCAGTGTCTAAAAAGACGGTCGGACCGCGGGCGCAGACCATAGGGAACAAAACAGCAAACAAACCACCCCACTAAGGGCGTCCGCGAAACGTGGACAATCCACACTCTGGCATGCTCTTCGAACGATGTCACAAGAAGGCCGCAGAAAAATAGGGCGAACGGGGCTGTGTAGGGTCCGGGATGGAGAGCTGCAAAAACCGGCTCGCGACTAGAAACGGGGGGACGGGGAACCGAGCCAGATCCATGCACCATAGGCTACCTACGGGTTCAAAGCAGGTAAAATAACCTCGATAGCGGCAGCGCTGTCGTTTGTTTAAAAGACTCCCCTCAAACAGCCGCTTCTCCGAGCCGCCTGTGGGTAGTGTTACGAAAGGCGAAGCCGGCCGGGGTGTACCGACAGGGAAAGACGGGGCGAATCTCTACGCGAATATATGGGCCTGCGAGAGGAGGACGGGGAATACCGGTGCAAGGAAAACCCTTCGTTGCGGATGAGCCGAAGCTGCCTGGGTACGCCATTGCGGAAAAAAATGAGAAAGTAGGGCCCAGGCGAAGTGTTCGACCCAGCCGATCCCAGGGGGTGACTGCTAAATTCTGTGGAAGACGACTGCATGGAAAGGAACTTGGAACAGGGTCCGCCGACTGAAGATACGGCATTGCCGTCAAGCCTGGGTAGGACGGGGGCTGGCGAGGGCTCGGATATGACTGGAAGGGGGACACGCCGTAATGACATGTTACGACGCGGGTGGTGAGCAAGCCAGCGCAAGCCGAAACAGCACGACGATCTACATGACGAATCCACTACGGTAACCCAGCGAGACTCTACGACGAGTACTTGAGGCCCTCAAGGTAGCTCTTATCTGTCTCCACTATCTCAAAAAACTCTGCAAAAAATTCGGTCTAGGGAAGTTGTCCGTCACGTAAAAATAGGAGACAGCGTCCCTAAAAGGCAAGGGACCCTCGGCTCGTCTCTCATAACCCACCCAGTCGGCGGAGGCGGCAAAGTGACAAGGGGGATATCGAGAATGATCAAATAGTTGGCATTAGGACTTCTCGACACTCTCATAAAAACAAGGCGCCGCTAAGGGGGGACTCCCGAGTAGGAGTGGATAAGCCTAACGCCTCCAGGGAGGGTCAAGACTAAGTCAGCGGCGCGCGGGAGGGATCAACGCTGGCGGAAAACAAAGTCGGTTGGTAGAGCCTGCGACGTCTGGCGGGGGCGAGTTCAGACGTGTGTGAACAAAAGCGGGAGTCAGGGCCAGTAAGGAGGGGGGTCATCTTTCCAGTTACCTCATTCCTCCGTACGAACAGAAGGGCGTACCGCATCCGGCGCGGCCCCCGCATTCCGGGGAGGAAGGGTGGCAAAACATATCTGGGTGACACATGAACCAGTAGCCACTGGGCATAACAGAACGGCGGTGAAAGAACGTACGACTGGGCCCTCGCATGAGGGGGAAAACCTCAGGGCCTGCACGGCAGCGGAGGAGCAGCCGACGGCCGAAGGGGTATGTAAACCACGCCGCCAGCAGAATTCAGCGATAAGGGCCAGCAGGCGTCGAGCAAGGGTATTAACAAATACGCCGGCGAGAGGGTGGCAAGGAAACCGTGTACGTCTAAAGCGTAGGCGCTGGGACAGGAGTCAGGGCGCAAAACACCTCCAAAGTCTAATTCAGGAGGGGCATAGGCGGGAACAACAAAAAAATTGCCGTCGGCCGATGGGGGAAAGGAGGGGGGTCGTCATGCCAGGCGGGGGGCGAAAAAAGAGATCCTGCTCACGGAAGACCGAAGGGAAATAGGGCAGTAGCCGCGCGCAGAAAGGGAGTCCAACCCGCAACACTGCGACGTAGGGGGGGTGGGGAGCAGTAACAGGAACTTTGCGACATCATCGGCATTGGGGTTTGGAAACCGACTCAGCCACACTCGGCTGGGGCGAAATGAATGAGTCTGGAGAAACGGCCTAATCAGTAGTGAGAAGGTCTCTAGATCTATATCTTTTAGAGGGTTAGAACAATATAACATTCCCCATGCTGGTAAAGGTCAAGTTCCTCTGAATGTGAATCATTGACAAGGCTGGGATTCTGTCGGTGGAAATACGCCAACGACCTTGGGAAACGGTTCCACCTCCGCAGATATGGTAAAAAAAAAATAATCGAGAACAACTTGAATAACGAGCTCGTAGATCTGGGGGTCACCGCTTTCAGTTGCATCGACAGCATCAATCACGAGAAACTATAAGTGGGGCCAAATATCTGGGTGAAGAAGAAAAATTGGGGAAGGTCAAAGACGTACGATAGACCATCTACAGTCCAGTCAATGGAACAAACGCACGGGAAGACACTCGAGACTTTTTGGATAAACCCGGTCTGGGAACACGGATACCCCCATCCCTGGTGCTGGGAAGAATGGACACGCCAAAAGGTCTCTCTAAGAACACCGGGAAACGGGACGCACTTCAAGAAGGCAGAAGTGAAAGCCTTCTTTCCCGGGCACGATGTGAGACAAAAAAAAATCCTGGAAGGGGGGGGTAAGGCACCGATGATCCAACAAGAACATGCGCGGATAGAGGGTGAAACATACTCCGACACGACATGGTGCCTACATCAACATAAGCGGGTTAAAAGGCGAAACTTTAGAAAAGGGCGACAGGTTGATGGCAGTCGAGGTTTTACAGGCGGGAAAAACAACCTTACCCCTGAACAGATCGACCATCGCTCCCAGGGGATCAAAAACAAAGGGCCTTGTCCGCCAGAGCTGAACCTCCGTGCGGGAAAGAGGGGTGGCAGAATAGGCGGGCGGTTAACCCAATGGTGAAAAAAGGGGTACTAAACTGACGGCATACCCTCTGGGAGAGGGGGTAGCGACGCAGAGTAGACTAGGAATCGGTTGAGGGACACTGACGAGGATCCCTATATCAAAGGAAAAGAAAAGAATAGGATAGGACCGGGGACAATGGTTGGCACCCTAAAAGCAAAGTGGTAAAAGTTTAAAAGGCAATTGAGCAAATGGGACGGAGAGTTTAGGGGCAGAAACAGTAAAAAAATGCGCACCGAGACGAAACAGTTGTGAAAGGCAAAGGAGCAATCCAATTCTCCTTGGAAAATTGTGGCACATTTAATCGCCCAAAAATGAATGCGAACGATCATAAAGGATAGAATAAAACACAAAATGACGAGCTGAAGGGTGTGCGAGTCCGTAGGGAAAAAAACGGGCCGGAAGCAAAAAGTCGGTGGAGGGAGCCAGGAAAATCAGGAACATTGTACGTTGAAAACACTCGATGGACAGGGAGATTACAATCCGACCGACGGGTCGTCTGTACTGAAGAGGTGGTGGTGGTAAACGGTGCTCCGTCGGAAAGTTGAAAGGTCTCGGATCTTTGTCTTTGGACGAGAAAAGAAATGTCGCCAGCGGGAACTCCCTGCCTCTCCCTCTTCCAGTTGCCTGAAACGGCAACCCGGCTCGGCACTGGGTCCTCCCACCTCTTCCCCGGAATCGGGAGGCTTGCTTCGGTAGCGCGCCGGAGGGAGGACTGAAAAAAAAGACATGGCTCGCCCGAGGGCCTTGCAACTGGGGGACATGTCTGGAGTAGGTCAGTCACGGGTGGTACCACAACGGGGGACGCTGTGTTTCGGGTTGCTGGGGGAACGCGGGGTCCAGACGGCGGGCTTCTCCTATTTGAACAGGAGTCCATAAGCAGAACCGTAGAGGGACCGTAGAGAGAAGCAAGCGAGGGCTAGGCGCGGTCGAATATAGTGTAACAAAACGAAAAAAGGGGTTGAACCGAGAAGACTACCCGGGTTCGGAGGGCGTTTACACCGGTCGCGGTATGGAACGGGCAACAGTCGGGACAGTTGAAGAGGCCAAACCCATAAGAAGCAGGAGACTGCTCGGGGAGCAAAAGATCATCGAGAGGAAGCGAGCGCGTTCGCGGTCGAGCGAAAATGGGGGCGGCGACATACGTGGGACGTGTTGCGGTACCCTAAATATCGACAGGGACTATGGGCCACCGGGAGGACGGATTAAACAGCGTCAAGAAAATGCTTAGAAGAGGGCAGAAAGGATAGTAAATCTACATAGGTCCAGACTACGTGGGGTTGGGCAACCATATGACTTTCGGTGCTTACGGAAAAAGGCAACAAGGATGGGAAGAAGGTGCACTAGAGGCAGAAAGTAGAGACAGGCGTCTAAGTCAGTGAAAAATACACGACGTCTTGCTGTCGGTGGCTGCTTCGGGGGGAGACATGAAAGGGTTCGGGACGAATCTAATTCATTAAATAAGGGGGTCCAAATTGATAAGGGGTAGGCGGGACGTGAGGAAACTCGTCGTCCCTCTGATGGGATCGAGTAGACGTGCTCTAATCCTGAAGCCCTATTACAAAAGTACAGTCGTCAGGGGGGAGGGTCAGTGAGATCCATTTAGGGAGTAATATTGTTCCTCCAAATGGCGTTACTGGACTCGGGAAAGATCGCCAGCCGCCGATGAACACTCATGTGGGGGAAAAACGGTGCATCTGGTCCCATGTTTGAGGAAAGAGGCGAAAAACGGACAGATTGGCAGGAAGCAAAATTGGTCTAATAAACGATACCGAGGTCAATGCTCGTGTGGGGCTAGCTAAGGACGGCGCGTTCCTCTTGCCTCTAAAGATGGCAGGGGACGACGGGGGTAAATCTGGTAGATACGGACTGAACTGGGACTGTGGTACATTTAGTGTAGCAGATATTGCAAGGAAAAGGGACTCTTGCTTCGTCCCGATCAACTTCTGCACAATAACCGAGGGGAGCCAGGAGGCAACTTCTAGACACAAGTGAGATAGATATACTTGTCCAACAGAGCGCAAGGACGATTTGGAGGACCGCGCCTGGTATTTTTTCAGCAAGCTGGAGATCGCACAGTCACCTAAACAAATACGTCAGCTCTTGGACCTTGGCGCAGGAAATAGTTGGAGAGTGGTTCAGCTGGCAGGTTCCCATTGTTCCCATTGGGAAACGGCAAGGGACTGCTCGTGATGGGGGGGGGCTGGTGGAACTCCCTAAGGAGGTCAGTAGCTCGTTGTTCAAACGCACACAATAGGGAAAAATATATCGTATGAGGTCGTGCTACCTCATGTGTGGAGTTAACACCAACCCATCACGTTGGGACTGCTGGGGGAGCACGTGAAAACAGACATTCTGAAGTATAATACAGAAGACCCGAAGGAGAAACCGGTAACCGAAGATTGTGATGGGGAAATAATGTGGACGGAGACCACCCTCTAGGCGTCCAGGCGAAAAAACAGAGCCCTCTCCGAGAGGGGGAGAGACTTGGTTATTGGATAATGCACCAAAAGTTAGTCTTAAATCGCAACTCGAATGGGGGGAAGTGGACCTCGATAATGGAAATCGGATCGGGAACGTGACTTCCTGGGCGTAAGGATGTCTTATCTAAAAAAGATTAACGAACTTGGAGACTACGAAGAAAGTAGGCCTGATACGGATCCCATCAGAGTTGAGGGGGAAGTAGGAACGGAGACAACCAACAGAAACGGAGAGTAGGAGACCTTGTTTCAATCTCGGGCATCGGGGTCGTCAAGAAAAGAACCGCCATTGGCAAGATGACCGCCCGGGACAAGTTGTACCGCCGGAAAGACCAAGGCGAGGGCGAGAGGCCGGGGGGGCAGAAAAAGGGAGGTCACCCTATAACGCACGAAAAGAGCTCACAGGGCCGCGGGCCCACAAAAAAAACGCAAGGGGGCTGGAAGCTACATCTCTGGGGGTTCTATCACTGCGAACGCCAGTCGATCCGGCCATAGCCGAGTCAGAGAAAACCTCGGGGGGGGAACAAAAGACACCAAAAGCGAAAAATGGATCAACCAAAATCGGATTTAACAACCGGCGTCTACGTCGTGAACCACTGACACAGAAGATGGGAATTGGGGCCGGAAAACAAGCCAGGAAATCAACAATCCCCAAGACTTTCCAACTTACGGAGACGAGAAATGGCGAGCCTCTGGGGACGAGCGACAACGGTGCGGCCATAGGGCAAGGCGCCGGGGGCTCCGTGAGCGTCGCAAAGGACGAAAAAGGCAAAAAAAAAAAGGAGGCCAGCGCCATACAGATAGGGGGGGAACGAGAGAAGTTCTACCGTCGAGCCGTAGGGGACGAAGACTGGAAGCCGCTCCGGTGTCTGACCCTACAGTCTCAGCTGATGCGCGCAAGAGCTGAGAACGTTAACAGGAAGGGGCAAGGCAGGCCGATAAAGAGGAGGTGGCACCAGACTCCATGTAAGCCTCAATCTAAAGGGATACTAATCGAAGGGCTTCAGTCCCGGAAAAACGGGCTTAAAAGGTCAATCTCGAAAACTTCACAGGGGGCACAGCGATTTCAAAATACGGACATAAAAGCGGCACACTCGCAAGAGGCGGACGCCAAATGTGGGTCATCTCTGGGCTGGGAGCGGCTCCCGTCAACGGAGGGGGAGAAACGAGGGGGTCCTTCTGCCAGCGTTACTAACTAACACGAGTGCTCGGTCTTAGGTGCCCATCTGGCCAACGGAGCTAAGACGAAAGTTTCAAACACACACCAGGCACGGGGCGGCCACCGCCCCGCCGGGAGACCGGCACCGTAGGTCTTGGGACGTCACACACATAAACGCGCTCAGAAAAGAAGAAGGAAGGGGGGGGAACGATGGAGGGGGAAGAGAGGCCAGGGGCAAGTGGAGAAGGGAGCTCACGAGGTTAGTTCTTCCCCGGAGGAACATGCGCAAGATCAGGTGAGTCTTAAAGAAACATATCGAAAAAGCGCAGGTCCGGGGATCACCATTGATCAACAAAATCTTCAATGACCTTCGAAAAAAAGCAAGACGTCTTTAGACAATGGGACAGATACAAATGAAAATTGACGAGACGCACGACCACGGTGGCTGGTAATGACCATCGGACGTAGCAGTCCTACAGAGGGAAAACACCAAGTGATGGACTACTGCCAGCAAAAAGTACAGTCCATAGACAGGTGGATCTCAACGCAGGAAAAAGAAAACAATGATATGAAAAGAGAACGATAAGAGGAACCGGAAGATGGTTCCGGGACCGTCAGGTGAGCCTGACATTGTTCGGGAAGGAGGGCCATACAAGATGGACGTCGAGAAGGCCTAAATAAAACCCTTTTGGCCGTGGGAAGAAACGTGCCCGGACTTCAAAGCTCTATGGCGGGGCAAAAAAGGATGGTCAGAATACGAAATAATCGTCAACACTTGGGGGAAAAAAATAGAAGTAAAAAAAGGCTTCTAGGGTAGGACAAAAAAAAAAAGCGGAAAGGTGTGTCATCTGGGGCCTCTAAAGCCTGGAAAATCCAAGAACAGGGTCACGAAGTAGGGCGGGGGAGGAAAAAGAAGGTCTTTCCTATGGCATGAGGGTAGTGGGGGGGAGTGGAGAATGAAAAAAGGGGCCAAAAACGGGTACTTGCAAAAAACCCACCCTCGTCAAGCGCCGGAACACACAGGGAGGGCGCAAAGGGGCGGCCTGAGAAGAAACTAACCCGGACAAAGAAACAAAACCGGATGGACTGAGTAATGGAGCAGTTCGAAAACGGAAGGAACATTCATGTCGCGCAAATCTAGTGAAGCGGGAAACATAGGACATGTCATTGCAGGAAAAAAACACACTAGGCAATCTCTTGTGAAAAACTGGAGCAAAGTCAGGTGGCCTTGTCGGAGGGTGACCTGACTAGCACGGGTGGAAAGGGGGAACAACTGGGGTCGAAAAACCCAGGAGTGGATGGGGGCTTTACCTGAAGTGGCGTGCACAAAAATTCGGGGAGTGAGTCGGACGACTAGACCCTTTGATTTCTAGGTCGATGACCTCTTCAGTAAAAGAAAAAAGCAATAGTTCAACGATCGGACCACAAACCGCTAGCAATCGATGAAAGATCTTTGGACCGCGTGTGCGGGGGGGTCATTAACGCGTTCAAAAACGACTTATATAAGACTAAAGAAAAAAGGCTACCAGCTGATTCTAACTCTCAACAATATCTTTGGGGGAAAAAGTGGTTCGGGGGGGTAGTATAGGACACAGGGCTCCGACCGCCAGGGAATGATGGAAAGCTGCCGGCGCAACAATGGCCAAAAAACAAATACGCAGGGCCCGAGAACCGTGAGAACTGCTGACCCTTGGAAAAGGGGGACTGGGCATATGGGAGGCACCGGAAAAAGGACACGATAATAGAAGTCAGTATAGACATCGGGCTGACAGACTGGGAAGAAGTCGAGCCTCCTGGAAAACGCCAGAAACAACTAGATTGGGTCACACAAGACGAAATTGGGAGGTCAGCGGCTTGGGGGAAAACAATAACCCCAAGCCAGGACGGGTCGCCAAAGGAGAGGCCTGGGGAGCTAACCAACGATGAGAGACAACACCCAACCGCCTGTGGTCTAAAAAAACTGTCACATGGGGTATGCTGTCTGTTGCAGAGTGGAAAAATGCAAAAGATAGCCAAAAAAAAACTATCAGAGTGGTTTACAGGGGGGAGAATCGAAAAAAGACCGTCTAACGAAGAAAAAGCTTTCTCCTACTCACCGCAAAGACACAGCGAAAAGGAGGGTGAGCTCGTCTACGTCACGCCGGATGCAAGAAGAAACCAGGATTTTTTACGAGCGAAGCTAACAAAGATGAAGACGAAACTGCTACAGGTCGCGGAAGCCTCAAAGAACCTCCAGCGGTTCTGACCGAGGGAGGGCTAAGCTTCCTGTTGTCCTCGATCTCACGCACTCGAGGCCTTACTAAACCTAGGCTATCCATTCTGGTCTAGGTACTTCTGGAGGACCTGAACATGGGCAATAGAATACAAGAAAGGCATAGGACGTGTCATTGCCCAGTTCTTAAAAAAACCACATCACCGAGCCAATCAGCGGGTCCATCCGAGGTCACTGGGATTGAATGACTGGGGATGTGTGTGCTACGGCCATGGTTGCGTTTAAAAAACACCCGCCGACGGAAGCGTGGAAAAAAACAACTATCACGAAATGCGGCAGGGGGGGGGACAGCGCGGACTATAAGTTAGGGGAATGGGTGCGCAAGCCAAACACTCGGGCAGTGAGGTAACCCTACGGCCGGCTGACCGGCGCTGACATCTGTAGAATGCTTTCACGCGGTCAACGGGAGGAACAAGGGGAACTAGTACCTACGTACGTACTCAGGGCTCGGCAGAAAGGGTACTTTTCGTTCAGCCTGAATAAGAAGGACCCTACGAATGATACACTGGGGAACTGCCCTAAAGGTCTGGGTGTGCTTTGCCGGTGACTAGGGGCAAACGATCCAGAGTAAAAACACCTTCTGAACTGCCTGAAGGGAGGTAGTAGGACAAGGAAGAAATTCAAAAAAAGGCCAGGTTACCATCAGAATGACTCTCAATCAACAAAAAAAAAGACTAATGTTGAGGAGAGAAGACAGGGGGATAAATTGAAAAAGGCAGGGATTACCGGGGGAGAAGTCCAGACAGTAACTACGAAAACGTCGACGAAGGACAAACCGGTAGGAAGAGGGGGGAGAAGCTGGAATAACCGTGAATGACCGGCAGGGAAGGTAAAAAGAGTGCACACCTGGTAGGCTGCGGGCACCAAAGGATGCGATTTCAAGACGGACGTAGGCGGTCTCAGGTGTAAGAGCAAGGGCCGGGAACAGGTGTGTAGAAAACTCGGCAGGGTCGAGACACGCCTTAACTTGTCCAATATGAAAAAAGGTAGAACGAGGGAAAAGACTGCGCAACAAAGACCGAAGGGCAAACCCGCTGGCACTTACAAGAGTCGGCCGCACTTGGGGGGTCACACAGCACCATCACGGTAGAAACAGCCGAGCCGTACAGGCCATATCGGATGGCACCTTCTCCCGCCAGTTTGGGGGGGTTGCCGCATTGGGAAGGATCAAGCTTGGAGAGACACTCCTACGCGGTATGACAAACCCATAGCATAGCGAGAAGGACTAGAATTCAAAAACACAGACAGGAAGTGAAGGGGAAACGTCTCTGCATAAACACCGGCTTGATCAGGGTAGTCCTCTTTATGCGGCGTCAAGCGACAAAGGTCAGAGGGGGACGGGGCCGCCTCCTCAGGTGCGGAGTCCATACCTTTCTCGAAAATTGGGGGGGGCGAAAAGGATTAAGGAGGTGTCTTTTGGCATGCAAGATAGGGTGTCGAAGATCCGCTCACGGAGAAAGACTTCAACGAGCGGGAAACCTGGCTCTAGCCAGTCCATAACGACCCCTGAAAACTTTAGAAGAGGGGGGGTGCGCCTCAACAAAAAAGGGTCGCGAAAACAAACGAGAGGGTGAACAGGGGAGAAGACACTCGTCTGTTACGACAGTGAAACGAGGTCGGAAGCCCGGGAACGCATAGTGGCGGATTAAAGGAAAGATCACAAACGATCGACGATGGTGCTGGGAAGGGGGCGAACAAGTAGGGCGAAAAGGTGTGGAAACTAAGAAAGTAGGTCAGCCAGTCACAAGGGTGAATCGGTTACTCGGTTGGGAGGTGGACGGTGGTACATGCGCATCAATCACAGAACTTGGGAGCCGAAGCAAACCTGCTCGTCGAGTGCCCTGGAAAAATCAAAAATGGGCGACGGAAAGAGCTTTATCGAGAGGACACTCAGCACAAAACAGGATGCACCATTGAACACGCGGTCCACAAAATTGGGAAGGCCATTGGGTGGGGAAATAGACAACGGTGTCGGACGTCATCAACTCGCTCGCAGTAAATGGAAGTGCACTCAAGAAGGAAAATAGTTTTTCCTCTCGTTGCGACATAAACTACACCAAGAAAAATGCGGGGGCGACCCTCAAGATAGGAATGGCTAGGCCCGGCCCTTAGGAGTTCCTTCACAGTCAAAGCTGAACATGGGGGTAAATCTAAAAACAGGGGGTAACCCGCCGGCCGGTCGCCCTGTACTAGTAAAGTTAGGAGGGGGGGGGGGGGGGGGGGGGGGGGGGGGCGGGGGGGGGGGGAGGGGGGGGGGGGGGGGATAGCGCTGGGCAATGAGAGGGGGCGGGGCTAGGGGGGCGGGGGGGAAGGGGGGGGGGGAGGTGGGGGGGGGGGGGGGGGGGGGGGGGGGGGGGGTGGGGTGTGAACGCCCGATGGGACCCTGAGGTCTACCGAGGGCCCTCGGCACCCGGGTACTCATTTGAGTCGTATTATTACAAGCCGCAAAAACGCATGGAATGCCACGGAAAAAGGGCGGTTGGGAAAGGCGCCGGGATGGGATGAGCACAGTAGAGGGGGTGGGGGAAGGGGGGAGCGAGGGTGAGACCTGATGAAAGACACAAGAATCGCACACATATGACGCCAGGAAATTGTCCGCCGAAAAGCGGGGACGAGAAAGAAAAAGAATTCAATGGTACTGTCCGGATCTTGCAACGAAAGTACAGGACAACAATGGCACACAAAGAGGACCTTCGAGTGTGGAACAAAGTTGACGCCGACCGGCCTCGACGTACATGTATCTAAAAAGCAAAGCTTGGGAAGGCAGTGAACGCTGTGTTGTTCACTAGTCACGGCACGGTCAAAAGTCTCAGCCTAGAGCTGTGGTGTTAAGTCGGGAGGGGGCCAGAAAACAGGGCCTAAGGGTGAGACGTTGACATAAAAGAGGGACGAGGCATAGGCAAAAAACTAACTTTGGGAGCTCTAAGGGGCCAAAATTCCATGCCGCCCATTGTGGAGTGTATGGGGGCTCAAAGTCCTCAAAATAGAGGGGTAAAACGTCTTGGCGTCAGAGGATTTCAGTAACTGAAAAAAGGTAAGAGGCAACGGAGGCCGTTGGGGTACAGGGACCTGATAGAGCAACAGGTCCCGGGACGAATTACAAGAGCAGGTTGCGTCACCGGCGTAAGCCCCGGATGGAAGGTTTGCTCTGAGATGCGTGTCAGGGGATGCTCGCAACAGAACTAAGAATACAGGAAATCGTCAGAGGGGGAATCACTGTGCCAGGTGAGCAATACCAGGGGGGGAGGGAGTAACACGTCGCGGGCGCGGTCGGAAGGAAAATTAGGTGGCGAGAGCTCGCCGACACCTGCGACGCAAGGAGAAGATGAAGGACCCGGATTCTGGAGTCTCCCAACTGGCCGCAACCACAGCTCCAAGCCGGAATGACAGGGGCGGGTTCTGATGGGGGGGAAAAAGAAGGACTGTGGCGAGATACCTCGACATAGCACAGATAAAGGCGGAAGCGGCGGGACTACGAACTTGTGGAAGCGAGGGGATAAAGTCGACGTCCTGGGACAAAGAAGGGGCCTCCGCAGCTTGGAAGGGGCGTGGGGAAATAAACCGCGGGGAAACGAGCAAACCTAGATCGTATCGTATCACTCAAAAGAAAACGGGTAAGCAATATGCTAACAGAGATTGAAAAAGGGAAAACGCCTAAAAAAGCTAGGCGGGGATCGGGGAGTCTTATTGACCAGCGGGAGGTGGCCTGTGATCAAAAGAGGGCAGTCATCCCTCCGCAGGAAGAATCCGGGAGTTACTCGCCTGCCGAAAAAAAAAACAGGTCCGTGCAGGGAGTAGCAAGGGGCGGACGGGGGGAACAGAAGTCAAGTCAGGAAGAGGGTAAGGTATCTTCCCGTACGACGCGCAGTCAGATCAAAAAGGCGCGCGCGCGATTGTGGGCTCGCATAAACGAGGGTTCAGATGTAAAAAACAAGGGCCGAGTCTGGAGGAAAGTCTCCATCAACTTGGAGAGTGACAGGGTAGAGCTGAGAAAGTAATTTTACCTCGACAGGAGAGAGTTACCTCCGGCGGGGGGGGGGGAAATCCAAACACAAAAAGGGCATTGAGTGGTCATAAGGAAAATGCAACGGAAAAGATGGGGAAGGAGGTTGAGCTCGAAATCTTCTCAGACTGATAGGGGCGAAGAAGGGAGAAAGGAAGGCTCTTGTTTTAATAGTAGGAAACGTCAGAAAGGGTCAGTACTTCCCATAAAGGGTCGTGGGATCTAGAATGGCGACGCCGTTGGGCCCATAACTCGAGGGTTGTGAAGGGACCAGGCGGACTCTAACCACTACGAAAGCATCAGGAGGACTAGGAGGTCCGGAGAGAGGGAGCTGAGACCCGAGAGCAAATGCGCGTCGTTGGCAGTGGCGCAAAACGCCGGTAGACGCCATGGGCATTTGACCTCAACCATGGCGTTCGGCGCTGCCCGACCATAAACGCGAGAAACCTTAAAGAGGGGGACGAGGCCCATGTTTGCGAGCAGGGCGGACAGATGAAGGAGATTTAAAAGTCGAAGACGATGGGGGACGGGGGGGGATTGGGAAGGGGGGGCCAGTTTAAAACGACCTAAATAGGGGAGATAATTGTTAGACACTTATGTAGCTACAGATAGGGGGGACTGGGCTTCCTTGGGTGTAGCTCATAGAGCACGACGAAGAAAATCATTCCGGAAAAGAAAAGTTGGGTGTGCGCAAGAGCAGGAGTCCAAACAGAAGCAAGGGGGGAAACGATAGGGGCATAGATGGCCAACGAATTGTCCTGCTGAGGAGCGGGCCTAATGTTTTTCTCTACGGCGAATGTGCTGCGCAGGGTCTGACAGTACAGTTAGGAAATATGGCGCGAAGATAAGTGTGTGAGACCATTTTCATTTTAACGTAAGACTAGGTGGTGGGGAAGGCCAACTATAGATGCACTAA
>Ga0179593_1809666_pt1 | contig 16769 bp, 16 predicted proteins | sample CZODoug2_1_08_16_FD_185931 | JGI IMG/M metagenome (GOLD analysis project Ga0179593, IMG submission 185931) | Vadose zone soil fungal communities from Angelo Coast Range Reserve, California, USA - CZODoug2_1_08_16fungal (PacBio error correction) | ecosystem: Environmental > Terrestrial > Soil >...
GCGTGGCGGGAAAAGAGTAAAAGGAAAGAGTGAGAGGATATCTCAAGGCAACTTCAAATGTGCACGACGGATCCTAAAGTGCGGGAACGAAGTAGCACATGAGGAAGATGGCTGGTGAGGATCAGAAACAGAGAGAAACGCACGCAAGCCTTTTCTAAGGCCGGGGCGCTTCCAGATAAACTGGGGGCTCGTAAAGTAGAGAAGTTTAAAGAAAATCCGGGAAAATATGACGTGTAGGGAGGTGTGGCTACAATGGACATCATCGAATCGGCAGGAGAAAATCGCGGGGGAAGGGGTAGCATCACCTCTTTTGCCTGAAAGAAGGGGGGGACCCGGCAGAATCGAATCGATTGGCGTGGAGAAATGCGACAAATTCTGACTCGGAAGAAATGGTTCGTGCGAGGCTGGTAAAACTGGCAGCAGATGGCTCAAGCTCCCGGCGAGACGACAATGATGTAGATGGTACAGGAAGGGAAGAGGGTTTCACAGCTCTCTGGCGACCCCAGATTCAAACTACATTACAAGCTGGCGCTTACGGCGAGGGTCGCTAAGCTGGAGGGAGGCCAAGGAGTAATGCGGAGCTGGCGAAAATGGGGGGTTTGTGAGCTGAGGAAACCAAAAAAACCCGACCTCTCGTCTGGGGGACTCCCGTCTGCGCGCCAAAAAACTCAATATGAAGTAGGGAATATATAGGGTGTCCGGTTCAAGCAGATTCATAGGTAGTTGGAGGTCCAATGCTGATCATAACGACCTGGGAAAGGAGGTGTCCAAATCCCTGGCCGACGATACCGGGGTGAAGGGACCTACTGCAAACCGAAACGAGGGCAATTCCGAGGACGCATGATTGGCGTTGGGGTCGTGCTGTTGAGGAAAGTTTTTCACTCTGGTCGACCAAGAAATATCCACATAGTACAACATATAGGTTACGATTGACGGACTTCTCGAGGGGCAACAAGATCAATCTCTCCGGCAGTGACTTTCGCGCAAGGGGGAAGGTCAAATATTACCCTCTCCCCTCACGGATGAAATTATCATGCAAACAAAAAACTGCTTGCAGATAAGAATCGAGTGGTGACTGACTTAGTTCCAAGTCTCTGGGGGTTTAATAAATTTTAACAACCCCCACTCAGGATAGGGGGGAATGTAACGCCTCTGAACTCGAGACGGGCCGATGAAAGGAGCGGGGGGCAAAACTCATCAGATCCTACACAGTCATTGAAAAATAGGGCAAGATAAGAAACCCGTGGCGGTGAGAAGGAATTTAGCGACGCATTCAACAGGGGAATTGGAAGACCAAAAATCGGGGAAATTCGTCAGGCAAATTAGGAAGACCACCGGAAGAAGTCAATACAGGGGGGTCTAAAATCGCCAGCATGTCGGAATTTGAGGGACGCAAAGTAAATGGATACAAGTGCGGAATGATGGTTAAACTGCTGGATGGGGGATCTACTTGGGAGAGCTCAAGGGAAACAAGGGGGAGAGCAACAAAACAGGTTTAAGTCTGGACTGACACGGAGGGGAGGGCCAGTTTAAAAAGAAGGTGGTAAAGGGGTTCCAAGGGAATCAACGAAAAGAAACACGCGAAGGCCGAGGGAGACGAGGATAAAAGCATCCTCGGAGGTTTCTTCAAAAACAAAAAAAAGGGGGGAGGAGGGAAAAGAGTATATTAAAACGGGATCCGGTCACGCTCGAGAAAAAGCAAATGGGATCGGGGGCTTCAAAAGTGATTGCCGCTTCACAAAGAAGCCGATTGACGAGGGAGAGACGAACATGGTTGGCAACTGGAATCCCTGGGGAAATGGGGCAAATTTTGGGGATGATGTAGATCAAGAGCGCCAGAAACGAGAAGATGCAAAAAAATCTAAACATACAGTACATTGAAAGGGGAGGGCCCGATGACAGACGGCGGCCCGGGATGAAGGGGGCTAAAAATAAGAATTTTCTTGAAGAAGTAGAGGCCTTTGTGGATAGGTTCACGCGTAAAGGGAGACGCCATATTCAACTGCACGCAGGTTGAGGGGACTGAGATCACAGGAAAGGACGATCAAAAATTTGCCCGGGAGGGGGGAACAAGTAGGCATAGAGGGATAAGAGGAGTATCGACAGGGCTCTTGGTCGTGGGGTAAACCCAGGAAGGGACCAGACTCAGGGTGCGGCCCGGTTTTTCCGATACAATTGCCGGTGAACAAAACCGGGTTTCGGTGAAGAGTGTGTGGGATTTGATGTCTTAGGATGGATTGCAACTCTTGGACACGAACATTCAGCGCCGACCCGGGATTGTAAGGTGTGCAGACGGCCGCAAGTTGATGGAAAGGGGCTGGTCGAAGGTTTTGTGGATTTCGGTCAGACGCAGGGACTTCGAACGCGCAGCACGTCGAAGAAGCAGAGGATTGGGGGGAAAGAGCGGAGCCAAGTCAGTTGCATGCTTGTCTAAAAAATCGAGTAAGAGCGACGTGAAGGTGGAAGCTCACAAGAAGGTTGTTGGCCGTCTCTCATCTGGGTACAAGGGGTAACAACCAGGGACTTGACGAAAGGCAGGAACATGTGAAAGAAATTCATATGGCAGACGATTTGAAATGGGTTCTAAAGCAGCTAGGCGGAGCACTTGGTCACTTTCACATTAACGCTGGCTCTCGTGATAAGAAAAAAAAATCGGCTCAAGCGCCCTGCCGATATTGGCATGGACCGCGAGTCATACGAGTAAAAAAGACCGAAAAGCGTTGTAATGTAGGAATGAGAGGATGGCATGAAGGAAGAGACGGGGGCTAACCGACATTCTACGAGGTAGCGTCTACAATGGGGGACTCGAGCCAAGAGGATACACTTTTCAAGTTGCGATGGGAGAGGAGTCCCAGGCATGCCAGGCCAGTTCAAGAGAACATGTGGCCGGACTCTGGGGAAAGCGGGAGAAGGAGGGGGGAAGGACAGACTACTTTTTACTGCGTCATGGAGATCAGTGGAGAACGAAGACACAATCCTATGAGTCTCTCCACGACTAGATATCCATTGCATCAAGAAACCAAAAAGCGGTGGGGGCGAGAGGTCAATTTTGAGAAAGAGGCAATACGTGGGACAGCCGCAACAAACAGAGTGAAAGGTGCGGTTGTGTGTATGAGGAAAGAAAAGGAAGAAAAAGCTGTAATGGAAACGGCAAAAAAGGTCGTGGTCATGGACTTGGGGCAGGGTAACTGACGGGGGGACGAAAAGAGAAAGTGGGTTCTAAGGGCCGCGGGGATCATATCAAAGCCCCCGCAGCCGCGATCACAAAAACACGAAAGAGTAGGGTGCGAGAAGCTAAGGAACTCAGAGGTAAGAACAGGAAAGGAAAAATACATGGCAACCCTTTGAGGTTCCATGGAAAGGGTGAACTCAGGCAAGTCCGGGTCACATGCTTGGGGGCCCATCTTCTACAAACCCGCACAAGGGGCATCCTGGACTGGGAGGCGGCTTGCCATATAAAGCTTTTGGCTAAGGGGGAATATTAAGGGAGCGTAGCAACTAATTCAATTGGAAGTGTAGGAGAGTGGTTGCAGACCAGACAAAAATAGCGCAGGGCGTAGAACTACGGCTTTTGAGAAGTAGAAACGGTAGCAGAGGAACAGGGACCTGGCAGGGAAAATGCAAAAAAAGTTGACGGCAGATCACAGAAACTGGACAAATCATTTTCACGACAAAAGTGTGAAAGCTGAGGACCTGGAGCGTGCTCGCCGTGGTGCGCGAAATCCGCACCGCCGCTCGGCGAACAGGCATGTTCCAGTACTTTAGAGGATCTAGAGTTCAGAAAGTGGCGACCTCCGGAGCCGGAACCTACAGTACAAGAGGGGCTAAAGAGAGCAGCTGGCCCTCGACAAGTGCATAGAGCGAGAGGGTGAGCGGAAAGTGAGAGGTCAACGCCTGAGGACGAAAGAGCCGAAAGAATCGAGATGGAGCCAATGAGAACTTTTGAAGGCTGAGAATCTTCATGCCCAAAACGTGAGGGAAATGAGGAAGATGGCATGTTGGTGGGGGAAGAGGGTAGTGGACTTCCAGAAAGCTGTAGGAAATTCCATAACCCTGGGGGCATGGGCCGTGTGGCAATAAAGTGGAAAGTACACGAGGGTCGAGGCGGGACTTATGAACATCTTACATCTAAAGGATGCATGCACGACGCTTGAGTAAATGTACGGGGAGTAAGAGGTGGGAGTATATTTTAACCACAAGAATCCTTCTACCAGCAGCCATGATGACGTAGGCAAGGCGGAAGGGAGAACCAATAAAAGCAAGAGTCTAAAAGAAAGAGAATTCTTTCCGCGCAAGAGAACATTACGCATCAATAAAGAATCCCTCAATAAGGAAAATGATCGAAAAACTATCAGGGGGGAGGCCTTTGAAGGGGGTGGGGGTATAGAAGCAATGCGCGGCAGCGTCGTAGATTTGGGGAAGAAACGGGTTAACCACAAACACGCTTATCGAAGACACTCCGAGGATGCGGGCGGAATTCATGGAAAAAAAGAGGGATGTAATACAGAGCCGCGCCAACAAGTAAGGCATGAGCGTAGGAAAAAGACAACCCGGATTAGAGAGGGAAATTGGGTAACGGAATACTGGAAAAGTTGTTACTTAAAAGCAATCGGGACAGGCTGCAAGCTCAACAGGGGGGAAGTGGGAGCCGTCCCGTAACCGGGGGGTTCTAACGTCGCAAGCGGCATTTCGGAAGGGGACTGGAGCGCCGCCAATCCATGGAGACGGCTGTGAGGGGTGGGCCTGAGTGCAGGGCGAGGGACCATGTTGCCGCTCTCAATTGTCATCGGAAGAGCGCAACAAAAAACATCTTCCCGGCACTTTCCTTGCCACCATGCGCCGTCCCTCGGTCCGCGCTGTCGGTGGTAACCCACGGGGGGGGAACCCGGCATCGCCTCCAAAAAACCGTCTTCTTAGTTTCACCTCTCCTGGCGGACCTGATTCCCTCTTGTGCCTGCTAAGAAACAAAACGTCTTAGGGGGAAAAGGAGGGATAGAGCGTCTCGTTCAGCCTCTGGGGAAAAAGACTCTGAAAGGAATGGGCACGTCGTTTCAGGGGATTGCCCAGGCCAGAAAAATGGATTATTGTCGCTGGGGCAATCCCGGGTCGGGGAGGAATAGAGGGCCAGGTTGGTTAGACATGGGTTGCCAAAAGGAGAGGAAAAGGTGCAACCAATATAAATGATTATCTGTTCCATGGGATTCGCTGGCCAAGCCGCCGAGTCGCAAAGGGCGCGGGCGACGGGAGAGAGCCACAATTGATCTGACGGGGAAGATATTGGAGGGGGGAAGTCATGTCCTTGTGTAAAGAAGAATTCTAGTAGTCTTAATGTGAGGCGCTACCTCAAGGGCACTCCACGGGGTGGGAGAGGGACCGACGCGAGACTTGTGGGCGGATCGCTGACAGGAAAAGTTGAAACCTGCCGTCAATCATCGAAGCGCGGGAGTCTGTGGTCAATTTATAGCGGGGGCTTGTGTTGAGGTACAAGAAAAAATGGGCGCACGAATTGGTCTGAAAGAATGTTGCAGGGAAAAGCGGGCGCTGGGAAAAATCCGAAGAGGTACAAAAAAAAAGGTACGGAAAGAGCGACTGAAGGGGAGTCGGATATTAGTAAGGATGTAGCCCGCTTGGTGGAACGAAAGCGCGATGATGGGGTTGGGGAACTCACTCCTGGGGTTGCCAGTAATCAACGCGTAGTTGGCGGGGTTCGAAAAAATCCTCGGGGCACGCACACAAAAATACAGGCCTACGGGTGGCGTTTCGGGCAGAGGGGGGCCGATTAATTATCGGCAGGTCAGAGCTTTCAAGCACAAACGCGTACGCGCCAGGGGAATGGAAAAAAAAAACATTCCGGCTCGGCTACGCTTGGATTCCAGTGGCCCGTCCAGGACTACTAGGACTCAGACGACAGCCAAATTTCGAAGCAGGGCATACGAGAGGGGACCAGAGGGGACTGGCCCCGCAGCTAGGCGAGCCGCACTGGCCGTTGCCAAGACGGAATGTAGGGCGGCGGGGGGACCTATCGTAAACAATTGCACAAGAAAACGCTCGGGAGCTAAACGCCAGATTGATTCCAGCCGCCAGCCAGCGCGCGTACCTACTGGGGGGGGTGGGTATGGATAGGGGCCAGAGGGGAATAAGAGCTTAAACACATAAAGTCGTTGAGGGAAAAAAAAGGGAAAATGAGCCAGGTCCTCCACGGTGCAGGTGCGGATGATCGAACCACAACAACCTCCAGCGAAGGAAGTTGGGATTACTCAAGAAAAAGATAGCTTAAAGTTCCAATACGGTTGCAATTTAATGGAGAATCAGGGAGAATGAGAAGGAAACCTAATCCATCGTGGAGAGGAGATATGTCCATGACTTAAAAAAGCTCAAAAACATTGCATCCGTGTCTCGATCGAGTAAAAGTGGGGGGTTAACTTACGAAGTAATTAGGGTCAACAAAGGGAGAAAAAAAATTGCACGTTCAAGGTGCTTGGGGTCAAAAACTGGGGACGCCGGTAGAACCCATTCTTAAAACTGGCGACGGACAACGGGAAAAAGGGCGGAGAGGGACTGGAGGCATTTATAGACAGGGGAAATGAGAAGGTCTCAGAGGGCCGCGGATCTCTATAAAAAGAACAAGATCGCACAGAGGGGGGAAAGGAGATGCAGGGGGGAATCGATCTAAAAAGGCAAGAACTAGGAGACTGGAACAAGGCAGTAATACTTCAACTGAGAAATGAAATGACGGGGAAAGAAATTGCGAGGAGGTTCGTTAGAAGGGAAGTCATTTTGTGACGCTAATTCAAGAAACAATCAGAAGCCAATGTACTAGTACTCAGGGTACAAATAATAATAAGTAAAATGTAAAAGGATGATAAGTGGACGGGGGGCGGCGAAAAGGGGCAGTGGGGGCAGACATAACGCATCTCACGAGAAAAAAAAGATTGAGGGGTGGTAAAAAAGAAAGAAAGGCTGAGGCCTCCTAACATTTCTGGCCCGACAATCAGAATCGATTGCGGGGGACAGAATTGAGGCCGTCCGAACAGCTCGGGGAGAGAGACGTCGCGAGGGAGACTGAGGGCAGTGGAAAAAACGAACACTTCACCGGGGGATGCGCTTGGCGGAGACAGGAGCGCGTAAGAGGGAATTGAAAGAGGGGAAAAAAAAAACCGGCGTCAGTCTGCTTCTAAGAGCTCGTGAAACAGGAAATGGCTCGCTCGATGCACTACTGGAATCCCTCTGGAACGGCAGCTAAAAGATAAAGGATAAAAAGTAAAGTGTGTAGTGAATGGAATTCGATTTACTGACATTAAGTGCGGCGTAAGAGAGTAGGTGCGCGGAAAATAGAAGGCGGGCTCAACTTGGACATTGATTAAGGGTTGAAATTGGTCCTCCTATTCTCTAGGGTGTTGGACGGGGAGAAATGGGAAAAAAACGCTGAAACAAGAACCCAGGTTAAAAGAAATTCCTAGGGGATCAAAGAGAGCGCTCAAAGACTAGAACAGGGGGCGAAGCAATTAAGGCGAACGCAAGAGTACTCGGGGGGGTTCCTCTGAGCACATGGAGAAGGGTCTGGAACACTAAAGAAAGAAGCAAAGACGGACTGCGAAAAAGATTCTTCTGTAGCACCAAAAAAAAGAATCCGGAGTAGCAATCTTTAAAGGGGGAACCATAAACGTGCGTCATCAGAGGAGAAAAGAACTTATGGAAAAGAGACGGAAACTTGAGATACAATGGCAATTGGGGTGCTCGAAGCTTGGCGCAGGGGAAAGAAATCCGGACGGTCGGGGAAACAAACCACAAGTTATCTCACAGGCGACCTCCGGGAGTAGACCTCGGGGAAGGATTAAGCAGTGGGAGAAAAGGGAAAAAACTCGGAGGGCACCTAAGGAGGACATTGAAGAAAATCAAATTTGAGGGTAAAAAACATAGGGGGAAGGTGGGGAAGTTATCGGATCCTAGCCTTATGGAGTTACTAAAACAAAGCAGAAAGGCATTCTTTAGATAGGGAAGAAAGGGTAGCCCCAGGCCCAACCCCCCAAAGAAAGCGGAGAGGAAGCCCGTCAAACATTGGAAGAAGAGGAGGAGGTATGCAACGCCAAGAGGGGGGAAAAGCTGTGCGGAAAAAAGTGGGAAGATGAGAGTAACGTACCGAAAAGGGTTTCAGACATCAAGGGGAAGGACAAAAAAAAACCCGAAGAGAACTTAAGTGAAAGAAAACTTGTTCCTATATACCATCGGGACATCTGACTGGGGGGAAAACGGGGTCCGGGGTCACGGAGAAAGAAACTATATTGAGGGAAAAGCACGCGTTCTTACAGACACGGGCGTTTTATCAGAGATAAGAAAAAAACGGAAAGGGAAAGGAAAAAAGGACTGTAACCGCCATACTCGAAGAAGGGGGATCCCGGCCGGCTTTCGTTTAAAGGAAAACCGTTGTCCACCAGGAAGAGGAGTGTCCCGAGGTGAGACGAACATTGGGGGACATGCGCACTGTTTAGACAGATGGTTGTGGGATGGTTGTTGTTTGGTTTGTTATTTGGCAGGGAACAGTGATAGCTGCACATAGAACAGAGGAAGAAAAAAAAAGTCAAAGAGGGGGAGAAGAAGTTTCTCACGGGGCTGCAGCAAGAGCTCATTCAACTTAAGGATCCCAAGGACTTATGACTGGTCATAAAAGATATTGTAATTAGGGGGGAAAAGAGGCGAGTTGGTAGTACAAGTTCCAGGAGGAAAACACAAAAATACCTCACGTCAGATGACGAACTGTGTGAGGAGGGGGCCTGCGAATTATTGGAACGATCGGATCATGACACGATTTTATCTACAGTCCATATGGGATAAACAATGAAGGAGAGAGGACAGCTGGGGGGGAAAGAGGGGCGAAAGCGCCGGGAAAATTGGGTACGCCAAGGGGGAAGAGACCAATTCATTGACTCTCTTAATCAAAAAAAAGTGATATTCTGATGCGCCGTCATGAAAGGGAAACAAAGCGGCCGGATCGAAAGTCATGATCCCGCGATTCTGGGGTGGTAACATATCCTTGGTCACTAAAAAAGCTGGCATAGAGTTGGGCAGGGGGATATTGGTGCAGAAAAAGTGGGCCTGACAAACAGGAGACCTCTTTTGTAGGAGTGGGACTTCAAATGACGGCATTGGGGGGAAAAAAAAAGATTAGTCTGAAAAAACACGAAAAAGGTTAAAAGCGCCCATACCGGGGATAGGGCCGAGAACAATCGTGGCCATTGTCCAAGCGTCCGCGATACTTCTTTGACCCATTCTATGATGAATCCCGACCGTGTGAAAAGGGGGAGAGGGATGGGGACCGTGCCAAAGAGAGCTGCACGAGGGAGGGAATATAATCAGGTGCGCTTGACACGGAACTCAATTCCAAAACGCGCAAACTCCTAGCGGAAAGAGGTTAAGAGAGCTTCAGCAGGCCTCCTAAGAAAGGAAAACAGAATGGAAGCAACATGAAACAGAAAGAAAGAGGATAAAAACAAAAAAAAACGAAAGCTACATGAGGGATGTAGGACGAGAAGGCGGCGGACAAATACGAAAAGGGGCAGGTGGGATTGCGCGGCCAAGGAATCAACCGAGCAGAATCGTTTTAAGAAAGAACAATGGGGGGGAATCCACTCAACCATCGAGTAGAGAGGACTAAGGAAAAGTTTCTAAGGGGGAAGAGGAATAGGCTCAAACCCGTTTTATCTCAGTGAGATATGGACCAAGTTTCAATAAAAAAATCAGCCCAAGCGACTAGAAAAAGGGAAAAATTTAGATAAGCCCAAAGGGTTGGTGGCCGGGGCAAATCAGCACTCGGAAGCCTGTGCGGTTTTGGGGTCTTGAGGGAACATTGACAGAAAGCCGTGTCGGAGGAAGCCAGGTAATCTTTACGGGGGGGGGGTGCCCTGACCGTGGAGATAGTGGGGCAGACCGGGACAGCGGGAAGATCACGAAGAAGGAAGATCTCACAGGAGGGGGGAGGGGGGGGGGAAAGAGAAGAATGCGGTCAGGGAGATAGAGCGGACCCCAACTAGAGTCTTTCGCGAGTCAGTAATACATGCAACTGGGAACAATCCAGGAACGATAGGGAAGGAAGGCGCGTAAATGTCTTAAAGGGGGGAGCCGGGAGAAGACGCTATGAAGCCTTTAAGAAAACACCTGAGGGGTTTCCATATAAAAGAGGGGATGGCTCTACAAGTGAAGGGGGGGACAGAGATCGCGGAAGGGGACAAGTTGGAGGGCTGATTAGAATTCATCTAAGAAAAGAGAAACGTAACGGCAGGGATGGGGCAGTCGAAAGGATTCTAACAGGCCGTGAGAGGATGGCATAAGTCTAATTCTTTTCGTTTACAGCAATGGGGGCCGGGCGCAAGGGATGAGAGCGGGAGGAAAGGGGGCGGCTAAAGAAAAAGGGGGGGCGCGAGCAAATGGCCGGACATAGGCGCGGATCGACATCTTTAGAATGGGGAAGGGTGTCCTGAGGGGACTGAAGAATCGTTAACGGGGAAATCGCGACAAAAAAAGAGGCGTTCTGAAATAGGGGGGGTCTCGGAATCAAGAGGACCAACGTTGGGCTAAATAGGCGAGGACGGATTTGGGAGGGGGGGAAAAAGCGGGAACTCTAGAAGAGGTTTGCTTTAGCGTCTTCGCTACGTCGATGCGGGAGAAAGAGCTAAAATCAGGCCCGAAAAGGGGAGGGAAATCATGTAATGGTTAGGTTCCTCCGTTCTAGGGTGGACCTTGTCAAAAAGAGAAAGCTGGGAGGAAAAAGGATGACTTGAGCGTTTCAGATGGGCCCTTTCCGCTCCTCTAGTTGCTAGGACAAGAGAAATGAAGTATCAGGATACTCGGGGGTCCGGTCTCGCTTTCTTCATATGAAGAAATAGGAAAAGAGGGCAGGCCAGAGAAGGGCCACCGGCTAGGGTCTAAAGAACGCTTACGCAGGGGACTCTTAGCAACACATATCACTCTGAAAGGAGGAAGCGAGAAAAGTCGTGTACGAGGAGAGAGAGGGTAGCAGGCATCAGACGGAATGCAAGAACCGGACAGAAATGGGGCTCAAAGAAAAAACGGAGATCCAAAATTGGTGCTAAAACAAAGGTTTCGGTCCGAGGTCGATTTAGAACGGACGCCTGGGAAAAAAAATGGAAGAAACGAAGAAGAGCTCAATATGGGGAAAGCCCTTCATCCGAAGAGGGGCAGATGAATCTAAGACGGAAAAAGATTGATCTGCAACGATACGGGGCGCACCAAGTCGCGTAGATCAAGGGTTGCGGGAATTGAGATTGCTCAGGCATTCAACACCGAAAGGGAGGGCGACAAAAAGTAATGGGAAAGGAGGAGGAATTAGGCCCCTCGGAAGTGTGTCCTACTCCGCGCATCGCAATTGGACTCATAGGAGGAGTTTAGGAAAAACTCACGTAAGAAGAGTGGGAGGAAACCCTGATGCGTAAGATGTTGCAAGCTTAAGGGGCAGGGGGCGACTTAGGATCAAAGGCTGGAAGCGAACATTTCATACAAAAATCTGGACATCTTGCAAAATGAGGGGACAAGAGGAGGGGACCGGCAAATAAGGGGGAGTCTCTACCCTCGGGAAGAGAAGGAGGGAACCGGGGACTCGGTGTAAAGGAAAGTAGCGGTCAAGGGAACAAAAAAGGGCAAAATGTCGCAAAGGCAGGTTTAACGACTCAAAAAAAAGAGAGGGGAAGAGAAACCGAACTTGAAGGCCGCATAGCGTAATCGTCTCCTCTGGCATATTGTTAACGGTGCAATCATCATGGAAAGGAAGGGATAGACTAAAGTGGGTGAACTGGCCGAGAGATGATTGGGGTAAGGAGGGGGGTTGTTGAGTCAACTGCAGTGGATAATTCAAAATCCACGTCCACTATGACAACATCTTATAAGTAGCAAATTTATCTGAAAGGCCAAAGAAGAGGGGGACGGCCAAGCGCTCTGCGCGGGGGGAGGGGAGGGCCACCCGTGAGGGAGTAATAATAGGTTGAATTGGTCTTCTTTTGGTACCAATGTCAACTGGGGTTAATGCGGGGAGAAACCGTCACAGGGGAAGCTTTTAGGGGACCTCGCTGAAGAAGACGTGGGTGCTCGACAGATCAGAAGAAAGGTGTGGAAACCTGCTTCGGGAGAGAGAAAAAGGAGATAGAAACAATGGGGAAAAAGAGGCATGGGGGTTGTACCGATTAAGCGCCTCGCCAGACTAATGGCGCGGCCCGATTTGGAAGGGGGGAGAACAAAAGGGGACGCTTGAAATTTCAGGGGGGGGGGAGGATGGGGGGGAGCGTTGGTGAGATGTCATTTCTGAAACGCTGTGCGCGAACTAATCGAGCAGGAAAAATTTTGTAGGGGGGGGGGACTACGCGGAAGTGAGAATCGCAGGGGAAAAGAGGTGTAGGTTTTAGTCTTTGAAGAGAGGTTTCCGGCAGAACACGAGCAGTGAGAACACAAAGAGCGTCGTCAAGAGCTGTCTAGTATGGACCAATCTTCATTATAGAGAGACACCAAGTCGCGGCCAAGGGGAAAGGAAACGCCGCTGCAAAGGGAGGGGAGGGGGACCTGCTCGAGAGGTATTCATTAAAAAGAAAATTACTAAAGGAAAATATTCATCGTGGTCAAACCCAAGAGGGGGGGGGAAGGGCAGATTGGGGGTAGTGGGGAGGGAGAACGCATCGATAGTCGAAACGCCTGAATAATCTAGTCTGGGGCTTCTGGAATACTCAGAGGAAAAAAAAAAGAAATTTCAGAAAAAAATCTAGCGGGGAGGGAATGCCGCTAGCTCATTAGCCTCAGCCTTGTATATTTTCAGGGAGACGACGCCGAGTAACTTATGCATACGAGGGCTTAGAGCCGGAGGAAGAGCAAGGGAGCGTGAGGGAGGAAGGTCGGAGGAGCATCGACGAAATTGGCGTATTTGAGGAGAAAAATAAAGGACTCCCTCCAGCCAATAAAGGGGAGCGGGAGAGAGGAAGTGCAAACGCCAAGAGGATTTCGTAGGAGGAAAGGGGCAGGGTGTCTTACACATTAAAAAGCGACTTCATCTAAAAAAGCCCTAAGGGGAAGACGAAGATGCGTAAATGTCCAGGAAAAAGGAACCAGACTCCATTGGGGGCCGCCTGATGGATTAAATACTTGTGAGGTATTGTATATGACAAGCAGGAAGCCAGTAGACGATGAAGAAGTGGGAGTTTGTGGGGAGGAGGATCCCGGAAGGAAAAAAAAAGGCTAGCAGAACCGGAAAAGGGAATCGGACTCGTTATGTACGTGCGGTGCAGTATTCCTGACGGGGCGGAGAAGATTCGGCAGGGGCGGAGGAAAAAGAGATAGCGCACGCAAAAAAAAAGAAATATAGAAAAAGAAACAGGGGAAAGGAAGATAAAAATCGGGAGTCAAAAACCGCGGAGAACAATGCCTCTTCCAATTGACAAGGGGAAGAATGGAAAAATAACGAAATCAAGGAAAAGTGAGACAATTGCGGGCGCAAGGGGGAAGGTACGTGAACGGGTCCCCTGCGCTCAAGCAGAAACCCACATTCGGATGTGGAGAGGGGGGGGAGGATTAAAACATATAAGTGGGAGGAGCTTGACATATAAATTGGGGGGAACGATCAATAAATGGCGTGTGTGGTGGGGCATACCATGGACTCACCGCAAAAAAGGAGGAAGAAGAAAGAATGGGGACTGGAGAACGGGTGCCTGCCTTATTTAAACTTCAGCTAGAAGAGGGGAGGAGGGACAGAGGATCCAAATAAAATGCAAAAACAGTGGCTTTGAGGTGCGCGAAGGGCAATCACCACTAAGTGCTCTTCTCGGCGGAAAGGAGATACGGGACAAGGGGGGTGCCTTGGTCAATAGCAAAACAAATAACCCTAATCTCTTCAAACTGGAATGTCGACCCTCGGACGACAAAGAGGAGGTACTTTAAAAAGAGGTTGGGAAAGGGGGAAAGAAAGACTAGCCAAAAACGGAGAAGCATCGTTGAATAAATTTATGGCCCTTAGGACGAAACAAAGACAAAACCTGAAATGGCCTGCCGCAGGGGGGAGGGGCGCGCCTGAAAGGTCTAAAAAGAAAAAGAAGTCAGTACACTTCTGTATTCGGCATGATGAATTGTGGGAAATGTTCAAAAAACAGAAGTAAGAGGGAGTGGTTTTAACGTGTCCAATTGATCACGCAGTATACGGAGGAAAAGGACAAAGAACATTTTGAAGGGTTCTTTGGGCAAATGCCAGGGGACGAGAGCGGGAAAGGGTAGAGAATAGAACTGAGGAAGTCGGCGCACACCTCATCTAGGGTAGCGGGGGTAGTGACTAATTGAGAAGAACACAAGCGGATGACCGAGACACTAAAACTCTATCACACAGAAGGCGATAATTGACAGAGTTCGAGGAAAAAAGAAGAAATCGGAAGATTCGGTCTCAAGGGCATCCAAACTTCATCATCTACCTCGTGAGAGAATTAAGAAACAGGGAGGAGAGCCAGCGAATTGGGTAAAAAGGAGGCCGGAAGATGCGAAAAAGCGAGGGGGGAAGTTCCCCCACTCGAAGCTCCATTATTCTCATCTAAGGATCAGCGATGGTAAGGGAAAAGATCAGAAAGACTGAATAGGGAGAGAGGGCGGTCAACCAAAATTCGTCTTACTTCTATTCTGCGAATCAAAAATTTGATTCATGTTTGGGGGGGAAAAAAGTAATAAGAAAGTAAAAATGAGGGAGACTAAAGAACGACCAATTTACATTCTTAAAAATATAGGAGTATAGCCCAGTCTAGGGCGAAACTTACAAGGGGACTGAGAAAAAGTAGAAAAATCGCGGGAGCGTCGGCTTGGGGGGGGGAGAAAGAAAAAGATTAGCCGGGAAGAATAGAAGGTTCAGATTCGCAGGAAGGGTCTTGGGGTTGAAGTATGGGTTCACTCTAACAAAAAAAAACAAACCAGGAGGGGGAAAAAAGGGTGCACGGAAAGGGATTGAACCCACAGGTTAGCCTCCCATCTTAAAGAGGAGGTGGGGGGGAAAAAGTTTCCTCCCGTGAAAGAAGGGGGGATCAGAGAAAAGGAGCATATTGGGCAACAGTTCGATATTCTTACAGGGAGGGAAGGGGTTGAGAGCCTCGAAAAGACAGACAAAGGAGTAGATATCGAAAACCTCCGGGATAAATTAAGCAGGTCAGGGGAGGAGTGAAGAAAAAGATGAGATCAGCTAAGCGGGTCCAGATGCCCAATTTAATTTGATAACACGGGGGGACCAAAGCACTGTAGGCCAGAGGAGGAAGGAGAAAAGGGTCCTAGGAAGGGCGATGAAAGAGGATCAGTGTTTTTTAGTGCAGTTTTCTGGTTTATGTCGGGCCAAAGAAAAACTTTCAGATTCGGGAAAATCAAAAAATGCAAATTGTCTTTAGGGGAGAAGACGGAATGCTCACGAGGGTGGTCAGAGACCCACCCTTAACTATACTTTTTCACTAGATATTCTGAATCCTGGCAGAGAGAAGGTGTGGGTTAGGGAACGTAAAGGTCAAGGGAAGGCGATGTGGGGGAGTGTGGGTTCATCACGCAAAGAGGGAAGAGGGGTGATAGAAGACGAGAGTGCGCAGAGCAAAGGGAGGAAAGTTGATTCAAAAAAGCGGAACGGCGGATGGAGTTTCAATGAACTTTGGGGGTTGAAAACGAAGGGGAAACAGATAAGGGGGCGCAGGAAAGCATTGCCGAGGGGTGTTCAAAAAAAAGGGGAAGATTGAGAGCAGGGCGGATAGGGAGAGATCGATAACTATTGATTCCTCTTAGGGGGGAGCAAAATCATTCCTAAAGATTGAGGGAAAAGGGGGGGGCACAGAAAACGGGAGGAAGTCAGCAGAGGATGACGCAAGTGGGTTTTCACTATCTGGGACTGAAGCACTAAGCAGAGACATACTTAAGGAGACTTCTAGGGGCAGATCGGCAAAAGTGGGAGAGCGGGGCGCCAAGGCAGGAGGACAAGGGGATGTGAACCAAGTTTAGCCTTTCGCGACTCATCTTGCCAAGGGGGGGACACAGGCCAATAGAGATGGACGGCGGCCCCAGATTTAAGACAAGGGAAGACAAGACACTTTCGTGGGGTGGAAAGGGGGAGGGGAGCCAGCAACGAGCCGATGCCGCAAGATTAAATGATTTTTTTTCGTCTGCACGGACATCATCAAAACTCAAAGGGAATCCGAAAGTCGTCAGGGAGGGAAAGGCACGTGGAGATGGGAGAGAGAATCGCGTAAGCCGCAGCTGTTAAGGTCGAAAAGGTGAGAAGGAACGTAAGGAGAAGAAGGGGAGAGAAAAACAGAAAAAAAGACCGTCGGATCTCAGGTGAGGAAGGAAAGGGCGCAGACCGGGCACCCGGGCGGCACAAGAATCGCATTGTCCCTCGTAAAAAAAATGGGAAGAAGGACCATGAGGGAAGAACGAATGGCGGGAAAAGAAAGGATTGGACTGTATGAGCATCCGCGGAAGGGACTCCCGTATCGAAGGGGAGGGGAAAAAAATGAAAACCAGGTAGGGGAAAACGAGCCTAACGCTAAGGAGCCGAAGTGAGGGGATTGGGTCAATTAGGTACGAGCCCATAATTATGTAAGACCTCCTCGAGGAAAAGGATTCCTCCGGGGGTTTGGTTTTTGAGGGAGGCAAAGCAAAAAAGGAAGACAGGCGGGGGAAGGGGCTTAAACGGGGATTTAGGAGATCGGGGTGGGAGCTTATCATTGCCAACATGAAAAGTGGATCGCTTGCAGGATCACGAAAAATCCAGA